>Ga0209745_1000389_pt1 | contig 26314 bp, 26 predicted proteins | sample BarGraNGADG00312_FD_184495 | JGI IMG/M metagenome (GOLD analysis project Ga0209745, IMG submission 184495) | Arctic peat soil microbial communities from Barrow, Alaska - Barrow Graham LP Ref core NGADG0004-312 (SPAdes) (version 2) | ecosystem: Environmental > Terrestrial > Soil > Wetlands > Peat...
ACTTCGCATCGCGGGAGCTTTTGGAAAACAGACAGGAGAGCGACCGGTTCCCGTTCGGGCCGCTCTTCGAGGACGTGCTGGACAAGGCCCGGGCGGTGGGCTTCTTCTCGGCCACCATGCCGGAAGAGCTGGGCGGGTCGGGGCTGGACGTGACCCGGCTCTGCCTGATGCTGGACGACATATGCCGGATCGATGCCAGCCTCGCCGGCATCATCTTCACCGATACGCTTGCCAGAGAGGTTGTCTACCGTTCCGGCGGCTCCGAGCAGGTGGGCGACCAGCCGGCCGGGTCCGGCGCGTACGGAGACCTGCTGCTCGCTTTCCAGTCGCACTCGGACCCGTCAGAGGACAAGTGCCTTTCGGCGTCCGCCGGAGACGGGGCATACCTGCTGTCGGGCAGGGCCGACTACGTAGTGCTGGGCGGGCTGGCTGGCGGCGCGGTGCTCCCGGCGCGGACGGGCGTTGGTGGCTTCTCCTTCTTTATCGTCGACCTGTCCGGCCCCGGCGTCACGGCCGGCGAGCCTGTGCTCAGCCTGGGGTTGCACGCGTGCCCGGCGGTGGACCTCTCACTCGACGGGGCGCGCGGACGCATGGTCGGCGAAGAGGGACAGGGCGCGACGTACTTCGAGAACGTATCCGGGCGGATGCACGCCGCCGCCGCGGCGATGTCGCTCGGCGTGATGAAGGGCTCTTTCGAGGAGGCCCTCTCGTACGCCCGGGAGAGGGAGCAGGGTGGCAGGCGGATAGTCGACTGGTCCGAGGTCAGGCGAATACTCGCAAGGATGGCCGCGACCGTAAAGGTCGCCGACATGCTGGTGAACGATGCGTGCCGCGCCGCCGCCGAGGAAGAGCCCGGTTGGGAGCTGGGCGCCAGGGCGGCAGCGCTGTTCAACGGCAGGGTGGCCTGCGAGCTCACCGGTGACGGCGTTCAGGTGCTCGGCGGCAACGGATACATGGAGGACTACGGCCAGGAGAAGCGCTTTCGCGACGCGGCCCATATACGTTCACTCCTGGGCATGGCACCGGTGCGCGAGATCGAGCTCCTCGGGCGAGTGCTCGAGGGCGAACCGCTCTACTAAGAAGGCAGGTGCGCAGTGGAAGCAGAGGCCGAAGAGGTAGAAACCGGCGACGCGGCCGAGACTTCGGTCCCACTCGAGGGCCAGGACTGGAACCCGGTCGAGAGGGTCATCCTCGAGCGGCGCAGCGTCCGCAAGTACAAGGACCAACAGGTCCCGGAGGCACTGGTGCGGCGGATACTCGAGGCCGGGCGGTTCGCACCTTCGGCGGGCAACAGCCAGCCCTGGAAGTTCATCGTTATCAGGGACCAGGCACTCATCGACAGGATCGAACGGGACATCCGGAGATTCTGCAGGGTAATCGCGCCCATGCTCGACACCAGGCAGAGCCCTCTTGGCCGGCGCATTCCCTGGCTGATTTTCCAGCTCTTCGTTCGGTTGAAGCGTAACGACCTGGGACCCATGCCCCACACCGCAATCGTCGGGATAGCCACGGGACTCTTCACGGCGTTCCACGGTGCCCCCACGCTTATCTTCATACTCAAGGACAAGCGGGGCGCGAGCCGGCCCGAGGTCGACGTCGGCTGCTGCGGGCAGAACATGGTGCTTGCGGCTCACTCGCTGGGCTTGGGCACCTGTTGGGTGGGCTTCGTGGAGCCTCTCAACTACTACGGCCCTATCTGGAAGAGGCGTCTGGGAGTCAAGTGGCCCTACGAGTTCTGTGAGGTAATCGCACTTGGGTACCCGGTAGGGCATCCGGACGGGATGATCCCCAGGGAGACACAGGAGATCGACTGGTACGAGGACGGGGTGAAGAGGACCGTTTACTGAAGCTCTCGGGGAGGATTGCCAATGTCGTATCTGCCGTGGCGGGTCAGGCGTGTGAGGCCTACCTACGAGTTCGAGCTGTTCGGTAAGGTGGAGATAGACCGCGACAAGTGCAACGACTGCGGGCTCTGCGCAATGGTGTGCCCCAGCAGAGGCATGAGTATCGCGGACGCGAGAGGCGGCGTGAAGGCCGACCCGGAAAAAGCCGATTTCTCGTTCTGCCCCATGTCGTGCAACGACTGCGCCGCAATCTGCAAGAAGGGCGCCATATTCGTCACCAAGCCTTACGACTTCGGCAACTACTACAAAACGCTCCATCGCGGCCCGATGGTGCCACCCAGGCCTTTCTAGTTGCACGGAGGTGACCATGCCGACGCATTCCGTTAAAAGCCCCCGGTTCACCGGCAAGGAAGTGGTCGTGACCGGCGCGGCTTCGGGACTCGGGCGAGCGCTGGCGGTGGCTTTCGCGCGCGAGGGCGCGGACCTCGTCATCGCCGACGTGAACGAGGAAGGACTCGGCGAGACCGCCGAAATGGTGAAGGCGGCCGGGGGTGGTTGCATGGCGAGGCGGGTGGACGTCTCCAGCCGTGAGCAGGTGGAGCGCTTCGCCGACGAGGTTCTGCGCGACAGGGGGCGGGTGGACATCCTCGTAAACAACGCCGGGGTGGGCGTGGGCGGCGAGCTCAAGGACGTGCCGCTCGACGACTTCGAGTGGATCGTGGGGATAAACCTGATGGGCGTAGTGTACGGTACGCGCTGCTTCCTGCCCCACATGGTCGAAAGGGGCGACGGTCATATCGTCAACGTCGGCTCGCTCTCGGGTCACGTTGTGCTTCCGCTGCACATCCCCTACACCACCACCAAGTTCGGGATAACGGGGTTCACGGAGGCCCTGTGGGCCGAATGCCGGTGTCACGGCATCGACGTGACGCTCGTATGCCCGGGGGCCATGAGGACTAACATAATGGCGACCACACGCGTTTACCAGGCGGGAGGGGGGGGCTTCGGGGGGAAATGGCAGCGCCTCCTCGAGCAAGGCGGGATGGAGCCGGAACAGGCGGCCGAGATCGTGCTGCGGGCTGTCGATAAAAAGCGTTTCCTGGTGTTCACCGGCGCCTTGCCCTACTTCTTCTATTACTTGAAGCGCCTGTCTCCCGCACTCTACAGGAGGATACTTGTGCCGGCGACAAGGATCTATTCGCGCGGCGGGGGGGCCTCGTGAGACGCCGCCTTGACCGCTTCGACCCCCGTAACGCTGTCATTACCGGCGCGGGCTCCGGCCTGGGCAGGGCGATGGCGATCCGCCTTGCACGGCAGGGCTGGAAGGTCGGGGCGGCCGACATAGACGAGGCACGCGCCGCGGAGACGATACGGTTGGTACGTGAGGCCGGCGGGTCCGGTGAGGCCTGTCGCTGCGACGTCCGCGCCGGCGCGGGGGTCGACGCGATGGCGCGACGTTTCTTCGATGACTGGGGCCGGGTGACCCTGCTCGTCAACAACGCCGGCGTCGCCGTCGCCGGGATCATGGGGGAGATAACGGAGGCGGACTGGAAGAAGGCGATCGACACGAACCTGTGGGGGGCCGTCAACGGCTGCGGCGCTTTCGTACCGCTCATGAAGTCGACGGGCGGCGGACACATCATCAACGTCGCCTCAGCGGCGGGATACGTGTGCCTGCCCGAGATGGCGCCTTACAACACCACCAAGGCCGCGGTCATCGCGCTATCGGAGACCCTCCGCTCGGAGCTCGCGCCATCGGGCATCGGGGTCACCGTCGCGTGCCCCACCTTCTTCAACACGCGGCTGCTCGAGAACATGACCTACACGGACGAGTTCCAGATCGAGTTCGCCTCGTCCGCGTTCTCCAATGCGAAGATGTCCGCCGACGAGGTCGCCCGCAGGATATTGGAAGCCGCCGGAAAGAACAGGCTCTACGCATTCCCTCAACCCTCCGCGAAGTGGACGCGCGTCACCAAGGGACACATGCCGAGGCTGCACTTCGCCGTTCTCTCGATCGTCAGCAGGTTCGGCCTGTCGCGCCCGCTGGCAAGGGCCATGGCGCGGCGCGGGCTGGTATAGCCCGCCGGGTCCGGCGCGCCCGAGCGCCGGGCGGTTTAATTTCTTCCCGCGCTCTGCGAAGATATCCGTGGTCACTCGGTCAGTAACCAGCCCGGATGGCGAGTCCTCGCCAGGCCGACCGACCCGCAGGAGAGGGCGTATGCACCCACTCAGACAACTTATGTACCCGTCGTCCATAGCCTTCTGGGGCGCGTCCAACAACCCGATGAAGATGGGCACGATGCAGCTCGCCAACATCCTGGGAACCGGCTACCTGGGCCAGGTGTTCCCCATCCATCCAACGGAGACCACGGTGATGGGCCTGCCCGCCTTCAAGAGCATCTCGGACGTCGGCAGTCCCGTCGACCTGGCACAGCTGACCCTCCCCACCGAGGTCGTCCCGAGGGTGCTCGATGAGTGCGGGAAGGCCGGCATCAGGAGGGCGATCGTGATATCGGGCGGCTTCAAGGAGGTGGGGGGCGACAGGGGAAAGCAGCTCGAAAAAGAGATAACGGACATCGCGCGGACGCACGGGATACGGTTCCTGGGCCCGAACTGCGTCGGGATCTTCAACACGCTCCTGGACCTCAACTCGACGACCATCCCGTTGCCCCCCGGCGGGGGAAAGATCGCGTTCGCGTCGCAGTCCGGCGCGTACACCGCGATGATCAACCCGTTTCTCAAGTCGCAGGGGATAAGGATGTGCCAGACCCTGAGCGTGGGGAACGAGGCCGATATCGACCTGGTCGACTGCCTGGACTACCTCGAAGACGAGCCGCAGGTCGAGGCCATCGGCCTGTATATCGAGACGGTCAGGAGGCCACGCGAGTTCCTGCGGTCCGCCCGCCGCGTGTCGAGGAAAAAGCCCGTCATAGCCATCTACGTCGGCGGCACCGAGGCGGGCTCGAGGTCGTCTCTTTCGCACACCGGCGCCCTCAGCGGGCCGGACGCCGTCTACGACGGGCTGTTCGAGCAGGCCGGTGTCATCCGCGCCTTCGACGTGGACCAGATGTTCGACTTCCTCAGAGCGCTCGCCTCACAGCCGGCGCCGGCCGGGGAGCGGATGGCCGTCATCAGTAATTCCGGAGGACCGGGAAGCTCGCTCGCTTACCACGTCGAGAAGGCCGGCCTCTCGGTCCCCCTTTTCTCCGACGAGCTCTCCAGGCGTCTCGACGCTATCACCGGGCGCCTCGCCTACGTCCGCAACCCCATCGACCTGACCTTCGACACGAACACCGGCCTGTTCAAGCAACTGCTCGAGACGGTGTTCGAGTCCGGCGAGGTGGACGGGGCCTTCATGTACGGCCTGTTCGGCGGGCCGGATTTCATAGTCAACCTCGCGAAACGGTTTCCGGACTTCGCGAAACTGGGTGAGGCGTGGAAGGCCGGCTACACAGAGTTCATCGGCGAGCTCTCGAGAGTGCCCGAGGCTTTCGACATGCCGCTCGTCGTGATGTCTTTCTTCGGCGCGGACAGCCCGACGGTGAGCCCGCTGGTCGAGGGGGACATCCCCGTCTACCCGTCGGCAAGCCGCGCGGCGCGCGCCATGAAGGCGCTATTGGACTACCGGCGTATCAGGGACACGGAGGGGGGTGGGTAGCAGGTGGCTTCCGGCGACGGAGGACCGAACACTTTCATCGTAAGAAGGTTCGACCCGGCTCGAGACCTCGACGCCGCGTACAGGTGCTACGTGAGCGGATTCTACGTAAACTCATGGCCTGTCATCGACCACGCCGAGCCCCGCCTGGTCGAGGACCTCATCCTCACGACTGTCGCCATATCGGATGCCACATTCGTCGCGGAGGTCGACGGTGAAGCCAGGGGAGTGCTGAGCGGCTACTTCCCGGCGCGCGCCTCCAGCATGCTCCGCGGGTTGGTCCAGATGGCGAGGCTCCAGGGCGGGGTGCTCCTGCGTCGCTACCGGATGACGCCGTTCGCGAGAGCCGCCTGGTGGCGGATGGCCAGGGGGTATCTATCGTTCTGGGTGCGGCAGTCCCGTTCCGCCCCGGCCGAGGTCATGATGCTGAACTCGCAGAAGGAGTACAGGGGCGGCATCGGAAGGGCGCTGATGGACGCCTGGGTGGCGAAGGTCAGGTCGGCCGGTTACGACAGGACCATCGTGTGCACGGATTCGACGATAAGCTGGGATTTCTACCCGCGCTACGGCTTCGAGAGGTTGAAGGCGTTTCCCTTGAGGTCGTTCTTCTACGCGCTCCCGGGCGTGGACGTCGAGGGGTACATATACGAGTACGAGATATCTCCCGAAGCCGGGGCCGCCCCGCAGGCGTCGGTGTGAGCACGTGAGGAGATCATGACGGACTCGCGGGAGATAGAACCGGGTAGGTGCCGTGGGTGTCTATTCTGTGGATAGATGATAGGTGTGAGCCAGGTGGAATATACGGGAGACGAGCAGAAGAAGAGAGACGCGTGGAGACTGGCGCGTGAGGGTGTTGTCATTCTGCTCATCGCGGCAGTCATCGCGATCGCGTTCCAATCGTTCTGCGTGAAGGCATTCGCGGTCACGTCCTCGTCGATGAGCCCGACCATCCAGGAAGGGGACAGGGTCTTCGTCGACAGGGTCACGTACTACTTCCGCGAGCCTCGCAGGGGAGACGTGGTGCTGTTCCGATACCCGCCGACCTCGCCGGCGGCCCTGAACACCACCAACCCACTCTACTGGCCGTTCGAGCAGATAGGTGAGACCCTGCACGTGACCCATCGCACCTCGTCGCCGCCGTTCGTGAAGCGCGTCGAAGCGACCGCGGGCCAGACGATCGAGATAAGGACGGGGCAGGTCTACATCGACGGCAGGCGGATCGTCGAGAGCTACAAGGTCCCTGACTCGTACGACATGCCGCCGCTGAAGGTGCCTGAGGGGCGGCTCTTTGTGATGGGAGACAACCGGCCGAACTCGAGCGACAGCCGGGTTTGGGGGCTGGTGCCACTGAGGAGCGTCATCGGGAAGGTGCTCTTCATCTGGTGGCCCCCCAGCCGCATCGGGGGAGCATAGGAGGCGACTGCCGAATGGAAAGCACAGTGATGATCTGCGACTACGCCGAGGCGATAAACGGGAAGTTCTACGTGACGGGTGGGGGGTGGAACGTCTGCCCACCGGGCCCGAGGAACATGTCGGTGCTCGTCTGGGCCATGGTCCCGTGGGCCGAGGCCAACGTTAAGCATCAGTTGAGGCTGATCCTGCTGGACGACGACGGCAAGGTCGTCGAGCTCGGAGAGCCACCTGCTCAGGTGGTCCAGGCGGGAGAGTTCGAGGTCGGGAGGCCGCCGGGGGTCCCGGCGGGAACGGAGCTGGATTTCAAGATGGTGTTCGGGTTCGGCGGGCTGCCGCTGGAGACGGACAAGGGATACCGGTGGCAGGTCGAGATCGATGGCGAGCCCGCCGGGGAGCAGTCTTTCATGACGCGGGGTTGAGCGAGATGGCGGTCGTGTAGTGGACGCTGAGCTGACGGGGTGGATCAAGGGAGTCGCGCTCGGGTCGGGAGTGGCCAGGGCGGGCGTCGCGGGACTCGAGGACCTGGCCGGCCCCCCCGAGGCCGACCCGGGACGGGTCCTACCCGGGGCCACCGCCGTGGTCTCGTTCCTCGTCGTCGAGCCCGAAGACGCCATCATGAAGTACCTGTCCAAGAAGGACCCCGAACCCTATCGCGACCACTTCTACGAGAACATCCAGTTGCTGGGGCGAGCGGGCCTTGCCGTGGCCGAGGCTCTGCGCTCTCGCGGTTTCCGCGCCGTGGCGCTTTCTCCAAATGGAGTCTATACCGAGGGCTCCAACCCGGTGCAGGGACTGAGGCCGCCCTTCGCGCACCGCTACGCCGCCGTTGCGGCGGGGCTCGGCGCCATAGGACTGAGCGGCAACGTGATGACCCCCGAGTACGGGTCTCGCGTCGCGCTGGGCTCGGTGATCTGCGACGCTCCTCTGGTGGCCGACGCGCCGCTCGAAGACAACCCGTGCACCGGATGCAAGAGGTGTGTCTATTCCTGCCCGGCCGGCTTCATCGGCAGGGAGGAGACCGTCACCTTCACCCTGGGCGGCAGGCCGATAACCCACGCGAAAAAAGGCCTTCACGCCAGGTGCGCCGTGAGCTGTGCCGGCTTCGCGGGCCTGAGTCGAGATGGCAGGTGGTCGACGTGGGCTCCGGCCCAGCCGATCCCCGTCGACGACCCGGAGATGCTCCGGCTTCTGGCGGACCTCGCCGCGAAGTATTTCAGGCGGAGGGCCGAGCGCCCGGAGCTGCCGGACTTTTTCCGCCTCAGCCGGCCGATGGCCGGTTATCCCGAGGCCGAGCAGGGCATACTCGCCCGGAGCAGGTTCGACACCTACACCACCTGCGGCAACTGCGCTATCGTCTGTTTCGAGACAAAGGAGCAGAGGGCGCGGGCGCGCAGGGCTATCAGGAAATCGGGCGTCGTCATCGAGGACGAGGCGGGGAAGCCTCGGGTCGTACGCAAGCTCAAACGTGCCTGACACCCTGCCCCGATCCCTTACCCGATGGGAGGTCGCCGGATGGAGCTCAAGGAAACCCCGGACCGGATGGTCGAAGGCGGCAGGGTGGCTCAGTACGGAGCGTTCCGCTCGCCTTTCAGGGAGGTCGACTTCGCCGATGCCCGTATCGCCGTCGCGGGCAGGACTATGCCGAAGGCCTACTCCAGGTTCAGGCTCAAGGAGTGGCAGCACTTCGGCCTGATAGGCGAAGATTTTTACTTCGGCTTTGCCATCGTCGACGCCAAGTACCTGGGCAACTCCTTCTGTTATTTTCTGGACCGCGACACCGGGAGGTCGGTGGAGCATGACAGGGTTGCGCCTCCCGGCGTTGCCAAAGTGGCCCGCGAGTTGTGGCACGACGAATGCCGCTTTCGTTTCACCGGGTACGAGATAAAGATCGAGAACAGGCTCGCCGACGGGTTCCACGAGGCGACCGTCCGCATCGGGGCGAAAGGCGACAGGCCGGCTATCAATGCCGAGCTGCAGGTGATCGAGGACCTCGAGAAGGTGCAGCCCCTGGAGCTCATCTCGCTTCTCAAGGGGGACCGGCCCGGATACACGCACAAGGTGGCGTGTCCCGCCGCCGCCGAGATCACGGTCGGCGGCAAGACCTATTCGGTCGGGGCGGATCGGGGCATCGCCCTCATCGACGTGACGAAGACCTTCTTCCCCTACAGCACCTTCTGGAACTGGGCGACCTGCGGCGGGCACGATCGGCAGGGGCGGATGGTCGCGGTAAACCTCAGCAAAGGCATCAACATCCGCGAGGAGGAGCTCAACGACAACTGTCTCTGGGTGGACGGAGAGCTCTCCTTTCTGGGCCTGCCCCGGTTCACGCTCAATGAGGATTCGGTGCTCGACCCCTGGCACATCGAGACCGAGGGCGGACGATGCGCGCTGGATTTCGAGCCGAAAGGCGAGAGGTGGGGAAGGATAAACGCGCTCATCATACTCTCGGATTTCCACCAGCCCTTCGGGACGTTCCGTGGGACGGCGGTCGACGCGACCGGCGAGACCCACGAGATAGACGATTACTTCGGCGTGGTCGAACACCACCTGGCCAGGTTCTGAGACCCTCGCCGTTTCCGGACCGTGAAGCGCCGAGAGGACAAACCCGTGGCGGCGACGCCTGTCAATCGAGCAGGTACGGCTTCATGGGCGCCCACCGGTCTTTCCACGCCACCGGGATCAGCTGCTCGGTAACGACCGGTGGAAGAGCAGCCGCCATCATCGCCCTCGGCTCGGGGTCCAGGTCATAAAGCATGAAGGGCACCACCAGGTAGTCGGGACCCGAGTTCTGCATGCTGAACTCGGCGATCTTCTCGAGCAGCCGGGCGTGTTCGGCGGGCTCTATCAGCTCACCCAGCAACTGGATCGTGAAGTTGCTCTCTTCAATGTGGATGTGCGGGTACCAGAGCTCTTCGAGTGTGTCGAGAGCCGAGAGCATTTTACCGAGAGGCCCTTCGTCGCCGGATTTGAACGCCCCGCTGGCCTCGCCTATGTCGGTGAGCAGGGGCTCGATGACGCGGTGGTCGGCGGAAAGCTTGTCGTACGGGACGTCCGGCAGGACTGTCTTCATGTAAGGGAACACCACCTCGTCTTCGCCCAGGTGGTGCGCGTGCAGTATGGACGAGAACGTGTGAGTGTAATCGCCGAACCCGTCCCTCGAGTCCTCCGGGGTGGCCCGCTGCTCCAGGAACCGCCTGCCGCTCTCGCGCGAGACCTCGAGGCCGCGGCTGATGAAGGCGTGGGTCGCCAGGAGGCTCATCGCGATGTTGGGACCGGCCTGCTGGTTCATCGGCTCTCTCCTCGGTGTTAAAAAACCCTCGTCGACCCGGGCTGAACCCGGGACGGCGGGCTGCCCGGCAGCGATTGACTTCGGCCTGCCGGTCGGGTTTCCTGCCGTTCACCGAGACCGCGTGACGACCCGCGGCCGGTCTGTCGGGCTATGGTACGATATCGCCGTCGGCGCCTCGAAGCGGGGAGGGCGGACGTGACGCAGATAAGAACCGTGTTCGTGGTCGGAGCAGGCTTCATGGGGAATGGCATCGCCGAGATGGCGGCCCTGGCCGGCTACCGGGTCACCATGAACGACGTGTCCGACGATCGCCTGAAAATGGGCATGGCCGAGATAGAGAGCTCGCTCGGCAGGTTCCGCTCGAAAGGCAGGATAACCGGCGAGCAGCAGGACGCGGCGCTGGCGGGACTCGCGACCACGACGGGGCTCGAAGAGGCCTCGGGAGCGGACCTGGTCGTCGAGGCCGTCCCGGAGAAACTTGAACTGAAACAGGAACTGTTCGCCAGGCTCGACAGGATATGCCCTGGCGGGACCGTGCTTGCGACCAACACCTCAGCGATATCGATCTCCGCCATCGCTTCCGCGACCCGCCGGCCCGGGAAGGTCGTCGGGACCCACTTCTTCGGCCCCGTACCGTTGATGCGCCTGTGCGAGATCATCGGCGGCCTCCTTACGTCCGCCGATACGCTGATGACTGCCGAGGAGTGGGCGAAAAGCCTGGGCAAAGAGACGGTCCTGGTCCGCAGGGACCACGCCGGGTTCATCGCCAACCGGGTCAACACGCCGGGGATGCTCGAGGCGGCGCGGCTGGTCCAGGACGGCGTGGCCACTCCGGCCGAGATCGACGCCGCGGCCTCGTTCGGCGATGCGCAGCCCGCTGGCCCCATGCAGATCATGGACCAGGCAGGCATCGACGTCTCGTTCAACACCGCGATGGCCATATACGAGGACACCGGGGAGCCGAGGTTCTTCCCACCGCCCCTGATGCGCCGCATGATATCGGCGAACGCCCTGGGTCGAAAGACCGGCATGGGATTCTACGACTGGACCTCGGGGAAGAAAATACCGTACGAGTTTGGCGTGATGGGGATGGGCGCGGCGCGGGAACCGGGAGAGCGGGATAGTGGCGCGCGGAACTTCTCGATAATGAAGCGCATACTGCTGCCCACGGTTCTCGAGTCGATCCGCATGGTGGAAACCGGGGTTGCGGCCCCGGCGGACATCGACAAGGCGTCTCGCCTCGGCTTCAACATGCCGATGGGCCCACTCGAGCTTGCCGACAACATGGGCCTGGACGACGTCCTCGCGGGGGCATCCGAGATCTACGCAAAAACCGGCAACTTCAACTACTTCGCTCCCGCTCTGCTGCTGAGCATGGTGAATGACGGCTCGCTGGGCCGTAAGAGCGGCCGGGGCTTCTACGAGTACTGAACGAGACCCTGCGCGCGGGCGTGAACCTCAACCGACCTGAATCTTAATCGTATCCTCATCCTGGCTTAACCCGCATCTTAACCTGGCTATCTATCATTGTCAGCGTAAGCGGAAGGAGGTGGCAGTCATGGAACACAAGACGGTTACGACGCCCAGGAAAAGCAGAAGGAGAAGCGGCCATGTAATCGCTCTCATCGCCCACGACGCGAAGAAGGTCGACATGATCATGTTCGCCAGCGAACACCAGGATATTCTCTCCGAGTGCGAGTTGATTGCGACCGGGGCGACCGGCGAGAAGATCGCCGTGGGCACCTCCCTGGACGTAAAGTGTATGAGGCCGGGGCCGGAGGGGGGCGACCTCCAGATAGGCGGACTCATCGCCAGCGGTGAGGTGGACCTGGTCATATTCTTCAGAGACCCGTTGACCTCGCAGCCTCACGACCCGGACATTTCGGCCCTGCTTCGCGTATGCGACGTCCACAACGTGCCCCTGGCGACCAATCTGGCCTCGGCGGATCTGCTGCTCAAGGGGATCGACCCCGGCCTGGAAGCCCTAAACATGGTGGTCTGAGCTGCCCCTGGGTAGACCAGCAAGTGTAACCGCAAGTCGCAAAAAACTCTCGCATTACGACAAGTAATAGCAGGACGGTCGTCGAAAACAGTACCGAGAACTAAGGGGATGGCAGGCTTTCTGTCGTGGAGGAGGCGGAGTGTCCGGAGGGATGCCTGACCAGAGGGCGGACCGGGGCGGCTGGCCGGCAGAGCGACGCAGGCGTGCCGGGAAGGTGGCTCTCAACCGGGGGCTGGTGGCGCTTGCCATCGCAGCGGGCGGATGGGTCCTCGGGTTCCTCATCCCGGCGCTCACTTCCACGGGCTCGACCGGAGGCCGCGCCTTCTTTCCGATCGGCGGGATCGCTTCGGCATTCGTCGCCGTCTCCGCGATACTGATAGGGACCAGGGTGCGCAGGTTCGTCAACGGCCTTTCGACAGAGCAGCGGATGCTGGTAGCACCGCGGTGGGACATGGGCAGGCAAGTGAGGTTCGCGACCCTGGGGATAGCGCTCGGCGTGGCGAGCATAGTCTGCAACCCGCTGATCGGGTTCGTGGTCCTCGCGACCTCGCGCTAGCGGGTCTCAGCACCGTACCGCCGAACCCGGACCGCTCTACCTCACGTAGTTGATCACGTCCCGGTCACGCGACGTCAGATCCCCGTTCGACTGCGGTTACGACTTGGCGTCCCGTCGTGATACAAATAGATGCGGCGCGGCGGCGATCCAGCGGAAAAGCCGCGCAAGGGTCCGTTGAAAGAAAGGTGTGGACATGCCCGAGGACCATTTGAAGAAGACGAGTTACTGCGGTCTCTACTGTGGGGACTGCGCTTTCAGAAGAGGCACCATCCCCGACCTGGCCCGCGACCTCAGAAAGGAACTGAGGGACAACAGGTTCGACAAGGTCGCCGAGGCTATCCCCTTCCCCGAGTTCAAGAAGTACCCTGACTGCTACGAGGTGCTCGGAGCGATGGTCAAGCTCAGGTGCAAGGGATGCCGGGGCGGCTCGCGCTCCGGATTCTGCAACATCGCGAAGTGCGCGATCGGGAAAGGCTTCGACGGCTGCTGGGAGTGCGACGCGTTTTCAGACTGCAGGAAGCTGGACTTCCTGGCCACGGTCCACGGCGACGCCCATCTCAAGAACCTGCGCGCCATCAAGAGGGTGGGCGTCCAGGAGTGGGCGGAGGGCAAGCGCAACTGGTACACACCCGCCAGGAAGAAATGAAAAATAGCCCCCGTCCGCCTGGCGGTTGACACGACTTCATCTCCCGGGCACCCGGCCCAGCAGCTCACGCCGCCTCGAGCCGACCGGGCAAGCCTTCATGCATTCGATGCAGAAATCCACGTCGGTTATGAATATCTGGCCGGTCTCCACCAGCAGGTCACGACTCTTCAGGTTGCGGTAGAGCATGTTCAAATACCGTGGAAGTCCCCCGATGCGGCGCGGTCTCATCCGCTCCAGGCCCTGGGACCAGTATACGAAGCAGGGGTCGACGTCGTATCGTCCGTCCTTCAACGCGCCCACCGGGCAGGCATCCTCGCAGCGCCTGCACCCGGGCTCGCAGAGGGCGTGCTCGCGTGGGGCGTCCGGCTCGAGCGGCGCCTCCGTGACGATGCCGCCGATGCGCTGGTGTGGGCCGAACTCCTCGGTGAGCAGAAGGTTTGAGCGGCCCATCCGCCCGAGCCCGGCGCTCACCGCGGCGTGCTTCAGCGATAGATGCCCGACCACCCTGGTGTACGGGAACCTCCTGCCGGTCTCAGGGTCTCGTTTGAATATCTCGACCGGCTTGTCGGCCGAGATGGGGAGCGCGAGGAACCCCTGGCCCTCGATGGACCTGCCGACCTTCTCAGCCGTTCGGTCGAGCAGTCGCGAAGCCTGCATCTTGTTCCTGGTCCAGAGCCTGATGTCCGGGGCCTGGACCGCACCCAGGCTGTGCGCCACCGCCATCACGATGACGCTCCGCGCCTCGGGCATCAATGCCCGGGCAGGCCTCGGTGGATACCCGAGCAACAGGCTATCCGCATCGGCGATGCCGACCATGTCGATGCCCTCGGACAGGATCATATCCTTGACCCGGCGTGCGCTGATGTCGTCGATCATCTGACATCCCCCCGGATATTTCGCGGGCGCTAGGGCGAAGGCAGCGGACTGCCGTCGACACACGGCGGGTCGGGCCACCCGAGTATCCGGTAGATAGTAGGGGTTATATCAGCCACGGTTACCTCGGAGGCGACCTCGGTGCCGGGCGCGTACCCCGCGTATCCCGCTGGTGCCTTGAAGAGCAGTGGGATGTGCGTGGTCTGGAGGCCGCCGTGAGTACCCTGGAAGCTTATCAACATGGAGTCCGGCATGTTACCGAACGTCATCCCGACCGGGTTCATCCCGCCGGCGAGGATCTGGCCGTGAGCGACCACATTGTAGTTGTAGAGCGGGAAGACGAACAGGTCGGGCCATTGCTGCCCGTCCGGCTCGTTCGGGTGGGTTATCCAGTAATCCGAGTAGAGTTCGTGCGGACGGACGCGCCCGTGGGTGCCGAAGTCCACTCCGTTGAGCATCTCCTGCCTGTCGATAACCGTCAGGGGGTGAACCGTGCCCAGTTCGGGGTCGTTCACGGTGAAGTCCTCGAGGGCCTGCTCGATACGGGCGCACCTGGCCGGGTCGCTGCACCAGAGCTCGTTTATCTCGGTGCCACCTTCCTCCACGTAGTCCTCCTTGAACAAGAGCCCCTGGTCCCTGAGTACCTTGCGGAGGTCTATCACCTGGTACCCCTTGGCGGGGTCCTTGGAGTTCTCCATGCCGTGGTCGGAGAGGAAGACTATGACGCTGTTGTCGTAGACCCCGCGCGACTTGAGCAGGTCGAGGAAATCGGCGAACAGCAGGTCGGCCTCTCTGCAGATGTCCAGGCAGTCGTCGCGCCGCGCCCACGAGTTGTACTTGCTGACGTCGTCCGCAGCGGTGGGCGTACCCTTCGTTTCCCACTCGGAGGTGTCCCACGACGCGCCCGTGAAGTGGCCGGTGTTGTCGAGGTCGCCTATGTTTATGTACGAGATGTCGGGGTCCTCGTCCAGGATAGAGCGGAAGAACGAGTCGGTGAGGTACCTGTCCTCGCAGTGGCTGCCCGGAGTCATGCCGACCTGCTGGTTCAGGGGTACGAGGAACATGCCCAGTGCTGTTATCAGTGGGAACTGGCCGAGCAGGGCGGGCGCGATGATCTCGAGGAAGGTGTCTGAGTATATGCCAGCGGCAAATGGTCCGGTCATCGGGTCGGACGGGTTCTCGTCGCTCTTCGGGTCGCCGGCCACGTACTTGTAGGGCACTGGGAAGAACAGCGGGAACTCCTGGCTGTGGCCTGCGACGCTCACGCTGCGCTCGCTCTCCATGTCGGTGAGCCAGTTCTTGTTGGACCAGAAGCCGTTGAGCGATTTACCGCCGGTCTCGCTGTCGGCCACCTCGAATATCCGTTGGATCGGATCGCCGCTCGGGCCGTACTTCATCAGGTCCATGCTGTTGATCGAGGTCAGGATCTCGTCGTGCGCGGTGATACCCTTGTAGGTTCCGGCGACCATGTAGACGCCGGTGGTGCCCGTGTAACTGCCGGCAAGCGCATTGGTGTGGTTCATGTCCGTCGCCGACGGCAGGAACACACGGGCGTCCTTGTAGTTGATGCACTGACTGATGAACCGGTGGAGGTTCGGCATCAGCCAATCCCCCGGGGACCCCGGGCCGGTGCCCGCCCGGTCCAGGTACATGTACTCGGGGTTCATCGAGTCGATAGACCAGTAGTACACGTTCCTCACATCCGTGACCTCGGCGGCTACTGTGGCTTCGTCGTGCGCCCCGAGGTTGCTGTCGGCCGTGAGGTTCAGCTCGGCGCGGTCGCCTGCCGCGGACCCCGCCGGGGAGACGACATTGAGGATCGCTTTGCCGGTTGAGCCGGGCGCGAGCGATTGGACGACCGGGTCGATGCTCGCCTGCCACCCACCACCACCGCTGACGCCGAGCGTTATTTCCGCCTGGCTCACGCCCATGTTGGTCGCTTCAAGCACATAGCTGGTGGACTCACCGGCCATGACCTGGTGCGCCCTGGGCTTCAGCCCGTCGAGGTCGTTGAGGCAGAAGAGCATTCCGGGGTTGGTGACCTGCACCTTGAACTGCGCCGTCTCCCCGGTGAGGCTCCCGGGCCCGAGGGTCACCGTGATGTCCTGGGGCCGGTTCTTGGGCAGCGCCGTCAGCGGTGTTACTTCCACCCTGAAGTTGATCATGTTCGGGTAAAGGTAGTTGTGCGTGAGACCGGGGACCGCCAGCTGGCTTATCTCCGCCCCGCCCCGGTTGAGGAACCTGACATGGCAGGGAAAGCCGGCCTGGTACCCGAGCGTGTAAGTATCCTGGATGCAGCCGCGGTTGGTCGCTCCCAGTTCCCAGGTAACCGGTTTTCCGGTGAACGTCTGCAGCACCGGGTCGGTGTATCCCTTACCGGAGCCGGTATCTCCCTGCGACATCTCGAGCTTCGGACTGGACGCCAGCACGTCCGCTTTTAACCAGACCCGATGCTCCTCGGCGCCGCGCCTGCCGGTGACCTTCACGTAGCCCGTCGTGCCCTCGGGCGTATCCGGCTTGCACGTCACTATCACGAACGACCTCGCCTTGCCTTTGGCCCCGCTCGGCCCCGCGAACGGGGGCCACACGCAGGCCGTGAAGTAGGGCGATTCGCAATAGGTGGTAAGGTTCACCGGCTCGTTCGTTTCGGTGATGTTGGCGGCGTCGACGGACATCCAGGTCATGGTCTTGCCGGCCTTGGGCGCGAGCATCTGGTACGGGAACATGCTGGTCAGGTCGAAGGTCGCCCCGCTTGAGGAAGCGGCCACCTTCTTTGCCTTCGCCGTCTTTCGTTTGACGGCCCCAGCCGCCGAGCTGGCCGGCAGCAGCAGGAGCAACAGGGCGATCACGATAAATGCGGCCGACAGGGTCATGGCGCGAGACTTGGACTTTGCCCGAGATGCTGTCTTCAAAGGTACCACCCCTTTTCCGACCCTGGCACGAGAGGGTCAGGTCGCTCCGCCAGTCGCATTATTGCCGCTAATGTACTGACATGTCAGAATACTATTCTGCGCCCGGCCGCCATTACAAGTCTTCGTTTCTCGATTTCAGGCGGCGCAGGCGAGGGGCGTCGGACAGTGAAGACAGGGAATGTGGCAGCGGCGATAAAGGGAGTCGATGGTGCCGAAGACAAGGACGCGGATGACAAGGGAGGCCCGCAGGGCTTCGATACTCGAAGCGGCGGCGGGGGTGTTCGTGTCCAGGGGCTACCGACAGTCGTCGATAGATGACATCGTCGAAGCAGCGGGCATATCCAGGGGCACGTTCTACCTCTACTTCGACTCCAGAAAAGACGCGTTCATCGAGCTTATCGAGAAGTATTTCGAGGAGTTCACACGGGTGCTCGAGGAGAACCACCGGCGACTTGAAGATACCTTCGAGCGAGACCTGAACATCATGAAGACCTGGCGTGAGAACATCGTCAACATCCTGCGGTTCCACCGCGACAATCCCCACCTGACCTACATCGTGTACCGGGAGGCGAGTGGGACGGACGAGGATTTCTCAGACAGGTTCAACGAGCTAACCGCCCTGTCGCGCAGCATCTACCGCGAGGCTTTCCGGTCCATGGCGCAGAGGGGCCTCATAAGGGAGGACGACATCGACCTGGTCGCCACCGTCAACGTGGGCGCGACCGTCTACATCATCACCGACTACCTGCTGCCCGGGGCGGGAACGGACATCGAGGAGCTGGCGGACAGGCTGGTCGAGTATCACACACGTGCCCTTGTTCCGGCAGGGCTCGACGTCGAACAGGTGCTGCGAGGAGTCCTTAAGACCCGCCCGGCGGCCGGGAAGGCTAAAGGAGGACGCCGCTAGCCTCTCAGTGTTGCCGGGTCGGCTTCGGAGCCTTCATCGCAGGAAGGACCGACGGCAAGCCTGTATCGCGTCGCCGCCCTCTTCAGCTTGCGGTCGTATGCCAGGGCCTGGAGGAACGACCTGGGCTCGAACCCGAAGTAGTAACCGTACCACTGCCTCATCGACGCCATCGAGTCCCTGGCGCGTTCGACAGCATTCACTTTTTTCGGGTATTTTTTCTTGTACTCCAGTGCCTCCGCGTACGAGGAGACCCTGGTCATGCGCCCTTCGGGGCCAGGGACGACTATTCCTCCCTCGACCAGCGCGCGGTAACGGTTGCGCGATTCGGAGACGCCGGGCCCGCATACCATCGCGCACTGCCCGCACGTGAGCACGTTAGGGTCTCTTAATCGCGGGACCCCGATGCTCTCGCCGAACCTGTGCAGGATTTCGTCGAGCTCGTCCTGGTCGTCGGGCAACTCGGCAACCGGTGGGATCGAGGCCACCGCCTCCGGCCAGCGCAGGCTGGCGGTGCGCTTTATCACCTCGAACCTCGGGGCCGCGTCGCCGGTGCCGCCCCCCTTGGTCATGAGCGTCCGTCGCACCCGGAACCTGTCTGGCTCCGGGTACCTCCCCACCCAATCGGTTATCCAGTGCCTGCCCCAGCTGCTCCAGGCCTTGTCCTTGCTGAGCCCGTGCAGGCCGAAGCAAGATGCGTTACAGAGGTCGAGGTTGCGCCTCCTGCCTCTCGGGTGCAACTCGCCGTTCAGCAGGACGTAATCCTCCTCGTCGGCCTCGAACATCCCTGCCACGCAGGTCTTGGCGCAGACCTTGCACGCCGAACAGTAGTTGTCCACGAAATAGCGAGGCGGAATGGGCTCGTCGCTCTCGAGCAGGGCGTCGGTCACGACTGTCCCCAGGTAGACAGCCGCGCCGTACTCCCTGGTCATGACGTTCCCGCTCCAGCCCTGTCCCGCTATGCCTGACGCGATGGCCCCGAAACGGTGAGAGAAGCTGGGGTGGGTCGAGAAGACGTCCAGAGACCTTCTGTATGTGTTGTTCGCCGGGACCGGCTCGGCCCTGTACCCGAGCGCGCGGATGTGATCGGCCAGCGACCAGCCGATATCGTTGATGGCCTGGTTGCATATGACCTGGTCGATGTTGTGCGGCGAGGGCGACTGCTTGGAGAGGAACTTGTAGATGGCCCCGACGTCCATGGGCAGCGCGAAAGAGACGATGGACCGCGCTCCAGGCATGGTGTAAGAGGGGTCGAGCGACGGTGGCCCGTCCAGGCGGTCGGGCCCCGCGACACCGACGACCTCCACCCCTTGGCCCCTGACGAAATCTTTGAGTTGTTCTCCAGCAGAAGCCATGCTCGCTCCCTCCTGGTCTGCCCCGGCGCCCAATGCAGAGGAAAGGGTGACAGGTGCCGCCCTTACTGAACTGAAGCGTCAGTATAGTAATCGTCGGCGAACCAGGTGTCAACGTGCAGACTCCACCTGGCACGAGGTTGTTGTGGCGATGTCGACGGTACGTGTTGCCGGCAGAGGCCCGATCCATCCGGGCCGGCCCCGTTGTGGTATCTTTAAAGTTGAGACTGGAACCGTCTCGAACAGGATTTCTTCAGAGCCATCGAGAGATCGTCCCGTAGGACAGCGTCCTCAAGGTAATACCCAGGACGCTTCAGGCTGCCTTTACTCGCAGACCCATCGGCGCGGAGCCCGGCAACTGTCGTTTTCTGCAGGGAAGCAACCTCGTCGGCTCCGGGATAACGAGCCCTCTTGCAGGTTCGGGCGCGCAGGGTTCACAGGAGAGGGCACACGACGAAGCAACCGCCAGGAGGTCAGATGAGTACCATCATCACCAAAGCGAAAATACTTGTCCACATAGGCCGCTGGAGAGCGACCTGGGCCAGGAGAGACCTCGACTACTGCCCGGAGGACCTGGACAACCCCAGGTTCATGAGCGCGCGCAAGGCCGTCGAGCTGATAGATGACGGCGTATGTGTATTCTCGAGCGGGATGGCCGCCAACGCCCGCTGCCAGATCTTCTTCTGGGGAATCCGCGACCGCTTCGAGCGCACGGGTCATCCCAGGGACCTCACCTGGATAACCATCGGGGCGCAGGGGGCGAGGGGCAAGGTGCCGGGCAGCCTCGAGGAGTTGGGGCTGGAGGGCCTGGTGACTCGATGGATCGGCGGCCACCTCGAGACCGTCAAGTCGTTCCTCAAGCTGGCCCAGGAAGACAAGATGGAGCTGCACCGCATGGCCCAGGGAATACAGACCTTCCTGCTGGAGGCCCAGGCCCGTGGTGAGGACTCGGTCGTGACGCGCACGGGGGTGGGAACGCTTCTGGACCCACGGGTGGATAACGGGACGCCCGTGGTCAAGGGCAAGGGGGAGAGCTTCACCACGGCCGAGGGAGAGTTCCTGCGGTACCGGATGCCGCTTGTCGACGTCGCGATCTTCAACGCGCCGTACGCGGACAGCGAGGGGAACATCTACAAGCTGAACGCGGCCACGGTCACCGAGGACCTGGAGTCGTCGCTTGCCGCCAGGAAGAACGGCGGCAAGGTCCTTGCCTGCGTTTCCGACATCATCCCGAAAAGCGAGAAGGACATCTTCATCACGGCCGACAAGGTCGACGCCATCGTGGTCAACCCCTACAACGAGCAGACCGGCTCGATACCGCAGAGCAGGTACTGGAAGATGTTCACCGAGGGCGCGCAGGAGGACGTCGCCGACGCCGTCGACAAGCTAAAGCTCGCGAACACGCTCCTGAGGATCACCCCCAAGCGCGGGCAGGTCGAGAACGCCATGGCGCGCATGGCCGCGAACCTGTTCACCAGGGTGGCAAAGCCCGGCTCGTACGTGAACATCGGCGTCGGCCTGGCCGAGGAAGTCAGCCGGCTGATCTACGAGGGCGGGCTCAGCAAGGACGTCACCTACGTGGTCGAGACGGGGGCGCTCGGCGGCCTGCCGGCGATGGGGGTTTTCTTCGGGGCTTCCATCAACCCGGAGCGGCTGATAACCTCGGCGGAGATCTTCCACCTCTGCTACGAGAAGCTGGACGTGACCATCCTCGGACTGCTGCAGGCCGACTGCCAGGGCAACATCAACGTCTCGAAGCGCGGCGAGGGCCCGATCAACTACGTCGGCCCGGGCGGCCTGCCCGACCTCGTCGCATCGGCAAAGACCATCATCTTCATCGGCAGTTGGATGGCGCACGGGGAGATGACGATCGAGAACGGCAAGCTCAAGGTCACGAAGGCCGGAAAGCCCAAGTTCGTGGAACGCGTCGACGAGATAACGTTCAACGGCCATGAGGCCCTCAAGGCGGGCAAGAGCGTCTACTACTGCACCCACGTCGGGATTTTCCACCTCACGGAACGCGGGATGGAGCTGGTCGAGGTCATGCCAGGGGTCGACATCGAGAGGGACATAGCAAATGCCTGCCCGATGGAATTCCTTCTTCCTGAATCGGGCGAGGTCCCCGAAGTCCCGGCGGATATCGTGACAGGCGAGAACTTCATGCTGAGCTGGGGAACCTGATAAAGACCTGCGGGCCGGTCCGCCGCTGAGCGGAGCTTAGAATCCCGAGGCCCTGCTGTCCGGGGGAATGTCTCTTTCGCGCAGTTCTTCCTCGAGAAGCCTCGTGTTCTCGACAGGGGTGACCTCGTCGTTGATGAGACCGAAAGAGTAGTCCCTTTTTATTCTCTCGCAGGCGATCTGCACTTCTCTGTCCGTCAGGGATTTTACCTCTGCTCTTGTTAGCCTCTCCATTCCGAGCGTCACCCTCCTTGTGTCCGACAAATTCCTTCCTGTTAATAACTACGCCACCGGCAGCGAGAAGCCGCTATTTATTTTCAGTTTCCCGAAACGACGCGCGCAAAACGCTCGTGTGGGTCGTCCGCGGATAACGCTGGCCCCCTCGACGGGCCTCTGGCACCTTCGCGCGGGAAAAAGGGTCTGAGGGAGCGTCAGGGCGACGGGCTGACGCTATCGAACGGGATGCCGTCCCACAACGCCCGGTCCTGACCGTTGGGGTCGTTCTGCATCGCGGGGTCTACGTTGAGTATCATGGTCGACCTGCCGCTCCCGTCGTAAGCAGTCCATTTTGGGGCGCCGGCGTCGTTCTCGCTGTTCGGGTCGCCGGTCCTGGCGAACGCCAGCCACGAGTCCTGCATCGCATCGGCGAGCTTCTGCGGGGGGTCCGCGCCAAGGAGCTCGACCGAGCGCGACGAGTGCAGGACGTTCCATACGAATGGCAACTCCAGCGCGTGGCACGAGCGGAGGATGCCGTCGTGCACCGGGCTGGGCCAGGTGAACAGGTACATGTACGTCCTGGCGTTCAGCGCCGACTGGGCCTCCGCGACGCGGATCGCCGGGACGCGGAACATCACGTCGGTCGTGATGGCCATCGTGACGTCGCCGTCGGTCGCGCCGGGGCGCCTCGACCCGTAGCTCGCGGCGATCGCCTGGGCGTTTCCCCCTACCGCCTGCTGCAGCTCCGGCATGAACGCCATGGCGCTCTGAAGTGGAGCGATGGCGAGCTGGGGGACCTGCATCAGCCAGAACCGGACCTCGTCCATGTTGGTCCCGCTCATGAAGTCGACGCCGGCCGCGCTGCCGTTCGCTATCGCGTGCAGAGGCGGCTCCGTAAGTACCGACCCGTCGATGGTGGGCCCCAACGGGGTTCCGCTCGCCGCCTCGTTCGAGAGCAGGTCGCCCTGGGCCTCTATTATCTTGTCGGTCGAAAGTGAGAGAAGTCCGGACACGTCGGAGACCCCAGCGCGGGCCATGAACCTGTCGGTTATGCGGGACGCGTAGTCGGCGCCCCTGACCATGCTGACGGCGCCGCTCTCGGCGATGGCCCGGCGGAAGAGGCCCTTCGCCGCGGGCATGCCCATCAGGGTGCAGACGCTCATGCCGCCCGCCGACTCCCCGAAGACGGTTACGTTGCCGGGGTCGCCGCCGAACGACGCGATGTTGTCGCGCACCCACTCGAGCGCCGCGACCTGGTCCAGCATGCCCAGGTTGCCGCTGCCCGCGTAGGCGGCGCCCCCGCGCCGGTCCAGGTACAGGAAACCAAGGGCGCCGAGGCGGTAGTTCACGGTGACCACCACGACGTCTCCCCGCTCGGCGAACGTTGCCCCGTTGTACCAGTCCTCGCTGCCGGAGCCGTTGGTGAAGCCGCCGCCGTGTATCCAGACCATCACCGGGCGGCGCTTGCCGGTGGTCCCCCGCGTCCAGACGTTGAGGTAGAGGCAGTCCTCGGACTGCTTCTGCCCGCCTGTCGATGCGACATCTTCTTCGGTCTGCGGCGCCACTGGTCCGAACATTATCGCCTGGTAGATGCCGCTCCATGGCTGAGGGGGCTGCGGCGGCTTGAAGCGAAGGTCCTTCACCGGGGGCTTCGCGTAGGGTATGCCCTTGAAGGCCATGGTGCCGCGCGAGTCGGCCTGCCCCTCGACTTTTCCATAGCTGGTCTGGACGGCGGGCGCGGAGTCGCCTCCACAGCCCGCAAATGCAGTCATCAAAGCGATGACGGCAGCGAGCAGCACGATGAGGAAAGGCCTTGCGGCATGACGTTTGTCTCTTCTACCGGTCAAAATGACCCTCCTTGTATTCCGGTTCTCATGATATCAAACGCACATAGTGGAAACCCGGTGTGAAATCGCGCCTCAAACAGCCCGCACAGGGTTTCGCCAGGCCCCATCGTAATGTTGGTTGGAGGGGCTCACATGGGAGAGAACGCGCGAAGCAAGGCAACCGTATTCACCGTCGGGCACTCGACCCTGCCGCTGCAGAGGTTCCTCGAGATCCTCGAGGCCCACGGCATCGAGCTGGTCGCGGACGTGCGGACGGTGCCGCGCTCGAGGCACAATCCCCAGTTCGACCGGGAGGTCCTGCCCGGTTCGTTGCGGCAGGAAGGGATCGACTACGTCCATCTGTCGGGGCTGGGCGGCTTCAGGAAACCGACGGGAGAGGCGACCAACGACGGCTGGAGGAACAGCGCTTTCCGTGGATATGCCGACTACATGCAGACGGCGGCCTTCGAGCAGGAGCTGGCAGGAATGATCGAGCTGGCGACTGATCGGACGGCGGCGCTGATGTGTTCGGAGGCGCTGCCCTGGCGGTGTCACAGGTCATTGATAGCCGATGCGCTGTCGACAAGGGGTCATTCCGTAGTCCACCTGATGGGCGGCGGCGGCGTCCACCCCCACAGGCTGACCTCGTTCGCCGTCGTCGACGGAGAGCGGTTGACCTATCCCGCCGCGCAGGCGCTCGACCTGGATATCGAGGGGTAGCCCGACCGGGTTCGCGGTCCGAGGACCGTTCAAGCCTCAGAACGGACCTTGAGGGCCCGGTTCATCTTCTCGAACGGCTCCCTGGTCGACGTCTCGAGCCACCTCCCGAGAAGGGGGACCAGCATCCCGCGGAACACCATGCCGTGCCGCAGCCGCGTCTTACCGCTCGCCGTGTTCTCGATAAAGAAATAGTGCTGGCTCTCGAGGAACCCGCGAACGCCAGGCTTTCCCAGCCAGCGGAGCTCCCGGTTCTGCTCGACCGCGAGCAGGCGGGGCCGGTAGACCTTTTCTTTCCGACCGGCCGGATGGAAGCGCAGGGTCAGGGTAGCGCCGGGTTTCAGCTCGCCGCTGGCGCGCCTTATCATCGGGTTCCACTCGGGATACGAACCGAGATCGGTGAGCACCGCCCAGACCCGCTCCTCCGGTGCATCGATGTCGAGCCCGGTGAGTATCTCCGTTTTGAACACCCGATCACCTACTTCATCAGCCTGGCGCGCTTTTTCCTGCTGTAGTCGCCGATGACCTTCGAGGCGCCCGGCTCGATGACGTGTCCGTGGCCCGGGTAGGCCGTCTCGAGACCCAGCCCCGCCAGCAGTTCCTGCGACGCGAATATCTGCTCCAGGCTCTCGCTGGCCGAGAGCGTGGGCATGCCGGGGTGGCCGAGCCAGTTCGCGACGATGTCTCCGATGAACGCCTGCTTTGCCTCCCGGTCGAGGAAGCCTACACCGCCGGCGGTGTGCCCCGGAAGCGGCAGCACCTCGAATCCCAACTCCTCGACGGTCTCGCCTCCCTTGACGGTGAGGTCTACTGTTGCGGGCTGGAACTTCTGGTACGACTCGATCCACGACCTTGGCAGGCGTGCCATGACCTTGCCCAGCCTGTTCAGGCCCCCGGTGAGTTCAGGCGTCGCGGTACCCTCGATGAAAGGCGCGTCGCCCGCGCCCGCGATGACAGTGGCGCCCGATTCCTCCTTCAGCCTGGCGAGGTTGCCCACGTGGTCGAAATGGTGATGCGTAATCAGTATCAGTTCGATGTCGGAGACGCTCAGACCGTTGGCCTCGAGGGCTTTGGTGATCCTCGAGTAGCCCTTCGGCGCAAGGGTGTCGACCAGCGCCACTCGCCCTCCGGTCAGCAGGTAGGCGTTCTCGATCCCGCCCTTTATGTGGGTGACCTCATATTCCATTCCACTCCCTCCCGTTGATGCCGAGGGGCTGCCACGCCGCCCGTGCCGTGTCCTCGAGTGCCTTCTGAGGAATACTATCAACTTTCAAGGGATGCAAATGCCGACCTGTAAATAAGAGGCAGATGCACATAGACCCCCAAAGCGTGCGCAAAGTGCGCGAGCGAAGGATGCCGGAGACGAGATGGAAGTTGTCGGAGGCCTCGAGCCAGTCAATCCCTTCCTGGTCGAAGCGATGCGGCGCGTCACTATAAAAGACAGCGTTCGGACCCGTAAGACCTTCTACGGGGAAGTGCTGAGGAGCACTTTCCTGGTGCCGCTCTCGGAAGAAGCGGAGATACCAGCCGACGGAAGGATGGGCAGGGGACAGGTCCCGCTGGTCATGGGAAAAGACGAGCAGGGCTACCTGCACATGCTTGCTTTCACCGATGTGAAGACGTTCGGCGCATGGAGCTCAGAGCAGCACCACGCGGCGGTGATGCCCGCGCAGACACTGCTCACGGCCGCGGTGGCGAACGGGATAGAGACGCTCACCATCAACTACAAGCATCCCCAGGGCGTCACGCTGACGAGGGACCAGATCGAGGCCCTGGCCCTGGGGCAGATCCCCTCCAAAGAGAAAACGTAAGACGCAACAAATGGTCTGACCCCTTGTTGCGTTACGGGGTCGTCAGTCGATCGGAGGCGCATGTCCGGCAACCTCTTCCGAAATCCTGCCCTCTCGAGACGCGAGATGGCCGCGGTGGCG
>Ga0209745_1000391_pt1 | contig 26256 bp, 26 predicted proteins | sample BarGraNGADG00312_FD_184495 | JGI IMG/M metagenome (GOLD analysis project Ga0209745, IMG submission 184495) | Arctic peat soil microbial communities from Barrow, Alaska - Barrow Graham LP Ref core NGADG0004-312 (SPAdes) (version 2) | ecosystem: Environmental > Terrestrial > Soil > Wetlands > Peat...
GACCGCTCTGCCACCCGGCGCGCCGACATACAAGGTCGCCTCGCGAAGGTCAAACGGCTAGCAGACGGATCAGACCTTAGGCAGAAAGATCAAAGGCGCAGCAGAGCCAGACGTTCGAGCAGCACGGCCTCGGCCAGGCACACCCGCCCGAACTCGCCGAGATGCAGACTCTCGTTGGCGCCGTGAGCGCGGGTGTCAGGGTCCTCGACACCCGTGACGAGAATGCCGGCGTCGGGGAATCTCTGCGCGAACGCAGCCACGAACGGAATCGAACCACCAATACCGACATCCACCGGTGCGACACCCCACGCGTCGGTGAAGGCCGCACGCGCCTGGTCATAGACAGGACCGTTGGCGTCAGCGCAGAAGCCGGGGCCTTCGTCGTCGAGCTGAATGTCGACTGTGACGCCCCAGGGCGCGTTGGCCCGAAGATGATCCGCGAGTAGCTGATATGCCTCACGCGGGTCCTCGTCGGGGGCAATGCGCATCGAGATCTTCGCAGCGGCCTGCGGGACCAGGGTGTTGGACGACGTCGCGACCGACGGCGCATCGATGCCGATGGTGGTGATCGAAGGCTTGGCCCACATCCGCGACAGGATCGAGCCGGTGCCGATCAGCTCAACGCCGTCGAGCAGCCCGGACTCCTCTCGCAGCCGCTGCTCGGGGTAGTCGAGGTCGGCAGCCACGCCGGACGTCAGCCCGGCGACGGCGACACTGCCCTCGGCGTCGTGCAAAGTGGCGATCATCCTGATCAGGGCGGTGATGGCGTCCGGAACGACACCACCAAACATGCCGCTGTGAACCCCGTGGTCCAGAGCCCGCACAGTGAGCACAAGGCGGACCATGCCGCGCAGCGTTGTGGTCAGCGCCGGCTCCCCCACGGCCCAGTTGGCCGAGTCGGCAAGAACGATCGCGTCAGCACGCAGTTTCTCGCCATGCCGCTCGAGGATGGCGCCCAGGCTGTCCGAGCCGATCTCCTCCTCGCCCTCGACAAAGACCGTGACCCCCACCGGGAGGCCACCGGAGTGGGCGCGCAGGGCCGCAACGTGGGCCATCACGCCGGCCTTGTCGTCAGCGATGCCACGGGCATAGACCCGGCCATCACGCTCGGTCGGCTCGAACGGCGAGCTGTCCCAGTCGGACTCGGCCCCGGGAGGCTGGACGTCGTGATGGGCGTACAGCATGACGGTGGGTGCGCCCTCCGGCCCGTGGGCGTGTCCGATGACGGCGGGTCGGCCACCTTCCCTGATGATCTCGGCCTCGAGACCCTCGGCTCGCAACAGCTCGGCGACGGCCTGCGCGCTGGCTTCAACGTGTGCCTGGTCGAAGGCCGCGAGTGACACGCTGGGTATCCGGGTGAGCGCTTCGAGATCCTGGCGCAATGTAGGCAGGAGCTCGGCGACCCGGGCCTGCAGGGCGCTCAGTCGGGCGGGGTCAAGGTCTGGGGTGAGAACGTCATTGGTCACGACTTGAGGTTACCCACTCGACGGTACCCACTCGTGCGCGCTCAGCAGGCAGGGACGGGCGATACAAGGGAAGCCGACCACACGACATACAGTGAGAGACGTGTTTGGACGCAAGAAGACCCCTAAGGACAGCACCGCCTCGGCAGTGACGTATGCCGATCGGCCAGGTGCCAAGAACCGCCCCACGCCGTCCAGGCGGGAGCAGGAGACTGCCCGCAAGCGACCCCTGGTGCCCAAGGACCGCAAGGCCGCGGCCGGTAAGTCGCGTGATGCGTCCCGGTCGGCCCGGGCCAAACAGCGCGCCGCGCTGATGTCCGGCGACGAGTCTGCGTTGCCGGCTCGCGACAAGGGTCCGGTCAAGCGTTACATCCGTGATGCCGTGGACGCCCGCTGGAACATCGGCGAGTTCATGCTGCCGATCATGTTCTTGGTGCTCGCGTTGACCTTCGTGCAGCCCATCTTCAAATCAGCCGCATCGTGGACCAACCTTTTGATCTTCGCCCTGGTCTACGGTCTGGTCATCGCCGGTGCGCTCGACGTCTTCATGATGTGGCGGCGGGCCAAGGCGAAGATCGTCGCCAAGTTCGGCGAGGTTCCCCCTCGCGGATCCGCCATGTATGCCGTAATGCGCGCCTTCCAGATGCGTCGCTCGAGGCTGCCGCGTCCCCAGGTCGACCGCGTAGGTCCCAAGGTCCTGGACGTGTTCAAGCGCAAGTAGATCCCCACGCGAACCTGCTCGACCTGCTTGGTCGAGCAGGTCAGATAAGCCGCCTCATCGAGCAGGTCAGTGAAGCCGCTCAGTCGAGCAGGTTGGCGAACGCAGTCGGAGTTCGGGTCAGTGCATAGGTCGCGAAGTGCATCCGCTCGACCTCGCCTCCCGGACCTCGGGTGATCTCGAGCAGCTCGCCGCCCTCCCGTCCGACGACCGCCCGGAAGCGATCACCGTCCACCTTGACGAAGCGGGTGTCTGCGATGGGCAGCCCACCGGGGATCCGCGACCACAGGACGTTGTCACGCACCTCGAAGACGATCTCCTCTCCCTCGGTCCACCAGCTGCCGACAATGCCGTCGAAGCCGGCTGCGACTGGGACGGCGTCCACACGTGCGCCATGCTCGACCCGGGCCCATCCCTCCACGTCCGTCATGATCAGGGGCCGGCACATCTCGTCGAGGCTGTCAGAGGTCAGAACCTCATTGATCGGATCCGCCACAAAGGACGCGTAGCGGCCCAGGTCGGCAACGGTGCTCCAGAGCCCACCCAGCGGTGCCGTCGCCTTGAGCTCGAACCGGGGCTCGAGGGTCGCGACTCCCGTGTGCGGATGCGATGGCGCCGTGTCTGGTCTGCGGAAGGTACTTCTCGAGCCGATCGTCCAGTGACAGCCGGCCGGCGTCGCGCAGTCCCATGATGAGCAAGGCAGTGAACGTCTTGGTGATCGAGCCGATCATGTACTGCGTGTCATCGGTGGGCGCGGCGAGCGGGTCCAGCCGGGCCGAGCCAACATGAGCGGACCACACGAGCACGCCGTCCCTGACAAGGCCGGCGCTGACCGCTGGCGAGTGCCACTGGCTCTGCGCCTCACGAACCCTGCGCCCAAGATCCCGGACCAGCCCCTCGCCCAACGGCACAGCGCCCAACGACACAGCGCTCGCAGGAGTGCTCACTGAACGGCTCGCAGGCTCATGGGCCCGTAGACGACGGTGCCTTCGTGCTCGAGCGTGACCGCGTCGACACCAGCCTCGGCCAGCTCACGCCACTGCTCGCCGAGCCAGCTCTCCGCGTCGCCCTGTGAAGGAAAACCGGTGGAAACGAGTGCCTCACCGGTCCTCACCGTGGCATCTGCATCAAAATAGGTCCACGTCCACTGATCAGTCATGGGACTCACCATATCCAGCCGAAAACCCCTATTCAGCCCACCCTCTACCTGGCCGCCTACCCGGCCGCGAAGGCAGCGACGGCTCCGATGACGATCACGGCAGGAGAACGCAGTCCGGTCGGTGAGCCGGAGCTCAGGACCGTCCCCAGAGTGCTGCGGACCACCTTCTGGCTGGGCATACCCCCCTCCATGACGCAGGCCAGGGGGGTGTCCTCGTCAAGACCGGCCTTCACCAGGGCGAGGACAATCGGCCCCAGGTTCTCGACGCCCATCAGGACGACGAGCGTGGTACCCGCGCAAGCCAGGGCCTGCCAGTCAAGGGTGCTGCGCGGATCGTCCGGGGCGGCATGACCGGAGACCACCGTGAAACCCTGCGAGATACCACGGTGCGTGATCGGTATGCCGGCCAGCTCGGGTGCAGCGGTGGCGGACGACACTCCGGGAATGACCTCCACCGCGACCCGCGCCTCTGTGCAGGCCATGACCTCCTCCATACCGCGTCCGAACACGAACGAGTCCCCGCCCTTGAGCCGGACCACGGCACGACCCTCGCGCGCTCGGCTGATCAAGATGTCATTGATCTCCTGCTGAGGCGTGGACCGCCCCCGCGGGATCTTCGATACGTCGATGATCTCGACACCTTCACGCAGCCCATCCAGAACTGCCAATGGCGCCAGACGGTCGACCACCACGACATCGGCATCGGCCAACGCCTGAGAACCCTTCAAGGTCAACAACTGCGGGTCCCCAGGGCCACCGCCGACCAAGGTGACCATGCCAGAGCCCGAAGCCCGAACCCGCCGTCGGGTGCGCAGCCAAGGATCCTCGCGCAACGCAGCCTCCACGGCGCCGAGAGCCGCATCCCGCAGAGCAGCCGCGCTCTGCGGGTCGCGATCCGCGTGGACGCTCACCGTGGCTCGTCCGGTGCGGCCGGTGGCCGGCATCCAGGCCGAGGCCCCTGAAGCGTCGTCGGCGCGAAGACAGAAGATGCGCGCCTCGTCCGCGGCGGCAAGCACCTGCGCGTTGACCGCGGCGTCGGCTGTGCACGCCATGGCGAGCCAGGCATCCAACAGGTCACCCTCCTTGTAGGGCCGCCCAAGCCAGTCGATCTGGCCGCGTTCGGCAAGGTCCTCCAACGCCGCCACAGCAGTGGGAGACACGAGGGTGACGCTCGCCCGGGCGGCCATCAGAGCACCCACGCGCCGAAGCGCTACAGGCCCCCCGCCCACGACCACGACTCGACGACCGCGAAGACGCAAACCCAACGGCAACAGTGGTTCTGATCGTTCAGGCATAGTCAGTGAGCGGTTCTCGAGGTCCACCGGTGGCCCCGGGGCGAGATGGGCTGCGGCCCATGTGCCCGGTGACCAGCACCCGTGCCTTGGCGAGGAGCAGCTCGACGAACGCGGGACTCGCCCCCAGCGGGGCCGCCACGGGCAGATCTGGGCATGCGGCGACAACCACATCGGTGAGCCTGCCCGGTGCCACAAAGAGTGAGGCGACCGCCGGTCTCTGAAACCCCCTGTCGCAGAGGGCCTCCAGTGCCTGGGTCGGCGAGGGGGCGACGGCGGACGCGAAGGCAATCTCCACTGGTATGCCCTGTGCGCGCTCGAGGTCACGGGCGAGGCTTCCGATGCACAGACGAGCAGTCCGCGAGCTCGACCCTGCCGATGTCAGAACCAGCGCATCGACCTGCCCGTCGGCCCCGGCCTGGACCAGGCGGTCGGCCAGCGCCCTAAGCAGCATGTCTCGCGTGCGACGCCCGCCGGAGAGCAGCGCCGGCGCCACGCTGACGTGCATCCGCTCGGTGACGCTGCTTGCCGCGACCGCCAGCGGCACGTCATGGGTCAGGTGGTAGCCCGACGTGAACAACAACGGGACAACCCGCACCGAGCTGAACCCGTCGGCCGCCAGCTGTCTCAAAGCAGCCGCCGGGGTGGGCGGGGTGGAGTCTAGGTGAGCAGCGCGCACCGACATGCCCGTGCCCGCCGCAACGGCCAGGACCAGCTCACTGACAACGTACTCGGCTCGCGGGTCCCGACTGCCGTGGCTGACCAGCAGGACTGCGCTCGACTGGTTCGTCATCACGGCTGTGCTCATGCTGGCTCCACCTAGTTCGAAAATGGACGTGAGCGGCGGGGTTGAGATCTGGTCGTCGCTGGGACTGGACAGGTCATGTGGTGTGTTCACGCGGCGGGTTGCAGGGTGACCCTGTAGCCGAGGGCTTCGGGCTCGCGGACGTGGTTGCGCTTCTTACGTTCTGGGTTGATGCGGGAGTCGTAGTAGCCGGGACCCAGGTCGTGGAAACCGGCCTCGGGATCGGACAGTAAGTACCAGACGATGACCAGAATGGAACGGCCGACCGCGACGACGGCCTTCTTGACCCCTGGGGCGAACCGGGCCCAGGACGAGAGGTGCGCCGGGGTCGGGAAGCGGGTCATGTCGATCCCGACTTCGGCGATGATCACCGCGGCTGCGGTGGCACCGACTCCGGGGATCTCATCCAGGCGGGCCACCGCGTCGGCGAAAGGGGCAAGTTGGGCCTCGATCTTGGTGCCGAGCTGGGCGATGTCCGCGTTGAGCGTGTCGATTCGGGTGAGCATCTTGGTCAGCAGGAACCGGTGGTGGTCGGTGAAGTGCCCAACGAACGCCTCTTCGAGCTGGGGGATCTTGGCGCGCATCCGGGAGCGGGCCATCTGGGCCAGGACCTGGGGGTTGCTCTCGCCACCGATCAGGGCAGCCATCATGTCCCGCCCGGAGACCCCGAAGATATCGCTGGCGACCACTGACAGCTTGATCTGGGAGTCCTCGAACAGCTTCTCGACCCGGTTCTTCTCCCGGATCTGATCGGGCACCAACGTGATCCTGTACCTGGTCATCACCTGCAGGGAACGGGTCATCGTGGAGTACGTCTTGACCTCATGGACCCGCCGCGAACCGCCCTTGGGATCGGGAACCCGCACACAACACACCAGCTCGGCCTTGCCGATGTCCAGGGCCGCGACCCGGGAGATGATCTCTTGTTCGTCCTGCGTTTCCTCCAACACGGCTTCCTCCCTCACGGTGATAACCAGTAACCGAAGGTGGTTGCCCGCAGGAGCTGCTGGGACGGTAACGAATCTAGTTCGCGTGCTCAAAAGGCAACACTGAAGGGCCCAAAGCGCAGCTCCCGGTGCCCGACTAGATGACGGGTTGAAGGACCAAGGAGCGACGACATCGGCGGACAACCACGACCCCATTCTCAGCCCGGAACGGGCGGCTCGAAAGAGCATCAAGGACTAGATGTCCCACTCATCGGCGTGTTCACCCTCGCCGGCCAACGGGTCTCCGACCATGCCGGCGGCCAGGGTCTGCCCGCTCTGGGCGTCGATCAGCAGGAACGCACCGGTGCGCCGGTGCCGGGCGTACGGCTCGGCTGCGATCGGCTCGGCGGTGCGGATCCTCAGCCGCCCGATGTCGTTGAGGCCCAGGTCGTGGGCCGCCACGATCTGCAGGGCATCGAGATCCAGGACCCCGTCGACAGCGCTGATGATCGCCCGGGTGGTCCGGGTCGTGTGCTTGAGCAGCACCCGGCTGTGCATGCGCAACGGGGCGTCCGAGAGCCAGCAGACGGTGGCGACCAGGTCCCGCGTCGGCTCGGGAGCCGAGGAAGCGGCCGCGATGAGGTCTCCGCGCGCCACGTCGATGTCATCGGTGAGGCGGAGCGCCACCGATCGGGGGGCGAACGCCTCGGCCAGCTCGCCATCAGCGGTGTCGATGCCGGCGATGGTGGTCCGGCGTCCACCGGGCAGGACCACCACCTCGTCGCCCACGTGCACGACTCCTGAGGCGATCTGACCGGCATACCCGCGGTATTCACGGTGGGCCGCGTCGCACGCGGCCTCCTGCGGTCGCAGGGTGAGCTGGACCGGGAAGCGGAACTCCTCGTGACCCGGGTCATCGGCAACCGGAAGGGTCTCCAGGACCTCGAGCAGGGTCGGTCCGGTGTACCAGTCGGTCCGGGACGAGTGGTCCACGACGTTGTCGCCCTCAAGGGCCGATACCGGGACGGTGCGTAGGTCGGCTAGCCCGAGGTCGCTCGCCACAGCGGCGAGGCCCGCGGCGACCCGGGTGTAGGTCTCTTCGTCGAAGTCGACAAGGTCGATCTTGTTGACGGCGACGATCACGTGGGGAACGCGAAGCAGGGCGGCAACCGCCAGGTGTCGACGGGTCTGTTCCAGAACGCCCCTCCGGGCGTCCACCAGCAGGACTACCGCATCAGCTGTCGAGGCACCCGTGACCGTATTGCGGGTGTACTGAACGTGCCCCGGGCAGTCCGCCAGGATGAACGATCGGTCGGCCGTGGCGAAGTAGCGGTAGGCCACGTCGATGGTGATGCCTTGCTCGCGTTCGGCGCGCAGACCGTCGGTCAGCAACGCGAGGTCGGCGCGGACCAGACCGCGGTCGCGTGAGACGCGCTCGAGGGCATCGAGCTGATCGGCCAGAACCAGCTTGGAGTCCAAGAGCAGGCGCCCGACGAGGGTGGACTTGCCATCGTCGACCGAGCCGGCCGTCGCCAGCCGCAGGAGGGTTGGGTGCGCGTGCTTGGCCATCGCATCTGGCGCCATCGCGCTGGCCGCCGTTGCATCGCATGTCATCGCATCAGAGGTCATGTTAGAAATAGCCCTCCTTCTTGCGGTCTTCCATCGCCGCTTCGGAGATCCGGTCGTCGGCGCGGGTCGCGCCTCGTTCGGTCAGTCGGGTGGCGGCAACCTCGACGATGACGTCCTGGACGGTGACGGCATCGGACTCGACGGCGCCGGTGCAGGACATGTCACCCACTGTCCGATAGCGAACCTGTCTGGTGACAACGGTTTCGGACTCCCGCGGCCGTGAGACGGGGCCGGCGGCGAGTAACATGCCGTCGCGTTCGAAGACCTCACGCTCATGGGCGTAGTACAGCTCGGGCAGCGCGATCTCATCCCGGGCGATGTAACGCCAGATATCGAGCTCGGTCCAGTTGGACAGCGGAAACACCCGCACGTGCTCACCCGGGCGGTGCCTGCCGTTGTACAGGTTCCATAGCTCGGGACGCTGGTTGCGGGGGTCCCAGGCGCCGAACTCGTCGCGCAGGCTGAAGATCCGCTCCTTGGCGCGAGCCTTCTCCTCGTCGCGACGTCCGCCGCCGAAGACGGCGTCGAACCTGTGGTCCGCGATGGCGTCGAGCAGCGGCTGGGTCTGCAGCGGGTTGCGGGTGCCGTCGGTGCGCTCGCTCAGGCGACCGTCGTTGATGTACTCCTGCACGGTGACTACCTCCAGGCGCACACCCTTCTCTGCCACGGCGCGGTCGCGGTACGCGAGCACCTCGGGGAAGTTGTGGCCGGTGTCCACGTGCAGCAGAGGGAACGGGACGGGTCCTGGCCAGAAGGCCTTCCCGGCCAGGTGCAGCATCACCACGGAGTCCTTGCCGCCGGAGAACAGCAGCACCGGCCGTTCGAACTCCGCGACAACCTCACGAAAGATGTGGATCGACTCGGACTCGAGGGTGTCCAGGTGGTCCAGGATCAGGCGACCCTCAGCCTTCTCAACGATCTCGGAGACGGCGCTCATGTGTGGATCCCGCATTCGGTCTTGTCGTTGCCGGACCAGCGGCCGGCCCGGGGGTCTTCGCCAGGGGCGACCATGCGCGTGCAGGGAGCACATCCGATCGACGGATAACCCTGGGCGACCAGCGGGTTGCGCGGCAGGGCATGCGCGACCTGATAGGCCTCGACATCCTCGTCGGACCAGGCCACCAGGGGGTTGATCTTGACCAGGTCGTGCTTGTCATCCCAGGAGACGATCGGCGTGTTGGCCCGGGTCGGCGCCTCGTTCCGGCGCACCCCGGTGACCCAGGCGGCCCGGCCCTCCAGAGACCGTGCGAGCGGGTCGACCTTGCGCAGGAAGCAGCAGAGGTTGGGATCGCGGTCGTGCAGCTTCTCGCCATACTCCGCGTCCTGCTCGGCCACGCTCTGGCGAGGCAGCGCCTCGATCACGGTGATCGCCAGGTCCCGGAGCGCCACATCGAGAGTCTGCATCGTCTCCTCGAAGTGATAGCCCGTCTGCAGGAACAGGACTTCGACATCTGGAATCACCGCGGCGAAGAGATGCGGCAGTATCAGGTCCTGCATCGAGGCGGCGACGATCACGCCCCGACCGAAGACGCCGGCTGCCCAGGCGGCGATCTCCCCGGCCGGCTTTCCCTCGAGTGCCGCCGAGACCGCGGCAAGGGCACGATCCCGTTCTTCCGCAGGCAGATCGCGAAGGTTCGCGACGTCAAGCGTGGCAAACGTGACGCCAGGCAGGGCAAGCGTGACGTCAGGCGTGACATTCACGGGGGCGGTCGTCATACGAGCAGGTCCTCGTTGGCACGTAGGGCCCACGTCGCGAAACGCTCGCCCGGCTCACGGTCGCCCGCGAAGTTTCGGACCACCCGCTCCACGTAGACCGGCAGCTCTTCCGCTGTGGTCTTGAGGCCGCGAACCTTGCGGCCGAAGCCGGCGTCCAGACCCAGAGTCCCGCCGAGGTGCACCTGGAAGCCGCCGACCTGGTTGCCGGCGTCGTCGGTGACCAGCTGACCCTTCAGCCCGATGTCGGCGACCTGGATGCGGGCGCAGGAGTTGGGACAGCCATTGATATTGAGGGTGACCGGGACATCGATCTCCTTGATGATGTCCGCGAGCCGATCCTCGAGGTCTGTCACGGTGTTGGCGGCGAGGCCCTTGGTCTCGACGATCGCGAGCTTGCAGAACTCGATGCCGGTGCACGCCATGGTGTGACGACGGAAGAGGGAAGGGCGAGCCTCCAGGCCGATCCCGTGCAGAGCCTCGACGAGAGGCTCCACCTGCGGTGCGTCGATGTCCAGCACCAGCAGCTTCTGGTGCGGTGTGAGCCGGACCCGTGAGGAGCCGTGCGCTTCCACGAGATCGGCCAGATCGAGCAGCGTGGTGCCCGACACGCGTCCCACCATTGGAGCCGCCCCGATGTAGAACTTGCCGTCCTTCTGCTCGTGGACCCCGATGTGGTCGCCCCGCTCTGGCGAAGGCTGCGGCGCAGGACCGTCTGGCAGCGCGCGGAGAAGGTATTCCTGCTCCAGGACCTGCCTGAACTTCTCGACACCCCAGTCGGCGAGCAGGAACTTCATCCGGGCCTTGTGCCGCAGTCGCCGGTAGCCGTAGTCCCGAAAGAGCGAGATGACCCCGGCCCAGACGTCGGGAACCTCCGGCTCGCTGACGAAGACGCCGAGGCGCTCAGCCAGCCGGGGATTGGTGGACAGTCCGCCACCGACCCACAGATCGAAGCCAGGGCCCAGCTCGGGGTGCTCGATCCCGACGAACGAGATGTCGTTGATCTCGTGCACAACGTCGTTGGTGAGCATGCCGGTCAGCGCGGTCTTGAACTTGCGGGGAAGGTTGGAGAAGTCGGGGTTGCCGATGAATCGGCGCTTGATCTCCTCGATCGCCCAGGTCGGGTCGATCAGCTCATCCCTGGAAATGCCGGCCACCGGCGAGCCCAGCACGACCCGGGGGCAGTCACCGCAGGCCTCCGTGGTCTGCAGCCCGACAGCCTCGAGCCGGGACCAGATCTGCGGCGCGTCCTGGATGCGCACCCAATGCAGCTGGATGTTCTGCCGGTCGGTGAGATCAGCGCTGTCGCGGGCCAGGTCGCGGGAGATCTCGCCGATAACCCGGAGCTGCTCGGTGGTCAGGGCGCCACCGTCGACGCGGACCCGGAGCATGAAGTACTTGTCCTGGAGCTCGTGCGACTCGAGCGTGGCGGTCCTGCCGCCCTCGATGCCCTGCTTGCGCTGGGTGTAGAGCCCCCACCAGCGGAGACGACCCTGCAGATCCTCCGGCGGGATCGAGTCGAACCCCTCCTTGGCGTAGATCTGCTCGACGCGTGCCCGCACGTTGAGCGCATCGTCCTCAAGCTTGAACTTCTCGTTGGGGTTCAGGGGCTCGCGCTCACCGAGGGCCCACTGACCCTGGCCGCCCTCGGTCCCGCGCCGGCTGATGATCGTCATAACGTGGAGTTTGGCACATCCAAACACTTGCTAATGATTCATGTCAGGATCTGGACTCGACTCATTCGCCACGATGAAGGCGAGACGTGGCCGGTTTCAGCATACGAGACATAACGACGAGTTATTTGACCGATAACGTTGGGCTATAGAAAAATGCCACCTGTCACATACGAACAGGCCAGCACCAAGGAGGTGCAGGCCAGCGCGGCCGGCGGTTGCGCGGAGAATCTGGAGCCCTTGATGTCTCGACCCCTTGCTCGCGTTGCCCTGGCTGTCGGCGCCGTCGTCGCAACCCTTGGCATGTCGGCCTGTGGCGGTGACTCACCGGCCGCCACGGGTGCCGCGCCGGCGCAGGTGCGACTGGGCTACTTCCCCAACGTGACCCATGCCACTGCGATCGTCGCCGAGAAGGAGGGCTTCTTCGGCAAGCACCTGCGGGCGACGAAGCTCAAGGTCTCGAGGTTCAACGCGGGGCCCGCTGCGATGGAGGCGTTGAAGTCGGGTGCGATCGACGCTACTTATGTTGGCCCCGGTCCGGTCACCAACGCCTACATCAACTCCGGTGGCAAGGCCCTGACCGTCGTTGCCGGAGCGGCCACGGGCGGCACCTCGCTGGTCGTCGACCCGTCGATCAAGAGTGCAGCCGACCTCAAGGGCAAGAAAGTGAGCACTCCCCAGCTCGGCAACACCCAGGACATCTCCTTGCGCTACTGGCTCAAGCAGCACGGGCTCAAGACAGACCTCCAGGGCGGTGGCGACGTGAATATTCTCCCGCAGGCCAACGCACAGATCGTCGACGCGTTCAAGCAGAAGCTGATCGCCGGCGCCTGGGTCCCCGAGCCCTACGCCACCCGGCTGGTTGAGGCCGGGGGCACAGTCCTGGTCGACGAGCGCGACCTGTGGCCGGACAAGAAATTCGCCATCACGGTGCTCGCCGTGCGCACCGACTTCCTCGCCGCACATCCGGAGACCGTCAAGGCGCTGCTTTCGGGCGATCTGGATGCCGCGGACTTCATCGCCAAGAACCCTGCCAAGGCACAGAAGGACGTCGGGGACCTGATCGCCACAATCTCGGGCAAGCCCCTGAAACCTGCGGTGATCGCGGCGGCATGGAGACAGCTCGAGTTCACTGTCGACCCGGTGCCATCTTCACTGCTCACCGGTGCCCGGCACGCATACGAGGTCGGGGTGCTCAAGGAGGAGCCCAAGCTCGACGGCCTGATCGACCTCACCCTGCTCAACCAGCTGCTCAAGGAACGAGGAAAGCCGGAGATTGCCCCATGACGACCGCAACCTCCACGATTGTGCAACCGGTCGATCGATCTTCGGTCGACCGACCGGCTGTCGTGCTCCAGCGGGTGACCAAGCGTTACACCGGTAACAACGGGATCCTTGCCCTGGACGGCATCAGCCTCACGGTTCGCCCGGGTGAGTTCCTCACCCTCGTCGGGGCATCGGGGTGCGGCAAGTCCACCCTGCTCAACCTCGTCAGCGGGCTGGACCAGCCCACGTCCGGATCGGTCGAGGTGAACGGTCGGGCCGCCTTCATGTTCCAGGACCACGCGCTCTTCCCGTGGCTGTCCGCCCTGGACAACGTGGCCACCCCATTGCGGCTGGCGGGGGTGGGCAAGAAGGACCGCGAGGCACAGGCGCTCGACTACCTTGAGGCCGTCCACCTGGCCGACTTCGCACATCGTCGCCCCCATGAGCTGTCCGGCGGCATGAAGCAACGGGTAGCCATCGCTCGTACCCTCGCGACCCGGGCTCCCGTGCTGTTGATGGATGAGCCATTCGGCGCCCTCGATGCGATGACGCGCGACCTGTTGCACGATGAGCTGGAGTCAATCTGGCGAGAACGCAACCTGACCGTCCTGTTCGTGACGCACAACGTGCGCGAGGCCGTGCGTCTTGGGGACAGGGTCGTGCTGTTGTCCAGCCGTCCCGGGCGCGTTGTTGCAGAGTACGAGGTATCCAGCGACCGGCCGCGTCGCATCGAGGACAGGGCAGTAGCCGTACTGGCCGGGGAGATCACCGATGCCCTGCGCAAGGAGGTGGCCCGTCATGGCGCTTGATCTCGATTCACAGCCAGGCGTGGCCCGGGGCACATTGCAGGAGAATGAGATCCGAGGTCTCGATGCCCTGGATCTCGGTTCTTCGGCGCCGCCGCGCGCGCACGCCGTATGGCGGGCGGCGTGGCCCAAGCTGGCCGCCCTGGCCATAGCGTTGGGCTCCTGGCAGATCGTGGTCGTCAGTGGGTGGCGGGAAAGCTACGTCCTGCCCGGCCCGGTGCCGGTGTTTGTCGAGCTCGGCCACAGGCTCGTGGTCCAGGACTTCTGGGAAGCCGTCGGCATCACGATGACCCGCGGCGTCGTCGGGTTCGTCATCGCCGCAGCACTGGGGCTGGTGCTCGGCGTTCTGGTCGCCCGGTCTCGCATCCTGCGGGCCGCCATCGGGTCCCTGATCACCGGACTACAGACGATGCCGTCCATCGCGTGGTTCCCCCTTGCGATCCTTCTGTTCCAGCTGTCCGAGCAGGCCATCCTGTTCGTGATCCTCATCGGCGCGGTGCCCTCGGTCGCCAACGGCGTCATCAACGGAGTCGACTACGTCCCCTCACTGCTCGTCCGGGCCGGCCGCAACCTGGGCGCCAGCGGGCTCACGCTGTATCGCCATGTCGTCCTGCCGGCTGCCCTGCCCAGCATCGTGTCGGGCCTCAAACAGGGATGGGCATTCGCCTGGCGTTCCCTGCTGGCCGGTGAGCTTCTGGTCTCCATCGCCAACCGGCCCAGTCTCGGCCAGTACCTGAACCAGAGCCGCGAGCTGGGCGACACGTCATACATGATCGCTTTGATGATTGCGATCCTGACGATCGGCATCGCGGTCGACGCGGTCTTCTCCAGCATCGAGGGCGGCATCCGCCGACGTCGAGGCGTGGCCGTCAGCGGCTGAACCTGGGCGACCCATGGGTCAGAAGCGACGCGTGGGCATCTCCGCCGGGACCGGCCACGCCGTCACGACATGGTCATTCCTTGTTCGAGACACCTGCTGAGTCGAAGGTGGCAACCTCACGCAGGATGCGGGCCGATGCCTGGACCAGTGGCACGGCCAATGCCGCGCCCGAACCCTCGCCCAAGCGCATCTCGAGGTCTACCAGTGGCACCAGGCCGAGGTGGGTAAGGGCCGCGCTGGCGCCCGGCTCGACCGATCGATGGCCGGCAACCCAGTAGTCCGCCGCGCAAGGCGCAATAGCCCGCGCCACCAGCGCAGCGGAGCAGGCGATAACGCCGTCCAGGATGACGGGCGTGCGAAGTGCGGCGGCGGCCAGCAGATAGCCAACGACGCCCGCGTGCTCGAGTCCCCCAACACCGGCCAGCGCCGCGCGGGGGTCCTGGGGGCTCGCCTTGTTGATCCTGATGGCGGTCTCGATGACCGACACCTTGTGCTCCAGCATCAGGTTGTCGATGCCGGTGCCGCGGCCGGTCACCTCGGCGACGTCCAGGCCAGTGAAAACGCTGATCAGGGCCGCTGATGCCGTCGTGTTCGCGATGCCCATGTCACCGGTGACCAGCAGTCGGCTTCCTTGGGCAACACAGTCCCTCGCCACCTCGATGCCCACGTCGATGGCCGCCTGCACCTGTGCTGCCGTCATCGCCGGACCCTGTGTCATGTCGGCGGTACCTGCGGCGATCTTGCGCGCCTGCAAGCCCGGAGCCTGCGGCACCGCACCGGCCACACCCACGTCGATCACCACGACCTCCGCGCCGATCTGTCGGCCGAATGCGTTGATCACCGCTCCCCCTGCCAGGAAGTTGCCAACCATCTGGGCAGTGACCTCCTGCGGCCATGGCGACACCCCTTGCGCGTGGACACCGTGGTCTCCCGCGAACACCGCGATGGTGACCGGCGCGGGCAGCGGCGGCGGGCACTCGCCATACATGCCGCACAGGCGGGTCCCGAGGTCTTCGAGCGCACCCAGAGAGCCGCGCGGTTTGGTGAGCATCGACTGACGTTCCTCGGCGGCTGCCATCGCTTCGATGGATGCCGGCGTGATCGCCGCGACAGTCTCGGTCAACATGGACATAGGTTCTTCTCCCGGAGGGCGACGGTCGCCCGAAGGTTCCATCATGGACCATCCGCGAATGGCCGGGTGTCTGACCACTGCGGCAGCGGAACCATGTGTAGCGTGACCAAATGAGCGACCTTCGATCGCAAGAACAGAGCCTTACTTCGTTCGATGAGTCCTGGTCACGAGCACTCTGCGTGGCCGCGCACCCAGATGATCTCGAGCACGGCATGGCTGCTGGAGTCGACCGCTGGGTCCAGCAGGGCAAGACGGTCAGCTATCTGCTGGCCACCCATGGCGAGGCCGGCATCGACGGCGTTCCACCGAGCGAAGCAGCGTCACTGCGCGCCCAGGAGGAACGCGACGGCGCAGCCGAGGTGGGCGTCGAAGTCGTGGAGTTCCTCGACTACGACGACGGCATGGTCGAGTACGGCCTGCCGTTGCGCCGCGACATCGCCCGCGCGATCCGCATCCGCAAGCCCGAGGTCGTCATCACGCTCACCCATCGCGAACGGTTTGCCGGTGGCGGCACCAACCAGGCCGACCACCGCGCGGTGGGACTTGCCGCGCTGGACGCCTCCAAGGACGCGGGCAACCGGTGGATCCACCCCGAGCTGGCCGATGAAGGCTACGAGCCGTGGAGCGGGGTCAGGTGGGTGTGCATGGCGGGTTCGCCCAAGAGCACCCACGGGGTCGACGTGACCGGACACATGGATGCCGCCGTGGCATCCCTGCAAGCCCACCAGACCTATCTCCAGGGCCTCGGTGCAGGCTACCCTTCACCGCCGGACCTGCTCGAGATGATCCTCGGCCGTGGCGGCCAGGCCATGGGCGTCCAGCACGCCATCACCTTCGAGGTCTATGACATCTGAATGAAGCAGCGCTGGGAGACCGAGCTTGGCACCAGCGCCCAGCAACTCAGAGATCGACGCCGATGATCGCTGCCAATGCCGCGGTATCAAGATGTTCGTCGATCGCGTCCGCCAGGCGATCGAGCATCAGCTCACGCCGCGCGGCGAACCCTGGCGCGCTCGGGTCGGCCCGCCATCGCACGCCCGCCTGGGAGGCCACCTCGGTCAGGAACGCCCTCCGGAAGCCATCGTTCTCGAAGGCTCCATGCCAGGTGGTCCCCCACACCGGCCCGGCCCGCCACCCGTCCAGAAACGACTCCGCCTCACGACCGCCGGGTGTGCGCGAGGACACCCCGTGATGAATCGCGTATGCCGTCACGACGTTTCCGCGCCACTGACCGTTGGGTCTTTCCAGGTGCTTGTCCGCCTGGAACCGCACCCTGATCGGGAGCATCCCAAGCCCCGCGACCGTTTGTGCAGAACCGGACTCGACACCGTCGGGGTCTTCGATGGTCTCCGCCAGCATCTGGTATCCGCCACAGATACCGAGCACCGGACGGCCGGCCGCAGCCCGCGAGAGAACCGCCTCGTCCAGACCCCGACTGCGCATCCACTCCAGATCCGCCACTGTCGCCCGGGTCCCGGGCAAGACAACCAGATCTGCTCGGGCCACGACGTCCGGGTCAGCCGTCACCCGAACATCGACACCGCGCTCGGCGGCCAACGCGTCAACATCCGTGGCGTTGGAGACTCTGGGGAAGCGAACCACCGCAACGGAAAGCGTTGAACCAACAGCAGACGCGCCTGGCGCCCCTGCCGAGGAGGCCCCCGACCAACCCGAGATCGCGAGCGCATCCTCGCCATCGAGCCACACGTCGTACAGGAACGGCAGGGTGCCCAGGACCGGCCGAGAGGTGCGTTCCTCCAGCATCCGCAGGCCAGGTTCGAGAAGCGACAGATCCCCCCGAAACTTGTTGACGATCCAGCCGCGGATGTGGGCCTGGTCCGCCTCGTCCAGCAGAGCCAAGGTGCCATACATCGCGGCCAGGACACCGCCGCGGTCAATGTCACCCACAACGACTACCGGCAGACCCACGGCCCGCGCCAGACCCATGTTGACGAAGTCACCCCCACGCAGGTTGATCTCTGCAGGGCTCCCTGCGCCTTCCGCGATAACCACGTCGAATCGCGATGACAGGTCCCTAAAAGCCTCAAATGCAGTCTGCGCCAGCACCTTTCGGCCCGTCGCCCACTCGCCGGCCTCGAGCTCTCCCCACGAGCGTCCCATCAGGACGACGTGCGATCGCAGATCGGTCCCCGGTTTCAGGAGTACCGGGTTCATCGCAGCTTCCGGCATGACCCCACACGCCACGGCCTGGACCCACTGCGCCCGGCCGATCTCCGACCCGTCAGCACAGACCATCGAGTTGTTGGACATGTTCTGTGCTTTGAACGGGGCCACCGAAATGCCTTGGCGGGCCAGCCAGCGGCACAGGCCCGCAGTCACCAGGCTCTTGCCGGCGTCCGAGGTGGTGCCCGCCACGAGCAGTCCCTTAGCCACGAACTCGCCTCCGCGCTGTCAGCCCCGCCTGAGCCATGGCGCAAGTCATGTCCCGAGCCGGAAAGCCCACCTGTGTCTCCTTCGTCAGGTGCCGCGCGGCACTGCCTGCCCGGCAACGGTAGTCGGCTCGCTACCGTGTATCCCACGCCAGGTCCCTGCGCGGGACCAGCAGCGACCATCACCCCAGACCATCACCCCAGACCAGCACCCCAGACCATCACCCCAGACCAGCACCCCGAGGAGTACTGATGAGCGTGACTCTCGTCCTCGGTGGCGCGCGCAGCGGGAAGAGCCGGTATGCCGAGAGCCTCATGCGCTCGCACCCGGAGGTTACCTACGTCGCACCAGGGCCCGTGCCGGACGGTTCTGACCCTGAGTGGGCAGAGCGCATCTTGCGGCATCAAGCCCGCCGGCCGGCGCAGTGGACCACCCTTGAGACGACTGACCTCGCCGCAGTTGTCCGCGCGGCTGACCGGCCGGTCCTGATCGACTGCCTGTCCACCTGGCTGACCCAGCTGATCGACGACATCGACGCATGGCAGGACCGCGAAAGGGCTACCTCCCGTCTGGAGGAGGAGACAGCGCGGCTGCTCGACGCCCTGGGCTCAGCCAAGGTCGAGATCGTGCTGGTCAGCAACGAGGTGGGTTCCTCGGTCGTGCCAGGCACCGCGTCGGGCCGGATGTTCCGGGATGAGCTGGGCCGGCTCAACGCCGCCGTCAGCGCCGCCAGTGACCACGTTGCCCTGGTGATCGCCGGACGTGTCCTGGACCTCTCTGACTGCCCGGTAGTGGCCGACTGATGTTTGACGGGCTCAGGCTCGCACTCGGAACGCTGACCGCCATCCCGGTGCCGGCTCCCACCCGCATCGACCGGCGAGTCGCCGGACGGGCAATGGTCCTTGCTCCACTCACCCAACTCCCGCTCGTCAGCCTGCTGTTGCTCTGGGGATGGGCGGTTCGCGAGGCGCCGGTGCCGCCGCTGGTGGCGGCCGCCACGGCTTTGGTCGCCATCACCCTCGCCACCCGAGGCATGCATCTGGACGGGCTGGCCGACACCGCTGACGGGTTGTCGGCGAGCTACGACCGCGTCATGGCTCTTGACGTCATGTGCCGGGGCAACATCGGCCCAAGTGGCGTGGCTGCCGTGGTCCTCGCGCTCTTGGTCGACGCCGCGGCACTGGCCTCTCTGTTGACCACCGTGGGCGGCGTCGTCCTGGTCGCTCTCAGCCTGGTCGCGAGCCGGCAGCTGCTGGCGTGGGCCTGCTCCGTGGGGGTGCCGTCGGCCCGCGAAGAGGGACTGGGTGCCACCGTCGCAGGCACGGTTCATCCCGCCATGGCGGGGCTGGGCTTCGTTCTGCTGCTTGGCGTCTCCGCACTGGCGACCCAGTGGTCCAGCTCGACCTGGTGGACCGGACCGGTCGCGATGGGCAGCGCGGCACTCGGCGGTATCGCCGTGATACATCGGGCCACTCGTCGTTTCGGCGGCATCACGGGTGACGTGCTGGGCGCTGTCATCGAGGTGTCCCTGGCCGTCGCCCTGACCGCGTCTGCTCTCCTGCTGTCGGTGAACCGATGAATTCGGCAATCCGATACCTGTCGGTGAACCGACCCGTCGAGATGGCGTCCAGGCTCGAGGCCGAGCTCGCGATGAGCCTTCGGGCCCTGGAGTCCAGCTCTGCTGCCTACGAACAACGCGGGTTCAGCCCGGGCAAGCTCGAGCCGGTCGCCGATGCGTTGTGGCGCGCCAGTACGGGCTACCTCGACGTCCTGAGAGCGACCCACTGACCGCGACCATCGACCGCAAACCTAGGGACGGTGCGCTGATTTGACGACAAACCTAGGGACGGTGTGGGTGTTGCGAACTGTGTTCTTTCACAACAGGATTCGTGCAACCCGGGCGGTCCGCAACGCGGGTTGGCCGCGGCCGTGCTGGGTGCGCGAGTCGGGGTCCGCAACGTCGCGGTGGCCCTGGCCGAGATGGACAAGCTCCGGCCCCGGCTACGCGATGAGGCGGTTGAGACGGTGTGGGCGGGGTTCATCCAGATCGCCACCGACCACGGGCCCAGGGAGATCCGCTCTCTTGGGGACAAGCTCATCGCGACCTACGGGCAGCAGGGAGAGTTCCAGTGCCGCCACGACCAGCTCAAACACGGCGTCAGCCTCTCCCAGCCGGTCGATGACGACGGGATGGCCGTGTACCGGCTGCGCCTGGACCCCGAAGGCAAAGAAGTGCTGGAGGCGATACTCGGGCCGCTGTCGGCACCGAAACCCACCACGGCGTGTTCGGACCTGCGCACCTCCGACCAGCGCCGCGGTCACGCGCTGGTCGAGATCTGCCGGCGGGCGGCCGCTGCAGGCGGCGCGGCCCCGCACGCCACCAAGCCCGCCGTGTACGTCACCGTCGACCTGCAGGACCTCCAGTCCCGGTGCGGGGCCGGGGCGTCCATGCTGACCGGGCAGCTCTTGTCGCCCGAGACGATCCGTCGGATCGCCTGCGACGCGACGATCATCCCCGTCGTCCTGGGCACCGACTCGGAGGTCCTGGACGTCGGCCGGGCCCGACGCCTGTTCACCCCCGGCTGATGCGGGCGATGTGGCTACGCGACCGCGGCTGCACGATCCCGGGGTGCACCGCGCCCCCGTTCTGGGCCGGCACCACATCATCCACTGGGTCGACGGCGGCCAGACCAGCCTGACCAACGGGGCACTGCTCTGCGGCCGCCACCGCGGAGGCGACGCCCGGCGGGGCTGGACCGCCACCGCCACCCACCAGCGAAGTCACCTGGCACCTCTGAGGACCCAGCCCCACAGCCCACCGATACCGGCGGGCATACAGCCCTGTCAAGAACCACTCACGTTCCAGATCCGGTCCTCTGCCAGGATGACACCGACGTTTGAGGGCAGAACGCGGGCAAACCCCTCAGATGGCGCGCATCCGGTTGTTGCGGGGGTTGTGCTCCAGCTCGGCCAGACCGAGAGCCTCCATCAGCGGGGGGATGTACATCCCGAACCGCCCGCGGAGTCCCTTCTTCAGACCGTACCAACCGCCGACCGGGTTACCCTCCGATCGGCCCCACGCTTCAACGGTGCCGTCCTTGGCCGGCTTCTGCTCGTCAGCCGAGCCCAGCTCCATCCAGTCACCGTGCTCGCGCAGCATCGCGTGAAGGTCCTGCAGGCACCGGAGCTGGTAGTACAGCGTGGTCTTGCCCACGGTGCACACCAGACGCGGCGGGTCGGACACCTCGTCCTTGTGCATCGAGTAGTCGGATGTCCCCGGTGGGGTCTTCAACACCCAGGGATCCGCAGCCGTCCCTTGCCCCACGACGTCGCTAGTCATGGGGCGATGCTAGCGAATCTGGACCTGGACGAAAGGGGGCTTGACGACCGTGGCCGCCACGTCGCGACCTCGTACGTCGATGAGGACCTCGTCACCCAACGTGGCCGACGGGCCGAGCAGCGCCAACGCAATTCCCTGCTTCAGGGTTGGCGAGAAGGTGCCGGAGGTGACCTCGCCCAGCATGGCGCCGTCCGCGGCCTTGACCTGGCAGTGAGAACGCGGAATACCGCGACCTGCAACCAGAAGACCCCAGGTGACCCGCTTCGGACCCGCAGCCTTCTCTGCCACGAGAGCATCCTTGCCCCAGAACGTGTCCTTCTTCCAGCCGACAGCCCAGCCGGATCGCGCCTGTACCGGCGTGATGTCAAGGCTCAGGTCATGACCGTGCAGCGGGTAACCCATCTCGGTGCGCAACGTGTCGCGAGCGCCAAGCCCGCAGGGCAGTCCTCCGTAGGGGGCCGCCGCCTCCATGAGGGCGTCCCACAGGGCCAACGAGTCGTCCCAGCGCGGGACCAGCTCGTAGCCACGCTCGCCGGTGTAGCCGGTACGGCAGACGATGACCGGCTTGCCGTTCCAGTCGGCCTCGACGAACGACATGTACTCGTGGCCGGTCGGCAGGCCGAGCGCCTCCAGCACCGCGTCGCTCTTGGCTCCCTGGACGGCGATAACGCCATATCCGTTGTGAAGGTTCTCTATCTCCAGGCCCTCGGGCGCAGCCGCCTGCAGCCGGCGCACGACCTCAGCAGTGTTGGAAGCATTGGGAATCAGGAAGATATCGTCATCGGCGCGCAGATAGACGATGAGGTCATCGACCACCCCGCCTGTCTCGTCGCAGCACAGGGTGTACTGGGCCTTGCCCTCGGTGATACGGCCCAGGTCGTTGGTCAGACAGGAGTTGATGAACGCCGCCGCGCCGGGCCCCTTGACGCTCGCTTTGCCCAGGTGGCTGACGTCGAAGATGCCCACGCGTTCACGGACCGCCGTGTGCTCACGCACCACTCCACCACCGGGGTACTCGATCGGCATCTCCCAGCCGCCGAAGTCGGCCATCTTGGCGCCAAGGGCCACGTGACGATCGTGAAGGGGAGAGGTTTTGAGCGAGGAGTCAGTCATAAGGATCACCGTATCTGCAAAGTGCTGACGGTATTCTCACGCTGGGTCAAGAACGACTCTTGCCCAAGGCGCGGCGCCCACGCGGCGTCCGAACCCCGACCACGAAGGAAAGTAACCCTGTGACCACGTTGACCGTGTCCGACCGTACCGCGGCCGAGCTCAAGGGCGATGCACTCGTCCTTGTCTCGGTCCAGACCGAGAAAGGTGCCGCTCTGGCACCAGGACACGGGTTGGGCGAGGAAACCGTCGCCCACCTCGAGTCGGCACTGTCAACGCTCAAGGCCAAGGGTGAAGCCGACGAGGTCGTCAAGCTCGTCTCGGTGCCCGGCGTGACTGCAGCACTGATCGTTGTGACAGGTGCCGGCAAGCTCGCCGCGAAGGGCGCCGGCCTCGATGCTGAAGCCATCCGTCGCGCGGTCGGGTCGGCCACTCGGCAGCTCAGTGGTCTGGCCAAGGTCGTCGTACTGGCGCCAGGAGAGGGCGGAGCCGAGGCCACGGCCGCTGCTGAGGGCGCACTGTTCGGGGCCTACACCATTACGAGTGCCGCGGCCGGCCCCGTCTCGGCCCCAGTCAAGTCGCTCACCGTCGTGACCCCCGCAGCGCGTGACAAGAGCCTGCGCGCGCAGATCAAGCGGGCAGTCGCGTTGGGCGCGGCCACGTCCTACGCCCGCGACCTGGTCAACCAGGCCCCCAACGAGCTCTATCCGGAGACGTTCGCCGCAGAGATCAAGAAACGCGCGGTCGACAGCGACGTCAAGGTCACGGTGCTCGACGAGGGCGGTCTGGTTCGTGGTGCCTTCGGTGGCCATCTGACAGTTGGCGGCGGCTCGGCCCGCGGACCCCGCCTGGTAACGCTGCGATACACCCCGGCCAAGGCCAAGAAGCACATCGCCTTCGTCGGCAAGGGCATCACGTTCGACTCCGGCGGCCTGTCCATCAAGCCAACCAAGAGCATGACCACGATGAAGTGCGACATGGCAGGTGCTGCCGCCGTCGCCTCCGCTGTCTTCGCCATCGCCGAGCTGGGTCTGCCGGTCGAGATCACCGCCCACCTCTGTCTAGCCGAGAACTTGCCCGGCCCCGACGCCTGCCGCCCGGGCGATGTCGTCACCCTCCGCGGTGGCAAGACCGTCGAGGTGAACAACACCGACGCGGAAGGCCGCATGGTCCTGGCCGACGGCCTCGCGCTGGCCTCGGAGAAGAAGCCCGACCTCATCATCGACATCGCGACCCTCACCGGTGCCGCAGTCGCGGCGCTGGGCCACCGCACCGCCGCCTTCCTGAGCAACGATGACGACCTGCGCGACGCCGTCAAGGACATCGCAGACGCGGCCGGCGAACCCTTCTGGCCCTTCCCGCTGCTTGAGGACATCCGCCCCACTCTGGACTCCACGGTGGCCGATCTGCTGCAGTCAGGTCCGATCGGTGTTATCTACGCGGGCTGGTTCCTGGCCGAGTTCATCGGCAAGGGCAAGAACGGCGAGCCGATCCCCTGGGCTCACTTCGACATCGCCGGGCCGGCGTTCAACGACAGCGCACCGTGGGGCTACACCCCGAAACAGGGCACCGGCTTTGGAATCCGCACCCTCGTGGGGATTGCCGAGTCACAGGCCTGAGCACTCGGCATACAGCTCAGCTCACGAAGAAGCGACGCGCGAAAGGGAGCCAGCCACGTCACGTGGCTGGCTCCCTTTTTGGGCAGTTGTTGAGCCTGAGTGCCTCGTCGGGTGGCGATCAGCCGCCGCTCTTGCGACGGAACATCTGCTGCGCCTTGGCCGGCCCGTGAGCGTCATGAATCTTGGCCGCGTCGCCGTCTTCGGAGACGTCGCGGCCACCGTGGGCATGCTTCTTGTCGAGCGCCTCGCGGAACTTGCGCTTCACATCCTCGGCCGAGGACGCAGCCACCAGCTGGTCAGCCTGGTCAGGCTGGTCGCTACCGGACTTGTCTGACTTGTTCGTCATGCGCGCTCTCCTTCGTCGCTGTGCTTGCAACCTTGGCATGGAAAGACAAGTTCAATGCCCCTGGTCAATGCCCCGCTCTGGTTTCGTCGGACTCCTGCGTTGTCTGGAGTTCCACTCGCGCATGCGAGACGGATACCCGGTCTGATTGACGTCATACACCGGTATGCCGAGGGCTCGTGGCAGCTCGAACGCCGCGTCACGCGAGGCAACCGCTCGCCGCGTCCACTCGCCGTCGTGTGCAATCAGCACCACGGTGGTCGCGGTGACGTTGGTCGGCGGCTCGACGAACGCCTCGACTCCGCGTCTGCTGGACACGAAGGCCGCGAGGTGATCCCGGACCGCCCTGCTATCCACCGTCATCCCCGGCCCGTCCACCGGTCCCCTCGGATGTGGATCGGCGCGTCGACGCCGCCGCCCCCACCAGCTCATCCGACGCCTCCGGCTGCCGGCACGTCACACCAGATCATGTGCTAACTCTAGGGCCCATCTCCTTGGCGGTGCACTGTTGGCACCGTTGGCCGCCAGTGCGTGTCAGGGCTGCGCCGTTGGTTCAGCGTCGACGACGAGCAAGGCCGTCCGCCGCGGCTACCTGTTGCGAGCTGGTCACCGATCAGTGGCAGGATGAGTCTTCGACGTCCGAGGGTGAACAGCGCACACACGCGTGCCGAACGCCCACAGGACGAGGTCCGGTCAGATGCGCACAGGCAAGGGAGCGTCCCCATGTCGGCTACCGCCGAGAACACGTTCGACATCGTCATCCTGGGTGGAGGCAGCGGCGGTTACGCCTGCGCCCTGCGCGGCGCCGAGCTGGGTCTGTCCGTCGCCCTGGTCGAGAAGGGCAAGCTGGGAGGCACCTGCCTGCACATGGGATGTATTCCGACCAAGGCGCTGCTGCACGCAGCCGAGGTCGCCGACACCGCGCGCGAGGGCCAGCAGTTCGGCATCAAGACCACCTTCGAGTCGGTCGACATGTCCGGCGTCAACGCCTACAAGGACGGCGTCGTCGGACGTCTGTACAAGGGCCTGCAGGGCTTGGTGAAGTCCAAGAGCATCGAGTACGTCGAGGGCGAAGGCCGTCTCGTCGCCAAGAACGTCATCGAGGTCGCCGGACGTCAGCTGGTCGGCAAGAACATCGTCCTGGCCACCGGCTCCTACGCCAAGTCCCTGCCCGGCCTGGACATCACCGGCCGGATCATGACCAGCGAGCAGGCGCTCTTCCTCGACTTCGTTCCTTCCCGCGTCGTGGTCCTGGGTGGCGGCGTCATCGGCGTCGAGTTCGCCTCTGTCTTCAAGTCTTTCGGCTCCGAGGTAACCATCATCGAGGCTCTCCCCCGCCTGATGGCGGCCGAGGACGAGGCAATCTCCAAGCAGCTCGAGCGATCCTTCCGCAAGCGCAAGATCAGCTTCAAGACAAACGTGAAGTTCTCCGGCGTCACCCAGTCCGGTGATGTCGTGACGGTGGCGCTGGACTCCGGCGACACCATCGAGGCCGACCTGCTTCTGGTGGCTGTCGGACGCGGTCCGGTCACCGCCGGTCTGGGCTATGAGGAGGCCGGCGTCACCGTCGACCGGGGCTTTGTCCTGGCCAATGAGCGTTGCCAGACCAATGTCGACGGCATCTACGCCGTCGGCGACATCGTGCCAGGGCTGCAGCTTGCTCACCGGGGCTTCGCCCAGGGCATCTTCGTCGCCGAGCAGATCGCCGGGCTCAACCCGCCGGTCATCGACGAGATGGGCATCCCGCGCGTCACGTACTGCGACCCCGAGATCGCCTCCATCGGCTACACCGAGGCCCAGGCCAAGGAGAAGTTCGGCGAGATCGAGACCTACGACTACAGCCTCGGCGGTAACGGCAAGAGCCAGATCCTGGCGACCCAGGGCTTCGTCAAGCTGGTCCGTCAGAAGGACGGCCCGGTCGTGGGTGTCCACATGATCGGCGCCCGCATGGGTGAGCAGGTCGGCGAAGCTCAGCTGATCTACAACTGGGA
>Ga0209745_1000394_pt1 | contig 26092 bp, 31 predicted proteins | sample BarGraNGADG00312_FD_184495 | JGI IMG/M metagenome (GOLD analysis project Ga0209745, IMG submission 184495) | Arctic peat soil microbial communities from Barrow, Alaska - Barrow Graham LP Ref core NGADG0004-312 (SPAdes) (version 2) | ecosystem: Environmental > Terrestrial > Soil > Wetlands > Peat...
GTGCCACTGGATGGTCTCGGTGAGGCCGTCGCGGAGGTTCTCGGCGATGAAGCCCAGCATGTTCACTGGATCCTTGGCGGAACCGAACTGAGGGGCGTAGCTGAGTTCGAGGTCGGCAAGGTCGGACGCGGTCAGGCCGCCGCGCATGGCGGTGGCGATGACGTCCATGCGCTTGTCCACTCCCGCTCCGCCGACGCCTTGGGCGCCGAGGATGGCGTCGGTGTCAGCGTCGACGACCAGCTTCAGGGTCATGCCTTCTGCGCCGGGGTAGTAGCCGGCGTGGTTGGCGGGATGGGTGTGGATGACGCGCACCTTGCGACCGGCGGCGATCGCGCGCTTCTCTGTCCATCCGGTGGCGGCGGCGACGATGCCGAAGGCCCCGACGATCGCGGTGCCCATAACCGGCTTGGCGGCGACGGCGCGTCCGGCGATCACGTCGGCGACCAGCCGACCGTGCCGGTTCGCCGGGCCGGCCAGCGGCACCAGGGCCTGGTTGCCGGTGAGGGCGTCCCGCTTCACCACAGCGTCCCCGACAGCAAAGATCGCCGGGTCGGACGTGCGTTGGTGCTCGTCCACCAGGATGCCGCCGCGCTCGCCGAGGTCAAGGCCGGCTGCTTCCGCCAGTCCGGTCTCGGGGCGGACGCCGATAGCTGCCACCACCAGAGACGCCGGCAGTGAGTCGCCGTTGGACAGGGAAACCGAGTCGTCGCAGACCTCGGTGACGGAGGCGCCGGTGACCACGCGTACCCCGTGCGTCACCAGTTGCTTCTCGACAAGGGCGGCCATCTCGACGTCCAGTGGGGCCAGCAGCTGTTCGGCCAGTTCGACGATCGTGACCTTCAGGCCGCGTTCGGTGAGGTTCTCGGCCAGCTCCACCCCGATGAACCCGCCACCCAGGATCACAGCGGTCGGCTCCTGGCGCGTCAGCACGGCGTCGACAGCGGCCGCCATCTTGTCCGTGTCACCCATGTTGCGCAGGGTCAGAGCGCGCTCCACGCCGGGGATCGGAGGCACGAACGGCGCGGCGCCGGGTGCCAGGATGAGGTTGTCGTAGTCCTCGAAGTACTGCTCTCCGGTGGCCAGGTTGCGGACCCTGACCGACTTCGATGCGCGGTCGATGGCGATGGCCTCGGAGTCGACCCGCACGTCGATTCCGAAGCGGGTCTTGAGGCTGGACGGGGTCTGCAGCAGGAGGGCGCTGCGGTCGGTGATCACGTCACCGATGTAGTAGGGCAGTCCGCAGTTGGCGAACGACACGTAGCCGGACCGTTCCAGCACCACGATCTCGGCCTTCTCGTCCAGCCGCCGCAACCTCGTCGCAGCCGACATGCCGCCTGCAACCCCACCGATGATCACTGTCTTCATGAGTTCAGCCTATACCCCCTAGGGTATGCGGTCGGCACCATTCGTACGAAATGGGGCCCCCTGCTTCGCGAGGGGGCGCGGGCCGGAGGGAAACGGGTCAGGCGAGGGAGAGGAACAGCTTCTCCAGCGAGGACGTGTCGACGCGATCGCCGGTCGGGTCCTCGGTCAGGCACTGCTTGAGGCCGGCGGCGATCACGGCGAAGCCGACCCGGTCGAGCGCCTTCGACACCGCAGCCATCTGGGTGACGATGTCTGCACAGTCACGGCAATCCTCGATCATGCCGATGATGCCGCCAATCTGACCCTGGGCCCGCTTCAGGCGCTTCAGGACGCTTTCCAACTCGGCGGGATCGAGATTCAGCGGCGCCGGCTTCTCGATGGCCGGAGCGGGCATGGATGCCGACGGCTCGAGGCTCGTTGCGTGCGGGTTCGTCATGGCGATCCGAGCTCCTTCTAGATACCCCTGAGGGTATCATGTGCTGTCGCGTCTGGAGGATGTGCCGCGATACGCGGCGTACGTCACATACACCTACCCCTATGGGTATAAGTTGTTATTGCCCGACGACGAGGTCGGGCCGACCACCAACAGGAGCTGGAACTCGGATGACCGCAGCCATAGAAGAACTCAAGTCCATCGCGTCCCCCATCATCGTCGACGCCCGCGGCGTCTCCTGCCCGGGACCGATCCTCGCCGCGAAGAAGCAGATCGGCGGCGTCGGTGTCGGCAACGTCATGGAGGTGCTTGCCACGGACTCGGGCACGTTGAAGGACATCCCCGCCTGGTGCAAGAAGATGGGCCACGACTTCCTGGGCTCCTTCGAGGAGGCCGGCTCGATCCACCTCTTCCTGCGTAAGGCCAAGTAACACCGATGGCAGACACAGCGGTCGACGGCTCGCCGCGGATCCTGGTGTTCTCCACGATCAACATTTCCGATCCCGGAATAGACCTCGCCGGGAGCAGGCATCTGGAGTACCCGGTGACCGTCCAGACGATGGCGGTCCCATGCAGTAGCGGGCTGAAGCCGTCCTGGCTGGTCCATGCGCTGGAAAGTGGTTTCGACGGGGTCTTCATCGCCTCCGACGGGGAAGAGTGCGCCTACCTTCCCGACTGCGCCGAACGCACGTCCCGGATCGTGGCCGAAGCCCAGGCGCAGATGGCCGCGCGGGGGATCCGCCCCGAACGGCTCAGGATGTCCGCGGTCTGCTCGGTCTGCGCCGAGCCCTTCGCCAAGTTCATGCGCGAGTTCTCAGAGGCACTGAAGCCCCTGGGTCACCACAGCACCGCGGCCTGATCGCCGCACCACGACAACAGAAAGCAAGGCACAGACATGTCAAAGAAGACGATCATTGTCTTCAGCGGTGACTACGACAAGGTGATGGCCGCGTTCATTATCGCGAACGGCGCAGCCGCCATGGACGACGAAGTCACCATGTTCTTCACCTTCTGGGGGCTCGCAACGCTGCGCAAGCCCACCAGCGGCGCCAAGGTCGGAGGCAAGCCGAAGAGCACCCTGCAGAAGGGCTTCTCGATGATGCTGCCGGCCAGCCCGGAGAAGCTCGGGCTGTCGAAGTTCAACTTCGGTGGCCTTGGCCAGAAGATGATGAAGAAGGTCATGAAGTCCGAGAAGGTGATGTCGATCTCGGACCTGCTGGCCAGCGCCCAGGAGCAGGGCATCAAGATGATCGCCTGCACGATGAGCATGGACGTGATGGGGATCCGCGCTGAGGAACTCATCGATGGCATCGAGTACGCCGGCGTGGCCACGTACCTGGGCGAGGCCGACGAGGCCAACGTCAACCTCTTCATCTGATCCGAATCCTCGCCGGCAACCGGCGCACAGAAATTGGGAGCAAGCGATGGACTACGACGTCCTGGTCATCGGCAGTGGGATCGGCGGCATGGAGTCGTCGATCAAGCTGGCCGACATGGGCTACAAGGTGCTGCTCGTGGAGAAGGAGGCGAGCGTCGGCGGCCGGATGATCCTGCTGTCGAAGGTCTTCCCGACCCTCGACTGTGCCTCCTGCATCTCCGGCCCGAAGATGTCCTCGACGATCAACCACCCCAACATCACGACCATGGCCTACAGCCAGGTCGCGGACATCCAGAAGAACGCGGACGGGCGCTTCACTGCCTCCGTCCGCGAGCGGGCCAAGTTCGTCGACTGGGCGGCCTGCACCGGCTGCGACGCCTGCCAGAAGGCCTGCACCGTGGCCGTCCCGGACCAGTTCAACGCCAACCTTGCAGCCAGGCGCGCGGCCTACATCGCGTTCCCGCAGGCAGTGCCGAAGAAGGCTGTCCTGGAGCGCGAGGGCACCTCGCCGTGCATCGGCGCCTGCCCAGCCGGTATCAAGGCTCACGGCTATGTCTCCCTTGTCCGCTCCGGCAAGTACGAGGAGGCGTTCCAGCTCGTGCTGGACGCCACCCCGCTCGTCGGCACCCTTGGCCGCGCCTGCTACGCGCCGTGTGAGTCCGAATGCACCCGGATGAAGCTCGAGGGCCCGGTGCCGATCCGGTTGCTGAAGCGCTTTGCAGCCGACAAGCACTACAGCGGTCAGGACAGTGGGACGCCGGCGATCGAGGTAGCAGAGCCCAACGGTAGGAAGGTGGCCATCGTCGGCTCCGGCCCGGCCGGATTGACCGCCGCCTGGCAGCTTGCCCGTAAGGGCTTTGCGGTCACGATCCTGGAGAAGCGCTCCACTCCCGGTGGCTACCTGCGGCACGCCATCCCGGCCTACCGGCTGCCCCAGGACGTGGTCGATGCCGACATCGCGAACCTCACCTCGATCGGGGTGGAGATCCGCTGCAACGTGTCCGTCTCCGATCCCGAGGCACTGAAGGCCGACGGCTATGACGCCGTGATCGTGGCCACCGGCACCCAGGTCGCCACCCGCATGGACGTCCCGGGAGAGGACGCGGAAGGCTCGGTCAACGGGCTGGACTTCCTCGCGGCTGTCGCCAACGGCGCCGCGCCGGAACTCACCGGCAAGCGCGTGGTTGTCGTGGGCGGCGGCAACGTCGCCATGGACGCCGCACGCGTGTCGCTCCGGCTGGGGGCCAGGGAGGCCCGCGTCGCGTACCGGCGCACCCGTGCCGAGATGCCGGCCCACCACGTGGAGAGCAAGGACGCAGAGGCAGAGGGTGCGCTGTTCGAACTGCTGGTCGCCCCCACCGAGGTCGTCACGCGCGATGGCAAGGTCACCGGGCTCCGCCTGCGGCGCATGCGGCTCGGCACCCCGGACGCCTCAGGGAGGCGCAGCCCCGAACCGATCCCCGGCAGCGAGTACACGCTGGACTGTGACGTGGTGATCTCCACCATCGGCATGAGCCCGGACCCGAAGCCGTTCGCAGCGCTCGCAGACAAGCGCGGCCGGATCTCCGTCGACCCGAAGACCCTGCAGACCACCGTCCCCTACCTGTTCGCCGCCGGCGACGTGACCGCGGGCGCCACCGACATCACCCGTGCGATCGGCTCGGGCCGTCGCGCAGCGCACATGGTGGACCGGTGGCTCACCGGAGAGCCGCTCGACGGCTTCACCGCCCTCGACGATCGTCTTGAGACCATTTCTGCCGACACCGTTCTGGCCCGCCAGACCGCGTTCGGCCACCGGCATCCGGTCAGCGGCGACGTCACCCTGACGAAGGACCCGCGCGACTTCACCGAGATCGAGGCGCCCCTGACCGAACAGCAGGCAAGGGCCGGCGCAGGATCGTGCCTGGACTGCGGCGTCTGCTCCGAATGCCAGGAGTGCGTGAAGTCCTGTCCGGCGTTCGCGATCCGGCTGGACCAGCGCGACCAGCTGCACGAGTTCGAGGTCGGAGCGGTGGTGGTCTCCACCGGCCACAAGCTGTTCGCCGCCGACCTCAAGCCCGAGTACGGGTTCGGGCGATTCCCGAACGTGATCACCGGCATGCAGATGGACCGATTGCTGGCACCCACCCGTCCGTTCAACACGGTGCTGCGTCCGGGCGACGGAAAGGTCCCCGAACGTATCGCCTACGTCTCCTGCACCGGCTCCCGGGACAAGACCGTCGGAAACCCGCTGTGTTCGAAGTTCTGCTGCATGTATTCGATCAAGCAGAACCAGCTGATCATGGGTGCCCTGCCGCTGGCCGACGTGACCATGCACTACATGGACATGCGAGCCGCCGGGAAACGGTACGAGGAGTTCTACACCCAGGCCCAGGACATGGGTGCGATCTACATCAAGGGCCGGGTGTCGAAGATCACCGAGCAGGAGAACGGCGACCTGCTGCTGCGCTATGAGGACATCGAGCATGGCGGCACCATTGTCGAAGCCTCCTACGACCTGGTGGTGCTGGCGGTCGGAATCCAGCCCAACCGTGACGTCGAGCGCCTGTTCGGGCAGACTCCGCTCGGCCTCGACGAGTACTACTACGTCGCCGAACCCAGCGCGGAACTGAACCCGGGGCAGACGACCATTCCCGGCGTCTTCGTCGCCGGCACGGCTTCGGGCGCCAAGGACATCGTCGACACGATCCTGCATTCGGGGGCCGCGGTGGCGCAGGTCGCCGCGCATCTCGAGCACCATCACTTCACTGAGGGGGCGCTGGTATGAGCCAGGCGGACATTCCCGAAGCCGCGGCCGAAGGACAGCGGGGGACCGACAAGCCCGAGCGGAGGATCGGGGTCTACATCTGCCACTGCGGCGGCAACATCTCCGACTACGTTGACGTCGCAGCTGTGCGGGACGCGTTGAAGGACGAGCCCGGCGTTGTGGTGTCGGAGTCGCCGGTGTTCGCCTGCTCCGACGGCACCCAGCACGACATGATCGACGACATCCGCGCCCAGCACCTCGACGGCCTTGTGGTGGCGTCCTGCTCACCCAAGCTGCACCAGGTCACCTTCCGCAACGTCGCCAAGCGTGCGGACCTCAACCAGTACGCGTACACCCAGGTGAACGTCCGCGAGCAGGACTCCTGGGCGCACCCACATGACTTGGCCGGTGCCACGGAGAAGGCGATCGGCCTGGTGCGAGCGGGCGTCGCCAAGACGCGCCTGTCCGACCCGCTCGAGCCGCTGGTGATCCAGACCGTCCCACGGACACTGGTGGTCGGCGGTGGCATCGCAGGCCTGCGGGCCGCGATCGGTCTCGCCGACGTCGGCATCCAGGCCGTCCTCGTTGAACGCGAACCCAAACTGGGCGGCTGGGTCGGCAGGTTCGGCGCGACCTTCCCGAATGACGCGTCCGGGGCGGAAGAGGTGGCCGGTCTGCTGGAGGAGATCCGGCAGCGCCGCGACATCACGACCTACACCAACGCCGAACTGACCGGTAAGTCCGGCACCTTCGGCAACTACATGGTCGAGCTGACCCTGCACCGGGACGGCTCGGACAAGGCACTCAGCGTCAACGTCGGCTCGATCGTCGTGGCCACCGGCTTCGACTCCTACGCCCCTGACGACGGCGAGCTGGGCTACGGCATCCAGGGAGTGGTCACGCTGCCGCAGTTCAAGGAAATGGTGGACGCCACCCCGTCCGGCCAGCTCACCCACGCCGGCCGTCGGGTCCGTTCGATCGCCTACATCTACTGCGTCGGCTCCCGCCAAGGGGCCGGCGGCAACGAGTACTGCTCGAAGTACTGCTGCACGGCCACCATCCACGCCTCGCTGCAGGTCGGTGGCATCGACTCGTCGATCCGGCAGTTCCACCTGTACCGCGACATCCGCGCGTACGGCACCAACGAGCTGCTCTACAACGCCTCACGCGACGCCGGCTCGACCTACCTGAAGTTCGCGGACGGCCAGCCTCCGGCGGTGGCCACGCTGCCGACCGGCGGGCTCGGGGTCACCCTGGTCGACGTGCTGACCGACAGCCGCGAGCTGACCATCCCTGTCGACCTCGTGGTGCTGGTCACCGGCATGGTGCCGCGCGAGAACCGCGGACTGGTCGGCGTGCTGAAGCTGCCGGTCGGCAGCGACGGGTTCTTCAACGAGATCCATCCCAAGCTGCGCCCGGTGGAAACCGTGGTTGACGGGGTGATGATCGCCGGCTGCTGCCAGAGCCCACGGACGGTGGGGGAGAGCGTCGCGGCAGGCCTGGCAGCGGTCGCACAGAGCGCCGCCCTGCTCAAGAAGGGTTTCGCCGAACTCGAACCGCTGGTCGCCCGGGTGAACCCCGAGAAGTGCATCGGCAGCGGCGAATGTCTCACCACCTGCCCCTACGACGCGATCACACGCATCGAATGGGACGGGCGCACCATCGCTTCGGTCGACCCGGCCACCTGCAAGGGCTGCGGCGGCTGCGTCCCGGTGTGTGGGCGCGACGCCATCGACCTGCTCGGCTACACCGACGAGCAGATGCGTGCAGCCATCGAGGAAATGATCTCCACCTCCGAACCCGTGAAGGAGCCAGTGTCGTGACCCAGACGTTGCGGGACCCGCGGGAAGTGATCCGCGAGGAACCCCTGATGCACGACCCGATCCTGAAGGCCGTCACGAGCGGCCCTGCCACCATCGGAGAGATCGCCGAACGCATCGGCCACCCGGTCAACGAAGTCGTCTATTGGGTGATGGGCATGCGCCGCTACGGTCACCTGGTCGAGGGCACCGAGGCAGACGACGACGGTTTTTTCAGCTACGGCGCGGTGGGCCAGAGTCCGGCCGCGACCCTCGAGGAGTGTGAATACGAATGAGCACGCTGGTCAATCCCAACCTCATCACCGACCTGCAGAAGTTCGGCGCCGCCGACATCAACGCCTGCTTCAGCTGCGGCAACTGCACCGCGATCTGCCCTCTGGCCGACAACGACGCTATGTTCCCGCGCAAGCTCATCCGGCTGGCCCAGGTAGGGCTGACCGATGACCTGGTCGCCAGCAAGGAGCTGTGGACCTGCTACGGGTGCGGCATGTGTACGACCCGGTGCCCGCAGGAGGCCGACCCGGGCGAGTTCATGGGCACCGCACGGCGGTATGCCATTGCGCACTACGACAAGAGCGGCATCGCCCGCGCGCTGTACACGCGCCCTGTGATTGGCGGGGCGATCGCCATCGGAGCGGCCGCGTTCTTCGCGCTGTTCTTCGCTGCGATCCGGGGTGAGCAGAGTCACACCTCGCTGGCGTTGTTCGACTTCATCCCCTACAGCGTCATCCACACCACTGGCATCGTCCTGATGGTCATCGTCGCGCTATTCAGCCTGCTCGGCGTCGGACTCTTGGCCCGCGACCTCGCCCGTCACGACGGGGTCACCCGATCCTCGCTGTTCGGCAGCAAGGAGGCGTGGGGACGCACGGGCCGCGCCCTCTGGTACGCCCTCGGGATCGAGTCCCTCGGCCAGAAGCGCTACCGCCAGGACTGTGAGGACGACGAGCCTGTCGAGCCGATCTACCGGCGCCGCTGGCTGATCCACGCCCTGACTCTGTGGGGCTTCCTCGGGCTGCTCCTCGCGACCACGCTCGACTACGGCATGGACCTGCTGGGCATCAAGGCCACCGGCACCCCGGTGCCCATCTGGTATCCGGTCCGGCTACTCGGCACCGTCGCCGGGCTGGCGTTGATGTACGGGGTCACCTGGTTCATGATCCGCCGGTGGCAAGCCAGCCAGTGCAACGACACCAGCAAGCCATCGGACTGGCTCTTCCTGGTGCTCCTGTGGGTGACCGGCCTCACCGGGTTCCTGATCGAGGCGGCGCTCTACGCAGAGCCGGTACCTGCCTGGGGCTACTGGGTCTTCCTGATCCACGTTGCCATCGCGATGGAACTGGTGCTCTTCCTGCCCTTCACGAAGTTCGCGCACGCCATGTACCGCCCGGTCTCGCTGTTCTTCTACGGTCTCGCAAAGGACCGCAGCGCCAACTCCGTCTAGCCGAGCAAGGTTCGCCGCAACAGGTTTGGCACGTTTGACCTACCGCTCGTGAGGAGCGCGATGAGCCCCGTCCCGAAGACCCGTGCCGCTATGATCGCCCTCGTCCGCAACGCCCAGGGGGTCGTCACCGTGCAGATGGACACCGATGAGCTGAGCGGTGTGGTCAAGCGGCTCCGGCGCGCCGAGGGGCAGATCGGCGGGGTCATCCGGATGATCGAAGAGGGCCGCGACTGCGCCGACATCGTTACCCAGCTCGCGGCCGTGTCCAAGGCACTCGACCGCGCCGGCTTCGCCGTGATCGCCACGGGTCTGCGTCAGTGCCTCACCGATGACCCGACCGGCGACGGCGTCGACACGGCCTCGTTGGAGAAGCTCTTCCTCTCTCTCGCCTGAGGCGTTCGGGAGCCTGGCTCACTCCTCCGCTCTGGAGGCTGATGGCGGGGGGTTCGAACCAGCGGAGGTGGTCGAGGTCGGCTGACACGTGCGCGGTGTCCTGGCACCGTCGTGTTCGCTTTGGTGTTCATCAGGACGTGACCCGGGAAGCCCGGACGCTCGCTGGTGACTCAGTTGTTGGCGGGACTGTGCTTGGTGGTGAACTTGAGCAGCGCGTAGAGCGGGCAGAACCCGACTGCTGAGGTGACGAGCATCACGGCGGCGAGGATGAGCAGGATGATGCCGCCGATCGAGCCGAAGCCGGCCATCCAGGCGCCTACGGTGAGGAGGGCGGCGAGGACGATCCGAACGATGCGGTCGGTGCCGGCGATGTTCTGTTTCATGGTCTTCTTTCTTCCGGGGTTGGTGGGGGTTGGCGTGGGTGGTGGGGGCCCCTGTTGGGGGTTCGGGGTTATCCGCAGGCTGTGGTGCCGGATAATCGTTGCGCCAGGCCGAGGCTGAGGATGCCGAGCGCGAGTGCGCCGTTGAAGGTTCCGGTGGCCTGGTTGAGGAGGATGGCTGCGCCGGGCACGAGGAGGCCGGCCATCACGGCGCACGAAGAACCTGGTGCCATTCGTGTCCCGCGCAGCGGCAGGTAGGTGGTGAGGATCAGGGCCGCGACCAGGGACATGCCGCCGACAAGCAGGTTCCATAAGGGGTCAACGAATCCCACCCCGAGGGCTGTCTTGTAAGCCAGGAACAGCAGTGGGCTCAGGATGGTCATTGCCACCGTGTGGCGGGGCAGCCATCCCTTGCGGAGGGTGGTGATGCCCGGTTGGCGCGTGAGCGTGACTGCCTGGACGGTGGGGATGCGCCCGTTGGGTCCGAACAGGGGAGGTTCGTCGAACTCGCGGCCGTCGGGTGGCATCAGACGCCGGCGCTCTGCTGTGCAGCGAGTTCTGTGCGGATTGCCTCCATGTCGAGTCCTTGGACCTCTTCGATGAGCCGGTCGAGGTCGGCGGCGCGCAGGGCACCGGGCTGGCTGTAGACGAGGATGCCGTCGCGGAAGGCCATCAGGGTGGGAATGGAGCTGATCCGGGCGGCCTGGGCAAGATCCCGCTCCACCTCGGTATCGACCTTGCCGAACACGATCTGGTCGTGTGTGGTCGAGGCCGCCTCGAAGGTGGGAGCGAACGCGCGGCAAGGCCCGCACCAGGCGGCCCAGAAGTCGACCAGCACGACCGGGTTGCCGGTGATTGTGGTCTCGAAGTCGGCTGCTGTCAGGTTCTTGATGGCCATGCTTGCTACTCCTCGCGGATCGGATCGCCGCTCTTTCGAGCGGATACATCAATGGTAGCGATACCCCCTAGGGTATCCAAGTCGATACGGCAAGCCGGTGCGGCTCAGCCGGTGGCGACCGGGCCTCCTGCTGACTGCCAGGCGCCGATTCCGCCGGCGAGGTCGAAGAGGTGGCTGAAGCCGTTCTGCTGCATGGCTGTCATGGCAGCCTTGGATCGGTTGCCGCTGTGGCAGTAGATCGCGTAGTTCTTAGCAGGGTCGAGGGTGGTGAGCATCTGGGGGAATGTGGCCGATTGCACGTCGAGGTTCACTGCACCTGCGATGTGGCCGGCGGCGAACTCGGACGGGGTCCGAACGTCGAGCAGTATCGTGTTCGGCAGTTTCGCGGCGGCGGCGAAATCGGAGGCTGACAGGCTGCTGCCTGCCGCCGGCGCGGCGGCTGCGGTCGGGCCGGAGGTTGCGCTGAGGGTTGCGGTGGAGCAGCCGCCGACCAGAAGCGTCGCCGCCATCAGCGCCGCGGCCACGCCCGCACGCTTCACCGGCCGAAGATCTTGAACAGCCCGGAGGTGGACTTCACCGTCGGCTGCTGCGCGGACTGGGAAGAGTGCCCGCCGCACCACTGGCCCGCGGGCACCCTGGCCCTGACCTGTGCGACGTGCTGGCCGCAGCCCGACCAGGTGGTCTTGCCGCAGACTCTGCAGTTAACGGGGCTACACATCTGAATCTCCTTCGTGGTTGATACCCGAAACGATACCCCGGGGGGTATCGCCTTCGCAAGGCGGACGGCGCGCACGCGGGTCGCCGGGTGCTGCTGCGTGAGGTTTGTGTGAAGCCTTGCCGGTAATCCGGCTGCCGTCACCGGCGGCGCGACTCCCGGCTCTAGTCTGGGCGAAGGCAGGAGGTTTCCGTGGCGCATCGAGTGCTCATCGTCGACGACGAGCCGCAGATCAGGGCAGTCCTTCGCGCCTACCTTGAGGCGGACGGGTTCGAGGTCACAGAGGTGGGCACCGGCGCGGACACGCTGCGTGAGCTGACCCGCACCGGCGCCCGGCCGTTCGACGTCGTCCTGCTCGATATCGGGCTGCCCGACCTGGGTGGGCTGGATGTCCTCCAGAAGATCCGGGCCACCTCCGAGGTGTACGTGATCCTGGTCACGGCACGCTCGGAAGAGGTGGACAAGCTGATCGGCCTGAGCGTCGGCGCGGACGACTACATCACCAAACCGTTCAGCCCCCGCGAGGTGGTCGCCCGGGTCAAGACGGTGCTGCGCCGCAGCAGCGCCCGCGCCGATGCGAATGGCGCCCTGGCGTTGGATGGTGCGCTGACCTTCGATGGTCTGGTGATCGATCGGGAGCGGCGTGAGATCTCCACCGGCGCCGGTCCGGTCATCCTGTCGGCACTCGAGTTCGACCTCCTGCTGGCCCTCGCGTCCGCTCCGGGCAGGGTCTTCTCGCGCGCCCAGCTGCTGGAAGATGTCTGGGGCTACGACTTCTACGGCGACGAGCGGGTCGTCGATGTGCACATCAGGGGCATGCGTGCCGCTCTCGGCGACGACGCGACCAACCCCCAGATCATCGGCACCGTCCGTGGCGTCGGCTACAAGTTCCTCAAGAAGGCTTCGGTATGAACCGGTTGTCGGTACGGCTGGTCCTTTCCCACCTCCTCGTCGCAATCCTTGGAGCTCTGGCGACCTTCGTCATCGTCCGGCAACTTGCTCCGGCACTGTTCGACGAGACCCTGCGACGAGGCCAGGGTGGCGGGCCGCGGGCGCCCGGGCAGGGGTTCGGCCAGAATGCCGGCCTGCGGGAGCAGTTCGCCGCCTCCGTCGACCAGGCACTGTTGATCGGGGCGCTTGTCGGTGCGGCGGTGGCGGCGGTCTTCGGCATCGTCGCCGCTTCGCGCTTGATCCGACCGTTGGGTCGCCTGCGCGACGCCACGCGACGGATCGCCGAGGGCAACTACGACACGGCGGTGGTTGTCCCCAGGGAGGCCGAATTGGCCGATCTGGCCAGCGATGTGAACAGCCTCGGACGGACGCTGGCCGAGACCGAGGCGCGAAGGCTCCGGCTCCTTGGTGAGGTGGCGCACGAGATGCGGACCCCGCTGACGGTCATCGACGGCTATGTCGAAGGCATGATCGACGGGGTGCTGCCCACGGACACCGCTTCGCTGGGGCACGTTGGTGAGGAGAGCAGGAGATTGCGGCGGCTCGCCGATGACCTCTCCGCACTGTCGCGCGCCGAGGAGGGGCGGCTTCAGCTGGCCATGGCGCGGATCGATGTGAGGCTGGTGGTGGCCTCGGCTGCCGAACGGCTGCGCCCGCAGGTCCAGGACGCCGGCCTCACGCTGGACGTGGACTGCGGTGCCGCCCCGATGATGGTTGCCGCGGATGGCGACCGGATCGGCCAGGTGGTGACCAACCTGGTCGGGAATGCGATCAGGGCCACGCCGGAGGGCGGATCCGTGACGGTGACCTGCGTCGTCTCAGGTTCCTGGGTCGAGGTCGCCGTGGCTGACACCGGTGAGGGGCTGGCCGAGGCGGACCTGCCACGTGTCTTCGAGCGGTTCTACCGCGTGCGTGGTCGGACGAACCCGGCCATCGATTCCGGCACAGGGATCGGGCTGACCATTTCCCGGGGCATCATGGGTGCCCATGGCGGCGAGCTGAGCGCGGCGAGCGGGGGGCTCGGCAAGGGCGCCACGTTCACTGCTCGTCTCCCCCTGGCCGCCGCTTGAGAGGAGTTGCGGGTCGTGCTCAGCCGGCCCGGCGCGATGCCGGAACGAAGGTCGGTCGCGGACGCGACCCGTTTCGACCAGAGGGGGTGCGAAGGGTAAGGATGGGGTGGTGACGTTGTTCATCCCGAGCCCATCGATCAGCAGTTTCCAGATCGGGCCCCTGACCATCCATTTCTACGCCTTGTGCCTGATCACCGGGATCATCGCCGCCTGGATCATCGGGCTGCGTCGCTGGAGGGCGCGAGGTGGCCGGCAGGAGAGCTTCGAGAAGATCCTGCTGTGGGCCATCCCGCTGGGTATCGTCGGCGCCCGGACCTACCACGTGCTTACGCACTTGGGCGACTACTTCGGTCCTGGCATCAACCCGTGGAGTGTGTTCTTCATCTGGGAGGGCGGTATCGCCATCTACGGGGCGATCGGTGTCGGCGCGCTGGCCGCCTGGCTGGTCGCCCGGCGCGAGAAGGTGGCCTTCGCCGCCTTCGCCGACGCCCTCGCGCCGGGGATCGCGATCGGCCAGGCGTTCGGCCGGTTCGGTAACTGGTTCAACCAGGAGCTGTACGGCCTGCCCACCGACCTGCCCTGGGGGCTGCAGATCGACCCGGCCCACCGCGTCCCCGGCTTCGAGCAGTACGCCACCTTCCACCCGACCTTCGCCTACGAGTCCATCTGGAACTTGCTGGTGGCCTTGATCCTGCTGTGGGCAGACAAGAAGTTCACCCTCGGCCGGGGCAAGGTCTTCGCCCTCTACATCGCGCTGTACGGCTTCGGCCGGACCTTCACCGAACACATCCGGCTCGACTACTCCTACGACACGTTCGGGCCCATCCGCTTCAACGAAGCCGTCGCCATGCTGATCTGTCTGTTCGGGATCGCACTGTTCGCCTGGCTCAACAAGTACCGACCGGGCCGCGAAACCCAGGTCCAATTCTGAGTCATTCCCTCAAGCGAGCGGAAGTCAACCGCACCTGTCACACCGAGGCGGGCGGATCCGGGCAGGATGGACGCCATGGCCATGATTCGTGAACCGCGCCACCTGAACCCGCTCGTAAGGCTGGGGATCGCCGTCTCCGAGCGCGTCACGGGAAGGCGCATGGAGCCCGCACGGCTCCTTGCCTGGTACCCACGCGCAGCCCTGGGTTCGGGGCTCCTCGAGTCGCTGGTCGCCCACCGCGAGCCATCGACGCGCCTGTTGAAGCTGGTGCGCGTGACGGCGGCGCTCACGGCCTCGTGCCCGTTCTGCGTCGACATGAACAGCTTCGAAGCTGCGGCGGCTGGAGTTGCCGATGCTGAACTCAGGGCGCTTCAGCGTGGGACGGAGGATGATCTCGCCACGCTCACACCGAGGGAGCGGACAGCAGTCGCGTACGCCCGCGCGATCTCCGCTACGCCGCTGGTCTTCGACGATGGCCTGCAGGCGGACCTCAGGCGTCTCTTCAGCGAACGCGAGGTCGTGATCATCGCGAGCACGGCCGCCCAGGTGAACTACTGGGCGCGCACAATCCAGGCGCTGGGCATCGAGCCCGCCGGCTTCTGCGAGCTCCCCGACGCGTAGTCACGTTCCCAAGGCCGCCGACCGTTCACCCTGCGGATTGACATCGTGTCGCTTTGCGTCGAGCCTTACATCTGAGCAGTCGTTCAGATGAGGGGGTGTGCGGTGGGGGTTGTGGCGGGTTTGGACGGTTGCGCTGTCGCGTGTGTGCACCCGGACAAGGTGGCCCAAGTGGTGGCCAACTCCCCTGATCCTGGCGAACTGTCCCGGCTGACCGGGGTGTTCAAGCTGTTGGGCGACCCGACCCGGGCCCGGCTGCTCTATGCGTTGCTGGAGGCTGGCGAGTTGTGCGTCTGTGACCTGGCAGCTGCGACCGGGACGTTGGAGGCAACGGTGTCGCAGTCGTTGCGCCTGCTGCGTGCTTCGGGAGTGGTCAGTGGACGGCGGCAGGGTCGCAACGTGTTCTACCGGCTCTCCGATGCCCACATCCGGATGCTGCTCGACGTGACCAGGGAACACACCCACCATGCTGTTGCGTCGAGGTCGGGTCGGAGCGCGGTCTGATGAGCGGCTCGCACCAGCATGCTGGCGGGCGGCATCGCTGGCGCCTGGGCATGTCGTTCGCGCTTGTGGCTGCATTCTTCGTGGTGGAGTTGGTGGTCGGCCTGACGTCCGGCTCGCTGGCGCTGCTGTCGGATGCCGGGCACATGGCGGCTGACGTCGTGACGCTGGGTGCCGCCCTCGTCGCGACCAAGATCGCGACCAGGGCCGACTCCACAGGGCGGCGAACGTTCGGTTCGTACCGGGCCGAGGTGTTCGCGTCCGGGTTGGCGGTGCTGTTGATGATCGGCGTCGGCGTCTACATCGCCGTGGAGGCGATCGGACGAATCGGTGGAACACCCGAGGTTGCATCCGGCCCGATGCTGGTGGTCGGCCTGCTCGGTTTGGTGGTCAACGTTGTGGCCCTGCTCTTGCTGCGGGGCGGTGCGGGGGAGAGCCTGAATGTGAAGGGCGCCTACTTCGAGGTGGTCGCCGACACCGTGGGGTCGGTCGGGGTGATCGTGGCGGCACTTCTTATCGGCTGGACCGCGCAGGGTTGGTGGGACACCGTTGTCGCTGTCGCGATCGCCGTGTTCGTGCTGGTGCGCGCATTCTCCCTGGGCCGGGAGGTGCTGGCGGTGTTGGGTCAGCACGCGCCCAGCGGGGTTGAGCCCACCCAGATGCTTCAGGCGCTCAGGGAGGTGCCGGCGGTCACCGATGTCCACGACCTGCACGTCTGGAGCCTGACCTCGGGGATGGACGTCGCCACCGCCCACCTGGTGACCGACGGCGAGCCGGCTGCCGTCCTCGACGCTGCCGCCCGGGTCTTGCGCGAGCGATTCTCGATCGCACACGCAACCCTCCAGGTCGAGTCGCCTACCAACCCCGCCTGCCAGGGAGCCGACTGGTGAACATCCAGCCGATCACACCAATCTCGCTGCTCACGCCCAGCCGTCGCCGGGTGCTGGCGCGACGAGCCCAACTCCTCGCCGGAGCGTCCGTGCTGTACAACGTGGCCGAGGGCATCATCGCGGTCGCGGCCGGCACGATCGCCAGCTCCAGCGCGCTGGTCGGGTTCGGCCTGGATTCGGCTGTCGAGGTCGCCAGCGGGCTGATCATCCTGTGGCAGTTCCACCACCCCATGCCGGAATCCCGCGAGCGCCGCGCCCAGCGACTCATCGCCGTGTCCTTCTTCGCGCTGGCCGCCTACATCGGGTACGAATCGATCAGTGCCCTCCTGATAGGCGCGCGTCCCGAAACGTCGATCGTGGGGATCGTGCTCGCCGTCGCGTCGCTGGCGATCATGCCGCTCCTGTCCTTGGTGCAACGACGCACCGGCCGCGAGCTCAACTCCGGCGCAGTCGTGGCCGACAGCACGCAGACTCTGCTGTGCACATACCTGTCCGCGGTGCTCCTGATCGGACTCCTGGCCAACACCCTGCTCGGCTGGTGGTGGCTCGACCCGATCGCTGCTCTCGTCATCGCCGCCGTCGCCATCCGGGAAGGCCGCGAGAACTGGCGGGGCGACACCTGCGGCACTCCCATCCCGGGCACCACCCCTGAACACAACCACTAGCCTGCGCCCTGCTTCCGGCGTCCCCGGCGCCGATGCCCCGGAACACCCCGTACGCCGGGGTCGCCAGCATCTTCCGCTCGGCACTGGCCGCAGGCCGGGCGCCGCAGGTCTTCGAGGACGGCCTCCAGATGCGCGACTTCGTGCACGTCAAGGATGTGGCCCTGGCGAACCTGGCCGCCCTTGAAACGCTGGTCTCGCCGGCACCCGGAGTTCCATCGGGGCATCGCGCCTACAACGTCGCGTCCGGGGAGCCGCACACGGTGCTCGACCTGGCTTCCGCCCTGGCCCGCGAGCGTGGGGGGCCCGAACCGGTCGTGGTTGGTGGCGGCAGGCCGGGCGACGTGCGCCTCCCTCGACACCACTCAGGGGACAGCCGGGTTCGCCGTCGACGGCGCCCACGCGGGTTGTGGCCTCGCGAGCCTGACCTTCACGACCCAGACCAATGGCGGCGCGGGCTGGACCATCCCGGCCGGCGGGTCGTCGGCTCTCTCACTGGCGAACTCACTGTCGATGAACGCGAATGCGGCCAACGCCTGTCAGGGTGCGAGCTTCACGGTCTACCTCAAGGTCGGCCCGTGATGCGGCGGCTACTGACCAGCCTCCTCGCGGCGATACTAGCCACTTCGCCGGCCACCGCATGGGCCTTCTGGGGCGCAGGCTCGGCGACTGGCGGGTACGGCGCGGCGGCAGTATCCAGCGTCAACCAGGGCGCAACACCCACAGCCAGCGCGGTGGCGCAGGCCGTGACGGTCAGCTGGGCCGCGAGCATGCTGTCGAACGGCCAGGCCGTAACGGGCCACCAGGTCAAGCGCTACGACGCCAACACAATGGCGCCGCAGACAATCCTCGCCTCCTGCGACGGCGCAGTTGCAGGACGACCGGCGTGGAGACCAACGTGCCTGCAGGATCCTGGCAGCACTCGGTCACACCGGCCTTCGCAACCAACTGGCTCGCATCCCAGTAGCCCATCCAAGGCTGTCGGCGCCGGCCTCGATCAGTAGCGGAGCAGAAGATAAGGAGTCGCGATCGCAAGGGTGACGACGGCCACCACCGAGCCGTAGCGGGTGAACTCCCAGAACGAGATCGGGTGACCGTTCTTCTTGGCGATGCCGGCCACCACGACGTTGGCGCTCGCTCCGATGGCGGTGGCGTTACCGCCCAGGTCGGCTCCGAGGACAAGTGCCCACCACAGGCCGTTCTGGCCTGTGAACGGCCCGGCGCCGCCGACCAGCTGGTCTACAACCGGCGCCATGGTGGCGACGAACGGGATGTTGTCCACAATCGCCGACAGGGCGGCCGAGCCCCACAGGATCAGCATCATCGCTGCCGGGACGCTGTCGCCGGTGGCTGCCACCAGACCTGCCGCCAGGTAGTCGATCACGCCGGTCTTGACCAGGGATCCGACCAGGATGAAGAGGCCCGCGAAGAACAGCAGCGTCTCCCACTCGATGTCGACCAGGTAGGACTGTGGCCGCAGCCCACTGATACCCACCAGCAGTCCTGCCCCAAGGAGGGCCACGACCGACGGTTCCAGATGGAGGACGCCGTGAAGGGTGAAGGCCGCCAGGACCAGGGCGAGCACGATCATGCTGCGAACCAGCAGGGAGCGGTCCTGGATCGCTTCGCGCTCGTCCAGTTCCATCACTTGGGCGACCTGCTCGGGATCTGCGATGAAGTCCTTGCGGAACAGGAATCGCGACAGCGCGACGAAGACGACCAGCATCACCACCACGATCGGGGCGAGGTTGACCAGGAAGTCGTTGAAGCCGAGCCCGGAACGGCTGGCCACGATCAGGTTGGGTGGATCCCCGACCAGGGTGGCGGCACCACCGATGTTGGACGCCAGCGCCTCAGCGATCAGGAACGGCACCGGGCGCACGCCGATCCGCTCGCAGACGAGCAGGGTGACCGGGGCGACCAACAGCACCGTGGTGACGTTGTCCAGGCCCGCAGAGGCGACGGCGGTGATCAGACACAGCAGGGTCATCACCCGGAACGGGCGGCCCTTCGCCCTCTTGGCGGCCCAGATCGCCACGTACTCGAAGACGCCGGTCTGGCGGAGGACGCCGACGATCACCATCATGCCGAACAGCAGGAAGATGACGTTCCAGTCGATCCCGGTGTCCTTGGAGAAGAACGCGTCGTCGGTCCCGACCACTCCGATCGCCAGAATCACCCCAGTTCCGGCCAGCGCGGCCACCACGCGGTTGATCCGTTCGGTGGCGATCAGCAGGTAGACGATGGAGAAGACAATGATCGCGAAGATCATCATCCGAGGTCGTCTCCGCACACGAGTTCGAGGAGACGGGCGGCGGTGACCACGCCGACGATCTTGTGCCCGTCGACGACGGCACACAGGGGGCTGCGCAGTCGCGCCATGATCGCGGCAAGTTCCACCACGGTGTCGTCCGCCTTCAGCACGGCCAGTTCCACAGAGCGCGCCGAGATCAGGTCTGCAACGGTGGCCCGGCTGAGCCGCGCACTGATCTGTTGGACCGGGACCTCACCAAGGACGCCGGCCAGCGCCGGGTCGTCCTGAACGTAGTCGGGCACCATGAACCGGACGACCTCCGATGCCGGCAGGACCGCCTTGGGACTGCCGTCCCGCTCGGTCACCACCAGGCCAGGCAACCGGTCCCGGGCTATCAGACGCGCTGCCACCAGGGCCGGCGTGTCGAGACCCACCACCGGATACGGCTCTGCAATCTCGCCTGCACGCATGCTCGGACCCTCCAGTTGCTCGGACCCCCCGGCGACCTCGCCGAAGTTGTCGTCGACCAGACTTCCCGACACGCCAGTCGAAACAATACCGTCGTGGACCGGCGGGGTGCATGCCGGGGATGGGCAAGCACTCCGCGCCAGGGGTCTCGCCTGGATCGTGCACCGAGTAGTGTTTTCGTGGGCGGTGGGGCTCGCCCGAACCAACTGTCGCGATTCTGCGGCCAACGGTCCCTACCCGGCGCGTGACTTGCTCGCGATGAGGGTGGTGGAACGTAGCGTCTTCTTCCCTCCTTTCGGCGGACATGCGCCGCATTCACCGCCCAAGTCGGGTGCGTGATACGACCTGGAAGGAGCCAACGGTGGCTTTCGAGATTGACCGTGTATCGGCGATTGAGGTTCTGGATTCCCGGGGTCGCCCGACTCTGAACGTGACTGTGGCCCTGGCCAATGGTGTCGTCGCCGAGGCTGGAGTGCCCTCAGGTGCGTCGACCGGCACGCGTGAGGCTGTGGAGCTGCGCGACGGCGATTCGACCCGCTTCAGTGGTGGGGGCGTGTTGCAGGCCTGCAGCAATGTGAACGGCGAGATCAGCCGAGGGTTGGGAGGCCGCAGCTGGACTGACCTGGCCGAGGTGGATCAGGCCATGCGTGACCTGGACGGGACCCCCAACAAGGCTCGTCTTGGCGCGAACGCGTTGATCGGCACGTCCATGGCGCTTGCCCGCGCCCTTGCTGCGTCCGATGGCAAGCCTCTGCATGAGTGGCTGCCCGGTTTCGGCCAGCCACACCGCCTGCCGGTGCCCTGCTTCAACGTTCTCAACGGTGGGGCGCACGCACCGAACCCGCTTGATTTCCAGGAGTTCATGGTCTCCCCGATCGGGGCGTCGTCCATGGCTGAGGCGGTGCGTGCAGGTGCCGAGGTGTATGCGGCGTTGCGGAAGCGGCTCTCGGCCGCCGGCCACGCCACCGGCCTGGGCGATGAGGGTGGCTTCGCACCGAACCTTGCCGAGCCCGAGGAAGTCCTGGCTCTGATCGTCTCCGCCATCGGTGACGCTGGCTACCCGGTCGGGAAGGACGGGGTAGCGATCGCACTGGATCCGGCGGCCTCGGAGTTCAACCAGGCTGATGGCAGCTACCTCGTCAACGGTCAGACGCTGTCGAGTGAGGACATGATCGCCCGCTACGTGGCGATGGTGGACGCCTTCCCGATCTGGAGCATCGAGGACGGCCTGGGCGAGGCCGACACCGAGGGGTGGAAGAAGCTGACCGCCGCCTTGGGTGGGCGGATCCAGCTCGTGGGTGATGACAACTTCTGCACCAACCCGGCGATCATCACTGAAGCGATCGCCAACGGAATCGCCAACGCCGCACTGATCAAGGTCAACCAGATCGGCACCGTCACCGAGACGTTGGAGGCGATGCGGATCTGCCACGAAGCCGGCTACGGGCAGATGGTGTCGCACCGCTCGGGTGAGACCCCGGACACGTTCATCGCCGACCTGGCTGTGGCGACCGGCTGTGGCCAGATCAAGACCGGCGCCCCGGCCCGCGGTGAGCGCGTCGCCAAGTACAACCGGCTCATCCAGATCCAGGCCGCCCATCCCGACCTGGCCTATGGGCTGAACCGGTAGCCAGCAGCAGCAACTCCTGCAGAGGTCTGGTCGGGCGGCTTGGTCGCCCGACCAGACGCGACGACCCGGCCTTTCAGAGGGTTCCGAGCCAGATGCCCAGGCCGGCCACGACGATGCTGAGCAGGAACATTCCGCCGGCGTGGATGACCAGTCGCAGGCTCTGGCCGGCGCGGGCGAGACGGGCCGCTTCCACACTGGCTGTGCTGAAGGTGGTGTAGCCGCCCATGAACCCGGTGCCGATGGCCAGCTTGAGTCCGGGATCTCCGGTATGGGCGGCCCACCAGCCGACGATGAAGCCGAGCAGCAGCGATCCGGTGATGTTGATCACGGCGGTGCCCAGGGGCATGCCGAGGTTCGGGGCACGGCGTCCGACCTGGGCGTCGACGACGAACCGGGTCACTGCCCCCAGCCCGCCGGTAAAAGCGACCAATAGCTGGATCATCGCGTGCCGCCCCGGTGGTGGCGGCGCAGGAGCCTCCGGAATATCCGAGTGGCGGCGAACGCTGCGGACGGGCCGAGGATCACGCTGCCCAGCCCGTAGCTGATCCCCGACGCCCAGAGCCCGGCGGTGAGCAGTTGCACTGTTTCGACGGAGAAGGTGCTGTAGGTGGTGAAGCCGCCAAGCAGGCCTGTGCCCAGCCCGAGCCGCACGCCCCGGCGCCAGCCCCGATCGGGTCCTGTTTCGGCGAGTATCTCGAGGAGGCCGCCGAGGATGAAGGAGCCCCCGATGTTGATCCAGAAAGTGACCCACGGCCAGCCTCCCGCGGGTGTGGCGTACGCCGTCTCCAGGCAGGCGCGGATCGCTGTGCCAGCGCTCCCTCCGATGAGAATGACCCCCAGCCAAGCGGGACGCACCGGCAGGCGCAGGATCCGCAGGCCGGGGATCGTGTGGCCATGGGTTGCGTCATCACCTACCACGGAGTCGGGGCCTTCCAGTCGACCACCTTTACCGGGACGATGAGGACCGGACGATGTTGGTGACGACTGAGGTGGAGCGCCACCGATTCGGAGAGGAACTCCCTGAGCCGCTCAGTCGAGGAGGGGTGGCGCGCGCCGACGATAATCGCCGATGCATCCACCGCCCGGGCCAGGTGGGTCAGGGCCCGATCGGGGCGGCCGGCCAGGTAGCGGAACTGCCACGGGCCCTTGTGTTCAGACAGGGCTTCGGCCAGGAACTGCTGGATCTGGGATTCGCGGACGCGCCAGGAATCATCGGCAAGGTCGGGGTCGAGCTCGGAGTGTCGCACGGTGCCGTCCGCGTACTCCTCATCGACGATCCGGGATTGGTCCACGAAGCCGAAGTAGATCGGCACCGACCCAAGGGCATCAGACCACGAAGCTGCTGTCAGGGCAACGAGCTCGGATTGGCCGGGCGTAATCCCCACGACGAGTGGATGCCCGGCCATGGGAACCATGCGCTGCGGGCTGGGTTGCGGTACGCGGTGGAAGAACACGCGGTTTCTCCTCGCTTGGGGCTCATAGCACGCACCCAACGACGTTAAGAGGACCCATCAGCCGGCTGGCGGTTTCGGGCAGCGCCCAGGGCGGGATCCATCGCCGCGCGCCAGCCTAGTGGAGGGCTGACGCGCGCGAGGTGTGTGGTGGCTAGTGGGCGAAGGCTGGGTCTACCGGGTCGTCCTTGCTGTCGACAATGACCAGTTTCCAGCCGTAGTCGGTGTAGCGGAGCAGGTTCCAGCAGCCGGTGCGTTGCGGCACGTGCCCGCGGTGTTCGGTGGCAGGAAGCACCTGGTCGATGAGCAGCCGGATCACCGCGTCGTGGGTGACGATCGCCAAGGGACCGGGGTCCGTGCTCGCGACCAGTTCGGCAAGCGCAGCCTCGGCACGCGCCGTCACGTCGGCGGCGGGTTCGACCCCAGGGGCGTCGTCAAGGCTGGCGAAACCCGGAGCCACATCCGAGCACGAGCGCCCGTTGAACACTCCGTAGTCCCTGTCGATGAACCTCTCGTCGATCTCGACGCTCACCTCGGCCGCGGCTGCGATCGGGCCGGCGGTCTCCTTGGCCCGAAGAAGTGGGCTGGAGACGACCCGGGACACCCCGACCTCTCCGAGCTGGCTTGCCAGATCCCGTGCCTCAGCCCGACCGACCATGTCGAGCGGTGGATCGAGGCGTCCGCGGAGGAGTCCGGCTGCGTTCAGTTGCGTCCGGCCGTGACGGACCAGGTAGACGTCCATGCTCATGATTCTCCTTGTCTGGGCGCAACCGAGGCAATGCCCCTGGCTCGCGCTGAGTACCCGCTCGAAACCGGCAGGGCTGAGCACGCGTGGCCGGTCACGCACCGCACCCAATTCAGGCCCGTCCCGATTCGGCGCGACCTCTGCCGCCGTGGCCAGTTCTGCCGTCCTCCAAGCGAGGACGATTCCAGCGGGCCGCCAGTCTGTAGCCTGTATCCTGCGCGCAGGGGAGTGACGAAGGCCCTGTTCTAGGCATATCTCCTCGTAGCAGGGCCTTCTTGATGAAGCTCCCCGCCTGGACTCGAACCAGAATTCGCGAATTCTCCCCTTACTGGACCTCCCCGCGGAGATGAGTGCGCTGACTACCTAGCCTCGTTTAACGTGATGGTACGATTTCCGGTACCAGATGAGAGGTCTTGAGATGACGACGATGAGTGCAAGTGAGGCGCGCAAGCAGTTGTTCCCACTCCTGGGCCAGGTCAACGCCGACCACGATGTGGTGCGAATCACCTCCAAGGCCGGCAACGGGGTGCTGATCTCTGAGGACGACTACGAGGCCTGGCAGACGACCCGGCACCTGTTTTCCACTCCGGCCAACGCCCGACGGTTGCTGGGCTCGATCGAGGAATGGCGTTCCGGGGATCTCGTCGAATCTCCGGATCTGGACGCTGACGACGTATGAACCTGGCCTTCACGCCAACCGGCTGGGAAGACTTCGCCTACTGGGCCGACAAGGATCGGACCACCTACAAGAGGGTGCGTGCGCTCCTCAAGGAGGTCCTGCGCACCCCATTCGAAGGCACGGGCAAGCCGGAGCCGCTGAAGTACCAGGTGGGCAACGTATGGTCCCGGAGAATCACCCAGGAGCATCGGCTGGTCTACGCAGTCGAAGACGACCAGATCGTGGTGCTCGCGGCCAGTTTTCACTATGGCGACTGAACCACCCACCGAGTCGGGATCCGCCGGAACAGGTCAACCTCGGCCCCACGCCCTACCTCGACGCCTACTCCGCCGCCGCGCCGCTCTCCCGCCACGCACAACCGCTCCGCTCGCCAACGCCATCCCCAGCCTCCGAACACGACAACCCCTCTGCCATACACCCGGTGCATCGGATGGGTCGTCTCGTTGGCATGCGGCCCGAGCGTGGAGCGCGGACCTCGTGGAGAAGAGGGTCGGCAACTTCTGATCCTCAGGGATTCAACCCCTACGTCAGCCGAGCACCCTCGCTCCGGCATGTCGCCCCACCGGATGTCGGGGGAGCCAGGAAATGCGCCATGCCTGGTGAACGAATGCGGTCATTCTAATCTCGGTCGAATGTCCCCCTTTCGGGTGACATTTACATCGGCGGTTGGCCGAGCGGGTATTTCGCGAGATCAGAGACTGTCCCCCTTTAGGGGACCTCTCTGGGGGCGACCAAGGGGGCCCTGACTAGGCCTGTTGTGCGTGAGATAAGAATACACAGATTTCCGCAATTGTGCCCGTGTTTGGTTGTGGCAGTGCTAGTCTCAGTAACGAACATGGTGGTTCGCACCCCCTAAGGCAATCGCCGTGGCTCACCCTCACACTCACTACCCAATGGGGAGGCAATCATGATTCACGTAATCGCACGTTTGGTAGACCGGATGCGGCATCGTCGCGAAGAGGGCGAAGGTGGCTTCTCGCTGGTCGAGCTCATCGTCGTGGTCGCCATTCTGGGCGTCCTGGTCGCCGTCGCGATCCCGGTTTTCGGCAACATCCAGGGCACTGCAAGACTCAATGCGACCAAGGCAGTCGCCGCCAACGGGGCCACGCAGGCCACGGCTCTGCTCGCGCAGGCCAGCCCGGCAACACTGATCGCCAGTGGGGACGCCAATATCAAGGTCGGCTGGGGCAAGACCGTCGGCACCACAGGCACTGCACCGACGACCATCGACACGGTTTGCGTCTGGGCTTCCTACACCGGTGATACCTCCGCGGTCGCTACTTCCGGGCCCGGCTGCTGACGCAGCTCCGCTCAACTTGGCTGGGGCCCGAGGTTGCTCTGGTCCCAGCTTGCCGCGCTCCCCTGAGGAGGTGACTGCGATGGACAGCCGTCCTGAATCCCCTGAGCCACTTGGGGACCGGCAGGCCGGGGTGAGTCTGGTCGAGATTGTGGTCGCGATGTTTCTCTTTGCGATCATGTCGGTGGCGGTATTGCCCCTGATGATCGGTGGGGTCCAGGCCAGCGCCACCAACCGTGATCTTGTGGCCGTCAACAGCCTAGCCAACGCGCAGTTGGCCACACTGGAGACTATCTTCCCCAATTCGGCGGAGAATTCCTGTGCCGCTGTTGTGGCTGCGGCTGCCAGCGGAGTCGCGGACCCGTCGGGGAGC
>Ga0209745_1000396_pt1 | contig 26089 bp, 23 predicted proteins | sample BarGraNGADG00312_FD_184495 | JGI IMG/M metagenome (GOLD analysis project Ga0209745, IMG submission 184495) | Arctic peat soil microbial communities from Barrow, Alaska - Barrow Graham LP Ref core NGADG0004-312 (SPAdes) (version 2) | ecosystem: Environmental > Terrestrial > Soil > Wetlands > Peat...
CCGCACCCGCGACCTCCCGGGTCAGACCAGACAGGAGCTCCCCGAAGTAGTGCCCGCCGACGCTCGGAGTCAGCACAAGGACAGTCATCGGCTGGGTCACCAGGTCCGCCTCTCTCCCGTGGCGCGGGCACGTCGCCTCGCTGCTTCCTTCGTCGTCCGTTAGGTATATCGACCGACCGGACGCGCACCTGAGGTCCGGGACCGCACCGGATCCGGAGCAGAACCGGGAGCCGGGCCGCCCGGCAGGTACACTGGGTCTCCGAGGGCTGCTCTTTGCGAGCCCCGACGTCGTGGAGCACCTGCGAGTTCACGCGGCGAGCCCCGACTCATCCAACGCCGGAAAGGCGACCTCTACATGCCTACGTTCACTGATCTCGGTGTGCCCGAGACCTTGGTCCGATCCCTCATGGAGAGCGGGATCACGTCTCCGTTCCCCATCCAGACCGCGACCCTGCCGGACACCTTGCTCGGGCGCGACGTGCTCGGCCGGGGCCGCACCGGCTCGGGCAAGACCCTCGCATTCGCCCTGCCGATGGTCGCGCGGCTCGCCATCTCGACCGGTCAGCGCCGCCCAGCGCGCCCGCGTGCACTCGTGCTGGCCCCGACCCGGGAGCTCGCCACGCAGATCGCCACGGCGATCGAGCCGCTCGCCAGGACGCAGCACCTGAATGTGACCACGGTGTTCGGTGGCGTGTCGCAGGGCCGCCAGGTGAGCGCCCTCAACGGCGGCATCGACATCCTCGTGGCCTGCCCCGGCCGGCTCGAGGACCTCATCAAGCAGCGGCTCGTCTCGCTCGCGGGTGTCGAGATCACCGTGCTCGACGAGGCCGACCACATGGCTGACCTCGGGTTTCTCCCTGGTGTCAAGCGTCTGATGGACCAGACCCCGAAGCAGGGCCAGCGGTTGCTCTTCTCCGCGACCCTCGACAACGGCGTCGACCAGATCGTCAAGCGCTACCTGACGAACCCGCTCACGCACTCGGTGGACTCCGTGGACTCGCCGATCGCGAAGATGACGCACCACGTGCTCGCGGTGCACGACGCCGAGTCCAAGCGCCTCGTGGTGAACGAGCTGGCCTCCGGAACGGGCCGCCGGCTGCTGTTCACGCGGACCAAGCACCAGGCCAAGAAGCTTGCCAAGCAGCTCACGGCCGCCGGGATCCCCGCGGTCGACCTGCACGGCAACCTGAGCCAGCCGGCGCGTGAGCGCAATCTCGCCGCGTTCTCCTCCGGCGAGGTGCGGGTGCTGTGTGCGACCGACATCGCCGCGCGTGGCATCCACGTCGACGACATCGAGCTGGTCGTGCACGTCGACCCGCCCGCCGAGCACAAGGCGTACCTGCACCGCTCCGGCCGCACCGCCCGGGCGGGCCACGAGGGAGTCGTGGTGACGGTCATGCTCCCGGAGCAGGCCGGCGACGTGCGCACCCTGACGCGGCAGGCCAAGATCAACGTGGTCCCGCAGCGAGTGGCACCCGGATCCCCGGTGATCTCCGCGATCGTCGGCGAGGTCGCCTCGATCGTGAAGCCGACCGCACCCCCCGTCTCCGTGCCGCACCAGGGGTCGTCGCGAGTCGGCGGGTTCGCCAGCCAGGGCCACGGGCGTCGTGGTGGCTCGGGCACCGGTCGCGGACGCCGGACCGGATCAGGCGCGGGCGCCCAGGGTCAGGGATCGTCAACCGGTCAGGGTCGGGCTTCGGGCACCGGTCGTGGTGCCGGTCAGGGCTCGCGCTCGTCGTCCGGTTCGAGCCGGCCGACGCAGGGCGGATCCACGGTGATGTACTCCTCCACCACCGGTGGTCGAAGCGGCGCGGTCGAGATGTCGCGTGGTTCGGACGTCGGTCGCCGTCGCGGGCGCTGATCTTCCCAGCAGGTTGGGGAACCGATGGTGTGGGTGGGTTGTTGTCTCTTGGCAGAGCCCGGGGGCAAGACCCGCTCCTTCGGCATCGCCGGAGAACCGTACTGAGGAGGAGCCATGGTCTACCCCGTCGAGCGGACCGATGACGAGTGGAAGCTGGAGCTCAGCCCGCAGGAGTTCAATGTGCTGCGCCGCGCTTCCACCGAGCGGCCGTGGACCGGTGAGCTGCTCGGCGAGAACCGCACGGGTGTCTATCGATGCCGCGCGTGCCAAGCCGAGCTCTTCCGGTCGGACACCAAGTTCGAGTCCCACTGCGGGTGGCCGAGCTTCTACTCGCCGCTCGCGGGTGACGCCGTCGAGCTGATCGAGGACACGACGCTCGGGAGGCTCCGCACCGAGGTGCGGTGCGCTGCCTGCGGCTCGCACCTCGGACATGTCTTCGACGACGCTCCCCAGACCCCGACGGGCGACCGGTTCTGCATGAACTCCGTGTCGCTCACCTTCGAGCCGGCGCCCCAGGGCGGGCCCGGCCAGTCGTGACCCCACCGGCGACGAGCCGGGTTCGCGCCGTCGTCGACGCCGGCGACCGGTGGGAGCTCGACGGGATGGAACGGTGAAGTTGACGCCGTGAGGTGCCGATAGATCGACCATGTCCGAGATCTTGACGGTGCGGCGGTGGAGCCGATTCGGTGCCGACCGCCTCGTGGTCACCGGGGACACCGGTGCGCGGGTCGGCTGGATCGACCTGCGCTCCGGTGAGGTCGTCGTGGAGGGTCGGGCGCTCGAGGACACCGTGCGCCGCGCGGCCCAGGAGTACCTGCGCGCCGACGTCCCCGAGCTGGCCCTGCCGGTGCAGCCCGGACCGAGCGACGCGTTCGACGCGTTCGACGTCGTCGACCCGGTCGGGACCGGTTCACCGCGCGTTCCGGACGACGCTGAACCGGACGAGTCCGTCGGCGCGCGGCTCGCGCGGCTCGGGCCCGAGGGGTGGCTCGTGCTGACCGACGTGCCGGTCGGGCGCCAAGGTGCCGTGCTCGACCACCTGCTGATCGGTCCGGGGGGCGTCTTTGCGATTCGGGTGCACCTGCACGAGGGTTCCGACGTGCGGCTGAGCCTGACCAGCATCGAGGTCGACGGCCGGCGGACGAACTATCTCCGCGACGCGCGACTCGAGCAGAGCCGCGTCGAGCACGTGCTCGCGGCCGCGGCGGGCGTTGCGGCCGGGGTGCGGGCCGTCATCGTGCTGGGGGCCGTGCCGCTCGCGGCGTCGTCCCGGCCCGATGCCGCGCTGGTCCTCGCGCGCGCCGAGGTCCCAGACGTCTTCCGCCGACTGGCGCCGCGCCTCGCCGCAACGAAGGTCGAGGCGATCAGGGCCGCCGCCGGCCGTCGGGCGACCTGGACGTCGTAGCCGTCATGTCGGTCCCTTGCGCGGGTGCGCCACCACCACCTCGGTACAGCGGTTTCGTGGCAATTGGGATAACCCTGACACCTCGGGGACAATCGGGACCATGACCGATACGGACGGCACCGGGAGGCGACCCCGTCGGCCGGCGATGCTCGACCCGCGGGCGGCTGACGAGCTACCAGGGGACACCGACCCGGCGCTGCGTTCGGAGATCGCCCACACGACAGCGGGCGCCATCGTGCACCGGGCGCGCGCCCTGGAGGACCCCGCCGTCGTCGGGCGCCTGGTCCGGCTCGTGGAGGCCGAGGGCTTCGACGTGGTTGCAGGCCTGTGGGCCGACAGCCCCCCGGGCACGCTGCCGGGGGCCTTGTGGCGCCTGTACGTGCTGCGCGAGTGGGTGCGCCGGGACCCGGCCACGGTCGCCGAGCGGTACCGGAGCGGGGCGGGTGCGGCGCAGGTGCCTGGGGTGGTTGCGGGGGTGGCGATGCCTCCGGGGCCGGACGACGTGCGCGACGTCGCCGATGCGGTGCTGTCCGGGGTCTACGCGGGAGATCTGGCGGTCGCTCTCGAGCGCGGCGGCGCCTTCTGCCGCGTGCTGGCGACCGGGGCCGCGTTCGACGCCGACGACATCGAGGGCAGCGATCCGGATGGCGCGCTGCGGCTCACCCGGGGGGCGTCGTCACTGGTCCGGACCGCCGAGGAGCTCGAGCTCGCCGCCGATCTGTGGCGACGCGACCGCTTGGACTGAGCTGTGGTGGCGTCGGGTAGGGGCGGGCGTACAGTGAACGCGACGTCGGACCGCGGTAGCCCCGGGCTCCACATACTGCCGCCTCGAGCGGCCTTCGCGCCGACAGGCGCTTCCCGGTCCGGCGTCATCTTTACGTCGTTCTACGTCTTATGTTCGATGCCTAGCGTCCCATCGGAGCCGTCCCAGTGCGTTTGCGCCTGACCCCCCGTGATACCTCGTTCTTCGACCTTCTGGCCGCCTCGGCGCAGCACCTCGTCACGGGCGCCGACCTGCTGGCCAAGCTGCTCGGCGCCGATCGGGAGGAGCGCAAGGCGATAGCCGAGGAGATCACCGAGATCGAGCACCTCGCCGACCAGGCGATGCACTCGATCATGCAGCGGCTGAACAAGACCTTCGTCACCCCGTTCGACCGGGTTGACATCTGCCAACTTGCCTCCGCGCTCGACGACTGCATGGACTACATGGAGGAGGCCGCCGACCTCATCGTGCTGTACAAGATCGACGAGCTGCCTGCGCGCGTCTCCGAACAGGTGGAGCTGTTGCAGCGCGCGGCCGAGCTGACCGCCGACGCGATGCCGCGGCTGCGCTCGATGGCGGATCTTCCTGGGTACTGGGTCGAGGTGAACCGGCTGGAGAACCAGGCCGACCGGGCATACCGGATGCTGCTCGCGCAGATGTTCGACGAAGTTACGGACCCGATCCAGCTGATGAAGCTCAAGGAGGTCGTGCAGCGGCTCGAGGACGCCGCGGACGCCTTCGAGAACGTGGCGAACACCGTCGAGACCATCGCGCTCAAGGAGTCCTGAGCCGCGGTGGCGCTCGTTCTTGTCGTCGTCGTCGTCGCGTTCGCCCTCGGCTTCGACTACACCAACGGTTTCCACGACGCTGCCAACGCGATCGCGACATCGGTCTCGACGCGCGCGCTGACCCCTCGGGTCGCGCTGGTCATGGCGGCCGCTTTCAACCTCCTCGGCGCGTTCCTCGGCACAGGCGTCGCCCAGACGATCGGCTCCGGCATCATCGACATCGGACCCGAGTCCGGGGTCGCCGGCCTGGCGGTCGTGCTCGCCGCGCTGATCGGCGCGATCATCTGGAACCTCATCACGTGGCGGCGCGGGCTGCCGTCGTCCTCGACGCACGCGCTCATCGGGGGCCTGACGGGCGCCGGGCTCGCGTCCGCCACGACGGTGCACTGGAGCGTGATCCTCGACAAGGTCGTCCTGCCGATGGTCGTCTCGCCGCTGGTCGGCTTCGGGCTCGCCTACCTGCTGATGGTCGGCGTGCTCTGGATCGTGCGGAGCATGGCGCCCGCCAAGACGATGCGCCGGTTCCGGCACGCTCAGACGGCGTCGGCGGCCGCGATGGCGTTGGGTCACGGCCTGCAGGACGCACAGAAGACCATGGGCGTGATCGTGCTGGCGCTGGTCGCGGGTGGGCTGCTGCCGGAAGGTTCGGCCATCCCGTGGTGGGTCAAGCTGGCCGCCGCGAGCGCGATCTCGCTCGGTACCTACTCCGGCGGGTGGCGCATCATGCGCACGCTCGGACGCAAGATCATCGAGCTCGACCCGTCGCGGGGGTTCGTGGCGGAGACTGTCGCGGCCTCGGTGCTCTACACGACCGCGTTCGTGTTCCAGGCGCCGATCTCGACCACGCATACGATCACTTCGGCGATCATGGGCGTGGGCGCGACCAAGCGCCTGTCGGCGGTGCGCTGGGGCGTCGCACAGAACATCGCGTGGGCGTGGGCGTTGACGATGCCGATGGCCGCCGTGGTCGCCGCGCTCGTGTACTTCGCCATCCGCCCGCTCCTCGGCTGAGTCATTCGACCGGGGTGGTCGCGGGTCGGGGGGCGTGCCGTTCGGTGCCGAGCACGCGGGGGCCCTTCCCGGTCTCGCCGACGTGCGCCACCAGCACCTCGCCCGGCTTCAGGTACGGGTCCTTCGCGGGCAGGGTGCTGGCGACCGAGCGTCCGGAGTGCTGCCCCAGCACATCGAGAACGGTGGGCAGCACCGGGCGGTGCGTGCACATCACGACGTCGTGACCCGACTCGAGGAACCGCCGCACCTCGGCGGCGACGCGGCTCGGAGACCGTTCGTGCTCCACCTCGGTCAGCTCCGAGTATCCCGGCTCGACGCCGGCTGCCCGCGCGTACGGCGCGATCGTGCGCGCGCACCGCTCCCACCCGCTCGTGACGACGTCGCGCACCCCGAACGCCGCCAGCACCGGCACGAGCGCCTCGGCCTGCGCCCGCCCGATGGGGGTCAGCGGCCGGTCCGTCTCGTCGCCGTGCCAGGTCGAGCGTTTTGTGGCCTGCGCGTGCCGGGCGACCACGAGCACGGCGGTCTCGAGACGCCCCTTCGCGTGCAGGTCGATCAGCGCGGTCAGTGGAACGCAGTCCGCCGGCCGGGTCAGGGTCTGCGCTGCGTCCGCCACGCTCACCCACGCGAGGTCGTCGATCTCCTCGGTTCCTGCAGCGACGGTCGACGACCGCGCGGCCAGCGCGGGGGCATCGGACTCGCCGGCCACCCGCGCCGTCCACAGGTGCACGCGTTTGGTGCGCCCGTCCGCGAGCCGGTACCGCAGCCCCGCGAGTGGCAGGCCGAGCACGACGTCGCGGCCCGTCTCCTCGCTGATCTCACGGATGGCGGTGGCGGGCAGCGTCTCCCCCGGGTCGACCTTGCCCTTGGGCCACGACCAGTCCTGGTAGCGCGGCCGGTGCACGAGGAGAACCTCGAGGATCTCCTCCCGCACGCGCCACACGAGCGCGCCGGCCGCCTCGATGGGTCGCTCGCGCCCCGCGGAGCCGGTCACCGGTCGATGATCTCGAGCAGCCGACGCGGCTGCGACATCAGTGGGCTGCCGTCGGAACGCATCAGTGCGACCGGGACGGGCGACGCCGCTGTGCGATGTGCCAAGCTTGCAGGTCGCCGAGCGGTTCGCCGTTCTCGCCTACGTGGTGGCGGACCCAGGTCCCGTCCGACGTGAGGTGCCAGGACGAGGTGCCGTCGCTCATCGCGAGGTCGCTGAGGTCGACCAGCTCGGCGATCTGTTCCGGGTCGACGACGCGGATGAGGGCCTCGACGCGGCGTTCGAGGTTGCGGTGCATCAGGTCACCCGAGCCGATGTAGACCTCGGGGCCGTCTCCCTCGGCGTCCGCGAACGCGAAGATGCGGGAGTGCTCCAGGAACCGACCGAGGACCGAGCGCACGCGGATGGTCTCGCTCAGTCCGGGCACACCCGGACGTACCGCACAGATCCCGCGGACCATCAGATCGATCGGCACGCCCACCTGGGATGCCCGGTACATCGCGTCGATGACGGACTCGTCCACGACCGAGTTGACCTTGATCTTGATCCACGCCGGGCGACCGGCCACCCGTGCAGCGGCCTCCCGGTCGATCCGCTCGATCAGGCCCGAACGAAGGTAGCGCGGGGCGACCAGCAGCCGGTGGAACCGGGACTTCGGCGCGTAGCCGCTCAGCTGGTTGAACAGGCGCGTGAGGTCCTGCCCGACGTCGAGGTCGCACGTCAGGAGCCCGTGGTCGGTGTACAGGCGCGCGGTCTTGGGGTTGTAGTTGCCCGTGCCGACGTGGCAGTAGCGGCGCAGCCCGTCGGGTTCCTGGCGCACCACGAGGCTCAGCTTGCAGTGCGTCTTGAGCCCGACGATCCCATACACCACGTGCACGCCGGCCTGCTCGAGCTTGCGCGCCCAGGAGATGTTGGCCTGCTCGTCGAACCGCGCCTTGATCTCGACCAGCGCCAGCACCTGTTTGCCCGCCTCGGCGGCGTCGATCAGGGAGTCGACAATGGGCGAGTCGCCCGAGGTCCGGTACAGCGTCTGCTTGATCGCGAGCACGTCCGGGTCTGCCGCGGCCTGCGCGAGGAAGGTCTGGACCGACGTCGAGAACGAGTCGTACGGGTGGTGCAGCAGGATGTCGCGCGCCCGGATCGCGGCGAACACGTCGGTCGGCTTGGCGCTCTCGACCTCCGCGAGCTGGCGGTGCGTAGCCGGCACGAAACGGGGGAAGCTCAGATCGCTGCGATCGAGGTCGGCGATCAGGTTCAGTCCGGTCAGGTCGAGCGGGGCCGGCAGCTCGTACACCTCGTCCTCGGTGACACCGAGCTCGCGCACAAGCAGGTCGCGGATGTGCGGCTGGATCTGGTCGGCGAGCTCGAGGCGAACTGGCGGTCCGAACCGGCGCCGCAGCAGCTCCTTCTCCATGGCCTGCAGGAGGTTCTCGGCGTCGTCCTCCTCGACCTCGACGTCTTCGTTCCGGGTGACCCGGAACGTGTGGTGCTCGAGCACCTCCATGCCCGGGAAGAGATGGTCCAGGTGCTGCGCGATGACGTCCTCGACCGGGACGAACGACATCGGTCTCGTCTTCGTCGACCCGGCTGCCGGACCGGGTGTGCTCAGCCGTCCGCGGGCGTCGACCGCGATGAACCGGGGCAGCAGCGGCGGCACCTTGACCCGTGCGAAGTGCTCCTTGCCGGTCGTCGGGTTGAGCACCAGGACCGCCAGGTTGAGGGACAGGCCGGAGATGTACGGGAACGGGTGGGCCGGGTCGACCGCGAGCGGGGTGAGCACCGGGAAGATCTGCTTGCGGAAGAACTTGTGCAGCCGCTCGTGCTCGGTCGGCGCCAGCTCGTCCCAGTGCACGAGCGTGATGCCTTCGGCGGCCAGCGCCGGCTGGACCTGCTCGGCGAAGACTCGGGCATGGCGGTCCATCAGCTCGTGGCTTCGCTCGCTGATGGCCTCCAGCACCTGATGGGGGCTCAGACCCGAGGCGGCCGTGACCGCCAGGCCGGTCGCTATGCGGCGCTTGAGGCCGGCCACGCGGACCATGAAGAACTCGTCGAGGTTCGAGGCGAAGATCGCCAGGAAGCGCACCCGCTCGAGCAGGGGCTGGTGGGGGTCCTCGGCCAGCTCGAGGACGCGCTGGTTGAAGGCCAGCCAGCTGAGCTCCCGGTCGGAGAAGCGGTCCTCGGGCAGGTCGTCGGCGGCGTCGAGCACCGCGAGAACCTCCGTTGAGGCATCGATTGCCTGCGCGACGTCGGGCACCGGCCCGGCCACGGCGGCGATGGGGTTAGCCAGCATCCGTCGCTCGGGCCACGAACGTGGGATCGACTGCTCGGTCATTCAGCCATCGTGCCACCGTTGGGTGAACGGAGGTCAACCGAACTGCACGTCGACGCCCGCGCGCACGAAGCCCGCCCGGGTGTAGACGCGGATCGCGATCTCGTTGTCCGCGTCGGTGTACAGGATCGCGCGGAGCAGCCCGCGGCCGGCGAGGTGCTCCAGGCCGCACCGGGTGAGTGCGCCACCGAGGCCGAGCCCCTGCGCATCCGGGTCGACGCCGACGACGTAGATCTCGCCGACGTGACCCTCGGCGCTCGCCGGGGGGTGCACCTTGGTCCACACCGAGCCCAGCAAGACGCCGTCGCGCTCGGCCAGCAGGAAACCGGCGGGATCGAACCACGGCTCCGCCATCCGCGCCTCGAGGTCCTGGCGCGTGATCCGGCCCTGTTCCGGGTGGTGGCTGAACGCGCGCGCGTTGCAGCGCCGCCACCCATCCTCGTCCTGGCCGGGTACGAACGGGCGCACGACGACGTCCCGCGGCAGCTGCGGGGCACCATCGGTCGGCAGCCGTGTGAGGTCGAGGCTCATGCGCCACAGCTCGCGCACGACCCCCAGGCCTGCGCTCGCGGCCAGCGCCCGGGCGGCTGGCAGGTCACCGTGCGCCCAGACCGAGAACCGGCGTCCGGACTGGTCGCCGGAACTGTCCTGTGCCGCGAGCCGGCGGGCGCCGTCCAGCAGCCCGCGGCCCGTGCCGCGGCGTCGCGCCCCGGGGAGGACCACCAGCTCGCTGCTCACCGATCCCGGCGCACCAAGGTCCAGCTGCGCGTAGCCCACGAGCGCGCCGGTGTCGCGCGCGAGCAGGTGCTCGGCAAACGCATCGGCCGTCAAGCTCAGCAGCGTCTGCTCGGAGAGGGGGGCGACGCCGTCGGTCGCCGCCGCAGCGGCGGCCAGGTCCCGAACCTCGGCCGCCGTGGTCGGGTCCAGCGGTCCGCTGCAGGCGGCCGAAGGGAGCTGCGACATACGGACCATCACATCACGCGCGCGGCGGCGTGCGAGACCGGCCGGGGAGATCGTGGGGCAGAAGGTTGAGGAACAGGCGCGGACCGTGACACGGTGTTGCGGTGATGGACTCCCACGGTGCGCGCGTCGACGTCGTCGTCATCGGGGCGGGTCAGGCGGGGCTCGCCGTTGCCCATTACCTGCGCCGCGCCGGGCTGCCGAGTCGTGAACCGGGAAGCGTCGCGACCAGGGGCGGCTTCGTGGTGCTCGACGATGCCCCCGCGCCGGGCGGCGCGTGGCGGTACCGGTGGGACTCGTTGCGGGTACAGGACGCGCACGGTGTGCACGAGCTCCCGGGCATGTCGATGCCTCCGCTGGAACCCGACGAGCGCGCGTCGGTCGCCTTGCCGCGCTACTTCGCCGCCTACGAGCGCGCGTTCGAGCTGCCGGTCATCCGCCCCGTCCGGGTCGGGGCGGTGCGGGATGTCGGTGGCCCCGGCGGACTGCTCGCGGTCGAGACCGATCACGGGGAGTGGCTCACGCGCGCGGTGGTCAACGCGACGGGCACGTGGCAGAAGCCGTTCTGGCCGAGTCTGCCCGGGTGTGAGACGTTCGCGGGTCGCCAGCTGCACACCCACGACTTCCAGACCGCGGGCGACTTCCGCGGGCGGCACGTCGTCGTCATCGGAGGCGGCACCTCGGCGGTGCAGCTGCTGCTGCAGATCGCCGAGATCACCACGACAACCTGGGTTACGCGCCGACGCCCTGAGTTCCTCGCGCGCTCGTTCGACGAGGAGTGGGGCCGCGCGGTCGTTGCCGCGGTGGACGCGCGCACCCGCGCCGGTCTGCCGCCTGAGAGCGTCGTCGGTGTCACCGGCCTGCCGCTCACCGAGGAGTTCCAGCGCGGCATCGACTGCGGCGTCCTGGCCCCGTTGCCGATGTTCGCCCGGATCGTGCCGGACGGCGTGGTGTGGGGCCCGCGCGACGCGCCGCCCGCGCCCGCGCCCGCGCCCGCACACCTTGCCGCCGGCGTGCTGCTGTGGGCCACCGGCTTCCGGGCGGGCCTGAACCACCTCGCGCCGCTGCACCTGCGCGTGCACGGTGGGGGCATCGTCATGGACGGCACCCAGGTCGTCGCCGACCCGCGGCTGCAGCTCGTCGGATACGGCCCGAGCGCGAGCACCATCGGGGCCAGCCGCGGCGGCCGGGAGGCGGTCCGCAACCTCCGCCGGCTGCTGCCCTTCTGACCGGTCAGTGCGTTGGGGCGTCAGGCCGTCGGGCCGGCGATCGGCTTGTCCAGGCCTCTGGCGATGAGGTCCATCACGGACGAGTCCGCGAGCGTGGTGGCGTCGCCGACGGCGCGGTGCTCGGCGATGTCCCGCAGCAAGCGGCGCATGATCTTGCCCGACCGGGTCTTGGGCAGCTCCTGGACGACGAGGATCCGGCGGGGCTTGGCGATCGGCCCGATCTCCTGGGAGACGTGCGCGCGGAGCTCCTCGACCGTTCCCTCATTCTGCTCGAACCCCCCGCGCAGGATGACGAACGCCACGACGACCTGACCGGTCGTCTCGTCGGTGGCTCCGACGACGGCAGCTTCGGCGACCGATGGGTGCGAGACCAGCGCCGACTCGATCTCGGCGGTGCTCAGCCGGTGGCCGGCCACGTTCATCACGTCGTCGACCCGCCCGAGCAGCCAGATGTCGCCGTCGCCGTCCTTCTTGGCGCCGTCGCCGGCGAAGTAGATCCCCGGGAACCGCGACCAGTACGTGTCCTGGAAGCGAACCGGATCGCCCCAGATCCCGCGCAGCATCGCCGGCCACGGTCGGGTCAGGACGAGGTAGCCGCCGCCGCCGTGGGGCACGGGGTGTCCGTCCTCGTCGATGACGTCGGTGCTGACGCCGGGCAGGGGCACCTGGGCGGCACCCGGCTTGAGCGTGGTGACTCCCGGCAGCGGCGAGATCATGATCGCGCCCGTCTCCGTCTGCCACCAGGTGTCGACGACCGGGGTGCGGCCGGACCCGATGACCCGGCGGTACCACATCCACGCTTCGGGGTTGATGGGCTCGCCGACGCTGCCGAGCAGGCGCAGGGACGACAGGTCGTGCGCGGCCGGGAGCTCGTCGCCCCACTTCATGCAGGTGCGGATCGCAGTGGGCGCGGTGTACAGAATCGTGACGTGGTACTTCTCTATGACCTCCCACCAGCGACCGCGGTTCGGCGTGTCCGGCGTGCCCTCGTAGATCACCTGGGTGGCGCCGTTGATGAGCGGGGCATAGGCGATGTAGGTGTGGCCGGTCACCCAGCCGACGTCGGCCGTGCACCAGAACACGTCCGTCGCGGGATTGAGGTCGAACACGGTGAGGTGCGTGTAGGCCGCCTGTGTCAGGTAGCCGCCCGTGGTGTGCAGGATGCCCTTGGGCTTCCCGGTCGTGCCCGACGTGTACAGGATGAAGAGCGGGTGCTCGGCCTCGACCCAGACCGGGGTGTGCTGGTCTGACGCCGCCTCGAGGGCGTCGTGCCACCACACGTCGCGCCCGTCGGTCCAGGGCACGTCCTGGCCGGTCCGGCGCACGACGAGCACGTGCTGCACGCTCGGCGAACCCTTCGCGAGCGCCTCGTCGACCGCAGGCTTGAGCGCGTTCGTCGCGCCCCGGCGGTAGCCGCCGTCGGCCGTGATGACGAGCGTCGCCTTGGCATCCTCGATCCGGGAGTGCAGCGCCTCGGCGGAGAAGCCGCCGAAGACCACCGAGTGGGGTGCGCCGATCCGGGCGCAGGCGAGCATCGCGATGACGGCTTCGGGGATCATCGGGAGGTAGACCGCCACCCGGTCGCCCGTCCCGACGCCGAGTGCGACCAGGGCGTTGGCGGCTCTCGAGACCTCGCGCTGCAGGTCCGCGTAGGTGAGGGTGCGGGAGTCGCCCGGCTCGCCCTCGAAGTGGATCGCGACGCGGTCGCCGTTGCCGGCCTCGACGTGGCGGTCGACCGCGTTGTAGCAGGCGTTCAGGGAGCCGTCCGCGAACCACCGCGCAACGGGCGCGTTCGACCAGTCGAGCACCTCGGTGAACGGCTCGTGCCAGGAGATCAGCTCGTGGGCCTGCTCTGCCCAGAACCTCTCCGGGTCGGCGGCGGCCCACGCGTAGAGCTCGGCGCGGGCGTAGGCCGACGCCGCGAACTCGGGATCCGGCGGGAAGCGCCGGTCCTCCGCAGATGGGTTCTCGAGGCTCGGTGAGATAGGAACGTCGTCAGGCACAGATCCTCCGGGCGCGCAGCTGCTCTGATGCGTGAGTTCGGGCGATAGACCCGCTGCTCATGACTCTAGTGCGGCGTCAGGACGCGCGGCTTCTTTCGCGGAACGCGCCGAGCGCGAGGCCACGGCGGCGGACGAGCCAGAAGGCAGTGCCGGCGGCCAGCAGGAGGATCCCGGCGACGAACAGACCCCCGGTCGAGCCGACGGTGATGATGTTGAGCACCGCGGTGCGGTTCTGTTGCGTCGCGAAGATCCGCACGGTCTCGCGGTGCGCCTGGAACGGCGCGAACAGGTAGACCGCGCCGATGATGACAGCGACGAGACCCCCGGTGAAGGGAGCTGTGGGTGTCCACAGCCCGAGGAGGACGACGAGGCCAGCGACAAGGGCACCGAGCGTGACCAGGACGATCCCGAGGGTCTCCGGGGTGATGTCGACCCTGCCCACACCCTGGGCCAGGATGCGGGACTGCCCCAGCGCGACGAGAAAACCGGCGAGCAGGGTCAGGGCCAGACCGGCGAGGATGCCGAGCAGGTGCCCACCGAAGCTTGTGGTGCGTGGGCCGGTCGGGACGGGGAATGCGTCGGCGTTCGGCTTGCGGTCTTCGCGGTCACGCCGCGTGGTCGACTCGGGGCGCGCGCCCGGACCTGCGACCGCCCCCGGCGCAGCTGGTGGCGCGCCGTCGGGGAGGGCGCTGGTTGTCTGATCGGCGCTCGGGTCGTGCTGCTCGGGGGTGCTCATCGGTGCTCCTGTCGCGGCGGCGGGTATCCGGAACCTGCGCCGATGTACAGCCTAACGGCTCACGTCAGGCTGGTCGGGCGATCAGGACGAGTGGGACACCAGGGTGGCGAGGTTGACGGGGCCGGGTGCCTCGGTCGTGCCGGCCCGCTGCGGTGATCCGTCCCCGAACCCGACGCCGTGCGGTCGGCCGGCGATGAGCGCGTAGGCCCCGCCGACCACGAGAGCGCCGCCCAGCAGGTTGCCCGCGCCGACGACGAGAAGGTTGCGCCCGAAGTCGGCGAGAGCGGCGTGCGGCAAGCCGCCGATGAGGCCGAGCGAGAAGGTCGTCATGTTTGCGACTACGTGCTCGAAGCCGGAGGTGATGAACGCCAGCAGGCACCAGAACACCACGAGGAGCTGGGCGCCCTCGGTGCGCAGCCGCACCGCGGACCAGATCGCGAGGCACACGAGAATGTTGCACAGCACGCCGCGCCAGAAGAGCTGATCGATCGGCTCCTCCGCCTTCGTGGCCAGCATCTTGGCGATCATGGCGCCGCCCGGGGTAGTCGGCGCCAGCACCCCGGACGCGTGCACCATCGCGGCGAAGATGCCTGCCCCGACGAGATTGCCCACGAAGGAGAACCCGAGCGTGCGGGCCGCCGGGCCCCAGCCGATCGACCGGCGGATCGCTCCTTGGGTCAACGTCATCATGTTCGACGTCGCGAGCTCGCCGCCCGCGGACACCACCAGCGTGAGCGCGATCCCGAAGACGAGGCCCTGGACGAGCTTGGTCCAGGGCGAGTCAGCCTGCGCGAGAGGACCGGCGGCGCTCACCATGAGCACCACGGCGACACCGATGTACGCGCCTGCGAGGGTCGCCTGCACGAGGTAGGCGAACGGGCGGCGCGTCGAGGACACCTTCTTCACGGCCGTGCGGACCTGTTCGTCCATGGCCTCACTGATCGTCAGCACACCACAGCATGCCTTGTCACGCGTCGCGTCTGCCGGGACCAAAGCCGTGGGGAATGGGCGAGGGGGCCCAGCGGGTTGCTCCTGCGTGACGAGTCGACTCTTCGAACCCCTGACCCTGCGGGGCACCACGTTCGCCAACCGCGTCTGGCTCGCGCCGATGTGTCAGTACTCGGCGGTCGACGGGGTGCCGAACGACTGGCACCTGGTGCACTTGGGCGCGCGTGCAGCGGGCGGGTTCGGTCTCGTGCTCACCGAGGCGACCGCCGTCGTGCCTGAGGGGCGCATCAGCTTGCAGGACACCGGGCTGTGGGCGGGTGAGCAGGCGGTCGCCTGGCACCGGATCGTCGACTTCGTGCATGCCCGGGGGACGCTCGTGGGTGTCCAGCTCGCGCACGCCGGCCGTAAGGCGTCGACCTACGTGCCGTGGTCGTCAGGGCGTGGCTCCCTGTCGGTGGCGGACGGCGGCTGGTCGTCGCTCGCGCCGTCCGATGTGGCGTTCCCCGGGTACGCGGCACCGTCGGCCATGACCCCCGCGCAGGTCGCCGCGGTTCCGGCGGCGTTCGCGGCGGCCGCGACGCGGGCGCACGCCGCGGGTTTCGACGTCGTGGAGATCCACGCCGCGCACGGCTACCTGCTGCACGAGTTCCTGTCCCCGTTGTCCAACGAACGCACTGACGAGTACGGCGGCTCGCTCGAGAACCGGGCGCGTCTGGTCGTCGACGTGGTCGATGCCGTGCGCGCCGTCTGGCCCGACGACCGGCCGCTGTTCGTGCGGTTCTCGGCGACGGACTGGGCTGAGGGCGGGCTCACGGTTGACGAGGTCACGCAGGTCGCGAAGGATCTGGGCGCCCACGGCGTCGACCTTGTGGATGTGTCCTCCGGCGGAAACGTGCCCGCCACGATCCCGGTCGGACCGGGCTATCAGGTCCCAGCCGCGCGCGCGGTGCGCGAGGGTTCGGGGCTGCCCGTCGGCGCCGTTGGGCTCATCACCAGCCCGCACCAGGCCGAACAGGTCCTTGTCGACGGGGCTGCCGACGTCGTGCTGCTCGGCCGCGCGGCGTTGCGTGACCCGATGTGGCCGCTCCGCGCTGCGCACGAGCTGGGCGTGCCGCCTGAGCGCGCCCCCTGGCCACCCCAGTACGCCCGAGCCACCTGGCCCTGACCCCTCCCGAGACTCCACGGAGTTGTCACCGTGCGGCTTGTTCTACGGCTGCGGCTACCACCTTGGTGACGTCCGGGTGGAAGACGCTCGGGACTACGTACGTCGCGTTGAGCTCCGGCGCCGTGACGACAGATGCCAGCGCTGTCGCGGCAGCGAGCAGCATCGACTCCGTGATCCGGTGCGACTGTGCGTTCAGCAGCCCACGGAAGACCCCCGGGAACGCGAGCACGTTGTTGATCTGGTTTGCGAAGTCGGAGCGTCCGGTGCCGACGACGGCGGCGTGCCGTGCGGCGGCGACAGGGTCCACCTCGGGGCGGGGGTTGGCGAGGGCGAAGACGATCGAGTCGGCGGCCATCGTGGCGACGTCGTCGCCGGTGATCACGTCCGGCGCCGAGACCCCGATGAAGATGTCCGCGCCCGCGAGCGCGCTCACCAAGGTGCCCGTCACGCCCCGCGGGTTCGTGTGCGCCGCGGTCCAGCGCAGCACAGGGGCGAGGCCGGGCCGGCCCGCGTGGACGACCCCCTCGATGTCGGCTACCACGACATCCTGTGCGCCTGCCGCGAGCAGCAGCTTCAGCACGGCGGTGCCCGCAGCGCCGGCGCCCGCCAGGAGGATGCGCGCGTCAGGCAGCCGCTTGTCGACGACCTTGAGCGCGTTGGTCAGCGCCGCGACGACGACGATCGCCGTGCCGTGCTGGTCGTCGTGGAACACGGGGATGTCGAGACGGTTGCGCAATCGACGTTCGATCTCGAAGCAGCGCGGGGCCGAGATGTCTTCGAGGTTGATGCCGGCGAACACGGGCGCGATCGCGACGACCGTCTCGACGATCTGGTCGACGTCGGTCGTGTCGAGGGCGATGGGAAAGGCGTCGATGCCGGCGAACCGCTTGAACAGCACGGCCTTGCCCTCCATGACAGGAAGCGCGGCGAGCGGGCCGAGGTTCCCGAGTCCGAGCACCGCGGTGCCGTCGGTGACGACGGCGATCGTGTTGCGCTTGATGGTGAGCCGCCGGGCGTCCTCCGGGTGTGCCGCGATCGCCTCGCAGACGCGCGCGACGCCTGGCGTGTAGACCATCGACAGGTCGTCCCGGTTGCGCAGCGGGACCTTGGACTCGATCGAGAGCTTGCCGCCCAGGTGCAGCAGGAAGGTGCGGTCGCTGACCCGGCCCACGACGACGCCGGGGAGCAGGCGCAGGGCCTCGACGATGTCGCTCGCGTGCGCCTCGCCGCGCGTCGCGCAGGTGACGTCGACGGTGATCCGTTCGTGCCCCGAGCCGGTGACGTCCAGCGCGGTCACGATGCCGCCCTCCCGCTCGATCGCGGTCGTGAGCTCGCTGACGGCGGTGGGCCTGGCCTCGACCTCGAGCCGGACGGTGATGGAGGACGACACGCTCGGCGCTGAGGTCATGGGCCCGAGTGTGTCATCGGCGGAGCGTTGGTCCGCACCTGTCCGCACGTGACGGCGCGCCCTACGCTGACCGGCGTGACCTCCGACCCACTCATGCCGCTCGCTGAGCTCCCGGGGGTCGCCGACGCGATCGCGCGGGTCCGCGAGGCGTGCGAGGAGCTGCGTTGGCACGAGGCGTTCCGGCGGAGGTGGCGCGAGGTGCGCGCGGAGGCGACCGTGCGGTCGGCCCGCGCGAGCGCAGCGCTGGAAGGGGCTGGGGTCCCGGCGGGCGTGCTGCGCGACGTGGCCCGGGGTGTGGCCCTGCCGCCAGCCGGTGCAGAGGGTCGGCTCGCGTTCGGGTCCCTGCGCGCCGCGGCTGAGGTCGAGCGGCTCATGCCTGCTCTCGGTGCGCGGGACCGCGTCGCCGGGCCACCTTTCGGACAGCTGCTCGCTCGCCTGCACACCGCGGCGACCGTGGGGCTGATCGACTTGTCGACGCCGGTCGGCCCCGGGGGCGGACCGGCGCCCGAGGTCGGGCGCCCGCGTAGCGACGGTCCGCCGCGGGACCTCGCCGGGCTGGGCCCGGCGCCGTCGGGCAGCAAGGTCGCCGCCCGGCTCGAGGTGCTCGGTGAGCTGGTGCGCACGTCGCGGGCGCCCACGCTCGTGCTCGCGGGGGTGGTGCACGGCGAGCTGCTCACGCTGCGGCCGTTCGCTGTCGGGAGCGGGGTGGTCGCGCGCGCGGCGTTCCGGCTCCTTGTCGTGGAGCGGGGGCTGGATCCCACGGGGGCGGTCGTGGCGGACGTCGCGTGGCTGGGCTCGGTGAACGGTTACCTGGGTGCGGCAGCCGGATTCGCGACGGGCACGGCTGCGGGGGTCACGGCGTGGTTGGTCGCGTGCGCCGAGGCGGTCCTGGGCGGCATCGACGAGGGGCGCGCGATCGCGGACGCGGTGCTGGCCGGGCGGCTCGGTGACGGGGGCGTGGCCCGGGGGTGACGGGTGAACTGATCGGCGGTGGTGAGCGGACAGGGTCCGGACCGACCAACGGCGCCCCGCGGGACGCCGTTGCCGACAACGGGAAGAGAGAGCTATCAGGCGTGCAACTCAGATGTCGCTACGGGTCGAGCCCGGTCGGCATGTCCTACCGTGGACAATTCGCGCGTGGGTTCTCTCTCCTCGATGCTGTTGTCCTTCCTTGATACTCCTGCGGGGGCGTGCTTGGGAAGGGCGACCCGCATGGGTCACACGTTCGCGCCGCGCGTCGTCCATGTTGTTGATGCGCCGTTCACCGGGTTGGCCTAGTCCCGCCGGGCACGGATCCGCGCCACCACCCGCCATACGAGCGCGCCGACACCCAGCGCGACGGCCACCGCCCCGAGGGTGACCACCGGCGTCGGCGGTGCCAGGTGCGAGCGCAACGAGACGGGCCGGCTGAAGGTCAGCACGCCCCAGCCGCTGGTCGCTGCGAGCCGGCGCAGCGTCCGGTCGGGGTTGACCGCGAACGCGTTCCCGACCGCGGCCAGCATCGGCGCGTCCGTGATCGAGTCGGAATAGGCGTAGCTGGCCGAGAGGTCGTACCCCGCCTGGTCGGCAAGCTCGCGGATCGCGTCGGCCTTGTTCTCGCCGAAGGCGTAGAAGTCGATCTCACCGGTGTACCGGCCGTCCACGACCGTCATGCGGGTCGCGATCACGCGATCGGCTCCGAGCACGGCCGCGATCGGCTCGACGATCTCGGCGCCGGATGCGGAGACGATGACGACGTCGCGGCCAGCCGCGTGGTGCTGCTCGATGAGGGCGACGGCCTCGGCGTACACGCTCGGGTCGATGTGTTGGTGCAGGGTCTCAGCGACGATCTGTGAGACCTGTGCCACGTCCCACCCCACGGCGAGGGCGGAGAGCTGGGCCCGCAGGCGTTCGGTCTGGTCGGCGTCCGCGCGGCCCACGAGGTAGACGAACTGCGCGTAGGCCGAGCGCAGCACATCGCCCCGGGTGATGAGGCCGCCCGCGTAGAACGGGCGTGAGAAGGCTGTCGCGGACGACGTCGCGATGATCGTCTTGTCCAGGTCGAAGAACGCCGCGCCGTGGCCCGAACGGTCATCGTCGGCCGCGTCACCTTCGTCCGTTCCCGTTGGCGTGCCCATGTCACCTCCGTTGCCACTGACTGCGTCGCGAGCCTAGCCAGGGCGTCCGACCGACCTCAGGAACAGCTGGCGTCGGGGTGTGCACATCTGTGCATCCCGGCCGCACGGTGTGGGGCGGCGTCGGGTCAGCATGGTGCGTGAGTGGTGCAGGAGGGGGAGGGCGATGAAGAGCGGGCGTGTGATCGGTGTCGTCGGGGCACGCGGAGGAATCGGTGCCTCGTCGCTCGCCGCGGCACTGGCGCGCCGACTGGCGCGCGGTCGCCCGGGCGCGTCTGCGCCGGTGGCGCTGGCCGACCTCGACGGCGCGGGTGGTGGGCTCGACGTGCTACTGGGCATGGAGGGGATCGACGGGCTGCGATGGCCCGACCTGCGCGGCGCGCGTGGGGAGGTCTCGGGCCCCGAGCTCACGGCGCTACTGCCACGGTGGTCGGGCGTCACGGTGCTCAGCGCGGATCGCACGAGGCCCGGCGCCCCGCGCGCCGAGGTCGTCGAGGACGTGCTCGACGCCCTCGTGACGAGCCACGACGAGGTCGTGCTCGACCTGGGCCGGGACAGCGTGCTCGCCGGCCACGGTCCGCTCGACCGGTGTGCGGTGGTTCTTGTCCTGGCCACCCGCGACGTCCGCGCGGTCGCGGGCGTGCTGGCGCTGCGCGCCGCGGTGCTGGCGGCGGTCCCGGACGTGCGGCTGGTGGTGCGCGGGCCCGCGCCCGGGGGGCTCGGGGTGCTTGAGCTCGCGCACGTGGTCGACCTGCCGCTGGCCGCGTCCATGGGGCCGCAGCGGGGGTTCGATGCCGGCCTCGAGCGCGGGGGCGGCCCGGCGCCTCGGCGCCGCGGTCCGCTCGCGCGAGCGGTCGACCGGCTCGCGACGGGCTTGGCATGAGCACCGTCACGGCGGCCGGTCCGCGGGTCGACCTGAACCTGCTTGCGGACGTGCGGGCCCGGTTGGTCCGGTCCGGTGGCGCGCCCTCGGCGGAGCACGTGACCGCGGTCGTCCGGGAGTGCGGGGCAGTGCTGGGCAGTCGCGCGCTCGCGGACCTGGTCGCCGTCGTGCGCGCGGAGCTGCTCGGCGCCGGCCCGCTGCAGGGGCTGCTCGAGGAGTCGGGCGTGACGGATGTGCTGGTCAACGGCCCTCGGGACGTGTGGGTCGAGCGTGCCGGCGTGCTCGAGAGGGTCGACCTCGACCTCGGCACGCCGGAGCAGGTTCGCGCGCTCGCGGTCCGACTTGCCGCCGCAGGCGGCCAGCGGCTTGACGACGCCAGCCCAATGGTCGACGCGCGTCTGCCCGACGGCACGCGGCTGCACGCCGTGCTGCCGCCGGTCGGCGGCGGGGGCACCCTCCTGTCGTTGCGCGTGCTGCGGCGACGCGCGTTCACGCTGACCGAGCTCGTTGCCTGCGGCAGCGTCGCGCCTGCGCTCGAGTCGGTGCTTCGGGGGCTTGTCGCCGCGCGCGCGAACGTGCTCGTCTCGGGCGCGACCGGCACGGGCAAGACGACCCTGCTTGCCACGCTGCTCTCGCTCGTGCCGCCGACGGAGCGCATCGTGCTCATCGAGGAGGCGGGCGAGCTCGAGCCCGACCACCCGCACGTGGTTCGGTTGCTCGCGCGGCGGGCCAACGTCGAGGGTGTCGGTGAGGTTGGTCTGCCTGACCTCGTCCGGCACGCGCTGCGGATGCGACCCGACCGCATCGTGCTCGGTGAGTGTCGGGGGGCCGAGGTTCGTGAGGTCCTCACGGCCCTGAACACCGGGCACGAGGGCGGGTGGGCCACGGTGCACGCGAACACGGCTGCGGACGTGCCGGCACGCCTCGAGGCGCTCGCCGCGCTCGCCGGGATGGGACGTGAGTCGGTCGCGGCGCAGGCGGCGAGCGCGTTCGACGCGGTCCTGCACCTGCGCCGGGACATCGGACGGAGGCACCTGGCCGAGGTCGCCGTCGTCGTCCGGAAGGCAGGCGGGGAGCTCGCCGTCGTGCCGGCGTTGAGCGTGCCCGGGGCCGGCGGCGCGGGCGGGAGACGCCGCGGACGAAGCGCCGCGGCGGGCCTGGACGTCGAGCTGGGGCCTGGATGGGAGCAGCTGGCCGCCCGGGCGGGGCTGGCGGGGTCCCCGGGTCAGGCGGGTTCCCCAGGTTCATCGTGAGCGTCGTGGTCGCGCTCGTGGTCGCGCTCGCGGTTCTGGCTGCGTCCGGTCCGCGTGGTCGCCGTGCGGGTCCGCTCGCGCGCCCTCGGGTGCGGGGCTCGATGCGTTCGGGGACGGCCACGGCGTGGTCGCGGATCGGGCGGCGGGGGCTCCGTCCGGGCGGGTCGCGGGACCTCGCCGTCGTTGTCATCGAGGTCGCCTCGCAGCTCCGCGCGGGCGCTGATCCCGGGCGCGCCTGGGCGCGGGCCCTGGGGGTGCCGGTCGGCAGCGACGGCATCCCGGACCTCGACGACCTCGTCGGAGAGGGAACCCGAGCACAGGCTGCTGCGGTGGTCGCGGCGGGGCAGCTGGCGGGCGTGCTCGGGGCACCGCTCGCCCAGGTGCTCGAGCGGGTGGCGGCTGGACTCGCCACCGCCGCCGAGGTGGACGGCGAGCGCCGGTCGGCGCTTGCCGGACCGCGCGCGACCGCGCGGGTCCTGACCGGGCTGCCGGTCCTCGGTGTCGCGCTGGGCGCAGCGGTCGGTGCCGACCCGGTGGGGGTGCTGCTGGGCGGTGGCGTGGGCACGGTGGCGCTGATGACGGGTATCGCGCTCGTGCTGGTCGGGCGGTGGTGGATCGCGCGGCTCGTGCGTGCGGCGGGCCGTGCTGGGCAGGGGTAGTGAGGACCATGACGTTCGTGACCGTGGTCGCCGCCTGCCTGCTGGGTGCGCGGGTGCCCTGGGCCGTGGTCCGTTCGTCGGTGCGGCTGCAAGCGGTGCGTGGCGACCCGGCCGTCGCGGGCGCATGGTCGGGTGCGACCGTCTCGCACCGCGTGCCCTCGCCGGTCACGGACCTGGACACGCTCGTTCTGCTCGATCTGCTCGACGCCGCGATCTCGGCCGGCACCAGCCTGCCCCGCGCGCTGGCCGCGGTCGGCGAGGCAGCGGGCGGCGGCGACGGCCAGGTGATGGCGCGCGCGTCGTCGGCGCTGATCATGGGCGCCGACTGGCGGGCCGCCTGGCAGGGGGCGCCGGTTCGACTGGGCCCGGTCGTGGACGGACTTGCCCCGACGTGGGACACCGGTGCGGCTCCCGGTCCTGCGCTGCGAGCGGCAGCCGACCACCTGCGCCGCGAACGCCGAACTGCCGCACGGGAGGCCGCCGGACGGCTCGGGGTGTACCTGGTGCTGCCCTTGGGCCTGTGCTTCCTGCCGGCCTTCGTGCTGATCGGTCTCGTGCCTGTACTGCTCTCGCTCGGCTCGGGCCTGCTTGGTTGAGCCCGACGGGCTCGACGCCGAACCGGGTCGGCGCGAGCCGTCCACAGGGCGGGCGTCCGGCGCTGTCTCCCCCGCCTTCTTCGGCGGTCGAGCGGTGCACGGGCGCCCAGCGCACTGTGAAGCATCGTCTGAGTCCCGGAGGAAGGGTCAGCATGAATCTTCATCCTGAAATCGTCGCGGCACGCTTGCGGGAGCACGCCGAGGCGGGCATGGCCACGGTCGAGTACGCGATCGCCACGATCGCAGCGGCCGGGTTCGCGGGGTTGCTGGTGGTCATCCTGCGCAGCGCCGAGGTGCGCGGGCTGCTGTTCGGGATCATCCGCGGAGCGCTGTCGCTGTGATGTGGTTGCTGTGATGTGGTTGCTGTGATGTGGTCGTTGTGATGGCGGTCGCGGTGATGGCGCGGTCGCGGTGATGGCGCGCGACCGCGGCAGCGTGACCGTCGAGCTGGCGCTGGCGCTACCCGCGGTGACGCTCTTGCTCGCCGCGGTGCTCGTGCTCGGCTCGGCCGCAACCAGTCAGATGAGGTGCGCCGATGCAGCCCGCGCCGGCGCGAGGGCGGCCGCACTCGGCGAGGCGACGGCCCAGGTCACCGCAATCTCGGGGCGGATCGCCGGCGCCGGCGCGACCGTGGGCGTCGATCGCGCCGGGCTGTGGGTCACGGTGACGGTCGGCCGACCGGTCGCCGTCGGCTTGTTCGAGGGCGGGTCCCTGCGTGCACGCGCGTCAGCAGTGGCCCGGGTCGAGCCGTGAGAGCGACTCATCGACTGGGCCCAGGCAAACGGGGATCGGGCACGGTGCTGACACTCGGGCTCGTTGCCGCGGTCCTCATGCTCGTTGCCGGGATCGCGCTGCTCGCGCGGGCGCAGTCCGCGCGCGGCGCGGCCCAGGCTGCGGCCGATCTTGGTGTGCTCGCGGCGGCGGCACACCTGGACGGCGGCTCGTCTGCTCGGGCCTCTTCTGGCGGGGCCGTCTCGGGAGCGGGCGTGCGGGACCCAGGGACGGCGTGCGCCATCGCGCGCGAGGTCGTTACCGCCAACGGGGCGTCCCTGACTGCGTGTGTCCTCCTTGGCGGTGGCGTCGTGCGGGTGACCGTCGTGCGGCCCGGCGGTCTGGGCCCAGCCCGGGCGAGTGCCCGGGCCGGACCGGCGCGGCCTGACGCTGGCTGAGCCCGGATCTGCGAGCGTGGTCGCGGTTGTCCTCGGCGATCGCGGCACAGGACTTCGATCGCGTCTTGCGACGTGTCCACACACGTTCGAAGAAGCTCTTGTCCGGCCGTGGCCACGGCGGTGACCGACGGTCGGATCCCGTTGGAGCGCGCGACGATCATCGCGAAGCTCGCTGCGACCGGGACCCCCGCTCGACTCCGACCAGCGCCGCGCCGCCGCCCTGGACACCATCGCGACCACGATCCTGGCTTCCGCGGGCACCAGACCCGGCGCACACGTCCCACCCCACGTCCCGGTCATCCGCACCGCAGAGACCCCGCTGACCGCCCAGCACGAACGCGACCGCCGGCGCCGAGCCACCACGATGTTCGGGTTCGGCCTCATGGCCTCAGTCGATCGCATCAAACAGGCGCGTCAGGCGCGTCAGGCGGGCGCGTGGGCCAGCACGGCGTCGAGCAGGCGGATGGCTGCGGCCTTCTCGAGCGGGTTGTTCGCGTTTCCGCACTTGGGCGACTGCACGCAAGCGGGGCAGCCGTTCGCGCAGCGGCAGGTCGCGATCGCTTCTCGCGTGGCGCGCAGCCAGGTCGCGCCCAGCCGAAAGCCGCGCTCGGCGAACCCCGCGCCACCCGGGTACCCGTCATAGACGAACACGGTGGCTCGCTCGGTGTCGACATGCAGTGCGGTCGACACCCCGCCGAGGTCCCAGCGGTCGCAGGTGGCGAGCAGCGGCAGCAGCCCGATCGAGGCGTGCTCCGCGGCGTGCAGCGCTCCAGGGGCGACCTCGGCCGATATCTGGGCCTCCGTCAGCACCGCGACGGGGGCGGTCCACCAGACGGCTGTGGTGGTCAAGGTCCGTGCGGGGAGGTCGAGGATCTCCGTGCCGAGCACCTGCATGTCGGGAATGTGTTTGCGCTGGAAGCTCACGACCTGAGTGGTGACGTCAACCTGCCCGAAGCCCCAGGACACCGGACCCCAGGCCCGCTCGTCTCGCGTCGCGCGGATCTCGATCGACGTCTTCCAGCGCGCCCACGTGCCGAAGTCGACATCGCGCCGCCCGACCAGGGCGACGCCGTCGTCCAGGTGCAGGGCCTCGACGACGAAGGTCGCACCCTGGTGCACGTACACGGCACCCGGGTGCACTGCGGCGTCCGCCGCTGCGGCGTCGACCGTGCCGAGCAGTCGTCCCGTGGCGGCCTCCACGACGCGTACGGGATCGCCACCGGAGCCGCGCAGGTTGGTGAGCCGCGCCGCGCTGTCGTAGTGCGTCCAGTACCAGCCCGACGAGCGTCGTCGCAGGGCCCCGCGCTCGACGAGGACGTCGAGCAGCTCCCGGGTGTCGGGGCCGAAGAGTGGCAGGTCCTCCGCGCGCAGGGGCAGCTCGGCCGCGGCCGCGCACAGGTGCGGGGCGAGCACGTAGGGGTTGGTCGGGTCGAAGACGGTGGCCTCGACGGGCGCCTCGAAGATCGCCTCCGGGTGGTGCACCAGGAACGTGTCGAGCGGATCCTCCCGCGCCACCAGCGCGACCAGTCCGGCCGCCCCGGCACGCCCGGCTCGGCCGGCCTGCTGCCACAGCGAGACTCGCGTGCCCGGCCAGCCCGCGATGAGCACCACGTCCAGACCCGAGATGTCGACTCCCAGCTCAAGGGCGTTGGTGGTCGCGAGTGCGTGCAACCGGCCGTCGCGGATCGACGACTCGAGAACGCGCCGCTCTTCGGGCAGGTACCCGCCGCGGTACGCGGCGACCTGGCCCGCGAGCCGACGATCGACGGCGATCAGGCGCCGCTGCGTCACGGTCGCCACGGTCTCGGCGGCCCGCCG
>Ga0209745_1000398_pt1 | contig 26050 bp, 14 predicted proteins | sample BarGraNGADG00312_FD_184495 | JGI IMG/M metagenome (GOLD analysis project Ga0209745, IMG submission 184495) | Arctic peat soil microbial communities from Barrow, Alaska - Barrow Graham LP Ref core NGADG0004-312 (SPAdes) (version 2) | ecosystem: Environmental > Terrestrial > Soil > Wetlands > Peat...
CTGCCATCCTGAACCTCACCGAAGCCGGGAGAATCTTTAAACTTGCTTGTTGCAACAAGCGCTCTCCAGGCATCATTCCCTCTTTCATATTCAACTGTAAGCTGCCCGTTGAGCCAGTGTTGAACCTTATTTCCCCTGACAATTATTTCTGCCCTGTTCCAGTTATTCGCGCCATTATCTATCTTCGGCTTCGGGGGAATAAGGTCGTACAGACCTCCCATAGTCCTGTCTCCGTTTTTTCCCAGCTTTGCATCCGGATGCAGCTTGTCGTCAAGCACCTGAAATTCACAACCTATACCGCCGAGTGAGCCATTATTTGACTCAATATCAACAAAATACTTAATTCCGCTGTTGGCCCCTGGTGTGTACTTGAAGTCGACTTTCAGATCGAAATTTATGTAAGTTTTTATACTGACAATGTCGCCGCCGCCCCCACGGGTTTTTGTCGCAGGATTGACTGAAAGAACGCCATCTTTTATCTCCCATCCGCTTTCAGGAAATTTCCTGGTTCCCGGGTTCATCCATTCGTCTGCGGTCTTGCCGTTAAAGAGAAGTTTCCATCCTTCCTTCTTTTCTTTTCCGGAAAGGGTGTTATCCGGCAAGGTGCCAGCTTTTTCCTTTTTGCTGTTTACATTTTTTTTCACACTCTGCTGCTGACCGCTTACCTGACCGGCCATAACTGGTAACAGCATCACTACTGCAAAATTCAGGAATAACTTTTTCATATTTTTATTTTTGTTAAACATACATTTTAATTTGTTTTATTACTTTAACGTCTTAATATCCAATTCATTATGCCATCTGATCACCGGCAATCCCTTCTCCCATTCAATCGGGAGCCATATATGCCGGCTGTCGGCAAGGTTTGAAGGAGTCCACCTGTCGGCCAAAAAGATAAAGATATCCTTTTTCGCTGAAGGCTGAAGGACAAAGGTGCTTTGAGAGCTGAATGTGACCTTATTCTCTTCTTCAGTACCGCGGCAGGGGTTTCCGACAGCTTTCCATTCACCTGTAAGCTTATCAGCTATGGCCAGCCTTCCCGGGTTTGGTCTCCATCCCGTTGTCCCTGAAGTAAACAAAAAGTATTTTCCCTTAGCAAAGAATAAAGCCGGAGCTTCGTTTGAATCCCCGGGCAGGACACGATAATATACTCCTGTAAAATCGAGGTAATCGTCGGTCAACTCCGAGAAGTGCAGCGTCATATTCTCCTCTGCGGAATGAATATGCCATGCCTTTCCGTCCCTGTCGACAAACAGGTTCATATCCCTGGCCATCTGGCCTCCGGCAAAGTCGCGCCGGACAAACAGACCGTCTTTTACGGCCTGCTTCCATTCATCAGTCCAGCTTTTAAGATCGCCCTCTTTCACCGATGCATTCTTCTGCTCTTCGGTGAAATTGACCGGCCATATTCCTGCATTGGGGCGAAGGCTCCTGATATACTTATATGGTCCCGTTACATTATCGCTGACGGCAACTCCGGTCATTGCAGCTTTATATCCCTGTCCTTTCAGCTCATGGTGAAACCACATTACAAATTTTCCGGTCTTTTTATTGAAAAGTACTTTTGGCCGTTCGATCACACAGCCCGGCTGCAGAAGGCTGGCAGTATCATTAATCACTCTCAGCGCAAGACCTTCATTCTTCCAGTTCACGAGATCATTCGAAGAATAACAGCTGACCCCATATTTTGTCCTGTCTTTTTCAGTACGCGGAAGTCTCGATTCTCCAAACCAGTACCAGGTGTCTTTGTAACTGATAATTCCTCCGCCATGGGCATTGATGTGATTCCCTTCAGTATCGGGCCAGACTTCTCCTGGTCTTATGACAGGATTATTCTTATCCTGCGACCTGAGTGAAGGGCAGGTTATCAAGACGCAAGCCAGCAGAATAATTCTTTTCATTACTAAGCAGGTTTTAATGAACATGGAAATAAAGATGAAAAGATATAGTTTTTTTCAATGTCTTTTATTTACCAAGGAAGCACACGGTGTTACACGGAGTCAAACAAGGAGTACCTGACCGTGAAACCCCGTGGTTAAAATGGGAAGTATTAAAAAAACTTAAAAGTTAAGGATAACCAGTCTTGGGAGGCTTTTTTTTATGGCGGAGCAAAGATTTCATCATTAATGTTTTCTATTTTTGAAAGAATAAACTTCAGAAATCATGAAAAACAGTAATAACTCACTGAAACTTTTTTTAATAATAGTAACATTCCTCTTTTGCTATGCCGTTCAGAATTCATCTGCCCAGACTGTTGTCGGTCTCGACAACTGGTTCAACCGTGAAACAAATGCCAAAACCGGATTGCCTTTCCATTATCTCTGGACAGATAAGGAATGGAGCGGCTATTCAAGATGGGGACAAATCTTTGAATCAAGGGGAGCTGCAATAAAAACCATTGAAAAACCAACAGTAACTGTTTTAAACGGGATCGATGTGTATATCATTGTTGATCCTGATACTACGACAGAATCAAAGTCACCCAATTATTTACAGGTTGATGATATAAAAGCAATAAAGAAATGGGTCAAGAAAGGAGGAGTACTTGCTATACTCGCCAATGACGCTCCAAACTGCGAGTTCACCCATCTTAACATGCTGATGAAAAATTTCGGAATGACATTAAATCATGTTACATTCCATCCGGTTACAGGAACAAATTTTGAAATGGGAGCAAGCAAGGATTTTCCCGATCATCCACTCTTTAAAGGGTTATCAAAGATTTATATCAAGGAGGTCTCAGACATCAACCTTTCAGGCAAGGCTAAAGCTGTTCTTACCGAGAATGGCAAAGTTCTGATGGCTGAAAATAAGTATGGCAGGGGTTATGTTTTTGCGATCGGCGATCCGTGGATTTATAATGAATATATCGATCACGATCGTCTGCCAGAAAGCTTCGAAAATCGCAAAGCAGCTGAGAACCTGACTGATCTGTTGCTGGGATATACTGGAAAGCCAGCTGTAGTCCAGACAATCTCCGGTAAGAAAACCATGGAGGCCATGGTACTTGCAAATAAATACTTCATGGAGAAATGGCCAGATGCAGGGAAACCCATTGTTACCGATCGTGAACGCCCCAGCAACATATGGACACGGGGTGTCTATTATGAAGGGTTGATGGCATTGTATAAAATCAAACCTGATTCTGCATACCTGAATTATGCAGTTTCGTGGGGTGAGTTCCATAAGTGGGGCATGCGCGATGGTGTTAAGACAAGAAACGGAGATAATCAGTGCTGCGGACAGACATATATTGACCTTTATCTTCTGGATAAATCGAAATCGGAAAGGATCAGGGATATCAGGGCCTGCATCGACAATATGCTTGCAACCGATAAGATTGACGACTGGAACTGGATCGATGCACTCCAGATGGCGATGCCGGTCTTCTCCCGGCTGGGCTCGATATATAACGAAAACATGTATTATCAAAGGATGCATGAGATGTTTCTGTATACAAAACGATTGCATGGTACCAACGGCCTATATAACTTTACCGACCATTTATGGTGGCGTGACAAGGATTTTGATCCTCCTTATGCTGAACCGAATGGCAAAAATTGTTACTGGTCACGCGGCAACGGATGGGTGCTTGCTGCTCTTGCCCGGACTATGGATTTTCTGCCTGAAGATAGTCCTTACAGAATAGAATATACAACCATTTTTAAAGAGATGGTTGATGCTCTGGTCGCATGCCAGAGAGATGACGGATTCTGGAATGTAAGCTTGCTCGATCCCTCAGATTTCGGAGGTAAAGAACTGACAGGAACCGCGTTGTTCGTCTACGGTATTGCCTGGGGCATTAATAATGGGATTCTTGATAGGGGTAAATATCTTCCGGTTGCGCAAAAGGCATGGAAAGCCCTTATCGATGGTTGCGTGCATCCGAATGGCTTTCTGGGCTATGTCCAGGGTACCGGAAAGGAACCAAAAGACAGCCAGCCTGTGGGTTACGATAATGTCCCGAACTTCGAGGATTTTGGATTGGGATGTTTTCTTCTCGCCGGATCGGAAATGTATAAAATGAAATAATGAAAAAGAAACTCATAATATTTTTATTAGTGCCGATTGGGTTCATTTCAATTTTCTCAAAGAAGGAAATAAAAAATGATCCAAAACGTCAGATGGAGAATCTCGACAGAGGTATCGTTGCTGTAAGAACAAGTCCTGAAGAAGTGTTTATTAGCTGGAGACTGCTGGAGACTGATCCCAAAGGGATAGGATTCAACCTATACAGAGGAAACGAAAAGCTCAATAAGAAACCGCTTACTGTTGCTACTTGTTTTAATGACAAAACTCCGACTGATGCCATATATTCAGTAAGAGCTGTTATAAAAGGCAAAGAGAAGAAGGAGACAAATACATGCAAAGTGTGGGCACAGAATTACCTGAAGATACAACTCAACAGGCCCCCTAATGGTTTTGTCAAAGGAGTGGTCCCTATACCTGAATCCATGCGCAACCGTCCGCCTGACACGCTGAACAGGCGTAACCGTCCTTCAGGTCCGCCTTCGGGATTTGAAGCTGAACAGAGGCCTTCAAACCCCAGGGAGTACACATACTCACCAAATGATGCCAGCATTGCTGACCTGGACGGGGATGGTCAATATGAGATTGTTCTGAAGTGGGACCCTTCAAATGCTAGGGATAATGCCCAGAATGGTTTCACGGGTAATGTGATAATAGATGCATATAAGCTTGATGGCAGGAAGCTATGGAGGATAAACCTTGGTAAAAATATAAGAGCAGGAGCACATTATACACAATTCCTTGTATATGATTTTGATGGTGACGGTAAAGCTGAAATGGCATGCAAAACTGCCGACGGAACAATAGACGGTATTGGTAAAGTAGTTGGTGATTCTACAAAGGATTATGTAAATGAACGTGGAAGAATCCTTACAGGACCTGAATACCTGACAGTTTTCAGCGGCCTGACCGGCGAGGCTCTCAAAACAGTTGATTATATTCCGGGCCGGGGCGATATTTGCGCCTGGGGCGCCAATGAATGCAAGGGAAATCGTGTTGACCGCTTCCTGGGCTGTGTGGCATTCCTCGATGGAGTTCATCCCAGTTTCCTGATGGGAAGGGGCTATTATGGCAGACTTACAATTGCTGCCTGGGACTGGAGGAATGGGAACCTCTCTCAAAGATGGTTCTTTGATTCTGACAAGGGTCATCCGGAATATATGGGACAGGGTAACCACAACCTGAGCGTAGGAGATATTGACGGTGATGGAAAGGACGAGATTGTATATGGCTCAAGTGCTTATGACGACAACGGTGAGCCTATATATACCACCGGGATGGGGCATGGCGATGCTATGCATCTTTCTGATCTTGATCCAGATATACCAGGTCTCGAGGTCTGGGCTTCTAAAGAAACCAAAGACCAGGGAGCCGTTCTTCACAGCGCTGCAACAGGAAAAATTCTCCTTCAGGTGCCCGGGGCAGGAGATACCGGCAGGGGCCTTGCAGCCGATATCTATCCTGATCATCGAGGTTTTGAGCTCTGGTCGTCTACTTCAAAAGGGATATGGTCAGTTAAGGGAGAAAAGATAACCGATTCAGTTCCCAGCATCAATTTCAGGATTTACTGGGACGGTGATCTTCAGGATGAATTGCTTGACAGGTCATATATTGACGACTGGGACTATGTGAATCATAAGCCGGTAAGACTTCTCGATGCATCCCAGTTTGGAGGTACATCGATAAATGGGACCAAGGCAACACCGGTGATCAGTGCTGATATCCTCGGAGACTGGAGGGAGGAGGTGATATTCAGAGGAAGGGACAATGCATCTCTTCTGCTTTTCACAACTACAATTCCAACAGCTTACAGGATGGTGACTCTTATGCAAGATCCTGTTTACAGGATGGCAATAGCATGGCAGAACGTGGTTTATAACCAGCCTCCGCACCTGGGATATTACATCGGGGATGGAATTCCGGAGGACAAGAAGAAGTAAGAACATTGTTAGCTCAGGTCCAGGGCAATAATTTCATGATCACTGACCTGGGAAACAGAAATAATGATCTTCCCTTCATTTATTTTATATAAAGGCTTCTCGTTTTTTACCAGCAGATGAATTCGATCTTTGTTGAATCCTTCCGGAATGCTGATGCTCACCTGTAAGTCGACAGGGATAAGCTCTCTGAATGGACCCTTCATCATCATCGGATTTGTCAGATTGACCAGATGAACAGTCATGGAATCTTTTTGCCGCCAGGCTGTTACATCAATAACACCCTGTCCTTTTACATCCGCCACCGGCTCTTCATTCAGAGCCCATAGAATTGTATTACGCAGCAGCCTGCCATGATCTGCCGACATTATTTGCCAGAAAGACCGGGCAATGTCGTTGGGGAAATATGCTACCCGACCTTTGCCATATTGACGAAGGTAAAGCTCTCTAATATCTGTATCAGGCATTCGTGGATATACATCTTCCATGGGGAGATCAGGATAGGTCGGAATAAGAGTCACAGGGCCAGGAAACTCTGAACGTGGAATCACTTTTATCCTGTAAATTGTATTAATGATCCTGTAAGCATCTTCCAAACCTTTCAGAACAGGGTGGAAACTTTTGGTCAAAGGATCGCTCTTCAGCCGTAAATAACTATTCTGCATCGGACCTTCCACACCCTGATCATACGAAACACCGAGGAGGTCAGCCAGACCAAAATCTTTTCGCTGAACTCCATTTTCATTGTATAGTGATGTTTCAAAAGTGGCAACAATACTTCCACCTTCTTCGGTAAATTTTCGTAACTGATCACATTGAATATCTGACAGATCCGGAATATTTGGAAGTATGAGCAGTTTGAATGGTCTGAGGTATTCAGGATTCAGAAGTCTGACATTCACCATCTCAAATGGGATCCGGTTTTCGATCAGAGCATGGTACATTCCTGATGAATGATCACTGTTTCTCTGCTGCCATGGCTTGTTTCCATAGTTAAGATCCTGTTCTGAAAATACCATTCCGACACGGGCCAGGGGAAAAGTATTTCTAAGGTATTTTTCATTCCTGAAGTGGACCTGGTAGATCCTGTCAACTGTATCTAGCCATCGCCGGTCGTAAAGAACACCGGAGAATTTTGTAAACCATGGACGCATGCCGTTTGCAGTTCCTTCTGCAACCCATACCCTTATCTCTGCTTCGCTCTGTACGGAATCTTTCCACCGGTATTGCTCTTCAAATCCCACGCTGAATATTCCGCCAAGAGGCTTCATCCCGATTGATGCACGTAACTCTTTGGCAACCTTCCCGTTTGACCATGGAGGGATCACTCCGCTTCTTGCCTGGTGATCCGTAAAAACAATGTCAGATAGCTGGCCTGTTATTATTTTATCGGGGAATCCGTTCGGAATGAAACGTGATGAAGGTTTCCTCTTTCTGATCACGTTATCCCAGAGAATCCACAATTCCCTGAGCCGTGCTGTATTCCATTCGCTATATTTCAGCCAGACGGGATCGAACCGGTCTGCGGAACGAGGCAGGTCCAGCCCCGAATATTCTTTAAAATTTTGGGTACAATGTTCACAGTAACAGATACCATGTCCGGCCCAGCGGTTTGAGAATATGCCATCGGGCTGGTACATCTCCATGATTTCGTTATGGACCTGTGTCATAAATTCAAAATTGTAAGGGCCAAGGGCGCATGTAACCCAGAGATCCGGGTTTGCCCAGTGACGACGTTTCTCTCCGCCGGCTGTCACTGCTATCCAGTCAGGATGAGCATCCATTACCTGTTGCCTGGCAGCATGTGGATCAGTTCGTGCAACTATTGACATACCCATTTTCCGGCATCCGTCAACGAGATATCCAAATGGGTCAGAATTACCCAGCCAGTCGCTGCGATGGTGAAGGGGCACACTTGTGGGATAATATGCCACGATGCCGCCTGCACTGAGTGTTGTGGCATCGGCATGTATTCGTCTGAAATAATCAAGCCAGAAATCAGGATCAAACCTGCCGGGATCATTTTCAACAAGAGTCAACTGAGCCCATCTCATCGGTTTGTCAAACCAGCTGTCATTTTTCAGGATGACAAAGTTGGAAAGTGACGGGGAACCGGCAAGTACAAATGTGCTTCCAATGCCGGTGGTCTTTATAAAATCTCTTCTGTGCATATCTGTTTTATTTCTGAAGCCCTGAATCCGGGAAGAATCTGGTTATCCTTTTACAACCTGGAATTTGTTTATAAATTCCGGGTCGATCTCAACCCCCGAGCCCGGCCCGGTAGGTACCTGGAGTATCCCGTCAACAACTTTCAGGGGTGAAGATTTGCATTCATAAATAATATCAGTTTTCAAGCCTTTGAATTCATGGTATTGCAGGGCATTTGGCAATGCTGAGACAAAATGGATCATATACAGGAATCCAAGGCCTCCTCCTGTCATATGGGGTGTACACTTTTTTCCAAATGCCTGTGCCATAAGGGCGACTTTCATGGATCGGATCATCCCGCCGAAATAGTAGGAGTCCGGCTGAATCACCTGAAGCCCGTCATTGGCGATAAGCCATCTGAATCCATGAAGGCTGTATTCCTGTTCGCCACCTGCGACCGGAATGGACAGCACATCAGCTACCATCTTTGTCTCCTCGTACCAGTCAAAAGGAACAGGTTCTTCAAAAAGCTCAAAACGATAATCTTCAAGAAGCCTGCCGACCCGGATTGCCTCTTCAGGTGAATAAAAGCCATTGGAATCAGCATAGAGGATCATTTTATCACCGAATGTTTTCCTGACCAGCGGCACGATTTCTTCTGTCCGGCCTGCAGGACCGACAGCATACATATCTTCAGTTCCGAACATCAATCCGCCTACTTTTATTTTAAGTGCTTTGGCATTATATTCATTTACATCCCTGATAATCAGATCCATCGATTCATTGACAGGTTTTTCCCTGTATTCAGTCGCCTGGTAAACAGCTACATGAGTATTTTTTATTTCACCGATAAGCTGTCCGATGGATTTTCCTGCTATCCGTCCCAGCATATCGAGGATAGCAAATTCTATAGTTGCCAGGGGTACCCCCAGCGCGATGCCGTTTAACCTGAAGTTTAATTTATAGATATATACCTTTTCAATGATCAGGTCCAGTTCCCTTGCATCTTTATTTATAAAAAATGGCTGAAGCAAGTTGGTAAAGATCGGATATTGTGATCTGAGCTGACCGCTGTGCCCCACAGAGATTCCTTCTGCTCCTTCTTTTGATCTTACCCTGCAGAGGAACGTATCCCGGTAACGAAGTAATTCAAGTGTATCTATGATTACAGGATCAGGGAAATATCCTTTTCTGAGAATCGGTTGTTTAAGGATTTCATCAAGTCTTTCATAATCCGGATTAAGACCTGGCATCACTGCCTTTGAACCGCATGAAATGAATGGCAGAGCGGCCGCCATAGAAGAATTCCTGATAAATTTACGACGGCTGGTTTTAAAATCTTTCATATAAAATAGTATATAGGATCCATAAAATTAAGCAATTTTCATTGCAAGACATTACCCTGATCACGATTCCCCTGGACAGGCAATGGTTTTAAAAATTATTAACTTACAGCAGAAATAATTGACAAATTCTTAAGAGAAATATTTTATGAGCAAAACAGCTTTAATCACAGGAGCTTCAGGGGGCATAGGCCTTGAGTTTGCCCGTATTCATGCATCTAAGGGAGATAATCTTGTTCTGGTTGCCAGAAGCAGGGATAAGCTTGCTGAGGTAAAGGCAGAATTGGAAACAGATTTTAAAGTGGAGGTATATAATATTGTCAGGGACCTCTCCGTGAAAAATGCCCCAGCAGAAGTTTTTGATGAGGTGAGAAGTAAAAATATTGTTGTTGAATACCTTATAAATAATGCAGGTTTTGGAGATTTTGGATTGTTTGCCGGCAGCGACTGGAATAAACAGGAAAAGATGATCAGCCTTAACATCACAGCGCTGGCACATCTTACTCGTCTGTTCCTTCCCGGCATGATTGAGAGGGGCGAGGGAAAAATACTTAATGTTGCGTCACTGGCTTCTTTTCTGCCCGGACCTACGATGTCGGTATATTTTGCATCGAAAGCCTTTGTGCTTAGTTTTTCAGAAGCAATAAATAACGAAGTGAAAGCAAAGGGTGTAAGTGTCACGACTCTCTGCCCCGGATCAACTGAAAGCAATTTCCATGCAGTCGCGATGAATGATCCGGACTTGGTGGAAGACCGGAAAATGCAATCTGCAAAAGTGGTCGCGGAGATCGGTTACAAGGCTATGATGAAGGGAAAGCCCGTTGTAATACCGGGTTTTAAAAATGCTTTTCTTGTATTCTTAGTAAGATTTTTCACACGGGAATTTGTTACAAAAATGGCAAGGAATATACAAGAGGGAAAACACCTTTGAGCCTTTGCGCCGCTTTCCGCTGTCGCGGAATCTCCGCTTCGCTACGAGAGCCTTTGTGCCTTATAATATCCTCATTTAGTTTTACCCGGCAATTATACTATCTTTGACGTTTTAATTCCGGAATAATCCCAGCCCCTGCAGGGCAGTTTTTATTTCACTTAACTTATTCTAATTATTACATGAAGTTTGAATCATTGAACATTATTGAACCTATACTTAAATCATTAAAAGAAGAGGGATACACTATACCAACACCAATACAGGTACAGGCAATTCCCATAGTACTTAATGGAACCGATCTTATTGGCTGTGCCCAGACAGGTACTGGAAAAACAGCCGCTTTTGCAGTGCCGATTCTTCAGTTATTAAGCAAAAACAAAGCTTTTGACAGGAAGAGAAAAATCCGTAGTCTTACCGTTACACCAACAAGGGAGCTGGCAATACAGATCGAAGAGAGTTTTAACGCTTATGGCCGGCATACGGGTCTCACATGCACAGTAGTTTTTGGTGGTGTCCCTCAGAATCCTCAGGTTGCAGCTTTACGAAACGGAGTGGATATACTTATTGCAACACCGGGCAGGCTGCTCGATCTTATGAACCAGGGATATATATCGTTAAAGGATGTTCAGATATTTGTTCTCGACGAAGCCGACAGGATGCTTGACATGGGCTTCATACACGATGTAAAAAGAATCATCGCTGCTCTGCCGCAAAAAAGGCAATCACTTTTTTTCTCTGCAACAATGCCTCCTGCAATCGTAAAGCTGGCAGGGTCGATTGTTTATAAACCGGTCAAAGTGGAAGTTACGCCATCAGCATCGACAGTTGATATTGTAAATCAATATGTTTATTTCACTGATAAGGTGAACAAAAATGCCCTTCTTGTTGAGTTATTAAAGGATGAAAAGATTAAAACAGCGCTGGTATTCACCCGTACAAAATTTGGTGCAGATAAGGTAGTAAAAGTGCTTAAAAAGAAGAATATAGTTGCTGAATCTATTCATGGCAACAAAACTCAGAACACCCGCCAACGGGCACTTTCAAACTTTAAGGCACAGAAAACACGTGTTCTGGTGGCAACTGATATTGCAGCCCGCGGTATCGATGTTGATGATCTTGAGTATGTTATTAATTATGAGATACCCAATATCTCAGAGACATATGTCCATCGTATCGGCAGGACAGGAAGGGCAGGAGCAAACGGAACGGCTATTTCACTCTGTGATGCGGTGGAAAAAGAATACCTGAGGGATATAGAAAAACTGATCTCTAAAAAGATAAAGGTTATCGAGGATCACCCTTACCCTCTGGTGGACATTCATCCTGTTAAAGCTCCGCAACAGCAGCAGCATAATCATAACCGTCCACGGTTCAGTGCTCCGAAAAGCAACCGGAATAACTGGAAGAGAAGATAGATGAACGGCATGCGGTGCGCGGCTAGCGGTTCAAGGATACTTACTTAACAACTTTCATCGGTGTGATCGTCACCGGCCCAATCAACCCGGATTCCCGCGGTTCCCATTTAGAAGCATCAAATATATTGTTCTTAGTGTTTTGCCGCATCCGGGCATTAAAATTGACATTATAGAATTTCTTCCATTCTATATTGTTCCTGTCAAGATATGCAATGCGGTTTGCCATCAGGTTTGAAACCCTTACCTCCAGGGTATTGCTTGATTTTAACTGTTTATTATCTATAACTACTTTGAACTCAGGACCGATAAGTACAGCAATTTCTTGCCCGTTAAGCATTAACCTGGCGCTCTCACTTACCTTACCAAGGTCAAGCTGCCATGCATCGGCTTTGCCCTTAGGCTTTTTAAAGGTAATTGCATAAGCAGCCGTTCCTGAGAAGTTTTTTACATCATCACCTCCGAGCAATGTCCATGACGATAGTTTTGTAATCTCTTTGGAGGCAGGCAGAACAGGACCTCCTTCAAGGAAATTTACCTTCCAGCTGCCTGCCAGTTCAGCAGGTGTGGAAGACAGGTCAAAGAAATTATATGGTTTGCCCGTAACCTGACTATTATAGGTTGACAGTATTAACGATTCACCTTGTGCAAGCCTGGTATAAACCTCTGATAAGCTGCCGGCCGCTGTTCGTACCTTAGCTGTTCCGAACTGTTCTGACATCGGGTTGAAAAGTGCTGCAGAAACTACTTTTGCCTGGATCGGAAGCCAGCCATCAAAGGGTTTGTCACTGCTGTTGTGTATGAAGTAGGTGAAACCTGTTTTGGTTTCGCGCCTTACATAGTTGATTTTAGAATCAGTCATTGTCTCGCGCTTTATACCGGCAAAACTTAACAGCTGATCAATGTCATTTCCCATCAGGATGCTCCCTTTTCCGTAAGCCGACCTGGCGACCTCCGGATTATTTGTCGGTGAGAAATTTATTCCGTTTTTCAGCCTGTTGAATACTTCATTTTTTGCATCAAGATCGGCCCATCCGGCAATATTTTCAGGCATATCTCCATAGATAATGATCTTAGCACCATTATTTGCAAGACTGAGAATATGAGTGAATGTTTCAACCGGAATATATTTACACCCCGGAAGTACGATCGTCTTATAGTTGTTCCCTTCAGTCAGCAGATCTCCCTTGTCGGTTTCAGTATTCTTCAACTGCAGATCTGAAATATAATCGAAGGAATAACCCTTTGCAAGCATTAGATCTGCACCTGTTTTAAAGGGTGTGCCATTGAACGCCGGACTGATCGCATCGAAGTGTTCAAGCATTCCCCTGCCGTAATCGGCATACCTGTCGAAGATAGGGAAATAGAGAAGTACCTGGTTATCAGGCCGTCCTGACTGGAGAAATGACTGAACCCGGGTGATATAATTATTCAGACCGATGAAATCATTCCATATAGGATTGACCGGGGTAAGTTCTACTGCAGCATAGAACAGGAATCCCGGCCATTGTTCATTCTGTGGAGAGAAGCAGGTGCCATGATAAGATATATGATTTACTCCTCCAAGGAAAAACTGATCAACTGCTTTCTTTACATCGGCTAGAGTCGATGAAAAGTGTTCGCCAAGCCATGTTGCAGCTTCGCATGAAGTGAGATATTTCCCGGTGACATTTGATGCCGACGATGCAAATTTAAATTTTGTAATTTCCGATCCTTCCGTTTCAGGGATATCGGAAGCTGCGTAAAGGTCAAGAATGTTTCCCGGTGAACCATGGGCCTGGTCGCGCGTCATTTTGCCCTGCCTGTGAGTCCAGTTTGTCCAATGGCTGGTAAAGTTATCAATCAGAAGGTCGGAAATGGTCTGCCTGTAATCGGAGAGAACCCTGGCATTTTTTTCGGGGGTATCTTTCTGGAACAGGGCAGGCAGATTCTGAGTCAGATCATAACCACGACGAAGGTAAAACTCATAGAACATATTTTCTGTCCAGTTCGATTGTCCCAATGCATCATCAACCTCGTAGGAATCATTGAAATAACCATGAAGGTAATTCACATCGTATCCCTTAAAGGCATCATCAAAATGTTTCAGGTAATCATTTATTGCCTGACCCGAAAAATGATCAATAACATCTCCTTCTCCGCCTGGTCCGGCTCTTTCAACCTGTTTCCCGTGCCACCCTTCAAAGAGAGCATATAAAGTCCAATCTCCTGCCGGTGCAGTCCAGTCAAGTTTATTTTCCGGTGTAACTTTCCCGGTGAGGTTAATAACCTTCCCGGAGTCAGAATATGCAAAAAGACCATAAACAGGTAGGTTTTTTTCAAACCTTATCTGGTCGAGAGCGTAAAGCTGAAGATCTTTATTCTTCGATATCGGATCGATAAGCTTTGAGATATCTGGTTTCTGACCTATTGGTCTTACAAGAGCCTGCTGTATGAACTCGATTTTTTCGTTAAACCGCTGACCCCCTTTAAGTGAATATGTTTTGAAATTTATATTCCTGCAGGCATCTGCAGGATTAACCCATGGCCCGCCGAAAGGCCATCCTGATGCATTGGCAAGGTCAATGTCGATGCCGAGCCGTTCACCCTCCTTAAGAGTCCAGGTGAACATATCCATCCATTTTGGAGATAGGTAGTCAATGAATTTATCCTCTTCACCTTTGACGCCATAAATTACTGTAAGCTCCAGCCCTCCAATCCCTGCATCCTTGTACTTCTGCATTGCAGCAGTAAGGTCAGGCTGGGTTACGATGCTGCCCGGCCACCACCAGCGCGTCCAGGGTCTTGCATTTTGCGTAATCTCGGGCCACGATAATTGCTGGGCAGATATTGCCTGCGAAAAAAAAAGAATCAGAATCAGAAGTTTTTTCATCGATTTATATATTTTTTCTCTTTTAAATTGCCCCCCATCCCCCCTCCCGCTTAGCGAGATTTTATTCCGGGGGGCTAATCATTGGAGCAGATCAAGCCCCCTTTAGGGGGTTTGGGGGCTGATATCAGGTAATCCAAAGTAGAACCATAGTTTATGTTTTTTAAGCCCGCTCATTTCGGTCGGTTTCCCGGCAGGCCCATATACTGATGCATCTGTCGTTAATCCTGTTGCAAGCTTTGAACCGACAGGAGGTATGCAATCCAGAAATGAGATATCGCCAACCGGCAGCTCGGGATATGACTTCGGACCTGTTATTCCATAGAAGTTATATAACCTGAGGAACATACCATCGTCACCAGCGGCCATATAAATCTTACCCTGGGCAGTGCTCAGCTCCAACCAGGTGAAATTTGAGAAATATCCCTTGAATTCAGGGTAGAAGAAAGGATATGCTCCTGTCTGCGTGTTGTTATAAATCTTGCTCCAGACATTATAGGTCACACCCTGAAGCCTGTTCTTCCAGACACGCGATGGGCCGTCGCCAAGCCATTTTGCGCGGGCGACATAATTCTCAGGGAAGGAGAAGCTTATCCCTGCAAACTGGTATGGGCCTGATACCTCGTATTGATAATCGAGGCTTAACCACCCTGAATTATACATAACCCACTTTGCATTGCTGAAGCTCCCGTTGTACATAAATTCAACCCCTTTACCATTGTTATCATCAAAAGTCTTCACCTGGGAAACCGAAGAGTTTCCGCCAGTAAAAACAGGTCCGTTATTAAACATGATATTTGAACGGTTATTATAAACAATACGTACAATTTTACCTGACCTTTTGCTGAAGGTTACGGAAGTGCCATTTGCTTTTAAAGTAATTGAAGTATCTGCTTCAGCAGATTCTGCTTTGTTTTCATTGGAGAGAGAGACGAAGCTGTCAATTATTTTTTCATTGTTTTTTACCTGCCACGTCCAGCTGTAAATCTCGTTCTTAAAAGGATCCCTGGCTGTCAGTATGAGGGCATCATAATTCTTCCAGCCGGCAGGAAGGCTTAATTTTATTTCGCTTTTTTCTCCGGGTGCGGCATTAGGTGAAGAGACTGTAATCTCTTCAGCCTTTTGATATCCTGGCAGCCAGTCGGTTGGCTTATAGAAGTTTACAAGCTTATAGGAAAATGTACATTTGCTAAGATCCGTGAAATGGAACCTGTTCTCCACAGGAATGGTTCCGGCAAAATCCGGAGGGAGCTCTTTCAGAGAAATATGAACGGGTGAGAATATTTCCCTTATTGCATAGAAGCTTCCTTCTTTCTCTCGGTGTGGACCCATAACACCGTCAGGAGCATTGACGCCGTCAGTGTCGATATAGCCGTTCATATCAGTTCTTGAGAGACCTTCATCAATGAATGCCCATAGGAACCCGCCGGCCGATCTTTTTGACTGCCACATCAGCTCCCAGTAATCGTAAAGGCCTGATCCGCCGCCGCCATCATCCTGACAATGGAGGAATTCAGTGGTCATATATATCAGCGAATCATTAAGTATGTTCTGAACACTGTTGTATGGTTCATAGTGGTTGCAGTCGATGCCGTTAAAAGCATTTCCGGGCCTGTGATGCGGGTGGATGACATCTCTTTTTGACGGGTCATAAATCAGGAACTCCTTATCAAGCTCCTTGTTTGTACCTCCTTCGTTGCCATTATCCCAGAATATTACAGAGGGATGGTTAACATCACGGATGACAGTTTCTTTTACTATCTTCTTCCCCACAGGAGTATCGTACCATCTCTGCCACCCGGCGATCTCATCAAGAACATACAGGCCAAGCGAGTCGCAGATATTCAGAAAATCCACATCGGGAGGATAATGTGAACACCGTACCGCATTCATGTTCATCTCTTTAATGAGCTTTGCATCTTTGAGGCAGAGATCATAATTAAGGGAGCGTCCGCTTTCCGGCCAGAAGCTGTGCCTGTTGACCCCCTTCATCTTTATCCTGGTTCCGTTGAGGTATATGCCATCGCCATGACGTACTTCTATGGTCCGGAAACCAAACTTTTCAGAGGAAGTATACAGTACTTTCTTTTTAGACTTAAGAGAATATCTCACTGTGTACATATCAGGAGTTTCACTTGTCCAGGCATGCGGATTATTTATGCTGCATTTAAGGGTAAGCATTGAATCTCCTGGCTGAACAGTTGCTGAAGTGCCTTCAGCAATATTGCCCGCTGCGTCAATTATCTCAGCCTGCACAATGAGCCGGGAAATTATTTTTTCGGGAAAAACATCCATTGCAAATGAACCATCGGATTTTGCATTGATTGCAACCCTGCTTATATATTCGGCGGGGAATGCTTCAATAAATACGGGCCTGTATATCCCCCCGAAGTTCCAGTAGTCGCCGTATCGTTCAGCGCGGTTTACGGATTCATCGGCAGAGAGTTTGCTGACGGTTACTTCCAGAAGGTTTGCAGCTCCGTAAATTATCTTGTCGGTGATATCGTATTTAAACTGGTAGAAGGAACCCTGGTGGATCCCGCCAGCGCTTTTCCCGTTTATCTTCACTTCGGTATCGGTCATTGAACCGTCAAAGACAATGTTCACGGCTTTCCCTTTCCATGAAGCAGGCACCACGAAATTATATTTGTACATTCCCTTTTCGCTGGCATATTTGTATTTTGGGCCGAAGGAGTAGCTGTTCCTTCCGTACTCATAATTTCCGAATCCCTGCTGCTCCCAGCAGGAGGGAACCTCAATCTTTGTCCAGTAACCGCTGTTCCTCCCTTCAGTGCAGAAGAATTCCCAGGTTCTGGTGTTCTGATAGCCTTTCCCGGAAAGGTAAATAACCTGTTTCTGGTTTTCGGGAGCGCCAATTAAACTTTGGCCTATTAAGAAAAGTGAAAGCAGAGTTAATAATCTATTCTTCATATTATTTCTATTTTCTCTGTGTCACTCTGTGTCCTGATAGCTATCGGGACTCAGGATTTCCTCTGTGTAAGTTTTTATTTCTTTTTTGTTACACAGAGTTACACAAAGGCCTTCGCTTTGCTCAGGCTGTCACAGAGTTACACAGAGGTTTAATTTACAACAATTACAGGTGAATGCGGACTCAGCGGCAAATTGAACTCCTCAAACTTATCAGGCTTGCCGGGATCATATGCCGGTATTCCCTTTATAAAGTATTTCTTTAAACCGAGGTTATTATCCTTTATCCCTTCCATGATACATTTTGCCAGTTCGTAAGCTCCGTAGGAGTTGAAATGAGTATTGTCATTCAGAGCTTCCTTCTGGTCAGTGAATGTGTTTGCGGGGTAGATCACAAAAAGTTTTTTTGAATTATCAGGCCCGAGGGTTTCATACAGGGTTTTGGTCATTGCATTAAGGTCGATGAATGGAACTTTGAGCTCTTCGGCAACATTTTTTGCTGCTGCCGGGTAGTCACCTAGTGAATTGGTGATCTTCCCGTCATCTCCGAATGATCGCCTGTTTGCCGGAGAGACAATAACGGGAATACCGCCTTTTTTCCTGAATTCAGTGACAAAAAGCCTCATTCTTTCAGAATATGATTTGAATGCGCCGTCATCCGGCCCCTTTTCCTTCTGGTCGTTATGGCCGAATTCAATGAACAGGTAATCACCCGGGTTCATCATATTCAGCACCTTTTCAAGGCGATTGGATGAGAGGAAGCTTCCGAGCGAAAGTCCCGATTCTGCCTGGTTTGAAACTACAGCTCCCTGCTTCAGGAACCTCGGTATTATCTGTCCCCATGATGCCCACGGGTCATCATCCTGGTCGACCACTGTCGAATTTCCAGCAAGAAAAATGGTGACTGCATCCTTCACCTTTTCTATTTCAAGGGCACAGATGCATGGGTGCTTATCAGTAAACTCAAATGTCAGCTTGTTGTCCCAGTCGAGCTTGTTCAACTCTCTGGGTTTTCTTTTAACTTCATCATTTGTTCCTGCAATTTGCGGTACCCGGATATTGACAGTGGTGTTAAGTGTCTGGAATTTACCGGGTTCAGTTTTGATTTTTTCAAATAGCAGTCTCCGTGATTCAGCTCGTACGGTGGTTATCGAAGGCTCTTTCTGGTCGCCTGTGATAATCTTAACGTTGTAGTTCCCTTCCGGCAGATTTACCGAGAAGAAGAAAGGTTTGTCGCTTGTGCAGAACCCTGATAGGAGAGGTTTCTTGCTTCCACGGTCGACAGCAAAAGGTATGGTACCGAAGTCAAAACCATATCCTGTCTCAGGCGAGTATTTCATATCAGGGGTGACCCGGATATAACCCTGTATCTCTATTGCAGGGTTGAATGAGAATTTATAATTGGTTCGTTGTTGTGCATTTAAATGAAATGCAATGAAAAAAATAATCGTCAGAGATAAGAGGGATTTACTTTTCTTATACATTTTCCTTATTTTTTTACCCCCTTTCCCGTTTCCCCCAAGGGGGAAAGGCTGTTTCTCCTTCCCCCCTGAGGGAAGGTCGGGATGGGGGTCTTATTATTTAAATCTATTGATAATTTTATTCTTTACAAGATGTGATTCGAGCCAATCTTATCTGTTAGTCCTCCAATCTGTGCCAAGCGGGTAGAGCATTACTGCAGAGTCGTTAATTACAACCTGGTAATTTTTCATCAGTTTCATGATCTCAGCTCCCGCCATAATCACCGGACCATATCCATGAGCGGCTGCAACATTTACAGGGCGGTTATAATAGAATGCCGGATCGAACGCCATCCCGGTTCCTACACAAGTGCCCTCAACTTCACCTTTCTCATTTACCCTTGTCTGAACTGCATTCCAGCCCAGCACCGCCATCGGTCCATATGCCTGGGCGCTGATCCACCCCTTGTTGATGGCATGAGCTGCGCAATAGGTGTAAATGGCTGTAGCAGAGGTTTCCAGATATGAATCGTTCCGGTCAATCAGCTGATGCCAGAAGCCGCTGCCCGACTGATATGAGGCCAACCCCTTAATATGTGCTTTGAATAGATCCATAACAGCGTTCCTTGAAGGATGATTCTCCGGAAGAACGTCGAGCAGCTCACTCATGGTAAGGAGAGCCCATCCGTTGCATCGGGCCCAGTAGAACTCCGGATGAGGATTCATATCCTGTATCCAGCCATGCATATAGAGACCTTTCTCCTTGTTGAACATCCGCTGGGAAAACTGGAGGACCTGTTTGCAGGCATCGTCAAAATATTTTTTATCTCCTGTAAGGTTGCCCATTTGCGCAAGCGCCGGCACACTCATATAGAGATCATCAAGCCATAGGGAATTGGGAAGAGGCCGGTTACGGGCAAGGGTTCCGTCGTCAAGCCTGAATTGCCTGTTTGAAATGAAATCGATATAATTATCAATAAACGGCCTGAGAGTCTGGTCCTTGCTTACATTGTAGGTTTTGATCATTGCAGCGCACATCGATCCGGCATCATCCAGAGCGCGCGGATCAAGGATAGGACGGACAGGATTGTTACCCTGCTGTGTTCCCTGTTTTTTATAATACTGCGCAACATTTGCTATCAGGTTCATTCTCTTTGTAGTGTATTCAGTGAATTTTGCATCACCAGTCACCTCTCCTGCCAGCAGCATTGCTCCATATGCCACACCCCACTCGTAACTTATAAGCCTGAAGACACCCGGGGCAAAATTGGTCGAGGGAGTCATCTTAGAAAAGTCAGTAATCTCACTGTTTGACTGACGATCAATAATTTTTACGGGAGTCGAAGAATCCAGGTATGTGAATATCCGGTCCAGGACGGCAGTTACATTTTCGGCTTTAACTGGTCCGTAGGGAACCGGGTAATCCGGCTGAATTGCACGCAATGCAGTGTTTGAATCAGTCACTTTCTGGGTTGTTGCTTGTGAGAACGCTGCTATTGATAATGCTGAAATGATCAGCATGGATAGGAATTTATTTTTCATCGTTGGTTAATTTGCCTGTTCTTATATCTTTTGTCTTTTTACTTTTGTCTTTTATCTTTTTCTCAAACCATCAGCCGGCGGATTTGAAAGTCCGTCATCGGACCTGATAGCTACATCCCATACTTTAGCCCTGCGCGATTTTCCATCAGGACCTTCAACATTCAGGGTAACGATAAATCTTCCTCCTTTTTCATATTTATGAACGGGATGCTGTTCTGAAGAGGTTGTCCCGTCACCGAAATCCCATTTCCATGATGTGATCTTTCCTGCCGACAGGTCCTCGAAGGCAACGATTTTCCGGTCCATATCGAGAATTTTAAATGACCACCGGGCATCAATTTTCTTACGGAACTCTTCTTCGATGGGCATTAACCTGAAAGTTCTGAGCTGTGATGCATTGCCATACATTGTATGCTTATCGGAAAGGTTCCAGAAACCGTTATTGCTCTTTGCGTTTACATCGTCAAAATCGATGACCGCCCAGCACAGACCGATGTTTTTCCCTTCGCTGAGAACAGATTCAACAGCCCTCACAGGTCCTTCCGGTCCTGCATAATCAAAAGGCGTGATCCAGAATTCAAGGATCAGTTTCCCCGGTTCTCCGGGTTTGAAATTATATGAATAGGCTGCATTTGAGTATGGCAGCTCCTTTATCCATGGCTGGCTTCCCCAGGCAAGACACCAGTCCTGGCCTTCGGCAGGAGTATAGATGTGATAGTTCTGGGCATGAACTCCGTGGTAATTAAAGTATGCATCCCAGGTGTTGTTAAGATCCGGATTCGGATGAAACTGCTCAATAAGCGGGCCTCCCGACTGGTCGCCGTCAACCACAACCTCAAAAATATCGTGATGAAGGTCCGTGCGGGAAAAATCCCAGTAATTATCGTATGCTTCATAAAGGAAATAAAGCTTGTTTATCCCTTTAACCCAACCAACCTTCACTTTTACGTCCAGATTTTTGGGATCCGGAGCAGAATGTTTCTTTTCGTCGTCCCTGAGCTGATCTGTTCCTATAACATAACTGTCGGGAACCATTGACCAGTCGTCGGTATTTCCGTCGATCCTTGGAATCTTATCGGCAGGAAACTGGAAGATTTTAAAAGTGCTGTCAGCCTGGGAGAAAGAATTAAGTGAAAATAGTATAAGGCCGGGAATGAATAAAAGGGTTCGTAAAGGTCTCATGATTCAGAATTCAATGTGAAAAACAAATATATCATTTTCTTTATAATGGGCAATAGCTGTCCGGCAATCAGAATATGATTGTTATGAATTGAATATCAATAAAATAACAGACATTAAGGTTATTTAACAATTCAAGAGACTGTAATTGATTTCTTTTTGCAAATTTGCATCTGTTTTAAAGCCAAAACTAATGAAGAGAATATTCTTGTTCAGCATTATTTTTCTCAGTTTTCTAAGTGGTTATTCCCAGAAAACCGAGACTATCTATTTATCAGGCACTGATAAAGATCATACAGTACAATGGGATTTTTTCTGCACTAATGGAAGAAACAGCGGGACATGGAGTAAAATAGCAGTTCCGTCGAACTGGGAACTACAGGGGTTCGGAACATATCATTATGGCAGGCCTGATTTAGTTGCTAATGAAAAAGGTCTCTATAAATATGAGTTTACAGTACCTGCGAAATGGGAGAAGAAGAAAGTCTTTATTGTTTTTGAGGGTTCAATGACAGATACAGACGTCAAAATCAATGGTAAGTCTGCAGGCCCAGTCCATCAGGGGGCATTTTACAGGTTTAAATATGACATCTCGGAGCTTCTGAGTTTTAATGGTAAGAATACACTGGAAGTGACAGTCAGCAAAGAATCTTCCAATGAGAGTGTCAACAGGGCCGAACGCATTTCCGACTTCTGGGTATTCGGAGGAATATTCCGTCCCGTTTACCTGGAGGCAGTTCCTGTTCAGTTCATTGATCATGTTGCAATAGATGCACGGGCAGATGGTTCTTTTAGTATGGATGTTTTTTCTGCCGGTTCCGGCAAGGTGTCAAAAGTGGTTGCCCAGGTTCAGACACTTGACGGCAAACCCTTTGGAAAACCAATTGCCGTACCGGTCGATCCTTCAGGGAAAACAACACTGAAAGGTTTATTTTCAGATCCTTCCACATGGAATCCTGAATTTCCAAACCGATACCAGGTGCTGGTTTCAATTAATTCAGGAAAGAAACCTGTTCATCAGTTAACTCAAAAATTCGGATTCAGAACAGTAGAACTAAAAGAAAGCGACGGTATTTATGTCAATGGTAAAAAGATAATGTTCAAAGGAGTCTGCCGACATACATTCTGGCCGTCGTCAGGAAGGACCAGCAGCAAACAGCTTGCTATTGATGATGTAACCCTAATGAAGGAGATGAACATGAATGCCGTAAGGATGAGCCACTATCCTCCCGACCAGTTTTTCCTTGATGTGTGCGACTCAATGGGGATGTTCGTCCTTGATGAGCTTACCGGATGGCAGAAATTTTATGATACTCCGACAGCACAACGTCTTGTAAGGGAGATGGTTGTGAGGGATGTTAATCATCCCTCCATTGTACTCTGGGACAACGGGAATGAAGGCGGGTTCAATAAGGATGTCAGGGGAGATTATGCCCTCTACGACCCGCAGAAAAGAACGGTTATCGAGCCTTGGTCAATAATAAACGGAACTAATACAAAGCATTATCCGGGATATAAATATGTAGAGAATGCATTAAATAACGGAAAGGAGATATTCTTTCCGACTGAATTCCTTCACGGGTTATTTGATGGTGGTTCAGGCGCGGGGCTTGATGACGAGTGGAACCTGATGTTGTCAAAACCATTGGCTGCAGGAGCCTTCCTCTGGGTCTTTGCCGATGAGGGTGTGGAACGAAAGGATAAAAATGATTCAATAGACAATAATGGCAATTCAGCTCCTGACGGCATCCTCGGACCTTATCATGAAAAAGAGGGCAGCTTTTACACTGTCAGGGAGATATGGTCGCCTGTTCAATTTAAACCAGTTTCAATCACCGCAGATTTTAATGGGAAATTTGAGATAAAGAACTTCTATTTATATACCAATCTAAACAGATGCAAATACTCCTGGGAACTGGTGAAATATGCTAAATCATTTCCTTCGTTCGAAGTGATCAGAAAACAGGGTGCCATAACTGCTCCGGATATTGTACCGGGTGAAAATGGCGTGCTTGCTGCTGATATGCCGGCTGACTGGAAAAGCTATGATGTGCTCTATGTTTCTGCCACCGACCAGTATGGAAAACTGATTAATACATGGTCATGGAACATTACCGTGCCTGCAGACTTTGTTTCAAGAACTATTAGCCCAGGCAAAGAGAAGATCTCTGCGACAGAACACGACACAATGCTTGTGATATCATCAGGCAGGACTGAGGTAACCATTAATAAGAAGTCAGGATTGCTGACCGGAGTAAGATATAACGGCAAACAGTTGTCTTTCGGTAACGGGCCGAAGTTTACAGGTTTCGATGCGCCATTCATTTCAATGAAAAATTATAACAGTGGCGATAATTATGTTGTCGAATTATTATACGTAAATGGATGTCATGCCATATGGACAATACTGCCGGGTGGATGGTTAAAGCTTGATTACGATTACTCTCTCAGCGGCTCATTTGACTATTCAGGTATAACTTTCTCATATCCCGAAAATCTTGTGACAGGAGCCAGGCTGATGGCAAATGGACCATATCATGTCTGGAAAAACAGGTTGAAGGGAACAGAATTCGGCATTTATGATAAAAAGTACAACAATACAATTACCGGCGAAAGCTGGGTATATCCTGAGTTTAAAGGTTATTATTCAAACTTCTATGCAGTTGAACTGGAAACAAGTGAGATGCCTTTTACCATTATTTCAGCGACAAAGGATCTCTTTTTGCATATGTTTACCCCTGGTGAGGCAAAGTATTCCAAAAGAGGAGTAAGGGGAGAGGTGAACCCTCCTTTTCCTGCCGGCAATATCTCATTCCTTCATGCAATCAGTCCGATAGGAACAAAGTTTACGAGAGCTGATGCAGAAGGGCCTCAGAGCCAGAAGAATATATTTAATGGAGAGACTCTGCGAGGGACGCTCTGGTTCAGGTTTGGGGAATGAGCACGTGACTCTATGAGTAATAAGTGTAATATTTACACTTTTAAAAAGATCTTCTTTTTATAAAGGAAATAGAGGAACATCCAGGCAATCGTCACAACGCCTATAGCATCTACAAGTGAAGCCCAGTTCTCAGGTAGAAATGATTCTATTCCTCCAAAGAAAAATTTTGTTGCCGACCTGAAATTCACTATTCTTTCTGTCAGGTAAATGGTAATTGGATTCATGCCGATAACCACAAAAAAGAAAGCCCATTTTCTGTAATTCCAGACATCAATTATAAGGTAGAACACCGAGAAGAGCAGAAGGCTGAGTCCGCCGACAAAGCATACAAATGAGCTGGTCCAGAGGTTTTTGTTGATAGGGAAAAAGATATTCCAGATTTTTCCGATCACCATCAGGAGGATGGCAGCAAGCACCATATAGAGCACTCTCTTCAGAGGTTTATCCTTCAGATAATCAGATAGTAAGAACTCGCCGGTGAACATGCCCAAAAGCGCGGTTCCTATCGCAGGAATCGTGCTCAGCAGTCCTTCAGGGTCGTGATTTCCGAGATAAAGCTTGCCGGGCATAAGGAGCCTGTCGAGATAACTTGTGAGGTTTCCTTCCCTGGAGAAAATATCTGTCGAGCCAAGATCATGCGCAGGGAATATAAGAAGCAGAAGCCAGTACCCGATAAGAAGTGCGCCGAACCAGATTATCCTTGTACTCCGTTTCGTATTTATGAAAATAAGGGCAGCAAACATCCATGCAAGTCCGATCCTTCCGAGAACGCTCCCGTAACGCAGTTCACCCAGCCTGAAGTTCACGGCATTATTGTAAAGTATCCCTAATAGAACAAGGATAAGGCCGCGGAAAATTATATGCTTGTAAATGGTTGCCCTGCTCTCATTCTTTTCAATTCTTTTTGCCATAGAAAAGGGGAATGAGATCCCGGCTATAAACAGGAATAGAGGGAAAATCATATCGTAAAAATGGAATCCATGCCATGGAACATGATCAAGCTGCCCGGCCCACCACTGAAGAAATGGCCAGCCGGTGACAGTTGCCAGTGCAATGAATATGCCTTCCCCGCCCATTATCCAGAACATATCGAATCCGCGGAGGGCATCGAGTGAGTAAAGTCGTTTTGAAGGGGTCTTTGTTTCGTTTTCCATAGGTAAATATTTTAAAATAAACTTAAATCAGTAATGTTTAAAATACTTTTGTCTTTGAATGACCCACCCCAGCCCCCTCTGTACGGACCACATACATGGGTTACACAGGGGTCACATACATGGGTAACACTTTGCGATATTAAATTTTTGTTTAGTAATATACATTATTCTTTCAAA
>Ga0209745_1000399_pt1 | contig 26020 bp, 20 predicted proteins | sample BarGraNGADG00312_FD_184495 | JGI IMG/M metagenome (GOLD analysis project Ga0209745, IMG submission 184495) | Arctic peat soil microbial communities from Barrow, Alaska - Barrow Graham LP Ref core NGADG0004-312 (SPAdes) (version 2) | ecosystem: Environmental > Terrestrial > Soil > Wetlands > Peat...
GCCGACAGCGTGGTCGAGCCGGCGACCCGCGGCCAGCATGCCGGCCGACACGTCCGTCGCGACGGCACGTGCCCCGTGCCGGCGGAGCCAGCGGGAGCACTGCGCCGCGCCGGCACCCAGCTCGAGCACGTCGCGCCCGACGACGTCGCCCAGGAGCCGGGCTTCGCCCTCCCGGAGACCCTCGGGGCACCAGCAGAAATCGGCGGGACCAAGGAAGTCCCCGTGCTCGTCGAGGTATTCGGCGGCATTGGCGTCCCACCAGCCCCGGCTGGCGCGACCGCCCTCTTCGGGCGGTACCCAACGGAATCCGGCAGAGGCGGCGCGCGGTGAGGACACCCCCGTAGTTTGTCGGATGTGCGGGGACCGTCGGTCCTCCAAAGGCGCGCGAGACGGCGGCTAGGCTTGTCCGGCCCGTGCACAGCAACGTCGCTTTCCCGGGAATCCGCGGTTCGGGAACTACGAAGGAGTGCGCAATGCGAGTCGGACTGCTGACTGGTGGCGGTGACGTCCCCGGCCTCAATGCAGTGATCCGCGCTGTCGTCAAGCGCGGTGAGGGCGAGTTCGGCCACACGATCGTCGGGTTCCGGAACGGCTGGCGCGGCGTGGTCGACGGTGACGTCATGCCCCTCTCCCGCCAGGACATCCGCAACGTCCTGCAGGTGGGCGGCACGCTGCTCGGCACCGCGCGCTACCACCCGCGCGCTCAGGACGGCGGGATTGACGCCGTGCTGTCGACCCTCGAGTCCGAGCGCATCGAGGCGCTGATCTGCGTCGGCGGCGACGGCACCCTGCACGCGGCGAGCGAGGTGGCCGAGGCCGGCGTCAAGATCGTCGCGATCCCCAAGACCATCGACAACGACGTGTGGGGGACGGACCAGTCGATCGGGTTCCACACGGCCGTCGAGATCGCGACCGAGGCGATCGACCGGCTGCACACCACCGCAGAGAGCCACAACCGCGTGATGGTGGTCGAGGTGATGGGCCACCACGCGGGCTGGATCGCGGTCACCTCGGCGATCGCCGGTGGCGCCGAGGTCGTCCTGGCTCCCGAGGAGCCGTTCGACATCGAGAAGATCGTCAAGTACCTCAAGCACCGTCACCGCGCGCACGCGAGCTTCTCGATCGTGGTCGTCGCAGAGGGCGCTCTGCCGGCGAAGGGTTCTGCGATGCCCTATGAGGCGTCCGTGGGAAAGTTCGGCGAGATCGTCGCGGGTGCGATCGGCGCGCGGGTCAAGAGGGAGATCGAGGAGCGAACGGGCTTCGACGCCCGGTTGACCGTCCTCGGGCACGTCCAGCGTGGTGGTACGCCGTCGCCGACCGACCGGATCCTCGGCAGTCGGTTCGGGGTCGCGGCGATCGACGCGATCACGAAGGGCGAGTCGAACGTGATGACGGCACTGCGCGGGGAGGAGATCGTGCTCGTTCCGCTGTCGGAGATCGCCGGGAAGGTCAAGTACGTCCCGTCCAGCCTGCTGGACGTCGCTCGCGCGCTCGCCTGAGGCGTCGAACGCGACGACTTTGACCCGTGCTCTACCGCGCAGATAGAATTGACGTCGGTGTGGCACGTCTTCACGACGGTCGCGCACCGGCAATCACTCAGCACGGTCTCTGTCCGCACTAGATCCTGTCCACATCGGAGCACACTACTCAATGACCATCTCCACCTCGGCGAAGTCCGCCGTCCCCCAGGTCGCCATCAACGACATCGGCTCGGTCGAGGAGTTCCTCGCCGCCGTTGACGCCACCATCAAGTACTTCAACGATGGCGACATCGTCGAGGGAACCATCGTCAAGGTCGACCGCGACGAGGTCCTGCTCGACATCGGGTACAAGACCGAAGGCGTCATCCCGTCCCGCGAGCTGTCCATCAAGCATGACGTGGACCCCGGTGACGTCGTCAAGGTCGGTGACGTGGTCGAGGCTCTGGTCCTCCAGAAGGAGGACAAGGAGGGTCGACTGATCCTGTCCAAGAAGCGTGCGCAGTACGAGCGCGCCTGGGGCACGATCGAGAAGATCAAGGAAGAGGACGGTGTCGTCACCGGTACCGTCATCGAGGTCGTCAAGGGTGGACTCATCCTCGACATCGGCCTGCGTGGCTTCCTCCCCGCCTCCCTGGTGGAGATGCGTCGCGTCCGCGACCTCCAGCCGTACGTCGGCAAGGAGATCGAGGCCAAGATCATCGAGCTCGACAAGAACCGCAACAACGTGGTCCTGTCGCGTCGCGCTTGGCTCGAGCAGACGCAGTCCGAAGTGCGTTCGACCTTCCTGCAGACCCTGCTCAAGGGCCAGGTCCGGCCAGGGGTCGTCTCCTCGATCGTCAACTTCGGTGCGTTCGTCGACCTCGGTGGCGTCGACGGGCTCGTGCACGTGTCCGAGCTGTCCTGGAAGCACATCGACCACCCGAGCGAGGTTGTCGAGGTCGGCCAGGAGGTCACGGTCGAGGTGCTCGACGTCGACTTCGATCGCGAGCGTGTCTCCCTCTCACTGAAGGCGACGCAGGAGGACCCGTGGCAGGCGTTCGCCCGCACGCACGCCATTGGTCAGGTTGTGCCCGGCAAGGTCACCAAGCTCGTTCCGTTCGGCGCGTTCGTGCGCGTCGAGGATGGCATCGAGGGTCTGGTGCACATCTCCGAGCTTGCCGTGCGTCACGTCGAAGTCCCGGAGCAGGTCGTCCAGGTCGGCGACGACGTGTTCGTCAAGGTCATCGACATCGACCTCGAGCGTCGTCGCATCTCGCTGTCGCTGAAGCAGGCGAACGAGGGCATGGACGCCACCAGCGAGGACTTCGACCCCGCGCTGTACGGCATGACGGCCGAGTACGACGAGGCCGGGAACTACAAGTACCCGGACGGCTTCGACTCCGAGACCAACGAGTGGCGCGAGGGATTCGATGCGCAGCGCGAGGTCTGGGAGGCCCAGTACGCGACGGCTCACGAACGCTGGGAGGCGCACCGCAAGCAGGTTCTCGAGGCCGCGAAGGCGGACCTTGAGGCGGCCAGCGGTGGCGGCAGCTCCGTGACGTCGTCGTCCTCGTCCGCGTCCTCGACGGGCAGCACGGCGTCGAGCTACTCGTCAGCCGTTCCGGTCGAGGAGGCCGCGGGCACGCTCGCTTCGGACGAGGCGCTCGCGGCACTGCGGGAGAAGCTCACCGGCAACTGAGCCGGACCGCCCGGACCGCGCACAGGGGTTCGAGCACAGCAGTACCGAGCAGACGGGCGGGCCGGTCACCTTCGGGTGGCGGGCCCGCCCGTCGGTCCGCGCCCAGAAGAGGATCTTCGCCCATCGAATGACCGGCGGGTGGGCGGCGATCTTCTTCTTGGCGGACGCTGGGTGTCGCGGGGCGGGCCGGGTTACGGTTGACGGCGTGAACCAGCCCGTGCGCATCTCTGCCACTCCGCCGGATCGTCCACCGGGTCCGGCCCGCCCGCGGGTGCCGCACGAGATGGCGATCCGTCGGTTGAGCGTGGTCGCGGTCGAGCGCGTGACGCCGGGGATGGTGCGCATCACGCTCGCTGGCATCGAGCTGGCGGGGTTCGAGTCGTCCGGGCCGACCGACCACGTCAAGGTCTTCTTCCCGGATCCGAACACGGGGGAGCTTGCCGTCCCGACCCTCACGGCGGAGGGTATGCAGCCGCCCGGGCACGGCACCCCGTACCCGCGGGACTACACGCCGCGGGCCTTCCGGGAGCTCGGAGCGAGCGGGGGTCCCGAGCTCGACCTCGACCTCGTCCTGCACGACGGCGGCGGCCCCGCCGCGGGATGGGCGTCCCGTGCCGTTGTGGGTCAAGCGTTGGTAGTGGCGGGGCCTCGGGGCTCGAAGCTCATTCCTGAGGGCTTCGACTCGTACCTGCTCGCGTGCGACGAGACCGCGCTCCCGGCGGTGGCGCGGTGGCTGGAGCTGTTGCCCGACGGCGCGCCGGTGCGCGTCCTCGCCGAGATCTCGTCCGTCGACGACGAGGCCTACCTGCCCACGCTGCGCGGCACGGAGGTGCTGTGGTTACGCCGTGAGGGGCCACCGGGCACCTCGCAGGTGCTCGAGCACGCCGTCCGTGCCTGTGGAACGCTCGGTCCCCGTACGTACGTGTGGGCCGGTGGCGAGGCGGGTTCGCTCGTCGGCGTGCGCCGGCACCTGCGGCACGGGCTCGGCCTGCCGCGGCGTCAGGTCGAGGTCGAGGGGTACTGGCGGCGCGGCACCGCCAACTTCGACCACCACGCGCCCATCGACCCGACCGACGCCGACTGACTGACCGACGCCGACTGACTGACCGACGCCGACTGACTGTTTGCCGGTCGACCTGCGCGGGTCGCGCCCGGTACGACAGGATGGCCTGATGCAGCGCATCGGACTGACCGGCGGGATCGCGGCGGGCAAGTCGGTGGTGGCGCGCCACCTGGCCGAGCTCGGGGCGGTCGTCATCGAGTACGACAAGCTGGCGCGTGACGCGGTGCGGCCGGGCTCGGTCGGCTTGGACCAGGTCGTCGAGGCGTTCGGCGAGGGTGTTCTCGCTCCGGACGGCTCGCTCGACCGGGCTGCCCTGGGCCGTGTCGTCTTCGCGGACCCGGACGCGCTGGCCCGGCTCAACGCGATCGTCCACCCCGTCGTGCGGCGGCTCGCGGCCGAGCGGGAGGCCGCCGCCGGCGCGACCGCGGCGGGCGTCGTCGTCGTGCACGACATCCCGCTGCTCGTCGAGACGGGTCAGGCGGATGCGTTCCACATGCTCGTCGTCGTGCACACGCCGGCCGAGCTGCGGGTACGGCGGATCGTCGCCGAACGCGGACTGGATGTCGAGGCGGCCCGGCGCCGGGTGGGATCCCAGGCCGGCGACGACGAGCGTCTCGCCGTGGCCGACGTCGTGCTGGACGGCACACGGTCGGTGGACGAGCTGCGTGCGCAGGTCGACGAGCTCTGGGCACGGATCCTCCAGGAGCGGGTCGCCGAGGTGGACGCCGAGGTCTGAGGTCCCGGCGCTCGAGGTCCACGGCTGCCCGACGGCGGTCGTGGGTGGCGGGTCGTACGGTTGAGACATGCGCCCCGTCACCGATCTGCAGCGGACCGTCGCGCCGTTCGAGGTCATCTCCGACTACACCCCATCGGGCGACCAGCCCACAGCGATCGCCGACCTCACGAACCGGATCAGGGCCGGTGAGAAGGACGTCGTGCTCCTCGGCGCGACCGGCACCGGCAAGTCGGCCACGACGGCCTGGCTGATCGAGCAGCTCCAGCGTCCGACGCTGGTCATCGCGCCCAACAAGACACTCGCGGCGCAGCTCGTGACCGAGTTCCGGGACCTGCTTCCCAACAACGCGATCGAGTACTTCGTCTCGTACTACGACTACTACCAGCCCGAGGCGTACATCGCGCAGACCGACACCTACATCGAGAAGGACTCCTCGATCAATGACGAGGTCGAGCGGTTGCGGCACTCCGCGACGAGCTCGCTGCTGACCCGCCGCGACGTCGTCGTCGTCGCCTCGGTGTCGTGCATCTATGGCCTGGGCACGCCGCAGGAGTACGTGGACCGGATGGTCCGACTGATGGTCGGCGACACCATCGAACGGGACACGCTGCTGCGCAAGTTCGTCGCGATGCAGTACACGCGCAACGACATCGCGTTCACCCGCGGCACCTTCCGTGTCCGGGGCGACACGGTCGAGATCATCCCGGTGTACGAGGAGCTGGCGATCCGGTTCGAGTTCTTCGGGGACGAGATCGAGGCCATTCAGACGCTGCACCCGCTGACGGGCGACGTCGTGCGCTCGGAGCAGGACATCTACATCTTCCCCGCCACGCACTACGTCGCGGGCCCAGAGCGCATGGAGCGGGCGATCGACTCGATCGAGTCCGAGCTTGCGGGCCGTCTCGAGGAGCTCGAGCGGCAGAACAAGCTGCTCGAGGCGCAGCGGCTGCGCATGCGGACCACGTATGACATCGAGATGATGCGGCAGATCGGGTCGTGCTCGGGCATCGAGAACTACTCGCGGCACATCGACGGCCGCGGGCCCGGCACGCCCCCGCACACTCTCCTCGACTACTTCCCCGAGGACTTCCTGCTGGTCATCGACGAGTCGCACGTGACCGTGCCGCAGATCGGCGCGATGTACGAGGGCGACATGTCGCGCAAGCGGAACCTGGTCGACCACGGCTTCCGGTTGCCGAGCGCGATGGACAACCGCCCGCTGCGCTGGGACGAGTTCGTCGAGCGGGTCGGGCAGACCGTCTACCTTTCCGCCACCCCCGGCAACTACGAGCTGTCGATGGGCGATGGCACCGTCGAACAGCTCATTCGACCCACCGGGTTGATCGATCCGGAGGTCGTGGTGAAGCCCACCACGGGGCAGATCGACGACCTGCTCGAGGAGATTCGGGTGCGGGCGGAGCGAAACGAACGCGTGCTCGTCACGACGCTCACCAAGAAGATGTCGGAGGACCTCACCGACTACCTGCTCGAGAAGGGCGTGCGGGTGCGCTACCTGCACTCGGAGGTCGACACGCTGCGCCGGGTCGAGCTGCTGCGCGAGCTACGGCTGGGGCAGTTCGACGTCCTGGTGGGTATCAACCTGCTCCGCGAGGGTCTCGACCTCCCGGAGGTCTCGCTGGTGAGCATCCTCGACGCGGACAAGGAGGGGTTCCTGCGGTCCGGCACCTCACTGATCCAGACGATCGGGCGGGCGGCCCGCAACGTCTCGGGGCAGGTGCACATGTATGCCGATCGGATCACGCCCGCGATGGCCCGCGCCATCGACGAGACCGCCCGTCGACGCGAGAAGCAGGTGGCCTACAACGTGGCCAACGGCATCGACCCGACGCCGCTGCGCAAGAAGATCGGCGACATCACCGACATGCTTGCCCGCGAAGACGTCGACACGGCCGAGCTGCTCGCCGGCGGTTACCGGAAGGACCCCCGCGGCAGGGCACCCACACCCGTCCGCGGTGCGTCCGGGGCTGTGGGGTCTCGGGTCGGACTCGCCGGCATCGCCGCCGGAGAGCTGGCTGACCTGATCCAGGAGCTCAGCGACCAGATGCACGCGGCCGCCGCGGAGCTGCAGTTCGAGCTTGCGGCACGGCTGCGCGACGAGATCTCCGGGCTCAAGAAGGAGCTGCGCCAGATGCAGGCCGCCACGGCGTGACGCCTCGTCGGGGCGGCGAGGTGTGGATCGTCGGGCGCCCAACCACGAGGAAGGCATAAACTGTCGATCGTTGGGGAGTACTCCCGCGCGGTGGCGTCGTCAGCACGGCCGACTGAGATGTCGACCCGGTGCCACCGGTCCAGGTCATCACGACCGGGCGGAGGAGACCTTCGGTGCTCGTTTCTCTCATACCGGAGGTCTGTGCATGGACGTCTCGCCCCTTGTCTGGGTGATCTCGCTCGGAATCGCCGTGGCGCTGCTCGTGGTCGACGTCGTGGTGGTCGGGCGACGCCCGCGCGTACCGTCCGCGGCCGAGTGTCTTCGCCACCTGGGCATGTACATCGGCTTGGCGGCGGTCTTCGGGCTGGGGGTCTGGGTGTTGTCCGGCCCGCGTTTCGCGGGGGAGTTCTACGCCGGGTGGCTGACCGAGTACTCGCTCTCGGTCGACAACCTCTTCGTGTTTCTGCTGATCATGGTCAAGTTCGGCGTTCCCCGGCTGTTGCAGAAGTCGGCCCTGCTCGTCGGAATCATCCTCGCGCTCGTGTTTCGGGGGATCTTCATCGGGCTCGGCGCGGCGGCGATCTCGAACTTCAGCTGGGTCTTCTACCTCTTCGGGCTCTTCCTTGCCTGGACGGCCGTCAAGGTCGGGCGCGAGGGGCCGTTGGACGACCACGACGCTGTCGACTTCCACCCCCCGCTCGTGCTGGGCTGGGTTCAGCGCGCATTGCCGTCGACCCCGGACTGGCACGGAGTCCGGTTGACGGTCCGGACGGGCGGGCGGCGAGTGGTGACGCCGATGGCCATCGTCCTCGTGGCGCTCGGGGTGACGGACCTGCTCTTCGCTTTCGACTCGATCCCGGCGATCTTCGGGTTGACGAACGAGCCGTACCTCATCCTGATGGCGAACATCTTCGCCCTGATGGGGCTGCGTCAGCTCTACTTTCTGCTCGGAGATCTGCTCTCGCGTCTGGTGTACCTCAACGTGGGCCTCGCGGTCCTGCTCGGTTTCATCGGCGTGAAGCTGCTCCTGCATGCCCTGCACGTGAACGAGCTGGCTTTCGTCAACGGCGGGGAGCCGGTCGCGTGGGCGCCGGACATCCCCATCGGACTCTCGCTCGGGGTGATCCTCGGGACCCTCGGGGTCACCGCGGTCGCGAGCCTGGCCAAGGTGCGCCATGACGGCCGTCGCGCCGCGAAGATCGCCGTCGCTCAGATCGTCAAGGATCGGTAGACCTGGGTCCAGGCGCGGATCACGCGGGCAGCGCGTCTGGTGCAGAGGTGACCATCAGCAGCGCGCCGGGAGTGGACCGTGAAGATGGTGATCGCCGCCATCGTGCTTCCGGGGTTCAGAACGGTGGTGGGCGGTCCCATTCGGTGTTGGATGCGGGTGGTGGTTCGTGTCCGGGTGGTGGTTCGGGGTGGTGGGGGTAGGTGTGTCCGGTGGGGGTGGTCCAGGTGACTGTGGTGGCGGGGTCGCGGTCGAGGTGCCAGCCGGCGTGGGTCTTGAGGAGGTGGTCGCGTCGGCACAGGGGGCCGAGGTTGTCGGTGGAGGTGGCTCCGCCGGTGCCGTCGGGGCGGAACGGTTCGCGGTGGTCGAGGTCGCAGCGTGCTGCGGTGGTCGAGCAGATCGGTGACAGGCAGTAGCGGTCGCGGGCCCGGACGATGTCGGCGAGGTCGCCGGGGGGGTGGTAGCGGTGCTTGCCGACGTCGGTGACGGTCCCGGTCAACGGGTCGGTGACCAGCCGCCGCCAGGTCCCGGTGGTGGCCAGCCGCCGGGCGGTCTGGGCGGTGATCGGCCCGTACCCGGTGAGCTCGGCGGGGCTCTGGTCCAGGCCCAGCAGCGTCGTCAACGCGACGGTCACCTCGATCCGGGCCCCCGGGGTGGGGTCGGGCACCCCCGCCGCGGCCCCCAGCCCGAACCCGGCCCCCGGCCCGGTCGGGGCATCGGGTCCGGTCGCGGCGGTGGTGGCTGGGGGCCCGGTCAGCAGGGCGGTGGTGTAGGCGTCGGCGCGCAGCTGGTCGCGGGTGCGTGGGTCGCCGGTCTCCTTCACCCTGCGGGCGGTGCGGTCCAGGGCGGTGTCGATCGCGGCCGCGAGGGCCGCGGGCAGCACCGCCCAGATCCCGGCCATCCCGTCGGGGAGCACCTTGGGGTGGCACACCCGGCGTTCGTCCAGGCCCCGGACCTGACGCAGCTCGGCGTCCAGGGGGTCCACGGCGATCAGGGCCCGGGCCACGTCGGTGCGCAGCTGGGAGTGGGTCCGGCGGCCCGCACCGGGTAGCACCCGGTCCTGGACCAGGACCGCGACCGGGCCGGCCGTGGTGCGCAGCGCCCCGATCAGGATCCGGGCCTTGCCCCAGTCGATCTGACCGCACTCCAGGGCGTCAGCGGTGGCCCCCAGCGGACCGGCCAGCAACCGGGCCGCCTCCACCAGGTCCTGGCCCACCGCCCGGGATGCCCCGAGCACCGCCGCGACCTCCTCCGCGGCGACGTTCGCCATCCCGACGGGCACCGGCCAGTACGGGTTCATCGACGCCCGCCGGGACAGCACCTCGACCGCGACGAGCTGGCGGGCCCTGGCCCAGGACGCCAACCGCTCGAACTGGGCGACCTGCTCCACCAGCCCGAAGTCCGTCAACCGGTCCGCGGCCGCCACCGCGAGGTCGGCCCGGTCGACCGGGCCGAACCTCGCATCGGCCGCGTCCCAGCCCGCCACCAGCTCCGCCGGCGGCTCCACCCACGACTGGACCCCCGGCCCGGCCGACGACTCGACCGCCATCGCGACCCGACGGTCACCACCAACCACCACATCATCGAACACGTGTTCGACCCTACCCCGAACCACCCACACTCCCCCGGCCGGTGAGAGGGGAGAGTATGCACCGGCACCTGGTCGGTCACCCGGGCTGGAATTGTCGGTGCGTACGCCCACAGCGGCTCGACCAGCATTGCGGCCTACTGGAATGGGCGAGGGTCTCGTAGCCTCCCCGCCGCCGGGCCACGGTGAGCGCCTGACTCACCAACCACGCTTGCGCCACTCCTCGAGGTGCGCGCGTTCGGCCCCGAGGCTCGTGTCGCGGCCGTGCCCGGGGTAGACCCACGTCGCGTCGTCGAACCGGTCGAAGATCCGCCGCGTGACGTCGTCGAGCAGGCATGCGAAGCGGGTGGGATCGCGTTCGGTGCTGCCCACCCCGCCCGGGAAGAGGGAGTCGCCGGTGAACAGGTGCGCGCGACCGGGTATCGCACCGTCGGCGCCGGGATGGGACGACGACGCATGCTCGGGCTCGCGGTACACGAGCGCAACCGACCCTGGCGTGTGCCCGCGCAGCCCGATCACGTCGAGCGTCAGGTGTCCGACCGTGAGCACATCGCCGTGCCGCAGCCGACGGATCGTCGGTACCGGGATGCCGGCCGCGTCATCGGCTCCGGCGGCGGTCGGAGCCCCGGTGACCGTGACGATCGACTCGAGGGCTCCGTGGTGGTCCGGATGGCGATGGGTCGTCACCACGAGGTCGAGCTTCGTCCCCGATGAGCCCTCGTGCACCAGGTCGAGGAGCCGGTCGGGGTCGGCGGCCGCGTCGATGAGGAGCTGGGCGCCGCTGGCCCGGCAGGTCAGCAGGTAGGCGTTGTTGTCCAGCGGCCCGACGGCGGCCTTGCGCACGGTCAGCTCGTCGAGCTCGCGCACCGCGGCCGGGCCGCCCCGCGAGACCTCACCGGTGTAGGGCACGGGCCGCCTCCTGCGTCTCCGGCGCCAGTGCCGGTCCCCGCGTGCGTGCGGCGCGGCGTGCGGCGCGGCGTGCGGCGCAGTCGTGGCTGTAGACCGCGCGCACCAGCGCGAGGTGCGACAGGGCCTGCGGGAAGTTTCCCACCATCCGGTCGCCGACGACGTCGTACTCCTCGGACAGCAGGCCGACGTCGTTGGCGAGTCCCGTCAGCCGGTCCAACAACCGACCGGACTCCGCCGCGTCGCCCGAGCGCGCGACGGCGTCGGCGAGCCAGAAGCTGCAGGCGAGGAACGGGTGCTCCCCGTCCGGCAGGCCGTCGTCCGTCAGCTCGGTCCGGTAGCGGCGGACCAACCCGTCACCGACCTCGAGCTCGGCCCGGATGGCTGCCAGCGTGCCGAGGAACCGCGGGTCGTCAGGTGGAAGGAAGCCGACCTGGACGATCTGCAGCAGGGACGCGTCGGTGTGGGTCGCTCCGTAGTACTGGACGAACGTGCCGAGGCGGACGTCGTACCCGTGCGCCAGCACATCCGCGCGGATCTCGGCCCGCACCGCTCGCCAGTGCTCGACGGGTCCGTCCAGGCCGTGCTCCTCGACCGCGCGCACGGCCCGGTCGAGTGCCGCCCAGGCCATCACCTTCGAGTGCGTGAAGTGCTGTGGCGCCCCGCGCACCTCCCAGATGCCGTGGTCAGGGTCTCGCCAGCGGAGCTCGAGGTGCTTCACCAGGGCCCGCTGGAGGGACCAGCTGTCCGTCGTGTCCTTGAGCCCGGCGTGCCGTGCGAGGTGCAGCGCGCACATGACCTCGCCGAGCACGTCGTTCTGGAGCTGGCCGACCGCTCCGTTCCCGATCCGGACCGGACGCGACCCGGCATACCCGGGTAGGTGGTCGAGCTCGCGCTCGGGCAGGTCCCGGCGCCCGTCCGCGCCGTACATGATCTGCAGGTCGGCCGGGCGTCCGGCCACCGCGCGCAGCAGCCAGTCCCGCCATTCGGTGGCCTCCTCGCGGTAGCCGTACTCGAGCAGCGCCTCCAGTGTCAGGGCAGCGTCGCGCAGCCAGCAGTACCGGTAGTCCCAGTTGCGCTCACCCCCGAGCTGTTCCGGGAGCGACGTCGTCGCCGCGGCGACGATGCCGCCGGTCTCCTCGTCCGTGAGCATCCGCAGCACCAGCAACGAACGGACCACCGCCGCGCGGTAGGAACCGTGGTACTCGCAGCCGCGCGCCCACTGACTCCACCGTGTCCGGGTGGCCTCGAGGCGGTCCACGATCGACAGCTGACCCGGCACGGGCGCCCACGAGGGCGTCCAGGTGACGGCGTACTCCACGCTCTCACCCGCGGTCAGGTCGAAGACGTCGCGATGGCGGTGGTCCGACGCCTTGGGCAACCGGTCGCCGCGCAGCAGCAGGGAGTCCGGACCTGCGATCGCGCGGATCGCGTCGTAACCGTCCGGGTCCTTGACGCGGCGCACCCACGGCTCGAACGCGCCATAGCCGAACCGCACGATCCATTCGTGCTCGACGGTGACAGTGCCGCTCGTCACCTCCAGGCGGCGGACGAGGTCCGCGCGGCCGTCGCCCACCGGCATCGCCTCGCAGACCACAGCCGTGCCCGACGGCGTGATGTACGTCGTCTCGAGCACGAACGAGTCGCCGGAGTACCGGCGGGTGACCTGGGTCGCGCCGCGAACGGTGAGCAGCCAGCGCCCGTGCTGGGGACCGCCCAGGAGTGCCGCGAAGCACGCCGGCGAGTCGAAGCGGGGCAGGCACATCCAGTCGACCGAGCCCGTGCGCGAGACGAGTGCGGCGGTCTGACCGTCCCCGAGGACCGCGTAGTCCTCGATCGGCGTCGGTGCCGATCGGGTCTTGATCGGCGCGGGGACCGGGTGGGGACGCGTGGGAGGGGACACCTCGTCAGTCTGCCTCCGACGGAACCCGCCGACCTCCCGAAACGCCGTTCGAACAGGTGTACGTACGGCCGGCTTCGCCGTACTATGGGACAGGTGAACGACCGACTCATCGTCCGGGGTGCCCGCGAGCACAACCTGCGGAACGTGGATCTCGACCTACCGCGCGACAATCTCATCGTCTTCACCGGACTGTCGGGTTCCGGCAAGTCGTCGCTGGCGTTCGACACCATCTTCGCGGAGGGGCAGCGTCGGTACGTCGAGTCGTTGTCCGCGTACGCACGGCAGTTCCTCGGCCAGATGCACAAGCCCGACGTCGACTTCATCGAGGGGCTCTCGCCTGCGGTGTCGATCGACCAGAAGTCCACCAACCGCAACCCGCGGTCCACGGTGGGCACCATCACCGAGGTCTATGACTACCTGCGGCTGCTGTTCGCGCGCGCGGGCACGCAGTACTGCCCGGAGTGCGGCGAGCGGGTCACGGCGCAGACCCCCCAACAGATCGTCGACCGGCTGCTCGAGCTTCCCGAGGGCACGCGGTACCAGGTGCTCGCCCCCGTCGTGCGCGGTCGCAAGGGGGAGTACGCCGACATGTTCAAGGAGCTGCAGGCCAAGGGCTTCGCGCGGGCCCGGGTGGACGGTGCGGTGGTCCAGCTGACCGAGCCGCCCGCGCTCGAGAAGAAGCTCAAGCACGACATCGAGGTGGTCATCGACCGGCTCGTCTCCCGGGACGGGGTGCGTCGGCGCCTGACCGACTCCGTCGAGACGGCCCTAGGCCTCGCCGGCGGGCTGCTCGTCGTCGAGCTCGTCGACGCGGATGTGGACGACCTCGGGCGCGAGCGCCGGTTCTCCGAGCACCGGGCGTGCCCGAACGACCACCAGCTCGCGCTCGAGGAGATCGAGCCCCGCACGTTCTCGTTCAACGCGCCGTACGGGGCGTGCCCCGAGTGCACCGGGATCGGCAGCCGCCTCGAGGTCGACCCCGAGCTTGTGATCCCGGACGAGGACCTCTCGCTGGCCGACGGCGCGGTCGCTCCCTGGGCGCAGATCTCCTCGGAGTACTTCGTCCGCGTGCTCTCGGCGCTCGCGGGCGACCTGGGCTTCTCGATGGACGTCCCCTGGCGCGCGCTGCCCCAGCGCGCGAAGGACGCGGTGCTGTTCGGGGAGAACCACCAGGTGAAGGTCCGGTACAGGAACCGTTGGGGGCGCGAGCGGCAGTACTCGACCGGGTTCGAAGGCGTGATCACCTTCCTCCAGCGTCGTCATGGCGAGACCGAGTCGGACTGGAGCAAGGAGAAGTACGAGGCCTTCATGCGCGAGGTCCCGTGCCCGGTCTGCGAGGGTGCCCGGCTCAAGCCAGAGGTGCTCGCCGTGCGGGTCGGCGGTGCCTCGATCGCCCAGGTCTGCGCGCTGCCCATCCGCGAGGCGCGCGAGTTCCTCGATCGGCTCGAGCTCGGCGAGCGCGAGCGGGTGATCGCCACCCAGGTGCTCAAGGAGATCCAGGCCCGCCTCGGCTTCCTGCTCGACGTCGGGCTCGACTACCTCTCGCTCGAGCGCCCCGCCGGCACCCTGTCCGGCGGAGAGGCGCAGCGGATCCGGCTCGCGACCCAGATCGGTTCCGGTCTGGTCGGCGTGCTGTACGTGCTCGACGAGCCGAGCATCGGGCTGCACCAGCGGGACAACCGTCGGCTCATCGAGACCCTCACTCGGCTGCGGGACCTGGGCAACACCCTGATCGTCGTCGAGCACGACGAGGACACCATCCGTTCTGCCGACTGGATCGTCGACATCGGCCCGGGGGCGGGCGAGCACGGTGGGCGGGTTGTGCACTCGGGCGACCTGGCGGGGCTGCTCGCGAAGCAGGACTCGGTCACGGGCGCGTACCTGTCGGGGCGCCGGTCCATCCCGATGCCGGCTGTGCGCCGCCCGGTCGACCCCGAGCGGATGCTGACGGTGATCGGCGCACGCGAGCACAACCTCATGGATATCGACGTGTCGTTCCCGCTCGGCACGCTGGTCGCGATCACGGGGGTGTCCGGTTCCGGGAAGTCGACCCTGGTGAACTCGATCCTCTACATGGTGCTCGCCAACGAGCTCAACGGGGCCCGGCAGGTCGCCGGCAGGCACAAGCGTGTGACGGGTATGGAGCATCTCGACAAGGTCGTGCACGTCGACCAGGGGCCGATCGGTCGGACCCCGCGGTCCAACCCCGCTACCTATACCGGTGTCTGGGACCACGTTCGCAGGCTCTTCGCCGAGACGACCGAGGCGAAGGTGCGGGGCTACGCACCTGGGAGGTTCTCGTTCAACGTCAAGGGGGGGCGGTGCGAGGCGTGCTCGGGTGACGGCACCCTGAAGATCGAGATGAACTTCCTGCCAGACGTCTACGTGCCGTGCGAGGTGTGTCACTCGGCGCGGTACAACCGGGAGACCCTCGAGGTGCATTTCAAGGGCAAGACGGTGGCCGATGTGCTGAACATGCCGATCGAGGAGGCCGCTGAGTTCTTCTCCGCCGTCCCCGCGATCGCGCGGCACCTGCGCACGCTCGTCGACGTCGGCCTCGGCTACGTCCGGCTCGGCCAGCCCGCCCCGACCCTCTCCGGCGGCGAGGCGCAGCGCGTGAAGCTCGCCGCGGAGCTGCAGAAGCGGTCCACGGGCCGCACCGCCTACGTGCTCGACGAGCCCACCACGGGCCTGCACTTCGAGGACATCCGCAAGCTGCTGGGCGTGCTGCAGTCCCTGGTCGACAAGGGGAACAGCGTGCTGGTCATCGAGCACAACCTCGACGTCATCAAGAACGCCGACTGGGTCATCGACATGGGCCCTGAGGGCGGCAGCGGCGGCGGGAAGATCATCGCCGAGGGCACCCCCGAGCACGTGGCGACCGTCGAGGCGAGCCACACGGGCCGGTTCCTCGCTCCGGCGCTCCGGGCCGCCGCGGTGTCGAACGGCACGCCGAGGAGCACGTTGGACGGCACGTTGGCGTCAGGGGGGACGGGGACGACGGCGCCTGGCGCACGGAGAAAGGTGCCGGCGCGGAGTGCGAAGGCGCGCGCGGCGGCGAAGGCGAGCTGAGCGTCGCCCGGCGGCTCAGTGCGCGGTGACGAAGGGCGCCGGTTCGAGCAGTACCGGGAAGTTGACGGACCGTGCCACGAAGCAGTGCTCATGGGCGCGTTCGTGCAGCCCGGCCAGGCGGGCGTCGGTCACCGGGCCGCCCTTGCGCTCGTCGTCCGCCGGACGGATCCGGACCGTCACTCGGGGTCGTAGCACGACGTCGATGAACTGCCCGCCGCCCGCGGACTCGACCCGCATCGTGCCGACTGCCTCGTCGGCGTACCCGACCACGACGACGCCGTCGCGCGCGGCGACGCGCAGGAACCACAGCATGTGCCCCTGCGACAGGGTGGCGACGAAGAGCTGCTCGGGGCTGTGCCGCGTCGGGTCGCCGCGGAAGGCGGGGTCCGAGGAGCCGCGCAGGACGGGACGGCCGGGGATCAGCACGTCGTGATTGCGGCTGTACGCCGTGTAGCTCGTCGTGCCGGTATCCCCGGCGCCGGCCCAGACGACGTCGACGGTGTACGAATGAAGGGCGCCCATCCGTCCACGCTATCGGTGCCAGGGCATCATGGGGGGGTGTCTCGCCTCGTCTCGCCGGTCGTAGAACCGGGTTCCTTGCGCGTGACCGCGCAACTCGAGCTGACCAGCGGTGATCTGGTCCTGCGTCCCTGGCGGCCCGACGCCGCCGGTGACGTCGCCGCGGTCCTGACGGCCTTCGCGGACCCTGAGATCCAGCGCTGGGGCGTGCGCGACATCGCGACCCCGGAACAGGCCCGCGCCTGGATGCGCAGCTGGGCCGACAGCTGGGAGGCCGAGACCGACGTCTGCTGGGCAGTGACGCGCGACGGCGTCGTTGTCGGGCGGGTCGCGCTGCGGCGGGTGGCCCTGGCCGCCGGCCTCGGCGAGGTCAGCTACTGGGTGCTGCCCGGTGCCCGCGGGCGGGGCATCGCGAGCATCGCGGCGGCCGAGGCCGCACGGTGGGCGTTCGAGGACGTGGGCCTGCGCCGGATCGAGCTGTGCCACTCGGTGCACAACGAGGCGTCCTGCGCCGTCGCCCGGCGGCTCGGCTTCGCCCTCGAAGGCACGCTGCGGGACGGGATGCTGCACGTCGACGGCTGGCACGACATGCACCTGCACGCGGGCTTCGCCACCGCCTGACCGGGCGTCGACGCGTGGGGGGCAAGAACTACGCTCGCTGTCATGGCCGATCCCGCGACATACCGCCCGGCCCCGGGGCAGGTGCCGGACCTGCCGGGCGTCTACCGGTTCCGGGACTCCCAGGGCCGCGTCATCTACGTCGGCAAGGCCAAGAGCCTGCGATCGCGGCTGGCGAACTACTTCCAGGACCTGGCCGCGTTGCACCCGCGCACGCAGTCCATGGTGACGTCGGCCGCCTCGGTCGAGTGGACGGTCGTCGGCACCGAGGTCGAGGCGCTCGCGCTCGAGTACTCGTGGATCAAGGAGTTCGACCCGCGGTTCAATGTCAAGTACCGCGACGACAAGTCCTACCCGTACCTCGCGGTCACCCTCGCGGACAAGTTCCCACGGGTGCAGGTCATGCGGGGCGCGAAGCGGGCCGGCACTCGTTACTTCGGTCCCTACGCGCACGCCTGGGCGATCCGCGAGACGGTCGACCTCCTGCTGCGGGTGTTCCCGGTGCGGACCTGCTCCGCCGGGGTGTTCAGGCGTGCCAACCAGCAGGGCCGGCCGTGCCTGCTCGGGTACATCGACAAGTGCTCGGCGCCGTGCGTCGGGCGGATCGGCGCCCAGGACCACCACGCGCTGGCCGAGGACTTCTGCGCTTTCATGGCCGGGGACACCGCCAAGTTCACCAGGCGCCTGAACGAGCGCATGCAGGAAGCCTCCGCAGGCCTGGACTACGAGCAGGCCGGTCGTCTCCGCGATGACATCGCTGCGCTCGAGCGGGCGACCGAGAAGAACGCTGTCGTGCTGAAGGACGGCACCGACGCGGACGTCTTCGCACTGGTGGGCGATGACCTCGAGGCCGCGGTGCAGGTGTTTCACGTGCGCGACGGGCGCATCCGGGGCCAGCGCGGGTGGGTCGTCGAGAAGGTCGAGGACGTCACCGACGCCGAGCTCGTCGAGCACCTCCTGCAGCAGGTCTACGGGGCCGAAGCGACCGCGTTCATCGGGTCCGGATCGCGCTCGCGCGGTGAGCCCGCTCCGGTCGCACGGGCCGCGTCGGGCGCGGTGCCGCGCGAAGTGCTCGTGCCCGTGCTGCCGCCGGATCCCGGTCAGGTGACCGCCTGGCTCGCCGGCCTGCGCGGCAGCCACGTCGATGTCCGGGTGCCGCAGCGCGGCGACAAGCATGAGCTCGCCGAGACCGTGCGGCGCAACGCCGAGCATGCGCTCGCCTTGCACCGCACCCGGCGCGCGGGGGACCTGACCACGCGCAGCCAGGCGCTCCGCGAGATCCAGGAGGGGCTCGACCTGGCGACCGCCCCGCTGCGGATCGAGTGCTACGACATCTCCACCACGCAGGGCACGTTCCAGATGGCTTCCATGGTCGTGTTCGAGGACGGGTTGCCTCGCAAGAGCGAGTACCGGACGTTCGCCGTCCGTGGACCCGACGGCGACGGTGCCCGCGACGACACCGCGGCGATGCACGAGGTCATCACCCGCCGGTTCCGCCGCTACCTGTCCGAGCGCTCCCAGTCGGGCGACGTCGAGCTCGAGGTCGGCCCCGAGGAGAACGACCGCGCTCCGGGCGTCGGTGGCGAGGTCCTGGCCGAGGTGACCCCGCAACCGGCACGGTTCGCGTACCCGCCCAACCTCGTCGTCGTCGACGGCGGCCCGCCGCAGGTCGCCGCAGCCGCGCGCGCCCTCGCGGAGCTGGGCATCGACGACGTCGCGCTGTGCGGCCTGGCCAAGCGGCTCGAGGAGGTCTGGGTGCCGGGGGAGGACTACCCGGTCATCCTTGAGCGCAGCTCGGAGGGCCTCTACCTGCTTCAGCGGGTGCGTGACGAGGCCCACCGGTTCGCCATCACCGCGCACCGCAAGCGTCGCGGAAAGGCCATGACCGTCTCGGTCCTCGACGACGTGCCGGGTCTCGGGCCGGCCCGTTCGAGCGCGCTGCTCAAGCACTTCGGCTCGCTCAAACGACTGCGGGCCGCGTCGGTCGAGGAGATCGCGTCCGTGCCGGGGATGGGGGAGCGCACGGCGGCGGCGGTCGTCGCCGCGCTCGCCGGGACGCAGACCTGTGCGAGCACACCGCCGAAGGCACCCACGACTGGCATGCTGGGGGCATGACCGGCGAACCAGATCCGATCACCGTTCCCCGAGGAATCCCCGCCCTCGACGCGGCGACCCCCGCACCGAAGCTGAACGCGGCCCAGGTGCTCATCATCACCGGCATGTCCGGTGCCGGTCGCACCCGGGCCGCCGCCGTGCTCGAGGACCTCGACTGGTACGTCGTGGACAACCTGCCGGCGCAGATGCTCGTGTACCTCGTCGGGATGATGAACCGGACGGCCCCCGGGGAGGGCGTCCAGCGGTTGGCCGCGGTCGTCGACGCCCGCGGTGGGGAGTTCTTCGCGGACCTGGCACACGTGCTGGTGACCCTGCGCGAGTCGGGCTTCGACTACCGGATCCTGTTCCTCGACGCGTCTGACGAGGTGCTCGTCCGCCGGTACGAGCAGGTGCGCCGACCGCACCCGCTGCAGGGCGCCGGCCGGGTCTTCGACGGCATCGAGGCCGAGCGCGCGCTGCTCTCCGACCTGCGCGAGCGTGCCGATGTGGTCATCGACACCTCAGACCTGAACGTGCACGACCTTGCCCGCGAGGTCCGCGCGGCCGTCGCGGGGACGTCCGAGGACGTGCTGCGCATCAACATCATCTCGTTCGGGTTCAAGTACGGGATCCCGCTCGACGCGGACCACGTCGTCGACGTCCGATTCCTCGCCAACCCGTACTGGGTGACCGAGCTGCGGCACCTGACGGGGCAGGACGCGGCAGTGCGGGACTACGTGCTGGGGCTGCCCGGGGCACGGGTGTTCGTGGATCGGTACGTCGCCGCGCTCGAGCCCGTGCTCGCGGGCTACCTCAAGGAGGAGAAGCGGTACGTGACGATCGCGGTCGGCTGCACCGGCGGCAAGCACCGGTCCGTGGCGATCGCCGACGCGATCGCGTCGGCGCTGCGAGCCCGAGGCCAGCAGGTCATGGTCGGTGCCCGCGACCTCGGCAAGGAGTAGTTCGTGCATGCAGCCCGCACAGCGGGACCGGTCGTCGTCGCGCTGGGTGGGGGGCACGGCCTGGCCGCGACCCTCTCGGCGCTCCGGCTGATGTCGGACGACATCACGGCGGTGGTCACGGTCGCCGACGACGGCGGCTCGTCGGGTCGACTCCGCAGCGAGCTCGGGGTGCTGCCGCCGGGCGACCTACGGATGGCGCTGGCGGCTCTGTGCGACGACTCGGAGTGGGGGCGCACATGGAGCGACCTCCTGCAGTACCGGTTCCGGTCCGGCGGCGCTCTGGACAAGCACGCGGTCGGCAACCTGCTCATCGTCGCCCTCTGGGAGCAGCTCGGGGACACGGTGGCGGGCCTGGACTGGGTGGGCCAGCTGCTCAGAGCTCGCGGCCGGGTGCTGCCGATGGCGGCGGTTCCCCTGGAGATCGAGGCCGACGTCGTCGACTTCCGCCGTGTCGTCGGTCCGTCGGGCGACCCGGTCGCGGGCCGTCGGGTCGTGCACGGGCAGAGCCTGGTGGCTGTCGCCCAGGGCCGTATCGAGGAGATCCGGCTCGTTCCCGCCGATCCGCCCGCCTGCCCGGAGGCGGTCGCCGCCATCGATGCCGCCGACTGGGTGGTCCTCGGGCCGGGGTCCTGGTATACGTCCGTGATACCGCACCTGCTGGTACCCGAGCTCGCCGCAGCGCTGCACCGGACCCCGGCCCGGCGCTGCGTCACGCTCAACCTGGCACCGGAGACGGACCGCGAGACGCACGGCATGTCCGCGATCGAGCACCTCCGCGCGTTGCACCAGCACGCCCCGGACCTGCGGATCGACGCGGTGATCGCCGACCCCTCGGCGGTCGAGGACGTGGAGCTGCTCGTGCGGGTGGCGGCCGACCTGGGCGCGCGCCTCATGCTGCGGCAGGTCCGGACCAGCGACGGGGCCCCCCGGCACGATTCGCTCCGGCTCGCCGCCGCGTACCAGGATGTCTTTGACGACTTCCTCGGAGACGTCGGAACCGCCACCCGGTAGATGGCAGGATGACGCCCATGGCGCTGACCGCACAGGTGAAGGACGAGCTCGCTCGGTTCCACATCGAAAAGACCTCCTGTCGCAAGGCGGAGGTTTCGGCGACGCTCAGATTCGCGGGCGGGCTGCACATCATCTCCGGCCGGATCGTGATCGAGGCAGAGCTCGACACCGGGGTCGCCGCGCGCCGGCTGCGGCAGTCCATCGCCGAGGTCTACGGGCACACCAGTGACGTCATCGTGGTCTCGGCCGGCGGGCTCCGGCGAAGCAGCCGGTACGTGGTCCGCGTGGTCAAGGACGGTGAGTCGCTCGCGCGCCAGACGGGCCTCCTCGACAATCGCGGCCGGCCCGTGCGGGGCCTGCCGCCGCAGGTCGTCTCCGGCGGTGTCGGGGAGGCTGAGGCCGCCTGGCGTGGCGCCTTCCTTGCGCACGGTTCGCTCACCGAGCCCGGTCGGTCCGCCGCTCTCGAGGTCACCTGCCCCGGACCCGAGGCCGCGCTCGCCCTGGTGGGCGCAGCTCGGCGGCTGGGGATCGCTGCGAAGGCGCGCGAGGTGCGCGGCGTCGACCGGGTCGTGATCCGGGACGGTGACGCGATCAGCGCGATGCTGGTCAGGCTGGGTGCGCACGACGCGATGATGGTGTGGGAGGAGCGGCGCATGCGCCGTGAGGTGCGCGGCACGGCGAACCGGCTCGCGAACTTCGACGACGCGAACCTGCGCCGATCGGCCCGGGCGGCGGTGGCCGCAGGCGCGCGCGTCGAGCGGGCGTTCGAGCTCCTCGGGGCCGAGCTCCCGGACCACCTGCGGGAGGCCGGCGAGCTCCGGTTGGCGCACAAGCACGCGTCGCTCGAGGAGCTCGGCCAGCTGGCCGATCCGGTCCTGACGAAGGACGCCGTCGCCGGTCGGATCCGCCGTCTCCTGGCCACGGCGGACAAGCGTGCCCTCGACCTGGGGGTCCCGGACACCGAGTCCGGGCTGAGCCCTGACCTGCTCGATCTGTAGGGCCGTCTCACGAGTGACGTTGGTCCCGCCGAGAGCCTGGTCAGGGGTATAACCTCGGACTATCGGCGGCGCAGAGCGGGTCAGAACGTACGACTTCGAGGCCGCCGGTGATGCACCAAGGTGCGTACAAATTCTTTGTCTTGGCAATCGTGCGCGTCGGTGACCACCGGCGCTGAGGAGGCTAACGTGACCATCCGCGTCGGTATCAACGGCTTCGGCCGCATCGGACGTAACTTCTACCGGGTCGTCCTGGCCTATGGGGCGGACATCGAGATCGTCGGTGTGAACGACCTCGCGGACATCAAGACCCTGGCAACGCTGCTCAAGTACGACTCGGTGCTGGGCAAGCTTGATGCCGAGGTCACCTACGACGACACGTCCATCACGGTGAACGGCAAGTCGTTCAAGGTGCTCGCCGAGCGCGATCCGGCGAACCTGCCGTGGGCCGCGCTGGGTGCGGACGTCGTGATCGAGTCGACCGGGTTCTTCCGGGACGGGACCAAGGCGCGGGCACACATCGTCGCCGGCGCGAAGAAGGTCATCATCTCCTCCCCGGCCAAGAACGAGGACGGGACGTTCGTCGTCGGGGTGAACCACACCGACTACGACCCGGCCACGCAGCACATCATCTCGAACGCGTCCTGCACGACGAACTGTCTCGCCCCGATGGCGATGGTCCTCGACGAGGCGTTCGGCATCAAGCGCGGCCTCATGACGACCATCCACGCCTACACCGGCGACCAGAACCTGCAGGACGGCCCGCACTCGGACCTGCGCCGGGCTCGTGCCGCCGCGGTCAACATCGTGCCGACCTCGACCGGTGCTGCCAAGGCAGTCGCGCTCGTGCTCCCGCAGCTCAAGGGCAAGCTCGACGGCTACGCGCTGCGCGTCCCGGTCCCGACCGGTTCGGCCACCGACCTCACGTTCACCGCTGGTCGGGAGACCACGGTCGCGGAGGTCAACGCGGTCATGAAGGCGGCGTCCGAGCGTCCCGAGCTCAAGGGCATCCTCGAGTACACCGAGGACCCGATCGTGTCCTCGGACATCGTGACGAACCCGGCGTCGTCGATCTTCGACGCCGGTCTGACGAAGGTCATCGGCGATCAGGTGAAGGTCGTCTCCTGGTACGACAACGAGTGGGGCTACTCGAGCTCCCTCGTGAAGCTGACGACGTACGTGGGCGAGCGTCTCTGACGTCCTCGGAACTGAGCAGCTGACATGCGTCCGCGTGCGCCGCGCGACCCCTGGGTCGCCGGAGCACGCGGACGCTGTTGCGTCACGAACCCTACGAACCCCACGAATCCCACGACCCCCCACCTCTGGAGCAGAACATGCTGACGATCGACGACCTCGGTAACTTGCGCGGCAAGCGCGTGCTCGTGCGCTGCGACCTGAACGTCCCGCTGGACGGGACGACGATCACCGACGACGGCCGCGTGCGCGCCGCCGTCCCGACGCTTCTGAGGCTGATCGACGCCGGTGCGAGGGTCGTCGTGGCCGCGCACCTCGGCCGGCCGAAGGGTGCCCCAGAGGCCAAGTACTCGCTGGCGCCGGTGGCGACCCGGCTCGGGGAGCTGCTCGGCGTGCCCGTCGCCCTCGCGACGGACACCGTGGGCGACTCCGCCAAGGCGACGGTCGCCGCCCTGAAGGACGGGGAGGTCGCGCTCCTCGAGAACATCCGGTTCGACCCGCGCGAGACGTCCAAGGACGACGCTGTGCGTGCGTCGCTCGCCGACGACCTCGCCCAGCTCGCGGACGCGTACGTCTCCGACGGCTTCGGCGTCGTGCACCGCAAGCAGGCGTCGGTCTACGACATCGCCATGAAGCTCCCGGCCGCCGTCGGCGGACTCGTGCTCAAGGAGGTCGAGGCGCTGCGCAAGGCGACCGAGAACCCCGCGCGTCCGTACGTCGTCGTGCTCGGCGGATCGAAGGTCTCCGACAAGCTCGGGGTCATCGCGAACCTGCTCGGCAAGGCCGACCGCCTGCTCATCGGCGGCGGCATGGTCTACACGTTCCTCGCCGCGCAGGGCCACTCCGTGGGCACGTCGCTGCTCGAGAAGGACCAGATCGAGACGGTCAAGGGCTACCTCGCGCTGGCGAAGGACAAGGGCGTCGAGATCGTCCTGCCGACCGACATCGTCGTGGCCGACTCCTTCACGGCGGACGCCGCGCACGACGTCGTCGCGGCGGACGCCATTCCTGACGGCCGCATGGGCCTGGACATCGGCCCGGACTCGGAGGAGCTGTTCCGCAGCAAGCTCCTCGACGCCAAGACGATCGTCTGGAACGGCCCCATGGGCGTGTTCGAGTTCGCTGCGTTCGCCGCCGGGACGCGCGGCCTGGCGCAGGCGCTCGTGGACGCGGGCGCCCGGGGTGCGTTCTCGATCGTCGGCGGCGGCGACTCGGCCGCGGCCGTTCGCCTGCTCGGCTTCGACGAGGCGGCGTTCGGTCACATCTCGACCGGCGGCGGCGCGAGCCTCGAGTTCCTCGAGGGCAAGACGCTGCCCGGCATCGCCGTCCTGGACTCCTGAGTACCTCGCACCTGCCGAGCTCACCCCTGAGCTCGGTCCCGAACCGAAGGAGCCACTCATGGCCACGACCCGGATCCCGCTGATGGCGGGGAACTGGAAGATGAACCTCGACCACCACGCCGCGACGCACTTCGTGCAGAAGCTCGCGTGGACGCTGAAGGACGCCAAGCACAGCTTCGCGTCCGTCGAGGTCGCCGTGCTCGTGCCGTTCACCGATCTGCGCAGCGTGCAGACCCTCGTCGACGCCGACAAGCTCGAGCTCTGTTACGGCGCGCAGGACGTCTCGGCGCACACCGCAGGCGCATATACCGGAGAGGTCTCGCCGGTGTTCCTCGCCAAGCTCGGCGTGACCTACGCCATCGTCGGGCACTCCGAGCGGCGCCAGTACCACCACGAGGACGACGCGCTGGTCGCTGCGAAGGCGAAGTCTGCTTTCGGTCAGGGCGTCGTCCCGATCGTGTGCGTCGGTGAGGGCCTCGACGTGCGCAAGGCCGGTGAGCAGGTCGCCTACACGCTCGCGCAGCTCGAGGGCTCGATCGCGGGGCTCACGGCCGAGGAGGCCGCCCAGGTCGTCATCGCCTATGAGCCCGTCTGGGCGATCGGGACCGGCGAGGTCGCGACCCCCGCCGACGCCCAGGAGGTCTGCGGCGCGATCCGCGGCAAGCTCGCCGAGCTGTACTCGGCCGAGCTCGCGGCGGGGGTGCGCGTGCTGTACGGCGGCTCGGTGAAGTCGAGCAACGTGGCCTCGATCATGGTGCAGCCCGACGTCGACGGCGCGTTGATCGGTGGCGCGAGCCTCGACGCCGAGGAGTTCGCCAAGATCGCGCGCTTCCAGTCGCACGCCGTCGGTCTGGAAGCCACCTGACGACGTCTCGCACGCGCGGGACGTCGTCAGATCGGGCGCTCGTCGCCTACCCTTGTCCCGGTGCCCGCCGGCGCCGCCTGTCGAACCCCGAGGAAGCGACTCAACCCGTGGACGCCCTGCGTATCTCTCTCCAGGTGCTGCTGGTCCTGACCAGCGGATTGCTGATCCCGCTCGTGCTGCTGCACAAGGGCAAGGGGGGCGGCCTCTCCGACATGTTCGGCGGTGGTGTCTCGAGCAGTATCGGCAGTTCCGGGGTGGCTGAGCGGAATCTCAACCGCCTGACGGTGATGTTCGCCGTACTCTGGGCTGTGGTGATCGTGCTGCTGGGCCTGATTCAGCGCGTCAGCAACTGACAACGGAGGTTCGATCGTGGCGAGTGGTAGTGCGATCCGTGGTTCCAGGGTGGGTGCGGGACCAATGGGGGAGGCCGAGCGGGGCGACAGTGCGCCGCGGGTCTGGATCTCTTACTGGTGCGCGAACGGGCACGAGACCAGGCCGAGCTTCGCCGAAGAGGCGGGCCTCGCCGCGCCCGTGACCTGGGACTGTCCGCGGTGCGGCTTCCCGGCAGGTCAGGACCAGTCGAACCCGCCGGCACCC
>Ga0209745_1000400_pt1 | contig 25964 bp, 24 predicted proteins | sample BarGraNGADG00312_FD_184495 | JGI IMG/M metagenome (GOLD analysis project Ga0209745, IMG submission 184495) | Arctic peat soil microbial communities from Barrow, Alaska - Barrow Graham LP Ref core NGADG0004-312 (SPAdes) (version 2) | ecosystem: Environmental > Terrestrial > Soil > Wetlands > Peat...
GGTGCTCGCCAGCAACCCCCAAGCGCTGCACGTGAAGCTGGACGGGCCGGTGGAGAGCCGAATCGCCCGGGCCGCGGAGCTGGCCGGCATCGATCGGGAAAGAGCGGCACGCCGGCAGGTTAACGAGGACGAGGCCCGGGCAGCGATGGCGCAGCGACTGTACAACTGGGATCCGCGACAGAACGACTACTACGATCTGGTGGTCAACACCGGCCGGTTGTCGTTGGACACCGCGGTCGAGATCATCGTCGCCGCGGCCCGGATCAAGGTCCAGCACGCCAGCCAGTAGCTCGCAGCTCAATCGAACCGGCTCCCGTGGGTGACCCCTGCGGGGGCCCGGTTCCGCGTTTCTGCTCGCGCGCCGGTGAGTAGCGGGCGCAACCCGCGTGTCGGAACCAGTGCCGGGTGTGCCGGTTCGAAACGGCAGCGGCAGCCGCCGGCCGCTGCAGGCGCTTGCTGGTGATCGTGGCGCGGCTGGGTCCCGTCCTGAGAAGGCCACAGGCTGGGTGCGCCCACGGTGACGGCCGAGTGGGTGGTGATCGGCGTGGGCGGGTGCTCCGTCACGTCGTGAAGCTATCGTTCCGGCAACCAGCGGCAACCGTTTGCCGCGACGCCGAGTCCGCTGGTTGATTGGACGCACACGGTCGATAGCCGGCCGTCCAGAACTGCGAATCGCCTGCGCCAGGAGCCAACCATGTCCATCACAATCCCCGCCGGACAAGCTGCGACCGAACCGACCGCCGACGTCGGCGTGATCGGGATGGCGGTGATGGGCAGCAACCTGGCCCGCAACTTCGCCAGCCACGGCTACACCGTCGCCCTGTTCAACCGGACGCCCGGCCGCACCCGGGAACTCATGGCCGCCCACAGTGCCGACGGTTCGTTCGTCCCGGCAGAAGGCGTCGAGGTCTTTGTTGCCAGCCTGAAGCGCCCGCGTCGGATCATCCTGATGGTGCAGGCCGGCGATGCGACCGACGCCACCATCACCTCCCTGCTGCCCTTCCTCGAGGAGGGCGACATCGTCGTCGACGGCGGCAACTCCCACTTCCCCGACACCATCCGGAGGGAGGCAGCGTTGCGCGAGAAGGGCCTCAACTTCGTTGGTGCCGGCATCTCCGGCGGCGAGGAGGGCGCGCTGCTCGGCCCGGCGATCATGCCCGGCGGCACCGAGGAGTCGTACAAATCGCTCGGCCCGCTGCTGGAGAGCATCGCCGCGAAGGTCGACGGCGTCCCCTGCTGCACCCACGTCGGGCCCGACGGCGCCGGGCACTTCGTGAAGATGGTGCACAACGGCATCGAGTACGCCGACATGCAGCTGATCGGTGAGGCCTACGACCTGCTTCGCCAGGGCCTTGGCGCGAGTCCGGCAGAGCTCGGCGACATCTTCTCCGAATGGAACTCCGGCGACCTGGAGTCCTTCCTGATCGAGATCACCGCAGAGGTGCTGCACCACGTCGACGCAGAGACAGGCAAGCCGTTCATCGACGTCGTCGTCGACGAGGCTGGTCAGAAAGGCACCGGCCGCTGGACGGTGCAGAACGCCCTCGAACTCGGCGTACCGGTGACCGGCATCGCGGAGGCGACCTTCGCCCGCGCCCTTTCCGGATCGATCTCGCAGCGCACGCTGGCGCGCGAGGTTCTTCAGGGCGACGCCCAGCCGTGGGCGATCGCGAACCGCGCCCAGTTCATCGACGACGTCCGCTCCGCCCTGTATGCCTCGAAGGTGGTCGCCTACTCCCAGGGCTTCGACCAGATCGCTGCAGCCAGTGGGAAGTACGGCTGGGCGATCGATCGCGGCGCAATGGCCCGAATCTGGCGCGGGGGCTGCATCATCAGGGCCCGGTTCCTCAACCGGATCACCGAGGCCTACGAGCGCGACCCGGAACTGCCTCTGCTGATCGCTGACCAGTACTTCGCCGACGTCGTGGGCACCGGAGTGGCCGCGTGGCGCCGGGTTGTCGCCCAGGCGGCGATGGCTGGGGTCCCCACCCCGGCGTTCGCCTCCTCGCTGAGCTACTACGACGGCCTGCGGGCCGAGCGCAGCACAGCCGCCCTGATCCAGGGCCAGCGCGACCTGTTCGGGGCACACACCTACCGTCGGGTGGATCGGGCGGGTACGTTCCATACTCAGTGGTCGACCGATCGCGCCGAGACCGAGATCGTGGGTGTCGCGATCCCCGCCGGACAGGGTCGGCCCACCACAGGAGGCTGACACCATGACCACCGCACTGATCGGACCGCTGACCGGCGGGCCAGCGATCATGGCGGACCGCGTTGCAGAGGCCCTCGGCAACCCTGACCGGCTCGGCGTGGCCTTCTCCGGCGGCGTCGACTCCTCGGTGTTGCTTGCCCTCGCTGCCCGGGCCCTCGGCCCAACGAGGACGCTGGCGATCCTGGGCGTCTCGCCGAGCCTTGCCTCCGACGAACGCACTGCTGCTCACCAGGTGTCTGCTGCGATCGGCGTCCAGCTGATCGAACTCGAGACACATGAGACTGACTTGGCCGAATACCGGGCCAATGGGCCCGACCGGTGCTTCCACTGCAAGGACGAACTCTTCACCCGCATCTCCGACGAGGTCGCCGATCGGTACCACCTGAGCGCCATCGCCTACGGCGAGAACGCCGACGACGCGCTGCGCCCCGACCGTCCCGGGTCGCAGGCAGCGACCAACCATCGGGTGCTCCGCCCCCTCGCCGACGCCGGGCTGGACAAGGTTGCCGTCCGTGAGGTGGCCCGTGCGCTGGGACTGTCGTCCGCAGACAAGCCGGCCGCGCCGTGCCTCGCCTCCCGTATCCCCCACTTCCAGGAAGTCACACCGGAGAAGCTGCGACAGGTCGACGTGGCCGAATCGGCCGTGCGGGCCCTCGGCTTCGCCGATGCCCGGGTGCGCCATCACGGCGAGATTGCCCGGCTCGAACTGCCTGTCGCTGAGCTGCCCTTCGCCGTCTCCGAAGGGGTTCGCGAGGAGCTGCTCAAGGCCGTGCAGTCGGCCGGTTTCCGGTTCGTCAGCCTCGACCTGGCCGGCATCCAGTCCGGAGCCTTCACCCTGTCGCTGGTGACGCCAAGAGCCCGCATCGATGGCTGACGACTGGCGGCCGTCGGCGGCCCTGCGGGAGGTGGCCGAGCTCGACTTCGACCGCGCTGAGCGCCGCGGCTACCCCGAAGCGGTGTACTGCGAATCGAAGACGCCTGCGCAGCTGCGGTTGATCGCCGGGGCCGTGCGGGAGCGGTCAGCGCGAACGTTGTTCACAAGGGCAAACGCAGACCAGGCCGCAGCCGTGCTGGCTGAACTGCCCGACGCCGGCCAGGACGAGGAGTCGCGGCTGCTGTGGTGGCCCGCCGAACCGACGGCCGAGACCGGGGGACTGGTGGTGATTGCCGCGGCCGGAACATCCGACCTGCCGGTCGCCCGCGAGGCGCAACTGGTTGCCCGCTTCCTCGGCCGGCGCACCGAACTGGTGCCCGACGTTGGCGTGGCCGGGCTGCACCGCATCCTGAACCGGCTGGAGTTGCTTCGTAGCGCTGCGGCGATCGTTGTCGTTGCCGGCATGGACGGGGCCCTGCCCAGCGTTGTCGCCGGCCTGGTTGCCGCGCCGGTGATCGCTGTGCCGACCTCGGTCGGCTACGGAGCAGCCTTCGAAGGGCTGGCCGCACTTCTGACCATGCTCAACTCGTGCGCTCCCGGGGTGGCCGTGGTCAACATCGACAACGGCTACGGCGCCGGCCACCTGGCCGCGCAGATCGCTGCGAACGGCTGAACCAGGGCTAGAGCGCGGGGGCGTGGAAGTCGTCGATCAGCAGCCGCCGCCGGTGCGCCGGTGACCGGCCCCAGGACACCCTGCGACCGCAACCTGCGCTGACAACGAATGGCAACAACTCCGGGCTGTGCCGGATGTCGGCCTAGCGTGAGGCATTCCCTTATACATCCAACGAAGGATCACAATGGCTGACCAGAAGATTCGTCTCGGCATCATCGGCCTCGGCGCCCAGGGCGGTTACTACGCGGGCTTCCTGGCGGCAGGCAAGGTCGGCAACACGGTGCTGGGCGCCATCTGCGACACCGACGAGTCCAAGCGCGCCGTGGCCGACGGCTACGGCGTGCCCTTCCACACCGACTACCTCGCGCTGCTCGACAGCGGCGACGTCGACGCCGTCGTCACCACAGTTCCCCACTACCTGCACCCGCAGATGGCCATCGACGCCCTCGAGCGCGGCATCCACGTGCTGGTGGAGAAACCAGCCGGCGTCTACACCGGGCAGGTGCGCAAGCTGCTCGACACGGCCGCCGCCCACCCGGAGCTGACGACGGCGATCATGTTCAACCAGCGCACGAACTCGCTGTACCAGGACCTGCGTGAACTGGTGTCCGGCGGCACGCTTGGCGCGCTGCGGCATACCAGCTGGATCATCACCACCTGGTGGCGTCCGCAGGGCTATTACGACCAGAGCGACTGGCGCGCCACCTGGGGTGGCGAGGGCGGCGGCGTCCTGGTCAACCAGGCCCCCCACCAGCTCGACCTGTGGCAGTGGATCTGTGGGGTGCCCACGGCGGTCTTCGCGAAACTCGCCTTCGGCTTCCAGCGCGACATCGCCGTCGAGGACGAGGTGACGGCTGTCGTCGACTTCGGCGGCGGTGCGACGGGCACGTTCATCACCTGCACCCACGACCTGCCGGGCACCGACCGCCTGGAGATCCTGCTCGACCAGGGCAAGATCGTGGTCGAGGACTCAAAGCGGGTCACCGTGACCAGGCTGAGCGCTCCCGAGCAGGAACTCAGCAAGGGCATGGACATGTCGGACGTGATGCGCATCTTCGCCGGCGGCGCCGACACCTCCGACCTGATGACCACCACGACCACGACCTACGAATCGGTCTGGAGCGAGCAGCATCCGCGTGTCATCGAGAACTTCTCCGCGAACATTCTCGACGGCACACCACTGATCGCGCCGGTTGGCGACGGCATTCACGGCGTCCGGCTCGCGAACGCGATCCACCTGTCAGGCTGGACCGGCCGGGAGGTGTCCATCGCGGACTTCGACGAGGCCGGCTATCTCGCCGAGCTGAACAGCCGGATCGCCGCCGAGGGCACCTTCGCCGTCCGAGAGGAGAACTGACATGGCCAAGGTCGGCGTGCAGCTGATGATGGTGCGCGACAAGGTCGCAGACGAGGGCATGTTCGGAGTGCTGCAACGGGTCTCGGGCCTCGGGTATGAGGCCGTCGAGGTCTCCCAGATCCCCATGGACGCGGCGAACGTCGCCGAACTCGAACGGGGACGGGAAGAACTCGGCCTGCAGGTGGCTGCCGTGTCGGTGGCGCTGAAGAAGGGGGCAACAGCCACCGGGGACGCCCTTGACACCGACTTCGCCAAGATCGTCGAGGACTGCCGACGCCTGGAGTGCCGTTTCGCCCGGATCGGCATGATGCCGTTCGAGGCAATGGTCTCCAAGGAGGCGGTGGTGCGCTTCGCGGATGAGACCGAGGCGGCAGCCCAGCGGCTGGCTGCCGAGGGCATCACGCTGGCCTATCACAACCACCACGTGGACTTCGCCAAGCATGACGGCGAGACCCTCTTCGACATCGTGCGCCGGGTCTCGCCATCGGTCCATTTCGAGATCGACGTGCACTGGGTCCAGCGCGGTGGCAGGAGCCCCGTGGAGGTGCTCGCCGAGGTGGCGGGCAAGGTCGAGCTCGTCCACCTGAAGGACTACCGGGTGGCCACTCTTCCGCCGGCTGCCCTCGAGCTGCTGGCTGCCGGTGATTTCGCCGGGTTCATGCAGGCCTTCGCCAACCTTGTGCAGTTCGCCGAAGTCGGCGCGGGCAACATCGACTTCGGACCGGTGATCGGTCAGGCGCTGGCCAGCGGCGCCGAATACCTGCTGGTCGAACAGGACGAGCTGTACGAACGCGACGCCTACGACTGCCTGGCCGACTCGATGGCGCACATCAGGAGCCTCGGCTACTAGCCCGGGACCTCCGCACCAACGACCAGCCCGGCAGCCGCAGCGGCCGCGTTCGCACTGGCCAGCACCGACCGCTGCGTGCGGTCCGTGGCCTTTGCGACGGCGCAGACATCGGCGAACTCGGGCGTCGTCGTGAGGATGCGGCCGTCCCGATGGCCGAGCTTGATCCGGACGGGCTGCCCGTGAACCTGCACCACGGACCAGTACCTTTCCAGCATCCGTTTGGTCACGGGGTACTCCCGGACCCCAAGGGTCGGCACGAGGTCGAAGACCCGTTCCCGCAAGACGGGAAGCGCGTCAGCACCGGCCAGCACGTGCAGGGTGTGCGCCGGCCGGCCCTTCTTCATCAGGATCGGGGTCAGCCAGGCGTCGTCCGCGCCGGCGTCCATCAGGGCGGCCACCACGCCCGGCCACAGTCGGGGATCGAGGTCATCGACGTTCGACTCCAGCACCCAGGATGGGGCAGTGGCGTCGGTCGCCGCGGCGGCGTCCTCGCCCACGACGAGGCGCACCACGTTGGGACGGCCGGGATCGTCGCGCGAGCCCGCCCCGACCCCCACAGCCACCACCGTGCACGCCGGCAGGGCGGCAACCGGTTCGGCGAGCGTGGTGACAAGGGCCATCCCTGTGGGGGTGGCCAACTCGCCCTTCCCGCCGGGCACCAGCCCCCAGCCGCGTGACAGTTCGAGCACCGCCGGCACCGGGATCGGGATCTCGCCGTGCGCCGATCGGATGCTGCCGGAGCCGACACCGACGGGGCCGGCCCCGACGCTGTCGACGGCGAGGTCCACCAGACCGGCGCACACGCCCACCACATCGGCGATCGAGTCCCACGCGCCCACCTCATGGAAGTGGACGGTCTCGACGTCGATCCCGTGCGCACGTGCTTCGGCGTGGGCCAGGGCTTCGAACACCGCCAGCGCACGTTCCTTCACTGCAGCTTGCAGCGCCGAGTCCAGCAGCATGCCCCTGATCACCGTCCAGTCGCGGTGCGGCAGGTCGTCGACGAGAACCTCGACGTTCACCTTGCTCGCGCGAAGGCCCGCCCGCTGAACCTCCGTGCTGGTCAATCGCACTGTCTCGGGCATCACGGCGTCGATGGCATCCTGCATGACAAGCAAGGAAACGCCCGCGTCGGCGAGGGCGCCAAGGAGCATGTCACCGGCCACTCCGTTGCGCGCGTCGATCCAGGCGAGCAGTGGTGCGGAACGGCTTCGAAGCGGATCGGCCATGCCCGCGATCCTATGGCCGTCGCGCAGGGCCGGAGGATCCTGGTGCTCGAGGGAAGTGCGGATCCGGTGGGGCCCCACGGCCAGACGGGGTGCCCGAAGGAAACAGTTGGCAACGACTGAGGGCCCGAGTTGCCACCGCCATAGCATCAGGCAACTCCGAATCCGGTTTGGCCCGGCCTCACCAAAAGGATCAATGATGTCCGCAATAGCAGTACCTTCCGCTCATCTGGGAGCGGTGGCCAAACAGCCGGCGACGGCCGTTATCGGATACGGCCTCGGCGACTTCGCCATGAATCTGTCCTTCGCCATGTCGACCGCATTCCTGCTCTACTACTTCACCGACGTCGGCGGCCTGTCCGCGGCGGCGGTGGGCACGATGTTCCTTGTCGTCCGCCTGTGGGACGCCTTCACCGACCTGTTCGCGGGCCGTGCGGTCGACAGGGTCATGACCCGGTGGGGCAAGTTCCGACCCTTCATCCTGTGGTTCGCAGTGCCTGTGCTGTTCCTCAGCTTCCTCAACTTCAATATCCCCACGCCGGGAATCAAGTGGCTGGGAATATTCGAGGTCGACCCGGACATGAATTCTCAGCTGCTCTACGCCTACCTGGCCTATGCGGCGCTCGGACTGGTGTATTCGCTCATCAACATTCCCTACGGCTCGCTGGCCTCGGCCATGAGCCAGTCGGTGAACGAACGGGCCAAGCTGGTGGCCGGACGCACCTTCGGCGCAGCGGTCGGCGGCGTCCTGCTCACCTACATCGTCGCCCCGCAGATCTCGGCCATCCAGAAGACCGCTCCCACGCTGGCTCCCAACGCCGACGCGGCGGCCAGGGCCACCTACGACGCCGCAGTGCTGGTCTACCGCCAGGCCGTCCAGGGTGTTTTCACCCAGACCACCCTCTGGTTCGTCCTCGTTGGGTCGGTGGCCTTCTTCCTCACCTTCTGGTGGTGCCGCGAGTCCGTCGTTCGCACGACGCCCCGCGTGACCATCAAGGAGACCATCGACACGATCAAGAACAACAAGGCGCTTGCCTACCTGTGTGGCGCGAGCTTCTTCTACCTGATCGGGCTGTTCGCCGTCGGCGGCGCCACTGCGTACTACGCCAAGTTCGTCCTCGGCGACATCTCGCAAACCGCCACTATGACCCTGGTGAACTCCGGCATCGCCCTGGTGATCACGCCGATCATCCCGCTGATCATTCGCAAGATGGGCAAGAAGAATGTCTTCCAGTACTGCGGCCTGTTCACCGTGGTCGGTGGCGTCGCCCTGTTCTTCGTGCCGACCGGCGGCGTCATCCTTGCCCTGGTGTTCCTGGCCATCAAGGGCGTTGGCGGATCGCTGATCAACACCGTGATGTTCGGCCTCGAGGCCGACACCGTCGAGTACGGCGAATGGAAGACCGGCAAGCGGTCGGAGGGCGCCACCTACGCGCTGTTCTCCTTCACCCGCAAGATCACCCAGTCGCTCGGCGGCGCCGGCGGCGCGTGGGCACTCGCGATCGGTGGCTACCTCTCGGCCACCGCGACCAACCCGAACCCGATCCAGCCTGAGTCGGCCATCTTCGCCATCAAGTTCACCATCGGGCTGCTGCCCGCGATCTGCGCCATCATCGCGATGCTGATCTTCTGGAAGTACCCGCTGAGTGACAAGCTGTTCCGTCAGATCCGCGGCGAAAACGAGGCCAAGAAGGCTGCGCTCGGCGCGGAGTTCACCGGTGCGGCCAGCGCGTGAGCACCACACCGGCCTGAAATCATCGAACCGCTCCGGCTCTCCGGCCGGGGCGGTTCGGCGTCACGAATCTGAAGGGGTCCATGGACGTCTTGATCATCGGTGGAACTGGTCGGATCTCGCACGCGGTTGGGACGGAGGCCCTCGCGCTTACTCCCGCGACAAGCTCGCCGCAGAGGCGGTCATCGACGTCAGCGACCCCGCATGAGCGAGGATGAGGGGCGATGAAGGTTTTCGGAACACTCGTCGGGCGGTTCTTCCCCACCGCCTTCGCGGACTATGCGAACGCGGACGGGTTCGACCTGTGGCGGCTTCCCAACGATTCCGACAGCCCACATGTGGGGGCGATGCGCGATCTCTTCGTGGCAACCTTCAGGATGCCTCCGGAGGCGTTCGACGCTTGCGTTGAACCGAGGGAGGGCACCCATCGACGGCTGATCGTCGCTGCACGCAAGCACGTCATCTGCGGCGGAATCCTCTACCAGATGGCCGACAACTACAGCAGGCCGCCGGAGCGCCAGATGGATGGCGGTTACGTCGGCTACGTCGCCACGCAGAAGAACCTTAGGGCGCAGGGCGCCGGGCGAGCACTCCTGGCGCTGGCTCACGCCGACTTCATTGTCAACCGGCACACGGTCTCCCGGCTGATCCGCCTCGACCCCCGGCACACTGCGTTCTTCGAGGCGGCCGGCTACCAGCGCACCGAGGGCGGCGGGTACGGCGACATGCATCGGACTCTCGACCTCTCCGCGGAATCCCGGGAGGCTGCGCAGACGGCCCTCACCGGGTTGTGGACCTTGTACTGATTGCCCGGCGCATCTCGCGCATCGGCGGGATGCCCTGACGTTGCGCTGATCAAGCGGGCTGCCAGAGCTCGATCCGATGGCCTTCCGGATCGGTGACCCAGCCGAAGCGGCCCACGTCGCCGATGTTCTCCGTCTCCTCGGCAACGTCCGCCCCCATAGAGCGCAATTGGGCAAGTATTGCCTCCAGGTCGGCGACCCGGAAGTTGAGCATGACCTGCTGGGTGCGGGACCCGAAGTAGTCGGTGTCGGACTCGAACGTCGCGAACACCGTCGGCCCGCCTCCTTGCTCCCAGAGTCCGTGCTCACCGAGGTCGAGGCCAAGGCAGTCGCGGTACCACGCACTCAAGGACTTCGGGTCCGTCGCGCGCAGAAAGACTCCACCGATTCCGAGTACACGTTCCATGACGCCAGCCTGCCCGCCAGGTGGTCGGCTGGCCAGCGCTGGTGTATCTGTTGCCCTCCCTGCGGACTCAAACGGGTTGTGCGGACCACGGTGGCCGCATCGCAGGGAAAGGAAAGACCATGGCAGGCAACAAGCGGACTCCGCTGCAGAACGAGGTCGTGCGCGCCCTCATCGAGACCAAGGCCATCGACTTCGAGGCCGTGGGTGCGCTGTTCAGCAAGTACGGCGCCCAGGCTGCGCTGGAGGGCGACTCGCTGGTGCACATCATCAACAAGAACGTTACCTGGAACTGCGGCTGGCCCGGTCCAGAGATCTTCCAGGCCGAGAATTTCGGCCGCACCCAGGGCTGACCAGCCGAGCGATGACGTGGCAGAGGTGACGTCAGCAGCATCCGGCAAGGGCCGGGACAGTCGTGGAGCAGGCGGCCAGGATGGTCGCCTGCTCCTTGACGCGGTGCTGTTGGTGGAACGCGCGCTCGCGGCGTCCGGATCGGAGGGGACCGAACCCGTCGGGGGGCCGGGTGGTCCCGCTCCGCTCCACCGCGACAAGGTGCGTTGCGAGGCGGCGATGCTGCTGCGCGCGGCGTACCCGCTCGCGGATCGCGAACCCGGGCTGGCTCCGGCGCTGTCAAGGCTCGCTGACGAGCTGGACGCCACCAACGCCGAGGAACTGGCGGTGAGGCTCTGCCTGCATCCGGGTATCGCCCTCGATCTCGCGCTCGTCCCACTGCATCTCCGGGCGCTGGGCCTGGGCGACCGTCGCCTGGACTCGCTGCTGAGTGATCTCCTCGGGACAGACCGGCTGCGCGGCCCGGAGCGCCCGGCGAACCGCCAACTGGAGCAGGTGTGGCTGCAGGGGCTGTGGTCCGGCGAAGCCGAGCACGCGTCGGCGGCCCCAGCCCTGTCCGCGTCCAGCCTTGCGTGGGAGTTCGACCACCTCGCCGGCACGACTGATGACGCCTATGCCTTCACCCACGCGATCCTCTACGCGACCGACCACGGACGCCATCGGGTGGCGCTGCCCCGGCCGGTCGGGGAGATCGAGAGCGACGCCGAGGCGATCCTCGCCGTGGCTCTGGACGCAGGCAACCACGATGTCGCCGCGGAGGTGCTGTGGACGTGGCCCATGCTCGGCCTGCCCTGGACGCCGCTGGCGGCGGCGGCCGGTGCCTTCCTCGCGGACGTGAGCGAGTCGAACGGATTCCTGCCCGGACCGGGGTTCGATCCTGTGGTGTACGAGGGTCTGCCGTTGCCAGAGCGCGACGATCATGTCCTGCGAACCAGCTATCACACGACGCTGGTGCATGGACTCCTCCTGGCGGCCACCATGAACCGCGATGCTCGCTCTGAGCCCGCTCGGGCGGCTGGATTCGCGGGTTCGCCGACGGCGCACGGGACGAGCGGTGCGGATGCGATCACCGCCCTCCTGCCGTCGAGCGCTACCGCAACGGCGTGGTGGAGCCGGTTCGCTCAGCTACCCGCAGCCAGGCGGGACCTGCTTGCGCCCTCCCTCGTGACGATGGCGCTGCGGCGGGCAGCCACCGCCGCCGACCTTTCCGCCGTGCAACAGGCTCTGAGCGTGGCCGAGGAGTGCGGGATTGCCGAATCGCCACCAACCAGGCAGGCACGTGTCCTGCTGAGGCGCGCGGTGGCCTGCGCACAGCTCTCCGTCGTTGCGGACGTGCCGGGCTGACCCGTGCATCCGCGCACGCAGCGCCCGAATGGACGCAGAAATCCGGCAGTTCGGACGTGGCCGCGCAGATAGCGCCCCAATGCGGCCGGAATTCCCCGTTATACGGGCGCTGCGGGCGCGCCCCTGAGTCGGACCGGAACCACGACCAGCTATTCGGGCGCTACGTGCGCAGCTCAGCCACGGCCGTAGGCTGGGTCTCAGCGACTCCGACCTTGCCGCGCTCGACATCTTGCATCGCGCGGGCGGCATCACACCCACAGAACTCGCCCGTCGCACGCACACCCATCCCGCGACGATGACCGGCATCCTCAAGCGTCTCGAGAAGGGCGGCTGGACCACCCGCACCCGGCCCGATGTCGACCGCCGCGCGGTGGTGATCGCGGTCCAGCCCGATCGCGAGGAGCAGATCCAGGCCTCGTACGCACGTGCTGATGCAGCCATCGACAGCCTCAACCAGGCGACGTCACCAGCCGACCTCGCCGCGGTGGAGGCCTATGTGCTCTCGATGGCAGCGGGGATCAGGGGGCTCACCACGGCGAGTGAGGCCTCACACCCACATCACGACGGCGCGTAGCGCGGCGAGGGCTTCGCGCTGCAACTCCGCCAGCTCGCGCTCCTCACCTTCGGCGATCCAGTGGGCGAATCCGACGTGGAACACCCCGATGGCAGATTCGGCGGCGACGGCAGCCTTGACCTGCTCCACGCCGTGTTCCACCAACGCGGTTGAGAGCGCCTGTTTGAGGGCTGCGAGTTTCAGGAGCTCGCGTTCCCGCAGGGCCGGTTCGGAGTCGAGTACCGCCTGGCGCCCGCGGGAGTAAGCCCGCCGGTCGGCGGTGAAGATGCTGGCCAGCGCTTCGAGCGCAACAGCGACGAGCCGGGCCGGGTCGTCCGTCGGCGGGGCTGCCAACACGGCCTCGACCATCCGCCGCTGGAGTTCCTCCGAGCCAGCGAAGAGCACCTCACGCTTGTCGGCGAAATAGCGGTAGAACGTGCGCTCGGTGACACCTGCGCGCTGGGCGATCTGGGCAACCGTCGCCCGCTCGTAACCGATATCCGCGAACAGTTCGAGCGCTGCGGCGCGCAATCGCTCCGGTGCTCCCGGTTCCCATCGGACCATGGGGCAATCCTACGTGATGACAGGTTCAGACGTCTGCAACTACAGTAGGATGTCAGAACCTGTCATCACGAAATCGAGAGGAATCCCATGAAGGTCTTCATTACCGGCGCTTCCGGGTGGATCGGGTCCGCAGCCGTCCCGGAATTGCTCGCCGCTGGACACCAGCTCCGCGGCATCGCGCGCTCGGCGGCAGCGGCAGACAAGCTCCGGGAGGCGGGCGTCGAACCCGTCGAAGGCGACCTCGACAACCTCAACGTGCTCCGCGCGGAGGCACGCAAGGCCGACGCCGTCCTGCACCTGGCCAACAAGCACGACTGGTCGAACCCGGCCGAATCGAACCGCGCAGAGCGGGCGGCGGTGGAGACGTTCGTCACCGCGCTCGAGGGCTCGGGCAAGCCGTTCCTGCTCGCCTCTGGCGTCGCGCGCCCGGTCGGTCGTCCGCTCACAGAACTCGACCCCAACCCATTCGCTGGTGCGGATGCACCGCGCGGCGGAGCGGAAGCACTCGCCATGGGTTACGCCGACCGCGGCGTGGGCACGGTCTCGCTGCGGTTCTCCCCGACCGTGCACGGCCCCGGTGGTGACCACGGCTTCATCGCCCAGCTGGTGAGCGCCGCCCGTGAGCGTGCCGAGTCCGCCTACGTCGGCGACGGCGCGAACCGCTGGACGGCTGTGCATCGCCTCGACGCCGGCCGCTTGATTGCCCTCGCCCTGGACAAGGCGCAGGGCGGCACGGCCGTCCACGCCGTTGCCGAGGTGGTGACCTCACGCGAGATCGCTGAGGCCATCGGCGGCGCACTCGGCTTACCCGTCGTCTCCGTCCCCGCGGAGCAGGCCGCGGCGCACTTCGGCTGGATCGGGAACTTCTTCGCCCTCGACGTGCCTGCCTCCGCCGACCTCACCCGCGAACGGTTCGGCTGGGAGCCGACCCACGCGAGCCTCGCGGAGGACATCGCCGGCGGCGCCTACACAACCTGAGCTCACGGCGGCGTCCCGGGCGGGATAGTCAGGGCTCCAGCGAGGACAGGTCTGATCATGGGTGATGCCGGAACCAACGGGCCGCTGCCGGCCGACTTCCTCTGGGGCGGGGCGCTGGCAGGGCACCACTAGGTGGTCGTTCCGCCGACACGATTGTCGAGCGTCAGGAGGAAGCTGGTGAAGGCCTTCTGGTCCTCCGGGGCGAGCGCCCCGAAATAGGCTCGGTCGGCTGCCTCGACATCGGCGTTCGCGCGGTTGGCGACGGCGCTGCCTTCGGCGGTCGATGCCAGCGTGACGGCGCGGCCGTCGCTGGGGTGCGGCCCGCGGGTGACGTACCCCTTGCGCTCAAGGGTGCGGATCACCTGGGAGGTCATCATCACGTCGGTGCGGGCGTGGTCGGCCAGGTCGCGCTGCGTGACCGGGGTCGAGCGGTCCATCCACGTCAGCGATGCCAGCAGGACGAACTGCACATGGGTGAGCCCGTGGGGGGCAAGGGCTGTGCGGATCGCCCGCTGCCAGGCGTTCGTCACCCGCCAGAGCGCAAGGCCGGGGCTGCTGGACGCGTCGGTGAATGCTGTCTCGAGCGTTGTCACGGTGCCCATGCTGGCACGGCTCGACGTGGCGCGGTCGTCACCCGATCGCCTCAGAGCTGCTCGCCGGCGGCAAGGAGTTCTGCCATCGCCACCGGGAAGTCGCCGCTGGTCTGCGGGCCCAACTCCGGACCGACCTCATCGGCACCCGTGCCGTGATTTCGAGGGTGTGGGTGACCTGCGTGCCGCCGGCGAGGGCGGGCGTGAGTTGGTGGCGGAAGGTGAGGACCAGGTCGCTGAAGCGGGTCTGGTCGGCGTACACCCGTCCGGGCTCGAGGTCGATGATGGTCGACTCCATCGGATCCTGACCCTGCGGGGTGACCGTCAACGTGGTGCCCGCGACGAACGGACCGTGCAGCTCGAAGCTGTCCGAGTTCGGTCCGAGCGCTGTTCCCGAGTGCAGGGCCTCCAGGGCTGCCCACACCTGACCCGGTGACGCCGTCGTCGTTGCGGTGAAGTCGGTGGTCCACATGAGTGCACTCCTATCTAGTAAGTGCGCTTAACATATGTGATAGCGATGCCGGCCACAAGACGGCAGGTGCCGGGCCCCAGCGGGACCCGGCACCGGTGCGCCCTTAGCTCAGTCGGTCGGCTGCGCCGCCTGGCTGAAGGCTGCGTCGAACGAGGTGGTCGGCGGGTCGAACAGGTTGGCGCGGACGAAGTCGACGGCTTGTTTGGCGCCGCGGAGGCGGTCCATGCCGGCGTCTTCCCATTCGATGCTGACCGGGCCGGTGTAGCCGATCGCGTTCAGCGTGCGGAAGCAGCGTTGCCAGGGGACGTCGCCGTTGCCGGTGGACACGAACGTCCAGCCCCGCCGCGGGTCGCCCCACGGCAGGTGGGAACCCAACCGGGCGTTGCGGCCGTTGCCTCCTGCCATCTTCGTGTCCTTGCAGTCGACGTGGTAGATCCGGTCGGCGAAGTCGACGAGGAACCCGACCGGGTCGATCTCCTGCCACATCATGTGGGAGGGGTCCCAGTTCAGGCCGAACGCTTCCCGGTGTCCGATCGCCTCAAGGGTCAGCTTCGTGGTCCAGTAGTCGTAGGCGATCTCTGAGGGGTGCACCTCGTGGGCGAACCTCACCCCTTCGGAGTCGAACACGTCCAGGATCGGGTTCCACCGGTCGGCGAAATCCTGATAGCCGGCATCGATCACCGCATCGGGCACCGGCGGGAACATCGCCACGTACTGCCAGATCTTCGACCCGGTGAACCCGACCACGGTGTCGACACCCAGCTTGCGGGCCGCGATCGCGGTCAGCTTCATCTCCTGCGCTGCCCGCTGCCGGACACCCTCGGCGTCCCCGTCGCCCCACACCCGGTCGGAGACCATGTCGCGGTGCCGGAAGTCGATCGGATCGTCACAGACCGCCTGACCCTTCAGGTGGTTGCTGATCGCCCACACCCCCAGGCCGTACTTGGCCAACGTCGCCAACTTCTGCGCAACGTAGCTGTCGTCCTCGGCGGCCCGGTAGACGTCGAGGTGGTCGCCCCAGCAGGCGATCTCCAGGCCGTCATAGCCCCATCCGGACGCCAGCCTGCACACCTCCTCGAACGGCAGGTCGGCCCACTGACCGGTGAACAACGTAACCGGACGGCTCATCTCAGCTCCTCTTCCCTCGCGCCGCTCAGAACCGGACGGGCTCGCCGGAGGCGGCCGAGGCGTAGATGGCTTCGAGGATCTCGGTCACCGTGCACGCCTGCTCGGGCAGGACGATCGGGTCGGTGTCGTTGGCGATGGCCTGCAGCCACTGCCGGGTCTCGAGGGTGCCCAGCGCCGTGAAGCCGGCAGAATCAGGGGCGCTCGCGTTCGGCCGGGTGACGATCATCCGGTTGGCCAGCACCTTGTTGAGCGAGGCCTCGTAGCCACCCTCACCCGCCTCGATCTCCGCGCCGCCCTCGGTACCCATCAGCGTCACCGCGGCCTCGCGGGGGTTCTTCACGTTGAGCGCCCACGCCGCCTCGAGGAAGATGGCCGCACCGTTCTTCATGCGGATGTAGCCGAACGCCGAGTCCTCGACGCTGAAGGTCTCCGGGTCCCAGCCGCCACCCGGGTTGCCCTCGGGCTTGCCCCGCAGCTTCTCGTAGACCGAGCCCGTGACCGAGTCCACCTCGTAGTTGCCCATGTACCACAGGGCGAGGTCGAGGGCGTGGGTGCCGATGTCGATCAGCGGCCCGCCGCCCTGCTTCTCCTTGTCGGTGAACACGCCCCAGGTCGGGACGCCGCGGCGGCGTACGGCGTGGGCCTTGGCGACGTAGACCTCGCCGAGCTCGCCGGCGTCGACGGCGCCGCGCACGAACTGGGCGTCCTGGCGCAGCCGGTTCTGGTAGCCGATGGTGAGCTTTTTGCCGGTCCGCTTCGCGGCCTCGACCATCTTGCGGGCGTCCGCGCCGGTGACGGCCATCGGCTTCTCGCACATGACGTGCTTGCCGGCCTCCAGCGCTGCACACGTGATCTCGCAGTGGCTGATGTTCCAGGTGCAGACGTAGACGACGTCGATGCTGGCGTCGTTGACGATGTCGTGCCAGTCGGTGGTCACGTAGGAATCGGCGCTGCCGAACTTCCCCTGAGCCTTCTCCGCACGGCCGATGTCGAGGTCACAGACCGCCACCACGTCGCACAGGTCGGCGCTGCCCGCCAGACCTTCGAGGTGCTTGAGGGTGCCGATGAATCCGACGCCGATGATTCCTACCCGGAACTTGCTCACAATCACTCCTTCGTAACCGTTGGTGGGCGGCCATCGCATCCACGGCGGCCCGGATGTCTCCCAATCCCTCGCCGGGAGCGCTACGGCGCGATACCTTTGAGAGCGCGATCATTCTATCTACAGGAGGCGTTGTGGCCGCAGTAAGCATCCAGCTTTACACCCTTCGGGACCAGCTAACGTCGGCCCGGGACGCGACTCTTGCCGCTGTTGCGGCGATGGGCGTCGACGAGGTCGAGCCGTTCGGCATCGAGAACTTCGACTGGCTGACCGAGGCGCTCGCGTCCGTCGGCCTGAAGGCCGGAAGCGCGCACGCTGGCCTGCTGGCCGATCCTGAGAAGGTGCTGGCCGCAGCGAAGGCGCTGGGCGTCCGCACCGTGTTCCAGCCCTACTGGGACAAGGACAAGTGGCAGGACGCCGCGGGTATCCGTGAGTTGGCCGAGGGTCTCAACGCCCAGGTGGACAGCTTCGCTGACGCCGGCCTTGCCATCGGTTACCACAACCACGACTTCGAATTCACCGCACCCGACGTCGACGGCGTGCCCGCCTACGACTACTTCGTGTCCCTGCTGGACGAGCGCGTCGTGCTCGAGGTGGACACCTACTGGGCGGCAACCGGCGGCCGCGACGTCCCGGCACTGCTGGCCCAATACGGCGACCGGATCACCCACCTGCACGTGAAGGACGGTCCCCTGCAGCCGTCACGCAGCGGCGCGGCGAACGTGGTGCTCGGCACCGGCCTGATGGACATCCCGCCGATCCTCGACGCGTCGCCGAAGCGCACCTGGGTGTGCGAGTTCGACTTCGCGGCCGTCGACCCCATCGAGGAGGTCCGTCAGAGCATCGCCTACCTCAAGGAGCGGTGATGGCGGTCGGGATCGGCCTCGCCGGAGCCGGAACCATCTCGACCCAGTACCTGACGAACCTTGCGCAGTACGCCGACGTCGAGGTCGTCGCCATCGGCGACCTCGACACCGACCGGGCTGCGGCACAGGCCGAGGCCCACGGCGTGCCGACCTCCGGCACCGTGCAAACGGTGCTCGAGCATCCCGGCGTGGACGTGGTGGTCAACCTCACGATCCCTTCCGCCCATGTGGCGGTCTCCACGGCGGCGATCCGAGCCGGCAAGCACGTGTGGAGCGAGAAGCCGCTCGGGCTCGACCGGGCATCTGCACGGGCACTACTCGACGAGGCCGCCGCGTCGGGGCTGCAGGTCTGCTGCGCGCCCGACACCATTCTCGGGCCCGGTATCCAGGCAACGCTCCGTGCGATCGCCGACGGCTCAGTCGGCCGTCCGCTGGCAGGGCTGGCGATCATGCAGAACCCCGGCCCGGACGCCTGGCACCCGAGTCCGGAATTCTTCTTCTCCGCCGGCGGCGGGCCGGTGCTGGACATCGGTCCGTACTACCTCACCTCACTGGTGCTCGGGCTCGGTGCGGTCACGTCCGTCCTGGCCGGCGGTGGACGGGCGCGTGAGGTGCGCACGGTGATGGCCGGGCCCAACGCCGGTGCCACCTTTGGCGTGTCGGTGCCGACGACGGCGAACGTGCTGCTGCGGCACGCGTCCGGCGCGTCGTCGGTGTGCCTGTTCAGCTTCGACTCCGGCCGGCGGCGCACCGGCCTGCTGGAGTTCCAGGGGACAAAGGCCACTGTCGTGGCCCCCGATCCCAACCGGTTCGACGGGGTGATGCGGACGCACGTGGACGGCGAGGTGCACGGTGAGCTCGACCTGGAGGACGCGGGCATGGGCCGTGGCATCGGCATCGTCGACCTGGTGCGCTCGCTCGCGGACGGCACCACGCCCCGCGCCAACGGCGAACTGGCCTACCACGTGCTCGACATCATGCTCGCGATCGAGGAGTCGATCGCGTCCGGGAATCCGGTGGCTGTGACGTCGGTTCCTCCCATCGTTGCGCCGCTCCCGGCAGACTGGAGCCCGCTGAGCCCGCGGTAGCCGGGCAACCGTTGGCTGCGTCCGCCCGCCCGACAACCCATGAGGGAGTTCGCATGAAGCTGGGGTTCTTCACCGCCTGCCTGCCCTCGTTGACGCTGGAACAGGTCGCCGGCCACGCGGTCGCCCTGGGCTACCAGTGCCTGGAGGTGGCCGCCTGGCCCACCCAGCCCGGACGCGACTTCGAGGCGCCCCACCTACCGGTGGCCACCTGGACCGGTGCCGACGTGGACGCGACCCTCGGCCTGCTGGAGCGCACCGGGCTGGAGATCTCCTCCCTCGGCTACTACGAGAACAACCTGATCGGCGACCTCGGCCGACGGGAGGAGATCCGCACCCATGTGAAGGCCTGCGTCGACGTTGCGCAGTCTCTGGGCGTGCCCTACGTCGGTACCTTCATCGGCCGCGACCCGGCGAAGACGATTGTGGAGAACATGGCTGAGGCAGAGCGGGTGTTTCCCGAGCTGGTGGACTACGCCGGCGAGCGTGGCGTGAGGCTCATGATCGAGAACTGCGTGATGGAGGGCTGGCACCCCGACGGCTACCCGGGCAACATCGCCTACTCCCCGGAGCTGTGGGACTGGATGACCAGCACACTCGGGCTGTACCTGAACTGGGACCCGTCGCACCTGGCCTGGATCGGCATCGACCCGGTGGAGACGATCATGGACTTCGCAGCCTCGATCGTGCACGTGCAGGCCAAGGATCTCGAACTGTTCCCCGACAAGCGCAACCGGTACGGCTTCTACGGCGCGGTCGAGAAGGGCGGCAACCCCTGGCACACCGGCTGGTGGCGCTACCGGGTGCCGGGACGCGGCAGCGTGGACTGGCTGCGGGTCGTCGACCGGCTGTACGAGGCGGGCTTCACCGGGACGGTGTCGGTGGAGCACGAGGACCCGATGTGGGGCGGCACCCCTGAGAAGGTGACCGAAGGCCTGCGGATCGCCTACGGCACGCTGCGTCCGCTGATCGGGGACGTCAACGTCTGAGCCGGCGCCAGCCGTTCAGCCGCGAGCCTTCCGGACAGCTCTCCAGACGAGTCCTGCGACGACCACAACCCCCCCGATGATGATGAAGTAAGGCTCCACTGTCTGTGCTCCCGCTCGGATTGGGTGACAAGGCCGCCCGGGCTGCCGGGCGGTCCGAGTGAAGTATGCCAAGCCCGGACTCCGGTTGCGCGCCCGATGCTTGGATGGGGGCGCTGTCCTGCGTAGGCGCGTCCGCCCCGGGCAGTGCGCTGGTGTTCACCTGCGTGCGGCGCAGCATCACCGAAGGCTCAACGAACCAGGTGGCGGTCAACGACGGCGAGCGTGCAGCCCTTGCCGTGGTCAGCCGAACTGCTTGACGCGGCAGGCGGCCTGATACGCGGGGAATGGACCACTGTCGTGCGGGGTTGGCCAAGGCATGAAGGCACTTCTCTACGACCAGTACGGCGGCAACGACAGGTTCAGGATCGGCGCGGTCAGCGACCCGCTGGTCGGGCCGGACTCGGTGCTGGTGAAAGTGGTGGCCGCCGGCCTCAACCCGGTCGACTACAAGGTTCGCGAAGGCTACCTGCAGGGACTGATGAAGGCGGTGTTCCCCGTGGTGCCCGGCTGGGACGTTGCCGGCGTCGTTGTGAAGATCGGCCTCGACACCCCGGAGTTCTCCGTCGGTGACGAGGTGCTGGCCTACGCCCGAAAGGACTTCGTGCACGGCGGCACGCTCGCAGAACTGGCCGAGGTGCCGGTGCGCACGGCCGCCCACAAGCCATCGGGGCTCAGCTTCGAGGAGGCGGCAGCCCTGCCGCTCGCCGGACTCACCGCATTGCAGACGGTGCGGCGCTCGGGCCTCGGTGCCGGCTCGACGGTCCTCGTGCACGCCGCCGCCGGCGGTGTCGGATCGTTCGCCACCCAGCTCGCCGTGATGGCCGGAGCCCGGGTCGTCGGGACGGCGGGGGAGGCCAACCACGACTACCTGCGGGAGTTGGGCGCAGAGCCGGTGGCCTACGGTGACGGCCTGGTCGCGGCCGCGCAGGCGCTCGCGCCGGACGGGTTCGACGTGATCCTCGACTACGTCGGCGGACAGGCCATCGAGACCGTGCCCGACCTGTTGCGTCCGGGCGGGACGGTGGTCTCCATCGCCGACGGACGCGTAAGCGGTCTTGGCGGCACCTACGCCTGGGTGCGTCCGAGCAGTGGTGACCTCGCCGAGCTCGCGGCGCTGGCGGCAGGAGGACGGCTGAAGGTCACCGTCTCGAGGGTCTTCGACCTCGACGACGCTGCCCAGGCCTACGCAGCGCTCGAGGGCGGCCACACCCGCGGCAAGATCGTGGTGCGCATCTGATCGGGCCCCTTCGAGGTGTGGGATCATTCGGGCATGTGTGTTACCGGCCACTCGGCTCGCCAATTGGGTGCGTGACAGATGGCGAGTACACCGTCGGTCGACGCCGAGCTGCCCCCACGTCCGGCCACCATCTATGACGTCGCGAGGGTCGCGGGCGTCTCCCACCAGACGGTGTCGCGGCTGCTGAAGGGCGCGAGCAACATCGGCCCCAAGCGCAGGCAGCGCATCGAGGAGGCCCTGCGCGAACTCAGCTACACCCCCAACGAAGCCGCCCGGACGCTGGCCACGCGCAAGCCGCGCAAGATCGGCGCCGTGATCACCGACCTGCAGGACTGGGCCCCGCAGCAGATCCTGCGGGGCGCAGCCGACGCGGCGCGCGCTGCCGGGTATGTCCTGGACATCGTGGCCGTCGACGTCAACGACGACACGAAGGTGGGTGAGGCACTCGCCGTGCTGACCCGACGGTCGCATGCCGGCGCCGTGGTGCTGGCCTCCTCCGATTCCACGCTCGCCGCCCTGGAGACTATCGGGCTCGACCTTCCGTTCGTGCTGGAGATCGAGGCACCGCTGGAGCCGGGCGATGCTGCCCTCGCCGAGCATCCCTACGGTCAGATCGTGGACCACCTCGCCGGCTTGGGTCACAGGCGGTTCTTCGAGATCACCGGCCCCGGCCTCTGGCGCGCCGCCAGGGTCCGGGATCTGGTCTACAGGACACGCGTCGAGGAGCGCGGCCTTACCCACGTTGGCGCCGCCGAGGGCGACTGGGGCGCCGCTTCCGGCTACGCCGCCATGTCCTCCTTCGACCCTCAGGCCACGGCCGTGGTTGCCGGCAACGACCTGATGGCCCTCGGCGCGATGTTCTGGCTCAGGGAGCACGGCCTCCGGGTCCCCGAGGACGTCAGCGTCGTCGGCTATGACGGGCTTCCGGAGGGACAGTTCTACGTCCCGCCGCTGACCACCATGACGGTCGACTTCGTCGCCCTCGGCCGGCAGGCGGTGAAGCAGCTTCTCGACCTCATCGAGCCCGGCTCGAGCACCCCTGTACGCCTGAGCACGGAGTTGACCGTGCGCTCGTCCACCTGCAGGGCGCGTCAGTCCTAAGGTCACGATTTCACAACGGTCCTTGACGGTCGGCGTCGTGTTATCGGTAACTTGTTACCGGTAACTTGTTACAGCGTCGAGACAGGGGTGCAATGTCGAACTTGTACGAGGCCGAGGGGATCCGTTTCGGCGCGGCTTACTACCTCGAGTACCAGCCCTCTGCCGAACACCTCGAGCGTGACCTCGACCTGATGAAGGAAGCGCACTTCACCGTCATCCGCGTCGGTGAATCCGTCTGGTCCACCTGGGAGCCGCGCAACGGTGTCTTCGACCTCGAATGGCTCCAACCAGTGTTGGACGGGGCTCGCGCCCGCGGCATCGGAGTCATCCTCGGCACCCCCACTTACGCAGTCCCGCCGTGGCTCGCGCACGCCTACCCGGAGATCGCCGGTGAGCCCCACTCGGGCCAGCCGATGCCCTGGGGGTCGCGCCAGGAGATCGACTACACGCACCCGGCGTTCAAGTTCCACGCTGAGCGCATGATCCGCAGGATCGTCGCCCGCCACGCCCAGCACCCCGCCGTCATCGGCTACCAGGTCGACAACGAGCCGGGCAACATGCTGATCCACAACCGCGGCACCTTCATCGCGTTCCGCGAGTGGCTGAAGGACACCTACGGCGACGTCGAGACCCTGAACCGGGAGTGGGGCCTGGTCTACTGGTCGCACCGGCTCTCCGACTGGGCAGAGCTGTGGCTCCCGGACGGCAACGTCCAGCCCCAGTACGGGCTGGCGTGGCGCCGGTTCCAGGCCCTGAAGACTGCCGAGTTCATCGGCTGGCAGGCCGACATAGTCCGCGAATACGCCCGCGACGACCAGTTCGTCACGACCTGCATCGCGTACGACCGGCCGGCGGTCGATGAGTGCCAGACCAACGAACGCCTCGACATCGGCGCCGCCAATCCGTACTACGGGGTGCAGGACCACCTGGAGCTGACCGCGGACCTCGAACGACCCGACGTCTGGGTCCGGACCGGTGTGGACGGCCTGATCGAGCTGGCTGACCGCGGCTTCGCGATGAAGCAGGCCCGCTACCTGGTCACAGAGACCAACGCCCAGGCGATCCACGGCGGTTGGCAGAACCTGCCGCCGTACGCCGGTCAGATCAAGCAGGCCGGTCTCGCCCTGGTGGCACGCGGGGCGGCCATGATCGAGTACTGGCACTGGCACACCCTGCACTTCGGCGCGGAAACCTACTGGGGCGGCGTGCTCCCACACTCCCAGGTTCCGGGCCGCGTCTACACCGAGGTCAGCGAGCTCGGCGAGCTCCTGGCGGGACTGGGCAACCGGTTGGACGGCTACGTCCCCGACCACGACGTCACCGTGCTGTTCTCGAACAACTCCAAGTACGCGATGGAGGTCCACCCGCCGCTGGCCAATGCTGACGGGTCGCGGCGTCCACAGGCCTACCTCGACATCGTCGGGGCCTTCCAGTCGGCGGTCCTCCACTCCGGGCGCCAGACCCGCCTGCTGCACGAACAGCAGTTCGACGGGCTCGACGTGGCCGACCTGGTTCGCGAGCATCCTGTGCTGGTCGCGGCCGGCTTCTACACCGCCTCAACCCCGCAGCTGGAGAAGCTCCGCGACTACGCCCTGGCCGGCGGTCATCTGGTCGTCGGCATCAGGACCGGCTACGGGGACGAGGAGAGCCGGGCCCGGTTCGCGGTCGCCCCCGACGTGCTGCGTGAAGCCGCCGGCGTCCACTACGAGGAGTTCGCCAACCTGCCCGCCCCGCTCCGGGTCACCAGCGAGTCCCTCGACCTGCCGGACGCGGCCAGGGCCACCCGGTGGGCCGACGGCGTGCTCGTCGACAACGCAGAGGTGCTGGTCGCCTATACACACCCGCACCACGGCCGGTTCGCCGCGGTGACCACCACCCCGGCAGGGAGCGGGCGGGTCACCTACGTCGGCACCCTCCCCAACCGCGCCCTCGGTGCGGCGTTGATGAATCAGATCCTCCCCGCTCCGGTCGCCGGTGACTGGTCGCGGAGCCCCAACGTCACCGTGCTGTCCGGTGCCGTGGAGGGCGGGAAGGCCTACTTCCTGCACAACTGGGGCCCGGAACGGGGGCAGGCCACCCTGCCCTGCGCTCTCACGGACGCCTTCACCGGCGCCGACCACCCGTCCAACCACTCCCTCGACCTGCCTGCCTGGTCGGTGGCCGTCCTGTTCGCGAAAGACAACGAAGTCCAGTCCCACTGATCGATCCCCAGAAAGGTCCTACTCTCATGGCTCTTGATCGTCGCTTGTTCCTGACCACCTCGCTCGGCGCTGCCGCGGTAGCGGGATTCGCTGCCTGCTCGGCCTCGCCCGGCGCCCCCGGCTCTGTCGCCGCCACCCCCAGCTCGTCCGCACTGACGGAGGACGAGCGCCAGAAGGCCCTGAACACCCCCACCAACCTGGTCTTCTGGACCTGGGTGCCGAACATCACCTCTCAGGTCGAGCTGTTCACGAAGCAGTACCCGCAGATCAAGGTCAAGGTGGAGAACGTCGGCCAGGGCGCCGACCACTACAAGAAGATGCGCACCGTGCTGAAGTCCGGCAAGGGCGCCCCCGATGTGTCCCAGGTCGAACTGCAGTACATCTCCTCGTTCACCGTCACCAAGAACCTGCTCGACCTCGCCCCCTTCGGTGCGGCCCAGCTGGAGTCGCAGTTCAGTCCGTGGGCCTGGAAGCAGGTCGTGACCGGCAGCAACGTCTGGGCGGTTCCGCAGGACGGCGGGCCGCTGGGCAGCCTGTTCCGCGAGGACATCATCAGCCAGGCCGGTGGCAACGGGGAGGTGGGCACCTGGGACGACTACTACAACCTTGCCAAGCAGGTGCGGTCCAACACGAAGTCCTACCTGGGCTGCCTCTCGCCGAACGAGGCCGGCATCATCCTGGGCTTCCTGTGGGCAGCCGGGGCGAAGCCGTTCAGCTTCGACGGCCAGCAGACGGTGAAGGTGAACCTGACCGACGAGACCTCGACCAAGGTGATGGCCTACTGGCAGAAGCTGCTCAAGGAGGACCTGCTGGCCGTGGACGCGGCCTGGACCGACAGCTGGTACCAGGGCCTGGCCAACGGCAAGTACGCCGGCTGGCTCACCGCGGCCTGGGGCCCGGTCTTCCTGCAGGGCACCGCAGGCAAGACCTCCGGCAAGTGGCGTGCAGCCAAGCTGCCGCAGTGGGACGCGGCCTCGAGCGTGTCCGGCAACTGGGGCGGTTCGACCAATGCGGTCATGAACACCTCCACCAACCAGATCGCTGCCTACGAGCTGGCGAAGTTCATCAACACCAACATCGACTGCACGCTGATGTTCGCCAACAAGCAGTTCTTCTTTCCCGTCACCACGGCCACCCTTGGCGACCCGCGGTACGTGGACCAAAAGTCGGAGTT
>Ga0209745_1000401_pt1 | contig 25942 bp, 25 predicted proteins | sample BarGraNGADG00312_FD_184495 | JGI IMG/M metagenome (GOLD analysis project Ga0209745, IMG submission 184495) | Arctic peat soil microbial communities from Barrow, Alaska - Barrow Graham LP Ref core NGADG0004-312 (SPAdes) (version 2) | ecosystem: Environmental > Terrestrial > Soil > Wetlands > Peat...
TCGCAGCTCGACCGGATCCTCAGCCGATCCCACCAAGGAGGGCGATCTCTGCGACCGCGAGCATCTGCCGTGACCGTACCGCCTGATCCACGCTCGGGCAGCTACTGGGGTCCGGTGCTGGACGGCAACACACTGACGACCCGGTCCACCTCCGCCCACAGGGCCTCAGGTATGGGGGTCGCCGCAAGAGACAATGTCTCCTCGATTCTCTTGGGACGCGACACCCCCACGACAGTGCTCGCTATGCGGGCGTCGCGTAGCGAGAACTGCAGGGCTGCCGCCGCCAAAGAGACTCCGTGCTCCCGGCACAGGTGCTCAACCTCACGGATCGCGTTGATCAGGTCCGGCGTCGCCTCACGGTAGGCATAGCGGCTCGACCGCTCAGTCCCGACGGCCAAGATGCCACCACCGAAGACTGCGGCGTTCACCACGCCCATTCCGCGCAGCGCCGCCTGGTCGATGAGCGCGTCCGCGTTCCTGTTGACGAGAGACCATCTGTTGTGTGTCAGCAGCACATCGAAGACGTCGAGCTCCAGGTAACGCGTCATCGCCGCCACGTCGCCACCCGCAACACCGACAGCCCCGGCCACTCCGGATTCGCGAAGCTCGAGCAGAACATCAATGGGCCCGCCGGGAGCCACCATGTCCGCGAATGCATTCTTCTCCGGATCGTGCAGGTAGAGCAGTGGCACACGCTCAAGCCCCAGGCGCGCGAGGCTCTGTTCGATGGATCGCCTGGCCTGGGCACCGGAGAACACACCTGAGGCCTTGTCGCGAGCGATCTTGGTCGAGAGGACGTACCCACGAGGAAGCCCGCCGAGCGATGCGATCGCTGCGCCTTCCGCGGACGTCGGGAGCGACCGCCCACGGGTCTGGTGCCAACCGATCCTTCGGCGGAGGTGTCCGAAGCCGCTGCGCCGCGAGCCGCGCGATCACCCCGCCCGCGGGGCCCGCGAGGGTGCGCGTCCTGCCCCGTCTACCTCGAATGCGATCACCCCGCCCGCGCGGGACCCGCGAGGGTGTCCACGACGTCGGCGAGGCTCGACGGGCCGCCGACGTTCCCGGCGAACACGATGTACGGCACGCCGTCCGGTCCGCCGCGCTCACTCGTGCGACACGACCACGCCGACACCTGCCCCGGGAACATCTGGCCGAGGATCTCGGCCCTGCGGATCCCTAGCGCCTTCGTCGCCACGTCGCTCGACGTGATCCCGCCCTTGGCGACGACCCATCCGATCGCTACCACGGACGCGACCACGCGGGCGACCACCTCCACGATCGCACGCGAGACCTCGCGCGCGATGCGCAGGCTCCCGTCCGCATCGGACCCGTCGACGCGAGTCCTGCTCGTGACGAGCAGGACGTCGGCGTGGCCGATCGATGCGGCGACGGAGGATGCGCACCTCGCGACCTCGGCCTCCCACGCGGGCGCGTCGCGGGCGCGCGTGGAGGGCGCCCCTCCGGCGACGAGGCGCGGCACGTCGAGGACGACCTCGGTGAGACTGTCGCCTCGCCGCGCACGGAGCGCGTCGAGCTGCTCGCCCGTCAGCGCCACGTGTGAGCCCACCACGATGAGGCCGTGGCCCGACGGGCCCGACGACGGCACGATCTCGTCACGGCTCAGCGGTGGCCGGGCATCGAGGCCGAGGAGAGAGCCGACGAACGACGGGCCGGACTGGATCAGCGCCCGGCAGCCGCTCCGCTGCGCCGTCCAGATCCCGAGAGCGACGACGTCGAGGTCGGCGGCCGTCATCGCGTTCACGACGACGGGCCGGCGATCGTGGCACCCGCGCAGGATGCCGGCCACGTCGTCGGGCCCCCCGACGCGGATGTCATCGAGCCCGATCGAGACGACGTCCTCGGCGCGCGTCGTCCCGCCGGTCTTCTCCTCGACGTACTCGCGCAGGTCCGAGCTCGTGAAGCCGAAGGTGGCGTCGTTCGCGTAGTCCGTGAGTCCGACGGGCACGAGGTCGTCGCCGGACGTCACGAGATGGACGTTGTCGCGCGTGACGCGACCGGCCTCGGGGAACGCCGGAACGAGGATGATCGCGTCGTACGGCTCTCCGCGCTCCTGCGCGCGCTCGGCCAGGACGTCGGACTCGAGCGGGAAGTGCCCGCGCAACGTCGAGTCGCCGCGCAGCACGAAGTCGACGACGCGGCGGTGGCGGGACGCGGCGTCGTCGACGGCGTCCGCGAGCTCGGAGACAAGGCGCGCCGCCGACGCGCCACCGAGCGAGCGCGTGTTCGTCAGGACGAAGAACGCGGAGCCAGGCTGCGAGAACGCCCAGTCCAGGTCATCGTCGTCCCACGACGTGATGACGGGCACGTCATGAACGAGCTGGCTCCCCGTCGGGTCGTCGTCGAGGATGACGAGTGTGTGCGCCGAGAGCGCGCGCGCCGCGCGGATCGCCGCGCGCAGCGACACCGCGGTCTCGGCGTCGCTCATCGGGCGGCGGCGTCGTGGACACGATCGGCGAGCTGTCCGATGCCGAGGCGCGGGCTCGACAGCACCGGCACCCCAGCAGCCTCCTCGATGCGCTCGGCGAGCCGCGACATCGATGCCTGGGCGAGCACGATGACGTCCACGTCCGCCGCCAGCGCGGTCGCCTGCTCGAGGACCATCGCGTCGTGCGTCTCGCGATCTCCGCTCATGAGGGTGTCGAACGCCCCGTCGGCGAGCCTCGTCGTGATCGTGACGTCGCGTCCGAGGTCCCGCGCGTGGCGAGCGACGAGATCGGCCGTCGGGGCGAGTGTCGTCGGGACCGTCGCGAGGATGCCGACGCGGTCGGCCGTCTCCGCTGCGAGGCGTGTCATCGCATCGTCGATCTTGACGATCGGCGTGTGGACGCGCTCGGCCGCGACGTCGAGCGCCGGTCCGAGCGACGAGCATGCCGAGAAGATGACGTCGACTCCGGCGGCCTCGGCGGCCTCAGCGAGGTGGACCATGCGCTCCGCGCTCGAGTCGGAGATGCCGTTCTCACGCACGACCGTGGCGAGCAGGTCGGAGTCCACGAAGTGCACGATCTCGGCGTCGGGGATCATCTCGGCAAGGAGCTCATTGATGATGGGCTCAACCGAGACAAAGACGAAGCTCGTGTGCAGCACGGCGATCCTCTTGGTCACTGTCGGTTCCCTTCCTGGGCTTCGGGTGGTGCGAATGCCGGCACGGGCGCCGCGCGCGTGTTGACATACAGTCCGTAGAGCGACGACGTCGCGGTCATGAAGAGTCGGTTGTGCGAGCGGCCTCCGAAGGCGACGTTCGCGCATCGCTCCGGAAGGTCGATCGCGCCGATGAGCGTTGCATCGGGTGCATAGACGCGGACGCCGTCGAGTCCCTCGCCACCGCTCCACCCGCACCAGAGATTGCCGTCCTCGTCGATGCGCAAGCCGTCGGGGATGCCGGCCTCGGCGTCGATGAAGAGGCGGTGGTCGCTCGCGATCGCGCCGTCGACGATGTCGAACGCGACGATGCGGCGGCGGGGTGCCGCGCGCGACTCGACGACGTAGAGCACCGACTCGTCGGGAGAGAAGGCGAGACCGTTCGGCGACCGCAGATCGCCGCTGGCGACCGTGAGCTCACCGCTGTCGCCGTCGATGCGGTACAGGTTCGTCGGCAGCTCGGGCTCGGCACGGTATCCCTCGTAGTCGCCGAGGATGCCGAAGACCGGGTCGCTGAACCACACGGACCCGTCCGAGTGGACGGTGATGTCGTTCGGTGAGTTGAGGCGCCTGCCCTCGTAGCCGTCGGCCAGGACCGTCACGGCGCCGCCGTAGTCCGTGCGCGTCACGTGGCGAGTGCCGTGCTCGCACGTCACGAGCCGGCCACTGCGGTCGCGCGAGTTCCCGTTGGAGTAGTTCGACGGGCTGCGGAACACCGCCGTCTCGCCGGTCGCCTCGTCCCACCGGAGGATGCGATCGTTGGGCACGTCGCTCCAGAACAAGGACCGCTGGTCGCCGAACCAGACCGGCCCCTCGGCCCAGCGGCAGCCCGTGAAGAGCCGTTCGACCTTGGTGAGGGCGAGAACGTACCTCGCGAACCGATCGTCGAGCACGCGGACCGCCGGATCGGGCAGTCGCGTGGTCGACTCCCACGCTGTCATCGCGCGTCCTCCTCTCCCAGTGGGATTCCGATGTCCGAGCTGAGCGACGCGAGACCGCGCCTGATGATGGTGACGTCTGCCGCGACGCCGACGACGTCGACTCCTTCGGCGAGGCGTCGCCGCGCTTCGGCGGCGTCGAGCGTCAGATAGCCCGCGTGCGCACCGATGGCGTGCAGTCGCGCGAACGCGTCGTCGACGGCCGCCTGGACCTCGGGGTGCTGGGCGTCGCCCAGGTGACCGAGGTCGGCGGCGAGGTCGGAGGGTCCGATGAACACCACGTCCACTCCTGGCGTCGCCGCAATCGCCTCGAGGTTGTCGAGTCCCGACGCGCTCTCGACCTGGGCGATGACGCAGATCTGGTCGGCCGCGCCGTGCAGGTAGCCGCGATCCTGCCCGTATCTCGCGGCGCGGGTGATCCCGGACACGCCACGGACGCCGTCGGGGGGATACCGCGTGAAGCCCACGGCCCTGACAGCGTCATCCGCGGACGCGATCGACGGGAACATGAGCGTGCGGGCGCCGGCGTCGAGAAGGCGCTTGACACGCTGCTGTTCCGCCCAGGTGGGGCGCACGAGAGCGTCCGTGGCGCCGCCGTCGAGCGCGCGCAGGCGGTCGACGACCCCGGCCACATCGGTCGCGGCATGCTCGGTGTCGATGAGGATCCAGTCGAACCCGACGCTGCCGAGCAGCTCGACCATCGAGGGGTCGGCGATCGTCGCAAAGGCGCCGACGAGTTGCTCGCCCGCACGTAGTCGGCGCAGGAACCGGTTCTCGCGCGCAGTCACGGTCGCCTCGCCGGCGAGCTCGCGTCGGTGCCGTCGCGGGTCATCGCGGCAGCGGCTTGAGCGTCGTGAGGCCGCCGTCGATCGCGAGCACGCTGCCCACCACGGACGTGGCGTCGGGGTCTGACAGGTAGAGCACTCCGCGGGCGACCTCGTCGGGGCGGACCATGGCCCCCGTCGGCTGGCGTTGGTGGTACGCCTCGAGCTGTGCGCGCGGGTCGAGCGCCTCGTCGATGTGCCGTCGGATCAGCGGGGTGTCGACGGTACCGGGGGCGACGCAGTTGACGCGGATGCCGTCCTCGACGAGGTCGGCCGCCATCGCGCGGGACATCGCCTCGACGGCACCCTTGGTGCCCGCGTAGAGCACGCGTCGGCGCAGTCCCGTGCGGGCGGTGCACGAACCCATGAGCGTGATGCTCGCGGCATCGGAGCGACGCAGCCACGGCAGCGCCGCGCGCACGACGCGCACCATGCCGAGCACGTTGACGTCGTAGACGTGGGCCCAGTCGGCGAGGTCGCCGTCGACGACGGTGGCGGCGTAGCTCACCCCGGCATTGGCGACGACGACGTCGATGCGGCCGTGCGCGGCGCCGAACCGTTCGACGACGGCAGAGACGGCCGCCTCGTCCGTGACGTCGGCGACGAGCGGCTCGGTGCCGTCGGGAACGCCTGCGTCACGGTCGATCACGCCGACGACGGCGCCGGCGTCACGAAAGGCCTCGGCGATCGCCCTCCCGATGCCGGCGGCCCCGCCCGAGACGATGACGGCGCGCCCTTCGTGGCGGCTCGTCATGCCGATCCGCCCGTCATGCGCGCGCCTCCTCGACGATGCGGCTGAGGTTCTCGAGGCGCCCGACCGAGCGGGTGCGCATCGCGGCGCCGGGATCCGGCTCGGCGACCGTGTCCGCCCAGACCGCCCTCCCGGCCAGGAAGCCGCTGGCTCCGCCGAGCACGGACTCGCGCACCGCGTCGGCGAAGTCGTCGCGCTCGACGCCGTTCGAGAGCACCACCCACGGGATGTCGATGAGCTCGGTGAGCGCCGCGGCGTGCTCGCGCACCTGTGACATGTCGCCCGGCACGTATCCGGGCACCTCGGCCTTGTAGATCGAACCGCCGTACGACGCCAGCTCTCCGGCGGCTCGCAGGATCGCTTCGTGCCGCTCCGACCGGTCGCGCCAGCTCGAGCCCTCCGCGGGTTGCACGATGCCCTCGACGAGGCTGGGGGCGCCCGCGCCGTCGGCGACATCGACGAACGAGCGCACGAGTTCCTCTCGCCGCGCCTCGGAGCCGTCGTCGCGCCAGATGACGAGGAGCTTGATCGCCGATGCGCCGACGCGTCGCACGTACTCGGGCGTGACGAGCGGGTCGAGCGCTGTGTCGACGACCGGCATATCCGGCGGCTGCCTGAGCTCGTCAGCCGCCACGATCAGCGCGCAGTGGGGGGCGAGAGGCCACCGGGGGTCGTCGCCGAGCCCGTAGGGACGATCGAGCAGAACCGCGGACGCGTGCTGCGACAGGATCCCCGTCGCCTCGTGCTTGAACGCCCGCAGCGCGTCGTCACCCACCTCGTTGCCATCGACGAGGGGGAACATCCGCCGCAGCGACTCGCGCTGGTCGAGAGCGACCATCGCGAATCCGCCGTGCGGTGCCCTCAACTTCCGCAGCGCGTCCCTCGCGTCGACACGTTTCGTCGTCATGTTCTGGTCACTCCGCCCTGGTGTCATCTGTCGGATTCGAGCGCGGCCCCGGAGAGGTTCCGCACGTCATCGGCATGTGGAATCGCGCTGCGTCCGTCGATGGCGCGACACGAGAGCGCGGCGACCGTCGCGGCGACCGTGGCCGCTTCCACGAGGCCCGCCCCCCGGACCGTCGCGGCGAGCAGGGCACCGTGGAACACGTCCCCCGCCCCGAGAGTCGAGACGACCTCGGTCTCGACCGCCGGAACGTGGACGAGGTCGTCGCCGTCGAGCAGGTACGCCCCGTCGCCTCCCGCCGTGGCGACGACCGCGCCGGCGCCGGCGGCGCGCGCCGCGACGAGCGCCCCGTGCACGTCCCCGGGGAAGCGCTGGAGAAGCTGAGCGACGGTGGGCACGTAGAGCGCGACGCCGGAGAGGTCGAGCTCGGCGATGCTGTTGCCCGCGTCCACGCTCACCTTCGGTCCCGCGCCCCGCGCCGCCCCTGTCGCACCGCGCACAGCGGCGTATCCGGTCTGGTCGGCATGGAGCCACGGTGCGACGTCACGCGGCACGGCATCCCGAAGGGGAGCGGTCGACGGGGTGGTGATGATCGTGCGCGTCCCGCGCCGTCGGCTGACGAGGATGACGCTCTCGGTGGTACGGACGTCCTCTCGCGCCGACACCCATCGCACGTCAACGCCCTCCGACTCGAGGCCGTCGACCACCGTTCGCCCGGCGTCGTCCTGGCCCACGACTGCGCACAGCGCCACTCTCGCCCCGAGGCGGGCGAGAGTGACGGCCGCGGTCGCCGCTGGTCCGCCCCCGGCGACGGTGAACCGCTCGACGAGGACGCGCTCGTCTTCGCCAGGAGTGGTGTCGACGACGATGACCCTGTCGAGGGTCGCGACTCCGACACAGAGGACGTCGTATTCCATGGCCTACTTCACGGCACCTGCGGTCAGTCCTGCGACGAGGTAGCGCTGGAGCAGGAGGAACCCGACGACGACGGGCACGCTCACCACGAGTGCGGCAGCCATGACCTGGTTCCAGTAGACGATCGCCTCCGTGGCATAGGCCCGCAGACCGACGGACAGGGTCCTGGTCAGGTTGTTCGTCAGCTGGGAGGCGAAGAGGATCTCGCCCCATGCCGTCATGAACGAGTAGACGGCGACCGCGATGATGCCCGGCCGCGCGGCCGGCACGACCACGCGGACGAGCGCGCCGACGGCGCTGGCGCCGTCCACTCTGGCGGCTTCGTCGAGTTCGCGAGGGATGCCGTCCATGTAGCTGGCCAACATCCAGATGGAGAACGGCAGCGTGAACGTCAGGTACGTGACGATGAGTCCGAGCCTCGTCTGATAGAGGAGGTCGAAGCCGAGTGTCTGGTCGATGCTCACGAAGATCACGAAGAGCGGCAGCAGGAACAGCACGCCGGGGAACATCTGCGTCGAGAGCACGACGCCGCGGAACAAGCCACGACCGCGGAAGCGGTACCGCGAGATCGCGTAGGCCGCGAAGGTCGCGATGACGACGGAGCAGATCGCCGCGGCCACGGACGCGATGAGGCTGTTTGCGAAGTACCGTGCCAGCGGCACCGTCGACCACATCTGGATGAATGGCTGGAACGTGATGTTCTGGGGCCACCACTGGAAGTCGCCCTGGACGTCGCGCAGCGGCTTGATCGCCGAGGTCGCCATGACGTACAGCGGAACCAGCACGAAGATCGTCAGAGGGACGAGGACGACCCACCGGAAGATCCGGAACGACAGTTGCTCACGCATCTCGGTTGACTCTCCTGTTCACAAGTGCCCACACGCCCGCGACGAGGATCAGGAAGAGCATCAGCAGTACGGACATCGCCGAGCCGAGCCCGAAGTTCCACTGGATGAACGAGCTCTGATAGATGTTGACGACGAGGAGATTCGCCGGGTCGGGTGGCGCCGCGCCGAAGAGCACGTACGGCGTGTTGAACTCACGGAACGTCCACAGGAACATCAGGAGTGCGAGCACCATGCTGATGGGCTTCATCAGTCCGATTGTGATGTACCGGATCTGCTGCCAGTCGCTGGCGCCGTCGATCACGGCCGCCTCGAACAGCTCCTCAGGAATGGACTGCATACCGGCCATCAGCATGAGGAACGCGAACGGCCACTGGTGCCAGATCGCGACGACCACCAGTACCCAGAATGAGTTCGTGCCGAGCAGCCAGAATGGCGGATCGCCTGTGAGGTGCAGGGTATTCACGATGAGCTCGTTGAACAGTCCGGTGTCGCGCTGGAAGATGAACTTCCACGTGATGATGCCGGCGTAGGCCGGGAGAGCATAGGGGATGAGGAAGACCGTGCGCAGGACCCCGCGGCCGCGGAACCTCCTATGCAGGACGATCGCGGCCGCCATGCCGACCAGATAGGAGATCCCGATGACGAGCACCGTGAACGCGAGCGTCACCAGGAACGAGTTCGCCATCTGGCGTCCGAGCGGGTTACCGAAGTCGAGAGCCGTCCCGTAGTTGGTGAGTCCGGCCCACGGCGCCTGCCGCCAGTTGGCGATGTAGAACTGCGTGAGCTCAAGAAAGCTCATCCAGGTGCCGACGATCATCGGGATCACGTGGATCAACAACTCGAACACGATCGCCGGCACGATCATGAGGAATGGTGTGATGCGCTTCCATGGGAACCGCTCGCGGAAGCGCACGACGCTTCCGTTCGGCTGGGGTGAGAGCCGAGGTCGCTGCTGGCCGACTGACGTAGCCATGTCTTCGGTTCTCCTTCAAGGGAGCTCCCGCCCCGTGTTCGCTTCCGCGAACGCGGGGCGGGACGAGTGCCGTGCCTCGATGATCACCGGGAGCGGGCACTCCGCCCGTCATGTGGACACTGACCCTGCTAGCTCGTGGCCGCCGTCTGCTGCTTGGCAGCCTCGAGGGCGGCGCGAACGTCGTCCTCGGTGGGCGCGCTACCCGTCGCCGCCTGCTGCATGAGGCTCACGACGGCGCCGCCGACGTTCGCCTGGAACGCCGAGACGCCGGGCACGAGCGACAGCGGTCGAGCGTTGTTGGCGAGGATGTCGCTCCACGCCTCGAGCTTGTCCGGGTAGTCGGCGAACGCGGACGCCGGAACGTCCTTGACCACCGGCAGGGTGCCGTAGGCCGCGTTGAGGATCTCCTGCTCCTCCGGGCTCGTCATGAACGCGACGAACTTCAGCGCCTCGTCGAGGTGCTTCGTGTTCTTGAAGATGGAGATGTTCGTACCGGCGACGAAGCTGTCACCGGTCGGGTCGCCACCATCGGGCGCCGGGACCGGCACGATGCCGTAGGCGTCAGGAGTCATGCCGTTCTGGTTGAGGCCGTTGACCCCCCCCGTCTGCTGGAAGTACATCGCAGCCTTGCCGCTGGCGAAGTCAGTCGTGGAGGGACCACCACCGTCGGTGTACTGCGCGTCGGACGGGTTCATGACCTTGTCGGTGCCCATGAGGTCGACGTACCGCTTCACACCCGCGACCATCGCGTCGTTCGTGAAGTCGGGGTTGCCGGCGGCGTCAAACGGCGACCCGCCATTCTGCGACGTCGTGATGAACGCCATGTGCATGCTGACGTTCACCGTGCCCGCGGGCATCGTGATGCCCCACTGATCCTGGTCCGGCTTGGTCAGGACCTTGGCGTCCGAGACGAGCTCCTCCCACGTCGTCGGCGGCTCGAGACCCGCGTCCTGGAACATCGCCTTGTTGTAGTACAGCGCGTACACCTGGCTGTACAGCGGCAGGGACTGCGGTGTCTGTCCGGGTGGACCGGCCGTGGCGAACGCGGACTCGACGAACTTGTCCGCGCCACCGATGGCCTCGAGAGCGGCATCGTCCCACGGGTACCACGCACCCGAAGTCGCGAGGGTCGTCGCGTTGGTGTTGCCGAGGTTCGACACGTCGGGACCCTGGCCGCTCACCGCCGCGGCGAGCTGGTTGTTGATCAAGTCGGCCCATGGCACCACCTGGAGGTCGATGTGGATGCCCGTCTGCTGCTCGAACTTGTCCATCTCGGGCTGCAGGATGCGCATGTCGTCATTCATGTCCGCGCCCTGGTTGGTCGCCCAATAGGTGAGCGTGACCTGCTGCCCTCCGCCGCCACCTCCGGTCGAGTCGCTGCTCGCAGCGTCGGGTGTGCCCGCTGAGCAGGCTGCCAGCCCGAAGACTGCCGCCGCCGTGCCAGCAGCTGCCCAAATCCGGATCTTCATATGCGAACTCCTTCTCTGAGGTGCTCAGATGAGAGCGCCGCCCAGCACTCTCCGTCGAGTTCCGCCATTAAACCAGGCACAAGATCTGTTGTCAACCAAACAAACCAACCGTGAGAGACGGCCTTCGGTGGGGCCAGCGGCGACTAGGTCGTGACGCTGCTCACAATCGATGCGAGCAAGACCGCGCCGAACACCTCCACCGGGATCAGGACGAACAGGACGATCGCTGCCACGAGCGCGGTGACCGCCGAGCGCCGGACGACCCGCATGTCCCCGGCGCTCCGCGCTCCTACCAGCGCCGTCACGGCGAAGCCGGCGGCGGCCAGCTCGAGCAGGCCGGCGACCGGCACGAGCAGCGGAAGGAACCTCACGGCGAACGTGTGGACACCATCGCTCGGGATGAGCTGGGTGATGACCGCGAGCCCGATCCCGACCAGGACGACGACGACGGCGCCGGTGAGCAGCCGCTGCGCAACCGCGAGCGCGCCACGCTTTCCATGCATGGCTATGCACCGTAGACCACCCCCATGCGCGCACGCCGGTCGGGGGCACGGCACGGTTGCGGCCCTCCGACGCTCGGTTCGCGCACGACGTAAGCCGCTGCGCCCGCGCTCTGCGAGACACCGCCGCATGTCAGCGCTATGGTTGATAAGCAACAGAATTCTGTTGGTGAGCTCACACTCCGACGCCGGGGCGACCGCTGCGGCGCCACCGAACACGCCGAAAGGACGACGGTGTCTCTACGCTCTCTCTCCCTCCAGCTCTACAGCGTCCGCAACGCACTGGAGGCGGACGTCCCGGGCACGATCGCCAGGGTCGCCGAAGTCGGCTACACGCAGGTGGAAGCCTCGTACAAGGTCCTCTCGCGCGGTCCCGCGCTCCTCGACGCGATCCGTGCGAACGGCCTCACGTCACCGACGATGACCGGATCACTCGTCGATGTCGACAACCGCGACCACGTGTTCGCGACGGCGGTCGAGCTCGGTGCCCGTAGCGTCATCGACACCTTCATCCCCGAGCCGCGGTGGTCGAGTGCGGACGATGTGCGGCACATCGCCGACGAGCTCAACGCCGCCGCCTCCGAGGCGGCACAGCACGGTCTGCGGGTCGGCTACCACAACCACTGGTGGGAGCTCGAGAAGACCTTCGACGGCTCCGTCGCGTTGGAGCTCCTGATCTCGCAGCTGGCGCCCGAGGTGGTGCTCGAGGTCGACGCATACTGGGTCGCGGTCGGCGGCGTCGACCCCGTCGACTTCGTGAGCCACCACAGCGACCGCGTGCGGTTCCTGCACCTCAAGGACGGACCGATCAACCACAACAACGCCGAGCAGGTCCCTACGGGCCAGGGCTCGATGCCGATCACGGACCTGTTGGCGGCGGCCACGGGTCTCGAGGCCGGCGTGGTCGAGTTCGACGAGTTCGACGGTGACGTCTTCGGCGCCATCGCGGCGAGCTTCGCCTACCTGGACCCGCAGGTGGTGCCGGCGTGAGCAGACCGTTCGGGGTCGGCGTCATCGGGGCCGGCACCATCAGCAACCAGTACCTCGAGAACATGACGAGGTTCCCCGACCTCGACGTCGTCATCGTCGCGGACATCATCGGGGACAAGGCCGCGGAGCAGGCCGCCGCGTACGGAGTGCCGGCGTCGGGGACGCCGGATGACGTCCTCGCGCATCCCGACGTCGACATCGTCGTCAATCTCACGATCCCGCAGGCGCACGCTGAGGTCTCGGCAGCCGCACTGGAGGCCGGCAAGCACGTCTGGTCGGAGAAGCCCCTCGCCACCAGCCGGGAGTCCGGCCGCGAGCTCCTCGGCCGTGCCGACGCCTCGGGTCTGCGGATCGGGTGTGCACCCGACACGCTCCTCGGCGCGGGCATCCAGACGGCGTTGCGCATGATCGAGAGGGGCGACATCGGCACTCCGCTCACGGGGCTGACGCTCTTCGAGGTGCCCGGTCCGGTCGACGACCACCGGAACCTCGAGGTGCTGCTGTCGCGCGGTGCCGGACCCCTGTGGGACATGGGCCCCTACTACCTGACGGCCCTGGCCCAGGTGTTCGGCTCGTTCGCCGACGTCTACGGCATCGGCCGGATCGCGCGCCCGGAGCGTGTCCTGCAGGTGGGGCCCAAGGCCGGCATGACGTACGCGGTGCAGGTGCCGACGCACGTCGCAGTCCTCGCCGACTTCGAGGCCGGCGCTGCAGCGACCACAGTGCTCAGCTGGGACTCGGCCCACCGACGTGTGGGCCACGTCGAGATCGTCGGGAGCGAGGCCACGCTGTCGATCCCCGATCCCAACATGTTCGACGGCACGCTGCGGATCCGCGGCAAGGGCGACGACGACTGGACCGACGTGGCCGCGACGGGTGCCGTGGGGGGCCGCGGACTCGGCCCCCTGGACATCGCGCGATCGGTCGTCGCGGGGGTACCGCACCGCGCCTCCGGCGAGCTGGCGTTCCACGTGCTCGACGTGATGGCGTCGGTGTCGAAGTCGATCGAGAGCCACGAGCGGGTGGCGGTCGAGAGCTCGATCTCGAAGACCCCGGCGATCGCGGAGGACTGGGACCCGTACGCCCGCACGCTCTGAGCGTTCCGACGCGTCGGGCTCCCGGCCACCTCCGCCAGGAGTCCGACGCGCTCGCGGCTACCGGCCGGCGTCCGCCGCGGCGCGGAGCCGCTCGACGATGCGGATCCCCGCCACCGCGTCGCGAGGGTCGACCGGAGCCGGGCCGCGGCCTTCGATCGCCAGGGCGAGCTGCCGGTAGAACTCGGGGTACCGTCCACGCTCCGTCGGGACCACTGCGTGGTCGAGATCCGATCCGAGGCGACCGTCGAGCTCGGACGATGCGGTGCCGTACTGCGTGTCGTGGGGAGATACCCCGGATCCGAGCTGCTCCTCCTGCGTGTCGAGCCCCCGCTTGGTGTACGCGGAAGCCGAGCCGAGGACGCGGAACCGGAACCCTCGCTGCGCGACGAGGCTGCTCATCCCGAGATGCGAGCGAACGCCCGACTCATGGACGAGGGCGATGAACGTGTCGTCGTCGTTGACGCCGTCGTCGCGCCGGGTCAGCAGCTCGCCGTATGTCTCGGACTCGATGACCGGACCGAAGAGCTGGATCGCCTGGTCGATGAGGTGCGAGCCGAGGTCGTACGCCACGCCGCCGCCCTCCGCACCGGACGTCTCGGTCTTCCACAGTGGTTGAGGTCGTGAACTGATCCACTCGAACCTCGACTCGAAGCGGTGGACCTCCCCGAAGCGGCCTTCATCGACGAGTCGCTTGACCGTGAGGAAGTCCCCGTCCCACCGGCGATTGTGGAAGACCGTCAGTAGGGTGTCGCGCTCCTGGGCGAGGTCGATCAGCCTCTCGGCTTCGTCGGCATGCACGGCCAGCGGCTTGTCGACGACGGTGGGGAGAGCGCGTCCGATCGTCAGGCGCGCGAGTTCTGCGTGCCTCGGCGTCGGCGCGGCGATGACGACGAGGTCGAGGTGATCACGCTGTGCGAGGAGCTCGTCGACAGTCGACACGACCCGCACGCCGGGATGACGGTGGAGTGCGAGCTCGGCACGTTCGGCGTTGCCGCTGACCACGACGTCGAGACGGTAGTGGTCGTCCGCCGTGATGAGAGGCCCGTGGAAGACCCGGCCCGCGAGGCCGTATCCGATGAGCCCGACCCTGATCGTCATGCCGTCACCTCCGCGGACGCGGACACCAGCGCCCCGACCTCGCCGCCGACCGCGATGCCTCGGCGCTGCGCGTAGGCGGCGATGATCCGCTGGCAGTCGCGGACGTCGGCGCGCCCGCCGTCCAGCCCGCTGCGCGGGGGGACGCCGTCGTGGATCATCGCCGCGAAGGCCTCGAGCTGGCGCTCGAACGCCTCTGACCCGCTCCTGCGGAGCACGCGCCGCTCGGCGTCGCCGTCGAGGCTCGAGACGGTGAGCTCCGTGGGAGCGTGCATCAGGTAGGGCGACGGGAACACCAACTCGACCGTGCCCGCGCCGTGGATCAGCCTGACCGTCTCGCGGTAGGCCGGGAAGTCGGGTAGGTAGTGCCAGGCGAGGCGGAACCGTCCGCCCGCCTCGAGGGCGCCGGTCGCCGAGATCGACGGCGGCACGAGGCCGAACGACCCGGTGTCGCGTCCCGTCGGCCTGATCTGGTGGGCCGACGACTGGCGCCAGATGTCGGCGTGCTCGACGGACGCCGGTATCGTCCCCAGGCTCCTCATGACCGACAGGTCGTGCGCGAGGCTGTGCACGAGCGAGCCCCGATACGCGCGCCACAGGTCATCGTCGACGTCGCCGAGCGCCATCACGCGCAGCCGCACGTCCTCCGCGTCGAACGCGCCGGTCGCATCGGCGGGGAGCGGGCCCGCTGGGCCGACGACGTGGACGAACTCCAGCTGGGTGCCGCCCGGCGGGTGCAGCACGGTGACCTCGACGCTGCGCACGTCGTCGACCTCTGCGACGACCTCGACGGCCGCCTCGACCGCCGAGTCGTACTGCTTCATGTAGCCGACGAGGATCGCGGGGTGCCCCAGGTCGGGCTGGCACGCGGCGAGGTCGTCGATCTCTGCGGTCGTGTAGGCGAGCGGCTTCTCGCTGAGCACCGCGAGGCCGTGGTCCCAGGCGGCGAGCACGGTGCGGGCGTGAGACCCGCGCTGGAGCAGCAGGACGGCGTCGATTCCGCCCGCCGCCAGCATCGCGTCGTAGTCGGTGAAGCGTCGTTCCCGCGCAATGCCGTGGCGGTCGCCCATCGCGTGCACGACCGACTCGGCGACGTCGCAGATCGCCGCGACCTCGAACAGGTCGGCGCGCCGCGCGAGCAGGGGGAGGTGGACCGCCTGCGCCACCGACCCCATGCCGAGGATGCCGAGCCGGATGCGCGGCGGGGCCACGCTCACTCGCCGGTCTCCTCGATGCCGTACGGCATCCGCAGCACCGACTTGACGTTGTCGCCGCGCTGCATCGCCGAGAACGCCTCCTCCCAGTCGTCGATCGGGTAGACCCCGCCGATGACGCGCTCGGGCTCGAGGACACCACTGGCGAACAACCGCAGCACGCTCTCCCACGTGCTCCACGTGTGGGAGTAGCAGCCGTACAGCGTCACCGCACGCTTGACGAGCGGGTCGATGGTGAATCCCAACGGCTGGGGTCCCCATCCGACCTTGGCGATGGCGCCGCCGGGGCGTACGAGGGCCATGCCCTGCTCGAGCGCGGCGCTCACGCCGGTCGCGTCGACGACGAGGTCGGCCCCGAGGCCGTCGTGGAGCGATCGCACGAGCGCGACCGGGTCCTCGGCGGTGATGTCGATCGCGTGGTCGGCGCCGAACTGGCGCGCCGTCGCAAGCCGGTGCCCGTCGACCGCCGTGCCCAGCACCACCGTCGTCGCCGCGCCGCTGAGGCGCGCGACCTGGAGGGCGTTGATGCCGATCGTCCCCGCGCCCTGGATCACGACGAGAGAACCGGGCTTCACGCCGGCGCGCTCGACGACGGCGTTGTAGGCCACGGCGTACGGCTCCGTGAGCGCGGCCGAGCCGAAGCTGAGGCCGTCGGGGATGCGGTGCAGGACGCGCGGTTCCGCCACCACGTACTCGGCCATCGCGCCGTCGCGTGCCAGGCCGTAGCCCTGGCGGCTCGGGCAGAGGTTGTAGCGACCGGTGCGGCACAACGCGCACTTGCCGCAGATCGACGCGGCGGTCTCGCACACGACGCGATCGCCGACCGACCAGCCGTCGACGCCGGCGCCGACGTCCGCGACGACGCCGGCGGACTCGTGGCCGAGCACGACCGGCAGCTTCTGGACGGAGCTCTTGCTCTGGGTGTTGTGCCACATGTGGATGTCCGATCCGCAGACACCCACCGTGTGCACCCGCACGAGCACCTCGCCATGGTCGGCGACCGGATCCGGATGGTCGCGGACCTCGATCGCGTGCGCCTCGTCCGCATACTTTACAAGCGCCCTCATCGGCACCCCTTCTCCTCTTCGCGGTCGACGATGCCGAAGATCGCCGACCGTGACTCTACGAGCCCCTCGCGGGCCGCCCGCCATCGACGCGCACGACAGTCCACCAGCATGACAGTCGCATTCTAACCAAGTGTTGTGATATTCCGCTCATCCTTCGTGCTAGCCTAAGGCATGCGCATCGCGGCGTTTCCCAAGGGCGACCTGCGTGCCCTGCTGGTCACTCACACGAAGACGGTGTACGAGTGGATCGAGGAGGCTCGCTCACTCGGTGTCGACGGCCTCGAGCTCCATCCAGGCTTCATCTGGGAGCCGGACGACGTCGCGCGGGTGGGAGACGCACTCGCCGACGCGGACTTCGAGATGCCGATGATGTGCGCATCTCCCGACTTCACCCAGCCGGAGGCCGACGCGCGCAAACGCGAGATCGACAGCCACGCCGACGTCATGCGTCTGACGCGCGAGCTGGGCGGGCCTGGCGCGACCTGCCGCGTGCTCAGCGGCCAGGCACGCGCCGACGTCGCCATCGACGACGGCGTCGAGTGGGTCGTCGAGGCCATCACGTCGCTGCTCCCGCTTGCCGAAGAGCTCAACATCGTGCTCGCGATCGAGAACCACTACAAGGCGAGCACGTGGGAGTACCCCGAGTTCGCGCAGCGTCCTCCGGTGTTCCATCAGATCGTCGACGCCATCCCCGAGCGTGTGCGCTTCGGGGTGCAGTTCGATCCTTCGAACGCGCTGACGGCGGGGGTCGACTCGGCCGACTTCCTCGCGACCGTCATCGACAGGGTCGTGACGATGCAAGCGTCCGACCGCTTCCTCGAGAACGACACCGGTCTTGACGACCTGCGCATCGCCGACGGGACGATCGGGTACTCGGACAAGCTCAAGCACGGCGTCATCGGTCGCGGCCTCAACGACTACGACAGGATCTTCGGCATGCTCGTCGAGGCGGGCTACGACGGATGGATCTCGATCGAGGACGGCGTCAACGGCTTCGACGAGCTCAAGGCGTCGGCCGACTTCCTCGTCGACGCGCGCGAGCGTTGGTTCTCCGGCTCGCACGACGTGCGGGTCCGCAACCACGAGAAGGCCAAGGCGGCGGCCGGCTGATCGACCGTCGCGCACCACACCCCCTCACCACGGAGTCCATCGATGAGTCGTGACATCCACAGCCTCAAGCGCGTCGACCTCGTCCACGGGATCGTGCAGGTCTCCCTCGACCTCAAGAACATGGACGACGCGCTGCGCATGGCGAAGATCGCGATCGACGCCGGCGCAGACTGGCTCGAGATCGGAACCCCCCTCGTCCTCGCGGAGGGCGCCCACGCCGTGCGCAGGCTCCGCCGCGAGTACCCCGACGTGCCGCTCGTCGCCGACGTGAAGATCATGGACGGCGGGTATGGGGAAGCGCGCTTGTTCGCCGAGGCCGGGGCCGACGCGGTGGTCGTCATGGGTCGCGCACACAGCGCGACGGTCCAGCGTGTGTGCCAGGCCGGCGAGGCGTTCGGGCTGCTCGTCATGGGCGACGACATGGGCGCGACCGACCGCATCGCCGAGGGACGTCGCCTCGAGTCGCTCGGGGTCGGCATGGTCCTCCACCACATCGGCCACGATCACCGCGACATGCACAAGGAGCTAGGGCTCTCTCCGCTGACCGACCTCGCCGGAATCGTCGAGGCGACATCGGTCCCCGTGCAGGCCGTCGGCGGACTGACCATCGACCAGGCCGTGACGTGCCCGACGCTCGGCGCCGGCGTCGTCGTGTTCGGCGCCCCGCTCGCGATCGACAACGAGACGTCGTTCACGATTCCGGAGGGCGACATGCCGCGAGTGCTCGGCGAGGCGATCGCGCGCGTGCACGCGACCCCGGTCGCACACGTCAACGTATGAACGCCGTTCGCTACGAGCGGCTGCACCACACCTCGTTCACGCATCCGCCCGGTGTTGAAGGCCGCGCCCGCGACTTCTACGCGGGCGTCCTGGGGCTGACCGAGGTACCCAAGCCGGAGACGATGGACCGCTCGCGAGGCGTGTGGTTCCGGTCCGACCCGACCGGACGGGGAGGCATCGAGATCCACGCCATCCCCGATCCTGACTTCCGTCCGAACTGCCTCGGCCATCCCGCGATCCTCGTCGACGACCTCGACGGGCTCGCGGCGCGGCTGCGCGCGCATGGCATCGTGGTCGAGCCGGACGACCGGTTCCCGGCCCACCGGCGCTTCCACACGTACGACTTCTTCGGCAACCAGCTCGAGTTCCTTCAGGCGGCATCATGAGTCATCCAGTCACGCTGTTCACCGCCCAGTGGGCGGATCTTCCGTTCGAGGAGGTCGCGCGCCTCGCCGGCGAGTGGGGCTTCGACGGCCTCGAGATCGCGTGCAAGAACCAGCACCTCGACGTCGATCGCGCGCTCGAGGACGACGCGTACCTCCGCGAGCGGATGGAGATCCTCGACCGCAACGGGCTGAAGGTGTGGGCGCTGTCCAACCACTCGCAGGGCCAGGTCGTGTGTGACGACCCGCTGGACTTCCGGCACGAGTCCATCGTCGGCCCCCGGACGTGGGGCGACGGCGACGCCGAGGGCGTGCGCGCGAGGGCGAGCGAGCAGGTCAAGAAGACGGCGATACTCGCGCGGCGCATGGGCATCGACGTCGTCACGGGCTTCACCGGGTCGAAAATCTGGCGCTACGTCGCGATGTACCCGCCGGTCCCCCGCGAGGTGATCAACGACGGGTACGAGGACTTCGCGCGCCGGTGGAACCCGATCCTCGACGTGTTCGACTCCGAGGGTGTGCGGTTCGCGCTCGAGGTCCACCCGAGCGAGATCGCGTACGACTACTGGACCACGGTCCGCGCCCTCGAGGCGGTCGACCACCGGGACGCGTTCGGCATCAACTGGGACCCGAGCCACATGGTGTGGCAGGACATCGATCCGACCACCTTCATCGTGGACTTCGCCGACCGCATCTACCACGTCGACTGCAAGGACACGCGCATCCGCCCACACGACGGCCGTGCCGGGCGGCTCGGTTCACATCTCGCGTGGGACGACCCGCGCCGTGGGTGGTCGTTCGTGTCGGCCGGCCACGGGGACATCGCGTTCGAGGACGCGTTCCGGGCCTTGGAAGCCATCGGGTACTCGGGGCCGATCTCCATCGAGTGGGAGGACGCGGGCATGAGTCGTTACGTGGGCGCCCCTGCCGCGCTCGCCCACGTGCGTTCGCTGCTGTGGGAGCCGCCGACGGCGTCGTTCGACTCCGTCTTCGCGCAGACGTCGTAGCCGCCCTCGCCGCACGCTCGGAGGCGACAGGCGCCGAGGCGACGGGCAGGCCGGCGCCTCGGCGCCTCCGGTCACGGCCGGAGGACGACCAGCTTCTGGTGCGCCAGTTCGTGGATCGCGTACTTCACGCCCTCGGTTCCCTGGCCGGACCCCTTGACGCCTCCATAGGGCATGTGATCGGCACGGAACGACGGCGGCATGTTGACCAGCACGGTGCCTGCCTCGGCGCGACGTGAGAACTCCATCGCCGTGGCGAGGTCGCTGGTGTAGATCGCTGTGTTGAGCGCGTACTCGGACGCGTTCACGGCCTCGATGGCGGCGTCGAGGTCGTCGACGACGAGCAAGCTGAGCACAGGTCCGAAGGCCTCGTCGCAGACAAGACCGTCCAGCGGGTCGACGTCCGCCAGCAGCGTCGGCTGCAGGACGCCGTCGACGACCTCGCCGCCGGCGAGAACGCGGGCCCCCCCAGCAACAGCGCTGAGGATCGCCTCGTGCAGGGTGCGCGTGGCTTGCTCGGAGATCATCGGCCCGACGACGGTCTCGGGATCACGTGGATCACCCGTGACGACAGCTGCGAATCGCTCCCGGACCCGGTCGAGGAGTCCTTGGGCTGCGCCCGGGGTCGCATAGAGCCGCTGCAGGGAGATGCACGCCTGGCCCGAGTTCGCGAGCGCCGCTGTCACGGCGGCGTCCGCAGCTCGATCGAGGTCCGCGTCGTCAGTGACGACCATCGCCGTGTTCGAGCCCAGTTCGAGGATGTGCAGCTTCTCCGGCGATCGTGCCTTGATGCTCCAGCCGACGGGCGACGAGCCCGTGAACGTCACGACCTGCACGCGCGGGTCGGCGAGCCACTCGTCGACGGTGTCGGCCGGCCGTCCCGTGACGAGATTGAGCCGACCGGGCGGCAGGCCCGCGTCGACGAACGTCCGCGTCACGAGGCCCGCCACGACGACCGCACGGTCGCTCGGCTTGAGCACCACCGAGCACCCGGCGGCGATCGCCGGCGCGACCTTGTGGAGGAGCAGGTTGAGCGGGAAGTTGAACGGGGTGATGGCGGCGACGATCCCGCGCGGCTCGGAGATCGTCATCGCGAACGTTCCCTCGCCGGCGGGAATCGCGTCGAGCGGGACCGTCTCTCCCGGGAGCCGACGTGCCTCCTCCGATGCGTACCGCAGGGTCTCGCATCCGCGGGCGACCTCGCCGCGGGAGGCCGCGATGGGCTTGCCGGTCTCGGCCGTGATCGCCAGCGCGAACTCCTCGGCTCGCTCGCTTACGAGCTCAGCGGCGGTGGCGAGTACCCGGGAGCGCGCGGCAACCGGAAAGGCACGGGACATCGCCGCGTGCGCGGCGTCGACAGCCGCGCGGGCTTCCTCGGGTCCGGCGACCGACACGGTCGTGAGCACCTCGCCCGTCCACCGGTCGTGGACCTCGCGCGTGCCGGCACCGTCGTGCCACTGTCCGCCGATGTACAGCTTCTGCTCAGCCAGCACTTCGGATGGCATGGTAGTCGGCCCTTCTCATCGAGTGGTCACCGGCGCCGTGCAGCCGGAACGTGCTGCTCCGCGAGCGCCTCGATGTGCGAGACCACGGCGTCCGACATCTCCGTCGTGGACGCGTGTCCGCCGAGGTCCTGCGTGCGAACGCCCTCAGCGAGCGCCGATCGGAACGCCGCGACGAGGTGCACCGACGCGTCGGGATGCCCGAGCTGCTCCAGCATCATCGCGCCGCTCCAGATCTGCCCGATCGGGTTCGCGATGCCCATGCCCGCGATGTCGGGAGCTGAGCCGTGCACCGGTTCGAACATCGACGGGTACCGATGCTCGGGGTTGAGGTTCGCGCTCGGAACCGAGCCGATCGATCCGGTGACGGCTCCCGCGAGATCGGACAGTATGTCCCCGAACAGGTTCGACGCGACGATGACGTCGTAGCGCTCCGGGTGCAGGACGAGGCTCGCGGCGAGCGCGTCGATGAGCTCGCTGCGCAGCGTGAGGTCCGGGTACTGGCCGACGACCTCGCTGACGACCTCGTCCCAGAAGGACATCGTGTGGACGATGCCGTTGCTCTTGGTCGCCGACGTCACGTGTCCTCGGCGTCGCCGCGCCAGATCGGCGGCGAACCTGGCGGCCCGCTCGATCCCGTGTCGGGTGAAGACGCTCTCCTGGACCGCCATCTCCTCGGCGAGTCCGCGGTAGATGCGACCGCCGATCTCCGAGTACTCGCCTTCGTTGTTCTCGCGCACGATCACCAGGTCGATCTCGGGATCGTCGCGCAGGACGGCCGGCACTCCCGGCAGCGACACCACGGGACGCAGGTTGATGTACTGCTGGAACTCGCGGCGGATCGGGATCAGCAGTCCCCAGAGCGTCTCGGCGTCGGGGATGTCGGGGACTCCGACGGCCCCGAGGAAGATCGCGTCGTGCCGTCCCAGCACCTCAAAGCCATCCGTGGGAAGCATGCGGCCGTGCCGCCGGAAGTACTCGGAGCCCCATTCGAAGTCGTGCCACTCGAGCGAGAAGCCGTGCACGGCGGCGACCGCGTCGATGCACGCGATCCCGGCCGGCATCACCTCCTGGCCGATGCCGTCACCTGCGATGACGGCGATGCGGTGCGCGCTCACGACACGACCGCCGCGTCCTCGCGGACCGCGACGGCCATGACTTGGACGCCGTGCTGCTCGAACATGCGGACCTGGTCGGCAGTCACGCCGTCATCGATCACGATCGTGTCGATCGTGTCCCAGTCGCAGATCCTCAGCATGGCCGCGATATCGAACTTCGACGAGTCAGCGAGGAGCACGACGTTCTCGGCGACGTCGATAAGCACGCGCTTGGTGATGGCGTCAAACCCGTTGCCGCAGAACGCGCCGCGGTCGCTGATGCCGCTCGCGGCGAGGAAGAGGATCTCGATCTGGAGTCCGTCGATGGCCGCGAGGGTCGCCGGCCCGGCGAACGACAGCGACTCCTTGTGCAAGATGCCACCGAGGCAGACGATCTCGACCCCTGCGTTGCCGACCATGCTGGACACGGCCGGCAGGGAGTGTGTCACGACCTGCAGCTTGCGATCGGTTGGCATCATCCGCGCCACCTGGTTCGTGGTCGTCCCGGCGTCCAACGCGATGACCGACGCCGGGCCGAGGAGCTCGATCGCGGCGCGCGCGATGGCGCGCTTGGCCGGACCCATCTTGAGGTCGCGGTACGCGTAGTCGCTCCCGACGATGTCCTGGCGGGACACGGCTCCGACACCACCGCGGAAGCCGCAGACGCGGCGCTGCTCGACGAGGCGCAACACGTCTCGGCGGATCGTCATCTCCGACACTCCGAGTGCCTCCGAGAGCGCCCCGATGGTGCAGTAACCCTGGTCGGCGATGTACTGCACCAACTTCTCGCGGCGCTCCGGGGCCGATGTGTATCGGAAACGCTCGTCCTCGACGGTCGTCACTGCGGCGGCACCTGCCTTCCCACGCTTCGGTGCCGCACGCCCGTCGTCGCGGCCACGTCAGGTTGCGGTGCGCTCACGCAGCACGCGCCCTTCCCGCGCGACTGCGCGCCTTGTGCTGGGCCACGCCTTGGCACCATCCCGTCGGCCGGCTGCACCACGGGCTCCACGTGGAAGCCCACGGCGCTGCAGTCGACGTTGGCACACACAGTCGCGTGCTGAACTGAACCATGTCTGATAGTTTACAACCACTTTCTGATGGAGGAGCACCATTGAGGATCACCGGGTATGAGGTCTTCCCCGTCGCGAATCCTACGCCCGAGTTCGGCGGACCCGTCTGGATGTTCGTTCGCCTCGACTCCGACACCGGCATCAGCGGCTACGGCGAGGTGTTCACATCGTCTGTGTACTCGCCACCGCTGACATTCGCTCGCGTGATCGGGGACTTCATCGAGGAGTTCGCCGTCGGACGTGACCCCGCGAACATCGAGGCCTTCTTCCTCAGCGTGTACAACAGCCACTACACGCGCAGTTCCGATCTGCTCAAGATGGCCGTCACGGCCGGCGTGGAGATCGCGATGTGGGACCTCGTCGGCAAGGACCTCGGACGCCCGGTGCACGCGCTCCTCGGCGGACGCGTGCGCGACAGCGTGCGCATGTACAGCTACCTCACCCCTCCGATCGGCGCCGACGCCACGCACTTCTGGACCGACGACGGTGCGATCGCGGCGCGCACGCAGGAGCACCTCGAAGTCGGCTTCACGGCGCTCAAGGTGGATCCGTTCCCACTGCTCACGGGCGCCGACTCGCTGGCCGGTCAGTACGTGCCGGTGCAGCCGACCGAGTCGCAGCTCGCCAACGCCGAGCGGATCCTCACGGCGATCCGGGGCGCGATGGGGACGCGGGCCTCGCTCATCGTCGGCACGCACGGCCAGTTCACCGCATCGGGCGCCATCCGCGTGGCGCAGCGCATCGAACGCTTCGACCCGCTGTGGTTCGAGGAGCCCGTGCCCCCGGAGCTGCCGGGCGAGATGGCCAAGGTGGCCCGCGCAGTCAGGGTCCCGATCGCAGCGGGAGAGCGCCTCGGCTCCAAGGCCGGTTTCGCGGAGCTCGTCCGCGCCGGGGCGGCATCGATCTTCAATCCCGACGTCACACAGGTCGGTGGACTCCTCGAGACCCGCAAGATCGCGGCGCTCGCCGAGGCGAACGGCGTGCAGGTCGCGCCGCACATCTTCGGCGGTCCGCTCGTCGCTGCGGCCTCGCTCGAGGTGGCGCTCACGCTCCCGAACCTCCTCGTCGTCGAGGGCAATGGACGGTACGACGGAGCCTATGCAGAGCTCGTGACGGACCCTCTCGACTGGCGCGACGGGCGCCTGTGGCCGAGCGACCGTCCCGGCATCGGGCACGACCTCGACGAGGCGCGAGCCCGTGAGCTCGTCGTCACGGACGAGGTGTTCCAGTACCGGAGGCCGGCCACCGACCACCGGTGACAGGGCCTGTCGCACTGCATGACCTGCGGGGCGTGCGTGCAGCTGGTCCGCGGCGGGCAACTATGACCAGTCCGCCACGACGAGCTCACGGGTACGGTCGAGGATGAGGTTCTCCGGCGCCACCGGCGGTTCAGGGCCAGCTGGCCGCTCGGTCCCTTCGCTTGGTGGGAGGTTCTCCACTGGCTTCTTGCTGGGGCACATCTCCTACCGGCACCGGCTGTCGCCGCCGACGTCCCCCGAACCAGCCAGCCACTTTGCCCACGGCTCCCGTCACGCTGGTCGCTGCGGGCGGCCGTCCGGTCCCCAACCATCGACAGATACGGCCGCGCCGTGATCGCCTGGGCCAAGCTCAGGCACCTGCCGGCCGGACCGCGGGACCCACCGGTCGGTTGTCCACCGGGCATCGGTAACAGTCTAAGCCTCGATCCACCGATGATCTTGGGGATGCGGGGTTGATCGGGGTTGGGGTGCGAGGTCGTCGGTAGGGCGCGAGGAGGACGCCGGCCTCGCTGTCGGGGTGTTCCACTGCTGGTCGGTGTCGTGCCCGCGTGGGCTGATGGTCAGGTCGTGGCTGCTGGCGGTGGCCGGCAGGCGTGGTCGAACAGCTCGATCCAGGCCTCTGCCCAGGGCCAGCCGGCAGGCAGGTGCAGGTGCAGTCGCCGGGCGGAGGTCGCGATCCGGGCGGGGACCGTGATGATCTTGCAGCGGATCGTCGCGGTGGTCGCTCGAGCCAAGGCGGGTCCGGTGGTAGTGGCGGCGGCGCGGGTCAGGTTGAACGCCATGACCGCGCAGACCAACCAGGCCACGTTGGCGTTGAACACACCTGAGGTCAGATGGGCGAGCGGGCCGTTCTTCAACTCGGCGATGACCTTCTCCACGATCGCGTGGTCGCGGTGGGTGGCCTCCGCCGCGAGCATCGACTCGGCCGAGTCGGTGAAGACCGCGTGGTGGCGCCAGGTGGAGAACAGGGCGCCCTGCCCGGCCGGGACCGTC
>Ga0209745_1000402_pt1 | contig 25919 bp, 24 predicted proteins | sample BarGraNGADG00312_FD_184495 | JGI IMG/M metagenome (GOLD analysis project Ga0209745, IMG submission 184495) | Arctic peat soil microbial communities from Barrow, Alaska - Barrow Graham LP Ref core NGADG0004-312 (SPAdes) (version 2) | ecosystem: Environmental > Terrestrial > Soil > Wetlands > Peat...
GCTGGCCCACTCGACCAGTGCCAGCTTGGGACCGGCGTACTCCAGGACCATCGCCTCATGAATCATCGTCAGCTCGAGGTGGGTCGAGGGGTTGTCCACCGGCAGTCGCCCGGTCTCGGCGATGATCACGATGGCCAGCGCCACGAAGGCCAGCACGCTACCGGGCGAGACCAGCTGCCCGGGGTTGTCCGCGGTCGCCGAGACGATGGCAGCCAGGTTGGCCGAGTGTCCCGGAACGGAAAGGGCGAAGACCGCGAGCAGAATGGTGGGTTCGACGAGGGCGGCGATGGTGATCTCGCGACTGGACCCCATGCCGCCGAAGGCGGTGCCGGTGTCCAGCCCGGCCAGTGTCAGGGCGACGGTTCCCACGAACAACAGACCCACGACACCGAAGAGGTCAGCGGCCGAGTCCAGCGGAGAACCCAGGGCAATGAGCGGCACGATCGCGGCGATCAACAGCGTGCTGCCGGCCACGACCGCCGGTGCCAACCCGAACACCACGGTGGTCCCCTGCGGCGTGATCTGCTGTTTGCGCAGCTGCTTGCGCAGGTCCCGCCAGGGCTGCCCGATGCCGCCCCCGGCCCGGCCCTCCAGCCGGGCGCGTACCTGCCGCATCCCGCCCACGACCAAGGGCGCTCCGGCCAGGACGCCGACCACCTGCAGGGCCGCGGCTACGCTCGCCATGGCATTCATCGGGCGACCAGGAGCACGATCAACAGCCCCAGCGCGCCGTAAGCCAGGTAGAGGTGCACGCTGCCGGTATGTGCGCGACGCACCCACTGGGCCCAGGTTGTCACGGCACGGACGACGGGGGCGTAGAAGCGTTGCTCCACCGGGTCGGCAAGGCTGGTTCGGTAGGTGACCTTTTCGACCAGGTACTGCGACTCGGCGAAGTGGGTGACCTCCATGTCGGTGTCGGGCCGCAGGACGTCATCGAATACGCGCTGCAGGGGTTCCGCGAACGATGTCGCGGTGTACTGCATCCGTGGGCTGAGCGCATCTGCGCCGCACGCCCACAGCGGGGCCACCGCCGCGGCGGGCCGGTGCCGCGCACCCCAGCGCGCGATACCCAGCGCAAGCACTACCGCGACCACGAGGGCGGCGGCGAGCACGCCCGGTGAGATCGACCCGGCGACACCGGGCAGGCGCAGGATCGTGCCGAGCTGCGGACCGGCCGCGTCGCCACCCACCGTGGGCAGCACGGCCAGCACCTGCTGGAGGGTCGAGGCGAGCAGCACCGGTGCGAACGCGAACACAGCACATGCCGCGGCAGCCAGCGTCATGCCGGTCAGCATGCTGGCTGGGGCCTCGCGGGCGGCCCGCGCTGCCGGCGAACGCGGTCGGGCCAGGAACCCGACGCCGAAGGCCTTCGCCATGGCCGCGATCCCGAGCCCGGTGGTGAGCGCGACCGCGCCCACCGACAGTGGCATCGCCAGGGCGAGCAGGGTGTTGTCGTCGTGCGGGGAGTGAATGAGGCTTTGCAGGAGGAGCCATTCGCTGACGAAGCCCGCACCAAGCGGCAGGCCGGATGCGCCGAGCGCGGCGATGCCGAACAGCACAGTGGTGGCCGGCATTCGGCGGGCCAGGCCCCCGAGCTTGTCCAGGTCGCGCAGACCGGTCGCGGCGAGCACGGACCCAGCGGCCAGGAAGCCGAGCGTCTTGAAGGCGGCGTGGCTCAGCAGGTGCAGCAGTGCGGCGGTCATCGCGATAGCGGCCACCGTTGGGGCGCCGAAGGAGCTCAGGAGCGCGGCAGCACCCAGAGCGAGGGTGACCAGTCCCATGTTCTCGGTGGTCGAATAGGCCAACAGCTGTTTCAGGTCGGTCGCCACGGAGGCCTGCAGGACCCCGAAGACTGCTGATATGGCGCCGAAGATCATGAGCGTCAGGCCCCACCAGTGCGGACCCGGGCCGAGCAGCTGCAGGTCGATGCGGATGATGCCGTAGATGCCCATGTTGACCATCGCCGCGCTCATCAACGCCGAGACCGGGCTGGGTGCTTCGGGATGCGCCCGCGGCAACCAGGCATGCAGCGGTAGCAGACCAGCCTTTGACCCGAACCCCATGAGGGTGAGCAGAAAGACGGTGGTGCGGGTGCCGGACGTCAGACCATCAGCGTGCGCGGCGATGGTCTCGAATGCGTCGCCGCCGCCGGCTCCGGACAACACCACCAGGGCGAGCAAGATCGCCACGAAGCCCAGCTGGGTCATGATCGCGTAGAAGATCCCTGCCGACCTGACCGCGCCCCGGTGGTGCTCTGAGAGCACCAGGGCCAGCGACGTCGCGGCCATCACCTCCCAGGCCAGCAGAAACGTCGTCACGGATCCGGCGGCGGGAACCAGGAGCATGCTGGTCACGAAGACCGGGAGGGTGGCCAGGGGGAAACGAGCCCAGCGTCCTCGTCTCGCGTACCCGACGGCGTAGATTCCCACGGCGATCGAGACCGCACCGGTCGCGGCGATGAACACCCCACCAAGCGGATCGAGATCGAATCGGACGCCGACCAGGGGCAGCAGCCAGCCGATCCGCAGATGCCGCGGCTCGCCGAAGATCACGCTGAGGCCGAGCGCCAGGCCGACCGCTCCGAGGACGGCGGTGAGACCTCCGGACAGCGCGGCCTCACCGCGCGGCCGACGCGCGTCGCGGGGGCCCTCACCAAGCGCCGGAACGGCAGGGGGGGTGTGAACGGCTGTGGTCACCGGCCGGTCACCGTACGCAGTGCGGTGATGATCTGCGAAGGGGTGGGCGGACAGCCAGGTACTTCCACATCTACCGGTACGACGTCGCCGACCGAACCCACCACGCCGTAGCCCTTGGCGAAAACGCCACCGTTGCAGGCGCAGTCGCCAACGGCGATGACGACCCGTGGCTCAGGAACCGCATGAAGGGTGTTGAGCAACGGCTGGCGCATGTTGCGGGTCACCACACCCGTCGCTAGGAGTGCGTCGGCATGGCGAGGCGAGGCGACCAAGCGCGCCCCGAACCGCTCCGCGTCATACACCGGAGAGAAGGCGCCCGAGATCTCGAGCTCACAACCGTTGCAGGAACCGGCGTCCACGTGTCGTATCTGCAGTGAGCCGGCCACCCCGGTGGGTGGCGCGATGGTCGCCTCCGGGGCGTTCTGCGCAGGCTCGACCATGCGCCCCACTCGAGCGATCTTGGCGATCCAGCCCATCAGTGCCTCTCCTTGTCAGGGGTGTTGGCCGGAAACATCAACGGCCCGCCGCCCCCCGTGCCCTGGCTGCTGGCCTGAAGGTCCTTCAGCAGCCCCATCTGGTCGGTGAGCAGCCCGGTCAGCACCTTCCGGGCGAGCAGGAGCAGCTCAGCCATGTCCTCTGAGGCCATCGAGTAGATCACGTTGTTTCCCTGTTTTCGGGCCACGACCATGCCGGCCCTGCGCAGCACGGCGAGCTGCTGAGAGAGGTGAGAGGACTCCAAACCGAGCTCGGGCATCAACGCAGTGACAGAGTGCTCACCCTCGGAGAGCAGCTCGAGGATCCGGATGCGCGCAGGGTGCCCGAGGGTCTTGAAGAACTCGGCCTTCAACGTGTAGATCGGCGCTGACATCAACGTGATGCTCCTTCTCTCAAGTACGCACTTGACAAAACTATCATATTGTCATGAGTGCTCAGTGAGACGAAGTCTGGCGCTGACGTAGTGGCTAGGGCGGGCGCGACGGAACGTGCGGTGCCCAACGAGATGGCTGGCGCCGGGCCTATCGGCCGGCGGGAGTCAGCCCCAGTGAGCGCCCGGCGAGGCCGCGGGCGCGGGTCGAGAGGCCGCGGGCGATCGCTCGCAGGACAACCGCCGAAGGGCTGTTGGGCTCACTCAGCACGACTGGCATGCCGTGGTCTGCGCCCTCTCGCAGTCGGGTGTCCATCGGGATCTGACCCAGCAAGGGCACGGGCGCGCCAACCGTGCGGGTCAGCGAGTCGGCGACGATCTGGCCGCCACCGGCCCCGAATACCTCATGGCGGGTGCCGTCCGGAAGCTCCAACCACGACATGTTCTCGATGACCCCGACGATGCGCTGATGTGTCTGCAGCGCAATGGAACCCGCGCGTTCGGCAACCTCGGAGGCAGCCTTCTGCGGCGTGGTGACGACCAAGATCTCGGCGTTCGGAATGAGCTGTGCGACCGAGATCGCGATGTCGCCCGTGCCCGGCGGCAGGTCGAGCAGCAACACGTCCAGGTCGCCCCAGAAAACATCACCCAGGAACTGCTGCAAAGCACGGTGCAACATCGGTCCGCGCCAGACGACAGGCTGGTTGCCCGGGACGAACATGCCGATCGAGATGACCTTCACGTCGTGGGCCAACGGCGGCAGGATCATGTCGTCGACCTGGGTCGGGTGCCTTTCGACGCCGAGCATGCGCGGCACCGAGAAGCCGTAGACGTCGGCGTCCACGACACCGACCCGAAGGCCATCCTGCGCCATGGCAGCAGCCAGGTTGACCGTCACGGAGGACTTGCCGACGCCGCCCTTGCCCGAGGCCACGCAGTAGACGCGCGTCAGACTGTTCGGCTGGGCGAAGGGGATCTCACGGTCGGTATTGCCGCCGCGCAGGTTTGTCCGCAGCTCGGTGCGCTGCTCGTCGCTCATGACCCCGAGGGTCACGTCGACGGCGGTCACGCCTTCGACGGTCAGGAGCGCAGCCGTGGTGTCCCGGGTGAGGGTCTCCTTGAGCGGGCAGCCCGAGATCGTCAGCAGGATGGTGACCGCGGCGCGCCCGGACTCGTCGACGCCGACCGACTCGACCATGCCGAGCTCGGTGACGGGCTTGCGGATCTCGGGGTCGATGACCTTGGAGAGTGCGGCGAACAGGGCATCCTGCGATGGAACTGGCATGGCTCAATGTTAGGTCAGTCGCGGGCCCTCGAAGGCCGTGGGAGGCGTATCGCCGATCGCGATCGGACGGCCATCGGCTGCTGGCTGTATGCCGCGTTGCTGCATCTCTTCCAGAAGCGTCCGCAGCTCGGAGCGGAGGAAGTCGCGGGTTGCCATGTCCCGCAAGGCAATTCGCAGGGAGGCCACCTCGCGCGTGAGGAACTCCGTGTCTGCGAGATTGCGGTCGTTGCTGGCCCGGTCCTGCTCGAGAGCGACCCGGTCCCGGTCCGTCTGACGGTTCTGGGCCAACAGGATGAGCGGCGCGGCATACGACGCCTGCAGGCTGAGCATGAGCGTGAGGAAGATGAAGGGGTAGATGTCCCACTTGTGGCCCAAGATGCCGACCGCGTTGGCCGTGACCCAGACCAGCACGAAGACCGTCATGTAGACGAGGAACTTGGCCGTCCCCATGTAGCGCGCGAACTTCTCGGCGAACCGTCCGAACGTGTCGGGGTCGACCTGCGGCTTGGTGAACAGGCTGCGCCTCGCCTCACGCGGTTGATCCAGCCGTGCGGCCCGGTCGCTGCGCTCAGTCGCCATGCGTCACCTCGTGCTGCTCCTCGGCCTGCTCCTCATGCCGCTCTCCTTGTCGCTCCTCGCGCCAGTCCTCGGGAAGGATGTGGTCGAGCACGTCGTCGACGGTGACGGCCCCCACGAGCCTGCCGTCCTCGTCGACCACCGGGACACCGACCAGGTTGTAGGTCGCGAGCATGCGCGTGACCCGACCGAGCGGGGCGTTGGGGGACAACGGTTCCAGGTCTGTGTCGAGGATGCTACCGATGGACGCGTGCGGCGGCTCGCGCAGGAGGCGCTGGATGTGGACCAGTCCGAGGAACTTGCCGGTCGGCGTCTCCAGGGGCGCACGGCAGACGAACACCGTGGCGGCAAGCGCGGGCGAGAGCTCGACCCGGCGCACCACGGCGAGGGCCTCGGCGATCGTGGCCTCCGGGCCGAGGATCACCGGTTCGGTCGTCATCAGACCACCGGCGGTGTCCTCGTCGTAGGTGAGCAACCGGCGCAGGTCGGCGGCCTCGTCGGGCTCCATCAACAGGAGCAGCTCCTCGGCGTTCTCCGGCGAAAGCTCGGACAGGAGGTCGGCCGCGTCGTCGGGCTGCATGGTCTCGAGGACGTCCGCGGCTCGCTCGCCCCCGAGCCCGCGCAGGATCTCGACCTGGTCGTCCTCGGGCAGCTCCTCGAGTACGTCCGCGAGCCTCTCGTCGTCGAGCGCGGCGGCGACCTCGGCGCGCCGCTTCGGGCTGAGGTCGTGGATGATCTCGGCGAGGTCGGCGGCCTTGAGACCCTCGTAGCTCTCGAGCAGCTTGGCGGCGCTCTGACCCACGGCTTCCAGCTGCAGCCCGCTCACCTGGTCGATGTCAACGAGGACTGTCTCGCCCCGACGCCGACCGAGTCGGGAGATGCTGCGGGAACCGCCGGATCCCTTGCGGGCGAACACTTTGACGATGAACCAGTCCCGGTTTCGCTCCTGCTCGATGGCGAGGTCCTCGACCACCGCCTCGAAGGTCTCCTCGGGCGTGACCACGCCGATGTTGCGCTCGAACAGCTCGGCGATCACGAGCGTCTCGCTGGTCCGCTGCTCGAACCGGCGCATGTTGACCAGACCGGTGGTGATGACCTGTCCGGCGTCGACGCTGGTGACACGCGTCATCGGGACGAAGACCCGTCGACGTCCGGCCACCTCGACCACGAGGCCTATCACGCGGGGGGTCCTGCGTCGTGAGCTGAACTGCACGACGACGTCACAGACGCGGCCCACCTGGTCACCGAGTGGGTCGAACACCCGCAGTCCGGCCAGGCGTGCCACGAAGACGCGCGTCATGGGGCTCACGGCGCCAAGGCTATCCGCCTCAGTGGCGAGTTCCGCGACGCCACTTCGGTCGACCCTTGAGATGCCAAGGGTGCCACGTGCTCGTGGTGGCAGGTGTCTGGGCAGGCTGGGCCGCACGGGACTCCTGCGAGTAGCTACCCGGACCCTCGAGTGGGTCGCCGTGTGGGGTCAGCGCATAGACGGTGGCCTCGGTGGCCCACCGCGCGACAATGTCACCGGCGGGGGAGTTGAGGCGGGACGCCTTCAGCGCCGTAGTGGCATCCTCCCAGCGCGGGTCGTCGGGCCTGACGACGGTCGCGTGCGCAGGCACCGTCACCAAACGTCCGCCCGTGTCCTTGCTGCGGAAGGTCACGGCGAGCTCCGCTGGAAGCACCGGCAGGCTCTGCTCGCCCGGGCCGGTGACGACGTATGCCGTGCCGTCGAGCCACACGTGCCAGGCGGGCCAGGCCCGGTCGCCGGGGACGTCGATCCACAGCAGTCCGGACTTCTTGGCCGCTGCGGAGAGGAGGATGCTCAGGTCGGTCACGCACTGAAGCCTAGTGCGCCGTCAGTCGGTGCGTGGGAAAGGTCATCCGCTCGCAGCGGTGGCGGCCCGGCATACCGCTTGGGTAGCCTCCGGAACATGACCAATTTGCTTTCGACGCCCCCGCGCCCGCTGCGCTCCCGCCGTTCGAACCTCGCGGTTCCCGGCTCCAGCACCAAGATGATCGACAAGGCCAGGGGCCTTGGAGCCGACCAGGTCTTCCTGGACATCGAGGACGCGGTGGCGCCTCTGGCCAAGCCGGACGCGCGCAAGAACATCGTCGCGGCTCTCAACGAGGGTGGCTGGGGCAACACGATCCGTTGCGTCCGCGTCAACGACTGGACGACGCAGTGGACGTATGCCGACGTCGTGGAGGTCGTCGAGGGCGCCGGTGCGAACCTCGACGCCATCATGTTGCCCAAGGTCCAGACGCCCGAACAGGTCGTCGCGCTCGACCTGCTGCTGACCCAGATCGAGAAGTCCACCGGCCTGGAGGTCGGCAGGATCGGCATCGAGGCACAGATCGAGAACGCGCTCGGTCTCACCAACGTCAACGCCATCGCTGCCGCGAGCCAGCGCATCGAGACGATCATCTTCGGACCGGCCGACTTCATGGCCTCCATCAACATGAAGAGCCTCGTGGTCGGTGAGCAGCCGCAGGGCTACGACGTCGGCGACGCCTACCACCACATCCTCATGTCGATCCTCATGGCGGCACGCGCCTACGACAAGCAGGCGATCGACGGACCGTACCTGCAGATCCGCGACATCGACGGGTTCCGCCGGGTGGCAGGGCGATCCGCGGCCCTTGGTTTCGATGGCAAGTGGGTCCTGCACCCCGGGCAGCTCGGCCCGGCCAACGAGGTGTTCAGCCCGCGCCAGAGCGACTACGACCACGCCGAGAACATCCTTGACGCGTACGACTTCTTCACGTCCGAGGCTGGCGGCAAGATGGGTGCGGTCATGCTCGGCGACGAGATGATCGACGAGGCCTCCCGCAAGATGGCTCTGGTGATCTCGGCCAAGGGCCGCGCCGCCGCCTTGACCCGTCAGGAGAGGTGGGAACAGCCCAAGGCGTGACTGACGTGCGCCCTGAGGCCGTCTTGTGCGGCGAAACCACCGTTTCGAGCGCTTCAGGGTGCTGATTCGGTGGTCTCAGGGCAACAAGAGCTCGGTGAGCTGGCACCGGTTCACCATCGCGACATCGCTGCGGCCATGAAGTCGCCGAAGAGCTCTCCCTCGTCGACGACCAGACCGCGGCCGGCGAACCAGGCGCACATGTTGTGACAGTCGCGCTGCAGGAACTCGGGTCCTCGCGGGTTGCCGATGATGTCGACGATCTGCGGCCAGTCGATGATGACGAGACGATCGTCGTGCAGCAGGACGTTGAACGGCGACAGGTCACCGTGGGCCCAGCCACGCAGGGCCAGCTCGCTCACGGTGACGCGGAACTGCTCGAAGAGGTCGAGGAGCAGCGCCGGCTCCGGGCGGGTCTGGGCAAGTCGCGGTGCGGCCCGCCCGTCTTCCCCGATGAACTCCATGAGGACCTCCGTGCCGCTGATCTGCACCGGGTAGGGGACAGGCAGGCCGATACCCCACAGCTCGGACAGGGCGTTGAACTCGGCGGAGGCCCACTGACTGGAGATCATCGCCTTGCCGAAGTCGGTGCGCCGTGCCATGGCTCGCATCTCCCGGCTGCGCCTGACCCGCCGGCCCTCGAGATACCCCGCGTCCCGGTGGAACATCCGGTGGTCTGAGTCGCGGAATCGCTTTGCGGCCATATACACGGCGTTGTCGTCGGTGTCCTCCAAGCTCTTGCGTGGAACCCATCGGCGAAGGACGTGGACGTCGGCCTCCTTCCCGGTCTTGAGGATGCCCAGATCCTCATCCACAGCGCCGAGATCCGTGATTACCCAGGCGGGGCGCGGGTTAGGACCGTGCAGGGCGCCGTCCCAGCTGGACCAGCTGTCGCCTTCGGGCGGTCTGTCGGGGGAGGTGTCGACGGCAGACAGGCCGTCGCGAAACTCAGCAGTGAGAGCGGGTGGCTCCACCGGCGTCAGAGGTGTCGAGGACTCGCCAAAGGTGTTGTAGGAGTCAAAAGTGTTGTCGGACAAGGGAAATCTCCAAGGAGGGGGAGGGAATGAGCGCGCACGGCACTCAGAGCAGCTGTTGACATCTCACGGCCCTCCTCGGAAGCAGACGCGCTCTCTCCGGCGCGCTCTGACGTACAGGCTCCCGCGTCGCGCGCCCGGGTGCAACCAGTTATTGGTGTGGGCCGTGGGATGTCCCGGGGAGGGGCCGGCTCCGGCATACTCGCTGGTAGTTCCCGCAACCCACACGTAAGGGCGGCATACGGCGATGGCACGACTGCAGCACACCGAAGGCCTGACCGACGAGCAGACCGAGCTGCTCAAGCTGGTGCGCACGTTCGTCGACGAGCAGATCATTCCTGTTGCCATGGAGCTCGAGCGCAAGGACGAGTACCCGACGCAGATCGTGGAGGGCATGAAGGAGATGGGGATCTTCGGCCTCATGATCCCCGAGGAGTACGGCGGCCTGGGCGAGTCGCTGCTGACCTACGCGCTGTGCGTGGAGGAGATCGCCCGAGGCTGGATGAGCGTCAGCGGCATCATCAACACCCACTTCATCGTCGCCTACATGCTGCTGCAACATGGCACCGAGGAACAGAAGCAGAGGTACCTGCCAAGGATGGCGACCGGTGAGGTCCGGGGAGCGTTCTCGATGTCCGAGCCGGGCTGCGGCTCCGATGTCGCGGCGATCAAGACCAAGGCGGTCTCCACCGGTGACGGCGAGTGGACGATCAACGGTCAGAAGATGTGGCTGACCAACGGCGGAACCTCCAATCTCGTTGCGGTGCTTGTGAAGACGGACACCGGGGCAGACTCGGTGTACAGGAACATGACGACGTTTCTGGTCGACAAGGAGCCCGGCTTCGGCGAGACCGCGCCCGGTCTGACGATCCCCGGCAAGATCGAGAAGATGGGCTACAAGGGCGTCGACACGACGGAGCTCATTCTCGACGGCTACCGCACCACGACGGACCAGATCCTGGGGGGCGAGCCGGGCAAGGGCTTCTACCAGATGATGGACGGCGTCGAGGTGGGCCGGGTCAACGTCGCCGCTCGGGCCTGCGGTGTGGCGCTGCGCGCGTTCGAGCTCGCCATCGCCTACGCGCAGCAGCGCGAGACCTTCGGCAAGAAGATCGCCGAGCATCAGGCGGTGATGTTCCGCCTGGCCGAGATGGCCACCAAGATCGAGGCCGGCCACCAGATGATGGTCCGGGCGGCGCGTCGCAAGGACTCCGGTGAGCGCAACGACCTCGAGGCCGGCATGGCGAAGTACCTGGCTTCGGAGTACTGCGCCGAGGTGGTCTCGGACTCGTTCCGTATCCATGGCGGCTACGGCTACTCCAAGGAATATGAGATCGAGCGGCTCTATCGAGAGGCTCCGATGCTGCTCATCGGTGAGGGTACGGCGGACATCCAGCGGATGATCATCGGTCGCCGGTTGCTCGAGGACTATAAATTGCACTGAGTGGGCGAGAATGTACCCATGAGCTCTCAAACGAACATGCCAAGGCGGTCGCGGATCCCGATCGGTGGGCTCATCCTGGACTACCCGATGTCGCTCGGGACGTACGACAAGTACGAGGACGCCCAGAAGGCGGTCGACTACCTGTCCGACCACGAGTTCGCGGTGCAGAACTGCATGATCGTCGGGACCGACCTCAAGCAGGTCGAGCGGGTGACCGGGCGGTTGACGCGTGGGCGGGTTATCGGGGCCGGGGCGTTGTCGGGGATGTGGATGGGGCTCTTCGTCGGGCTCATCTTCGCCTTGTTCGGCCAGGGCAACTCCACGCTGGCTGTCCTGTCGACCGTGGCGTTCGGTGCGGTCTTCGGCACCGTCTGGGCACTGATCGGGTACGCCGCGACCAAGGGTCGGCGTGACTTCACGTCGGTGAGCCAGGTGGTCGCGACGCGCTACGAGGTGCTCGTGGAGCACAAGTTCGCCGAACAGGCGCGCACCTTGCTGGCCAACCTGTCCGGCGGTATGCCCTTCACGGCCTGACAGCGCTACTTCCGGAAATCAGCCCCTAGAGCACCGCCACGTCGGGGGCCCTCGGGTTGAGGGTGGCTCTTGCCCCTGCTCGCCGGCTCCCTTGATGGGGCAGCGAGCCACCCTCAGACCTCGTGTCAGCCGTTCTGGATACGGGCGATCCATGCTTCGACGTCCGACGACGTGCGCGGCATGGCTGCCGACAGGTTCTCGCCGCCCTCTTGCGTGACCAGGATGTCGTCCTCGATGCGGACGCCGATGCCGCGCAGCTCCGCGGGCACCAAGAGGTCGTCGGCCTTGAAGTAGAGCCCGGGCTCGACGGTGAGGATCATGCCGGGGGCCAGCTCGGCGCCCATGTACTCCTCGCGACGCGCCAGCGCACAGTCGTGCACGTCCAGGCCCAGGTGGTGGCTGGTTCCGTGGACCATCCAGCGCCGGTGGTAGTTTCCGTTCTCGTTGTCCAGGGTGCCCTCGACGTCAACGCCCTCGGGAAGCAGGCCCCAGGCATGCAGGTGCTCGGCAATGACCCGGATCGCGGCATCGTGGACGTCGGAGAACTTTGCGCCCGGCTTGACCGCGGCGATCCCCGCCTCCTGCGCGGCGTACACGGCGTCGTAGACCCTGCGCTGTGCGTCACTGAACCGGCCGTTGACCGGCAGCGTCCGCGTGACATCCGCAGTGAAGAGCGAGTCGACCTCGACGCCCGCGTCGAGCAGTATCAGGTCGCCATCCTTGAGGTCACCGGTGTTCTTGATCCAGTGCAGGGTGTTGGCGTGGTCCCCCGCGGCGCAGATCGAGTCATACCCGATGCCGTTGCCCTGATGGCGGGCGTGGAGGCCGAACACACCCTCGACCCAACGCTCACCGCGACCGCGCTCGAGGGCCTCAGGCAGGTCTGAGATGACCGCGTCAAAGCCGTTGGCCGTGGCATCGACGGCGTCATGCATCTGCCGAATCTCCCACTCGTCCTTGACAAGTCGAAGTGTCGACAGGAAGTGTGCGAGCTCGTCGTCGGCATCGCGCATAGCCTGCGACTCGCTGGGCTCGTCGGTCTCGGTGGCGCCTTCACGGATGGCGTCAACGGCCGCGGTCAGGTCGCGGTCCGCGTCGCGAACGACGCGGATCACCGTCGCGCCGACGTCCTTGCCGACCCCTTCGGTGAACTCGTCGATGTGGCGAGCGGACATGGCCAGCTCGGCCTCGACATCGGCCAGGCTGGGGCGGGCGCCGACCCAGAACTCGCCATATCGGGAGTCCCCGAAGAACTCCTCGCTGTCGCGGCCGGCCAAAGGTCGGAAGTACAGGATCGACTCGTGTGAGCCGTCCTGGCGCGGCTCGAGCACCAGGACCGCGTCGGGCTCGCGGTCGCTGCCCAAGCCGGTCAGGTGTGCGAACGCGCTGTGGGGGCGGAAGATGTAGTCGCAGTCATTGCTGCGCACCTTCAGACCACCAGCCGGTATGACGAGCCGCTCGCCGGGGAAGGCGGCCGAAACCTCGGAACGGCGCAGCGCAGCATACGACGCGGCCTCTGCCTCGGTGGGCTTGTCCGTGGATCGGGGAGCCCAGTCGGCGGCGACGAACGCACGGAACTCGTCATTGCTGGGGCGGCCGCGGTGCTCTGCTTTGTGTTGTTCTTCGCTCACCCTCACATCGTGCCACGGGGGCACCGACGCCGCGCGACGGCTCTGCAGAGCTCCGGAAAGGAAAACTCTGCCTGGCGACTTGCCACATAGCGCAGGCACGTCATTGATGGCGCAGGCGCGCAGGTGCTCTATCAATGACGGACCTGCGCCATGTGGCCACACGCCGCTTTCAGGTGGCGCGCCGAGCCGAGGCCCGCGCAACGGCCAGCCGCAGCAGACGTTCGACCCTCGCCGGTCGGGACAGATCGGCCCACGTGAGCCGGACGAACTCGTAGCCGAGCGCGCGAAGCCGGTCCTCACGCGACTTCTCGGCGGCCAACGCATCGCGCCCGTGGGCGTCGGCGTACTTCATCAGGCCATCGAACTCCACGATGATCCGTTCCCGTTCCAGCAGGAAGTCGACCCGTCCGACCAGCCTGCCTTGCCGGTCGCGGATCTCGACCTGAGGGGTCGGCTGGAACCCCATGGCGTTGAGCAGCAAGCGAGTTCGTGACTCGCCGACAGACTCGGACCGCGCATCTGCCAACCGCACAGCCTGGCGCGCCTGTGTCACATCACGATGCCGCGACAGCTTGCCGAGCCAGGTCTCGAGGTCCGCTTCTGTTGTCTTGCCGGCAGCCAGTGCCGCATCAGCCGCGACCACCCCCGTCTCGATACCGCACGTCATCGCCGCGCCCAGGATTGCCAGGGCAGGGGCCACGCTGGGTGTGCGGCCGATGAGGCGACCCGAGCCTGGGCCGTATGCGGTGTGGATGGAGAGCCCGGGACGACGCCGACTCAGCGAGTCGAGGGCTCGCGCCACGTGAATGTGGTCCAGCGGCGCGCCGAAGACGGGCAGAGACATCAGGGTGAGCGCCGAGTAGTGGCTGGCATAGACCCTGCCGTCGAAGGTGCGCACCACAGCGCGGGTCGCCATCTCGTGCCGGCGCTCCGGTGAGGCAGCGTCGTATCGGGGGCGGTCGACATACGCGCTGGGTCCCACTCGCATCGCCCGCCCGCTGCGCACGAGTTGGCTCAGCGACTGCCGCTGGTATCCGCTGTCGTAGGCGTCTCGGGCCGTGAAGGCACCGAAGTGCGCGGTGCTGAGCTTCGCGAGGAGGTCGTTCATGGTGGGGACAGCATGGCCGGATTGACGCCGGTCTCGCCGGGACCCTGTGGACAAGTCACCTAGCGCAGGTGCGTCATTGATGGCGCAGGTGCGCAGGTGCTCTATCAATGACGGACCTGCGCCACGTGCGACGGGCAGGCCACCGGACCGGACGTGGCACGATGGCGCTTATGCAATTTGGGCGCAGTTACGAAGAGTTCGAGGTCGGCGCGGTCTACAAGCACTGGCCCGGGAAGACGGTCACCGAGTACGACGACCACCTGTTCTGCCTGCTGACGATGAACCATCACCCGCTGCACCTTGACGCGAACTATGCCCAGACGACCCAGTTCGGGCAGAACGTCGTGGTCGGCAACTACATCTACTCGCTGCTGCTCGGCATGAGCGTCGCTGACGTCTCCGGCAAGGCCATTGCCAATCTCGAGGTCGAGTCGCTGCGTCACGTCGCGCCGACCTTCCACGGGGACACCATCTATGGCGAGACCACCGTGCTCGGCAAGTGGGAGTCCACGTCCAAGGGTGACCGGGGCGTTGTCCAGGTGGAGACCAAGGGCTACAAGCAGGACGGCACGTTGGTCTGCATCTTCAGGCGCAAGGTCATGGTGCCGAAGCACAGCTATCTCGACGCGCGCGGCGGCGAGCAGCCCGGCCGTCCGACCTTGGTGGAGCCTCCCGTCAAGAGCTGAGACCCGTTGGGGTGCCTTAGCCTTGGGCCGTGCTCATCGACCTCCACACCCACTCCACCGCCAGTGATGGCACCCAGTCTCCGGCTGAGGTCCTGTCCTCCTCCGCCAAGGCAGGTCTGGACGTCGTCGCGCTGACCGACCACGACTCGACCGCGGGCTGGGACGAGACCGCCACCGCCGCCGAGCATCACGGGATCGCCCTCGTCCGTGGGATCGAGATCTCCTGCCAGCACCGGGGCATCAGCATCCACCTTCTCGGATACCTGCAGGACCCGGCGGCGCCCGGCTTGCTCGAGGAGCTGGATCGGTCGAGGGTGAGCCGCCGGACGCGGGCGCAACGCATCGTCGGTCTGTTGTCACGAGACCTGCCGCTGCACTGGGACGACGTCCTCGAGCAAACGCATCCAGGAGCCACGATCGGGCGCCCGCACATCGCAGATGCGTTGGTGGCAAAGGGGATCGTGCCCTCTCGAGAGGTTGCCTTCGCTGACTTCCTGTATGACGGGTCCCCCTACTACGCGTCGCACTATGCGCCCGATCCGGTGCGGGCGGTGCGTCTCGTGGGGGAGGCCGGCGGCGTCGCGGTCATGGCGCACCCGTTCGCGAGCAAGCGCGGGCGCGTCGTGGACGACTTCGTCATCGAGGCCATGGCGGCCGCGGGGATGGCCGGCTTGGAGGTGCACCATCGGGACCACAACCCCGAGCAGGTGCGCCACGGGCTCGATCTGGCCGCCTCGCTGGACCTGTTTGTCACGGGCTCCTCGGACTACCACGGCACCGGCAAGGCGAATCGCCTCGGCGAGAACACGACCGATCCCATCGTCCTGCAACGGATCGAAGATCTGGCGACGGGCGTAGAGGTGTTGCGGCCGTGAGCCGCTTCGTGTCCGAGCCTTTGTCACCACCGCCAGCTAGCCTCGCGGAGTGACTGAAGTGCCGGTGCAACAGACGTTCAGCGGTATGCCGCGACGTCTCTACTCGGCGAGCCCGAGCAAGCTGTTGGCCTGGCTCGACTGCCCTCGCCGCTACCGCATGCAGTACCTCGACCGTCCCAAGCCTGCTGTCCGGTCGCGACGGGCGCACACCTCGGTCGGCGTAGCCACGCACAACGTCCTTCGCGACTTCTGGGACCTGACACCGGTCGAGCGCACCCCGACGTCGGTGGAGCGGCTGGTGCGGCAGTCGTGGATCGACGTCGGCTTCCGCGACGCCGACCAGTCCGCGCGCTGGCGCCTCCGCACCACGGCGCGAGTCACGGCATACCTGCGGGGTGTCGACCGCGATCACCAACCGCTGGGCGTCGAGCGCACCGTCTCCCTGCACACCGACACGCTCGCCGTGACCGGCCGTCTCGACCGGCTCGATGACCGCGACGGTGAGCTGGTGGTGGTCGACTACAAGACCGGCCGGGCGCGGCTCACCGACGACGACGCACGGACGTCACTGCCCATGGCCCTGTATGCCGTCGCTGTGGCCGGCATGTTCCGTCGCCCCTGCGTGCGGGTCGAGCTTCACCAGGTGCCGACGGGACAGGTGCTCGCTCACGAGCACACGCCGGAGACTTTGCAGCGCAAGGTTGCGGAGGCGGAGTCGATCGCCTCCGACCTGTGCAGGGCCGATGCCGACTATGCCGAGCTGGGGGTCGAGTCGCCTCTGTTCGGGCCGCGGGTCTCGCCGATCTGCGCGTGGTGTGACTTCCGGGCGCACTGCCCGGAGGGCCAGCGGATGGGACCGGAGAAGTCCGACTGGGCAGGGCTGGAGGCCGACGGCCCGGGCGGTGCTGAGCGCACGGCGTGAGCAGCCAGGTGTGGACTCCAGCCACACCCCTCGGGGTGAAAGTGGCCCTTTGTCACATGGAGGCACCCTGACCGGCTGCATAGTGTGTCCTGTGTGCTCAACACCTTGGACCCCCTGCTGCAGACGCGTGGCCTGACCAAGGAGTTCCGGGGTTTCCATGCGGTCAATGAGATCGACCTCACCATCAACGCTGGCACCATCCACGCCCTTGTCGGCCCGAACGGCGCGGGCAAGACCACGCTGTTCAACCTGCTGACCGGCTTCCTGACGCCGAGCTCCGGCTCGATCCTCTATCGCGGCGAGGACATCACCGGCATGGCGCCCGAACAGATCGCCCACCTCGGGATCGCCCGGTCCTTCCAGATCACCAGCCTCTTCGACCAGCTGACCGGCCTCGAGCACCTCGAGCTGGCCCTGGCCAGCCCCACCGGCCTGGGGATGCGGTTCTGGCGTTCGGAACGGCAGATGGGTCAGTTCCGGGCGCGTTCCCTGGAGCTCATCGACCAGGTCGGCCTAGCTCATCTCGCCGACAAGACCGCCGGCAGCCTGGCCTACGGTCAGAAACGCGCCCTCGAGCTCGCCCTCGCCCTGGCTCTCGAGCCGTCCCTGCTCCTGCTCGACGAGCCGACGGCGGGTATGGGTCTTGAGGATGTCGACCGCACGATTGCCCTGGTCAAACAGGTCGCTAAGGGCCGCACCGTCGTGTTCGTCGACCACAACATGCACGTCGTTGGCAGCCTCGCCGATCAGGTCACAGTGCTCCAGCAAGGCCAGATCCTCGCCGAGGGAAGCTACGAGCAGGTGCGGATGGACGAGAAGGTCATCACCGCCTACCTGGGGCAGGCTCATGCTTGAGATCGAAGGACTGTCCGCGTGGTATGGCGAGGCGCGCGTTCTGGGAGACGTCTCCTTGAGCGTGAACGAGGGTGAGGTCGTCACCCTCGTGGGCCGCAACGGCGCCGGAAAGACCACTTTGCTGCGCTCGGTCATGGGCCTGCATCGCCAGATCGAGGGCACCGTTCGTATGGCGGGGGCCGAGCTCGGCCACCGTTCACCGGACTCGCGGGCCCGGTCAGGCATGGGGTGGGTTCCTGACGATCGCGGCATCTACGCCAGCCTCACCGTCTTGGAGAACCTCCTGCTCCCTCCGGTCGTGCACCCGGATGCGTGGTCGATCGAGCAGGTCTACCGGGTTTTCCCGGTCCTGGCCGACCGCCGAAGCTCGATGGGCACCCAGCTCTCCGGCGGCGAGCAGCAGATGCTCGCGATCGCACGCGTCCTGCGTATGGGCTCCCGGCTCCTGCTGCTGGACGAGCCCAGCGAGGGCCTCGCCCCGGTGATCGTGCAGCGGATCGGCGAGATCATCCGCGAGATCAAGGCCGCGGGAGTCGCGGTCCTGCTCGTGGAGCAGAACGTCAAGTTCGCCGCGACAGTGGCCGATCGTCACTATCTGCTCGCCCAGGGACGGGTCGTGGAGTCCCTCGACAACGACAGCTTCCAGGCCCGCGAGAGCGAGCTGCTGACCTACCTGGGGATGTGACCCAACCCCTGGAGCAGGACCCGAGCAGGACCGGACAGGCGACTACTCGTCATACGGAGATCGGCACCACCGACACACCCCTGGAGGGGATATGCGAAGCAAGAAACCAGTAGCGGTCGCGGTAGCAGTGTGTGGCAGCCTCGCCCTCGCGGCGTGCGGCGGCGGCGGTCCGAGCGCGGCCACCGGCAAGCTCAGCGACGGCAAGGTCGTGCTAGGCCTGTTGAACGACCAGTCCGGTGTCTACAAGGACGTGTCCGGCCCGAACAGCAAGGTCGCGATCCAGATGGCGATCGAGGACTACAAGGCCAAGTACGGTGACAAGGCAGTCGCCAAGACCATCGAGATCGTCACCGCGGACCACCAGAACAAGCCCGACATCGCCAACACCAAGGCGCAGGAGATGTACGACCGGCAGAACGCCGACATCATCCTGGACGTCCCGACCTCGTCGGCCGCGCTCGCCGTCGCCAACGTCGCCAAGGCCAAGAAGAAGCTCTTCATCGACGTCGGCGCCGCGACCACCGCCCTCACCGGCAAGTCCTGCAACAAGTACACCTTCCACTGGGCATACGACTCTTACATGCTCGCCCATGGAACCGGCGCCGCGATGGTCGAGCAGGGTGGCAAGAGCTGGAGCATCGTCTACCCGGACTACGCGTTCGGTCAGGACATGAACAAGAGGTTTACCGCCGCGGTCAAGGAGGCGGGCGGCACGGTGACGCAGAGCATCCCGACGCCTTTCCCCAACGACAACTTCGCCACGTTCATCACCAAGGCCGGGTCCACGAACCCCAAGGTCATCGCGACCATGGCCGCCGGTGGTGACCTGATCAACTTCGTCAAGCAGTTCAACCAGGCGGGCATGCGCGACAAGGCGACCCTGGCCGTCGGTCTGATGTTCATCACCGACATCCACTCGCTGGGGGTCGACCAGTTCGCCGGCACCACGTTCACCGACGCGTGGTACTGGAACCTCGACGCCCAGAACAAGGCGTGGGCCGACAGGTTCAAGGCCAAGACCAACACGCGCCCGTCGTTCGCCCACGCCGGCAACTACTCCGCGGCGTTCCAGTACCTCGAGGCAGTCCAGCGTGCCGGCACCGACAACTCCGACGCAGTGGTCAAGGAGCTCGAGGGCAAGAAGCTCAATGACGTCTTCCTGCGCAACGGCACGGTGCGGGCTGCAGACCACCGAGTCCTTCACGACGCCTATCTCGCCAAGGTCAAGACCAAGGGTGAGGTCAAGGAGGACTGGGACTACGAGAAGGTCCTCACCACCATCCCGGCAGACAAGGCCTTCGGTCCGGTCTCGGCAGACTGCAAGATGTGATCCGGTCTCCGGGGTCCGCGTCTGGCGACCGGGCCCCGGAGCACTTTCTGTCAGATCGAACCAGGCCAGTTCCAGGAGCACCATGAGCGCATTCGCCCAGTACACCCTGCAAGGGCTCGCCGCCGGTGGTTTCTACGCCCTGGCGGCCTTGGGCCTGGCCGTCATCTTCGGCGTTCTCGGCGTCGTGAACTTCTCCCACGGGGCCTGCTACATGCTCGGCGCCGTCGCCGCGGCGGTCCTGCTCGATGTACTGCATGTGCACTTCTGGGTTGCGCTCTTGCTCGTCCCGATCCTGCTGTTCCTCGTCGGCGTGCTCATGGAGCGACTGCTCGTGCGGTGGCTGCTTCGCCTGGACCCCCTCTACAACTTCTTGCTCACCTACGGTCTCTCGTTGGTCCTCGTCGACGTGGTCAAGCGCCGGTATGGCGTGTCGGGCCTTCCCTACGAACGGCCGGCCGGGCTCGAGGGCCAGCTGCACATCGGTGGCCTCAGCCTCTCGACGTACCAGGTGTTCGCTTGCCTCTTCTCGTTCCTCATCTGTGGCCTGGTCTGGCTCCTGCTCACCAAGACCCGGGTGGGCATGATCGTGCGCGCGGCCACGGAGGACGCGGAGCGCACCCGCGCCCTGGGCATCAACGTCGGCCGCTGGGTTACCCCCGTCTTCGGCTTCGGCATCGCCCTCGCCGGGCTCGCCGGGGTCATGGCCGCGCCCTTCCGAGCGATCACCGCCGACATGGGCAGCAACTTCGTCATCATCCTCTTTGCCGTGGTTGTCATCGGCGGCCTCGGGTCGATCCTCGGCGCGGTCGTCGCCGGCTTCCTGGTGGGCCTCGTCGAGGCCTACGGCCAGGCCTATGCCCCGACATTCGCCCAGGTCGCCATCTTCGTGCTGATGGCTGGGGTCGTCCTCTTCCGACCCGCTGGCCTCTTCGGAAGGGAGGAGGCGACATGACCCACCCTGTGAAGAGTGCCTCCGACGCCCCTGAGTCGAACGCCACGGCGCCCTTGCCCGCCAGCGGTCGCCGCGGCCCACTGCGGTGGATCATGCTGGCGGTCGGCTTGATCGCGGCCCTCGCGCTGCCGTGGTTCGTCTACCCGCCTGTGGCGATGGACATCGCGGCCTGGGCCCTTTTCGCGATCTCGGTCGACCTGCTCCTGGGCTATACCGGCTTGCTGTCGTTCGGCCACGCCGCGTTCTGGGGGTCTTCGGCATACGTCACGGGTCTCATCGCGATCCACTGGGGCGTGCCGTTCCCGGTCGCGATCCTTGCCGGCATGCTCTGCGCCATGGCGATCGCCGTCCCGATCGGGTATCTGTCCGTACGCCGGACCGGCATCTACTTCGCCATGGTGACCTTGGCGTTCGCCCAGATGATCTACTTCATCGCCAACCAGCTCAGCGGCCTGACCGGTGGCGAGAATGGCCTCCAGGCGATTCCGAAGAGCTTCTTCGGCATGGAGCTGGTCGAGACCGACTCGTTCTACTTCTACTACGCGGCGATCGGCCTGATCCTGCTTGGCGCCTGGGCCGCCTGGCGGATCGTCCACTCCCCGTTCGGGCGCGTCCTGGTTGCCATCCGCGACAATCCGGCCCGCGCACGGGCGCTCGGCTACGACGTCGACCGCTACAAGATCGTCGCCTTCGTCCTGTCGGCGGGCCTGGCCGGACTAGCTGGCGGAGTGTTCGCCATGAGCCACGGATTCGCCTCGTTGGAAGAGCTGAGCTGGACCACGTCGGGCAAGGTCGTGCTCATCACCGTCCTCGGTGGGATCGGCACCCTCTGGGGCGGCCCGCTCGGCGCGGCGATCGTGGTCACGCTCGAGGACAAGCTGGCTTCGTCTGGCTTCGAGGGCACCGGAATCATCCTTGGCTCGATCTTCGTGGTGATCGTGCTGTTGTTCCGTCATGGGATCTGGGGTACGGCCCGAGACCTGCTGGCGCGACGAATGGAAGGCCGACGCGACCGGGGACGCTGAAGCGGCGCTCGAGGCCACATAGCGCAGGCCCGTCATTGATGGAGCACCCACGAGGCTGCGCCATGAGTGACGCCCCTGCGCTATGTCGAGAGCTCCCGGCTCACACGCGCCTGTCGGTCAGGCGGACGGGCGCGAGATTCGGTGCAGGCGCAAGGCGATCTGCACCTCCAGCGAACGATCGTGCCGCTGCCAGTCATCGTCGAGCAGCGTGCCGATGCGCTCCAGTCGCTGGGTGACCGTGTTGACGTGGATGTGCAGGGCCTCGCGGGTGCGGGCCAGGTTGCGGTCGCTGCTGAAGTAGGCCTCGAGGGTACCGACCAGCTCCGTGCCGTGCTCTTCGTCGTAGTCGAGCACGGGTCCGATGGTCCGTCGCACGAACGGTATGACGTCGCGCCGGTCGCCGAGCAGGACACCCAGGAAGCCGAGCTCGGCAGCGCTCGCGCCCTCCCCGGAGCGTCCGAGCGCCTCCAGCGTCTCGAGACAGCGCATCGCCTCTCGTCGGGCGGCTGCCACCTGCTCAGGTCGGTCAATGGCCGCTGACGCACCCGCGGTCACCGGGGCGGACAGCGCCCCGGCAAGCTCCGCGCATACCTTGCGTGCGGCCTCGCTGGGGTCGTCCAGCGGGATGAGGAGCACGACCGCGCCTTCCCGCTCCGTCGCCAGCCCGCGGAGCCGGCCGGCCAGGAAGGACGCTGCGGCAACAAGGCGTGACCGGTCACCGGACGCGCTGCGTGCCACGACGACGGTATGGCGCAGGTCCAGGTCCGCGCCGACGCGACGGGCCCGCTCGCGCAGGTTGTCAACGTCACGTAGGGGTTGGTCGAACAGGTCGGCGAGGAGCTCGCCCTTCACCCGGCTCTCGGTCTCTGCGACCGACCGGCGAAGGAGCAACAGGAGTGATGTGACGAGTGCTGCCCGCTCGAAGGTGCGCTGGTCGGACTCGTCCAGCGGGTGTTCGCAATGCAGCAGCAGGGTCCCCAGAGGTTCGGGTCCGGTCGTCAGGCGGACCGCCCACCAGTCGTCGCGCCGTACCGCTCGACCGGCGGTGCGGGCGGCGTCGGCCAGAACCGAGACGTCGACGCTCAGGATGTCCGAAGAGCCGGCGGTCGCGGCGAGGGTTCGGTCGTCGGTGTCGAGAACCCACAGTGCACCGCCGAGCACCTCGGAGACCGACGCGACCACGTCGTCGACATCCCCGCCTCGCAGCACCAGCTGGGTGAACCGGGCGTGGGCGTCGGAGGCGCGTTCAATCGCCTTGGCGCGTTCGCCGAGCAGCCTGCTGGCGGTGTTCAGCTCCTCGAGCGCCGCGCTGGTCTCGCTGAGGAGACGGGCGTTGTCGAGAGCGATAGCGGCGTGCGCGGCCAAGGAGCCGAGGAGCGACACGTGATCGCGGTCGAAAGGGCGCTCGCTGCGGTTGGCGGCGTAGAGCACGCCGATGACGTTGGCACCCAGGATGAGGGGTACGCCGAGGATCGAGACCAGACCCTCCTCGGCGACCGCGTCGTTGATGGGGCTGGTGTGGTTGAACCGTGTGTCCTCGAAGTAGCGAGCGCTGGCGTAGGGGGTTGCCGTCTGCGCCACGAGGCCGCCGAGGCCTGCACCCAGGGGCAGGCGCAGGCTGCGGAAAGCGGCGGAGCTGATGCCGTCGACGACCCGCATATAGGTGTCACCCACGGTCTCGTCGTTAAGTGAGAGGTAGGTGACGTCGCTGCCGAGGAGCAGCCGCGCCCTGTGGACGATGGCCCGCAGCACGGCGTCGACCTCACGCAACGCCGCGAGGTCGTTGGCGGTCTCGTACAGCGCGCTGAGCTCGGCCTCGCGGCGGCGTCGCTGGTCGAGGATGGCGCGGACGCGCAGCGCCAGGGTGCGGGCACGTTCGAGCTCGGCGATGACCTGGGGGTCCTCCCCGCGGGATCGGGCTGCAAGGACGGGAGCCTCAAACTCCACGGGGGCTGCCTCCCGGACGAGCAGCTCCAGTAGGGCGAGGGTGGACATACGCCCGATTCTGCCTCGGTGGAGGGGAGTCGGTCGAGGGGGAGTCGCCGCGCCGGTCAGTGTGCGGTCCAACCGCCGTCGAGACAAAACGAGCTCCCGGTCACCGAGTCCGCGTTCTTGCTGCACAGGAAGAGCGCCAGGGCGGCGACCTCCTGGGGCTCGACGAGCCGCTTGACTGCCGTGGGCGCGAGCATGATCTGCTGCACGACCTCACTCTCGGAGATGCCGTGGGTGCGCGCCTGGTCAGCGATCTGGGCCTCGAGGAGGGCCGTGCGCACATAGGCGGGGTTGATGCAGTTGGACGTGACGCCGTGCAGTGCTCCCTCCAGTGCCGCGACCTTCGACAGACCCTCCAGACCGTGCTTGGCCGACACGTAGGCGCTCTTGTAGGCGGAGGCGCGCAGCCCGTGGACCGAGGAGACGTTGATGATCCGGCCCCATCCCCTCTCATACATGTGGGGGAGGGCGCCCCGGATGATGCGGAACGGCGCCTCGAGCATGACCCGCAGGATCAAGGAGAACCTCTCCGGCGGGAAGGACTCCAGCGGGGCGACGTGTTGCACTCCCGCGTTGTTGACCACGACGTCGACGTCGAGGTCGAGGTTTGCGATGGCGTCGAGATCGGACAGATCGGCGACTACGGCTTGGCCCCGGATCTCGTCGGCGACGATCTTGGCGGCATCGGCGTCACGGTCGAGGATGGTGACGTGGGCACCCGCCTCGGCGAACGCAACCGCGATCGCCCGGCCGATCCCGGAGGCCCCGCCGGTGACGAGAGCGCGTCGCCCTTCCAGCGGCCGCTGATCATCCTGCGGTGGGGCTGAGGTCATGCTCTGACGCTAGTGATGGCTCGAAGCCCTCGGCATGGTGTGAGTCCACACACTTCCGGCATGAACGGTGGTGGTTGTCGCACTGGCTTTGCCACGCTGACAGACTGTGCCCGACCCCAAGGCCGTCGGAGGCGTCAGCAGTGACTCAGAGAGCACGAAATCGCGAGCACGACGAAACCGAGCGTAGGAAGAGGAACCCGTGACGCGCTCGGGCACGATCGTGGCGGTCGCCAACCAGAAGGGCGGCGTGGCCAAGACGACCTCGGTTGCCTCGCTAGGGGCGGCGTTCGCTGAACTGGACCAGCGGGTGCTCCTCGTCGACCTCGATGCTCAGGCCTGCCTGACGTTCAGTCTCGGAGTTGACCCGGACGAGGTCGAAGTGAGCATCAACGAGTTGTTGGTCGGGCGTGGTGTCCTTGCGCGGGACGCGATCGTAGCGTGCGCGGACGGCGTCGACCTGATCCCGAGCGTTATCGAGCTGGCCGGGGTCGAGGCACAGCTGTTGCCGCGGCCCGGCCGCGAATACGTGCTTCGTTCGGTCTTGGAACCCCTTCGTGCCGACTACGACGTGGTCCTGCTGGACTGCGCGCCTTCGCTGGGCGTGTTGACTCTCAATGCGCTGACGGCATCCCAGGGGCTGATCATCCCGATGCTGTGCGAGATGCTCAGCCACCGCGGCGTCGGACAGCTGCTCGACACCGTCGCCGATGTGAAGGCGATCCTCAATCCCGGGCTTGAGGTGTTCGGCATTCTGCCCACGATGTTCGACGGCCGCAGCAACCACGCGCGGGCGGTGTTGGCCGACGTCGGGGAGCGTTATGGCCTGCCGGTGCTGAGCCCGCCGATCCCCAAGACGGTGCGCTTCGCCGAAGCGCCGGCCGTGGGCCGCTCAATTCTCGCGACGTCACGCAGGTCCAAGGGTGCTCAGGCCTACCGCGACGTCGCCGCCAGCCTGCTCCACCGTCTTTGACCTCCCAGACCGAACGATCCCTCTGGTTTGCCTGAGGGCCAGAGGTGTGACAGTGCGGCCGGAGCCGCCTGGCTACACCTGACCGGCCCCAGCGCCTGATCCAGCAGAGTCGCCCTGACCACCGTGGGTACGACGACGGTTGCGGTTACGTCGCGGCTTGGTGCCCTCGGCGTTGGTGGGACGATCGGCGGCCGGACGCTCGCGGCCTTCGGTCGAGCGCGCCCCGCCGCCGGCAGAGCCACCCGAGCGACCGCTGCCGCTGCGACCGGTACCGCTGCGACCAACGCCGCTGCGACCAGTGCCGCTGCGACCAGCGGCTGAACGGCCCCGATCAGGATGCCCGCCCCTGGAGTTCTTGCCCGTCTCGCCGAGGTCCTCGACAATCTCGGCAGCAAGGCCCTCGCGGGTCCGGCTGGACTTGGGCAGCCGGCCGGTCGCATTCGTGGGGATGTTCATCTGGGTGAAGAAGTGCTCGGACGAGGAGTAGGTCTCCTCCGCCTTGGGGATGCCGAGGTCGAGGGCTTTGTTGATCATGCTCCAGCGGTGCAGGTCGTCCCAGTCGACGAACGTGACGGCGACACCGGTGTTGCCCGCCCGGGCTGTGCGACCGATACGGTGCAGGTAGGTCTTGTCGTCTTCGGGGCACTGGTAGTTGATGACGTGCGTGACGTTGTCGACGTCGATACCGCGGGCTGCCACGTCGGTGGCGACC
>Ga0209745_1000403_pt1 | contig 25915 bp, 18 predicted proteins | sample BarGraNGADG00312_FD_184495 | JGI IMG/M metagenome (GOLD analysis project Ga0209745, IMG submission 184495) | Arctic peat soil microbial communities from Barrow, Alaska - Barrow Graham LP Ref core NGADG0004-312 (SPAdes) (version 2) | ecosystem: Environmental > Terrestrial > Soil > Wetlands > Peat...
CTGCCTTATCTGGAATTATTCCAAATAAGCATTTTTATGCAGCAATCACTCCCCCTTTCGGTCTTTATTACAGACTTGCTTTTGGACTATTAACCTTTCCGCCATGAAAAGATTTGCATTTGCCGCATCTGTTCTGATGTTATGCACCCTGCTCAGCGCGCAGGACTCAATACCAAGGAGGAGCTACAATGCAACATTTACATCCGCAGCTCCCGTTATTGACGGATCTCTGGAAGATGAAGCCTGGCAGGCCGGCACCTGGGATGGAAACTTTACCGAGTTTCAACCGGATAACGGAACTGCTCCAAGCCAGAAAACTGAATTCAAGGTGCTGTTTGATGACAATAATATTTATGTCGCCATAAAAGCCTATGACACTGCTCCTGACAGCGCAAGCCGGCGTATTTCAAGAAGGGATAACGCCGACGGGGATTGGGTCGGCATTATGTTCGACAGCTATCATGACCTTCAGACAGGTTTTGCATTTGTCGTGAATGCAGCAGGTGTAAAAAACGATTTCCTGGAGGCAAACGACGGACAGATCGAAGACGCGACGTGGGATCCTATCTGGTATACAGATGCACAGATGTACGACTGGGGCTGGGCCGCTGAACTGAGGATTCCGCTTACACAGCTTAGGTTCAGGATGTCTGACAGCACTATATGGGGTTTGGAGGTACTTCGACAGCTTTTCCGCAAGCAGGAGATGTCAGTCTGGCAGCCAATAGACCGGAATGCCTCAGGTTTAGTGCATAATTTCGGGACACTAACTGGTCTTTCGGGCATCAAACCGAGAAAACAGGCAGATATATCTCCTTTCGTGGTAGGCAGCCTTGAAAATTTTAAAGCAGAAGAGGGTAATCCTTTTGCTACCGGCAGTAAAGGGAAATTCAATGGAGGCCTTGATGCCAAGATCGGTTTAACCAACAACATGACACTCGATCTGACGGTAAATCCTGACTTCGGTCAGGTAGAAGCTGACCCCTCTCAGGTGAACCTTACTGCCTATGAAATATTCTTTGAAGAGAAGAGGCCTTTCTTCATTGAGGGGAATAATATAACAAGCTTTAAGACCGGGCTCGGTGACGGGGACCTTGGGTATGACAATCTTTTCTACTCAAGGAGGATTGGCCGCAGCCCCCATCTCGGTGCAGAAACAGAAATAAATGAATTTGCCAAAATGCCACGCGTTACTCCAATCATCAGCGCTGCCAAAATCACAGGCAAGACTCCTGACGGCCTTTCAATCGGTATTATTGAAGCAATAACAGCTGAAGGAAAGGCAGAGATAGATTCTCTTGGAGAAAGATCATACCAGACTGTGGAGCCGCTTTCCAATTACTTCGTCTCAAGGATTAAGAAAGATTTTGGTGGAGGTAAGACAGTGATTGGCGGGGCTTATACCAACACCCATCGCTTCCTTGACGGTACTGGAATTGACGGACTTATCAGCAATGCCAACACTGCCGGTATTGATTTCTCACATTATTTTGGCAAAGACAGGAACTGGATGGTGTCAAGCGCAACCGGAGCCAGTAATCTCACCGGCAGCACAAAGGCAATTGAAAGCCTTCAATATTCTTCAGTGCATTACTACCAGCGTCCTGATGCTGATTATGTTGAGGTAGATACGACCCGCACATCATTGAATGGCTATGGAGGGACAATACAGGCCGGTAAAGTCGGTGGTCACTGGAACTTTACGGTTTTTGGCCACTATAAGTCACCTGGCTTTGACCTTAATGATGTCGGTTACCTCCAGAGCGCAGATGCGCTTATTACAGGCTTATGGTCTGCTTACAGATTTGACAAGCCTTTCAGTATCTTTAACCAGATGAGGCCTAACGCTAACTTCTGGACAGGATGGGACTTCGGAGGTACCCACCTTTTTACCGGTGGTAATCTGAGCCTTTATACAGAATTTAAGAACCTGTGGTGGACAAGTTTTGGGGCAAATTATGACGGCGAATCCCTTTCCAATACCCACCTGCGCGGAGGGCCCTCCATGCTGTATCCTTCAAACCTGAACGGCTTTTTCAATATCGGCACAAATAGTTCAAAAATATTCTATGCTCAATTATGGGCTAACACCGGAAGAGGAGGTGAAGAATCTGCAAAATCATGGTCTGCAGGCATAGACCTTACAGCCAAGCCTGGACAGTCTTTTTCTGTGACCTTGTCACCGTCATATTCAAAAAGCAGCAATACACTACAGTATGTGACATACATTCCGGGTGATGACCGTTATATCCTTGGCCAGATTGATCAGCAGATAGTAAGGATGTCTATTAGATTGAATTATAATATTACGCCAGACCTGACAATCCAATACTGGGGACAGCCCTTCCTGGCAGCAATGGACTATAAAACTTATAAAGTCGTGACCGAGCCCAGGGCAGAAAGCCTGTCAGACCGTTACCATATTTTCACAGACAGTGAAATACAATATAACGAGGCGGACAATATGTATAATGTTGACGAAAATAATGCCGGCCTGGTCAAGTATAGTTTTAATAATCCTGATTATAATTATGACGAATTCCTTTCGAACCTGGTGCTCCGCTGGGAATTCCGCCCTGGATCAACGGTTTACCTCGTATGGTCACAAACGCGCAGTTATTATGACCCGACAGGTTCTTTTTCTGTCAGTCAAAACCTTGATAACCTATATACTGCAGATAAACCATATAATGTTTTTCTTATAAAATTTACTTACAGGTTCGGATTGCGGTAGGTTATATAATTTGCATAAATTTGCAGAATCTTAAACTGTACTTCTGCAAACCTGTGCCATGAAGATAAGCCTTCTCCTGCTATTGCTCATTATTCCGTTATGGTTAAATGGCCAGGAATATGAGAAAAGAGTTTATACCACTACTACAACAACAACCCCTCCGGTGGTCGACGGAGATCTTTCCGATGAAGCATGGACAAAGGGTGAATGGGGCGGTGAATTCATTCAGTTCCAACCCGCTGAAGGAGCCCCGGTAAGCCAGAAAACCGAATTCAAGGTTCTTTATGATAACAGCAATATCTATGTCGCCATCAAGGCTTACGATACTGCCCCTGACAGTATTGTGTCACGGATGACCAGACGTGATCACTCAGACGGAGATGAGCTTTATGTCTACTTTGACTCATATCATGATCTCAGGACTGCGTTCGGCTTCGGTGTAAGTGCAGCCGGTGTCAAAGCTGATTTGGTTATGACTGATGATGGCGCTTCCGAGGATGAAACTTTTGATCCTATCTGGTACGTTAAAACAAGCATCACTGACTGGGGCTGGGCAGCTGAAATGCGTATACCTCTAACCCAGCTTCGCTTTTCTGCCGGTGAAACCCAGATTTGGGGATTTGAAGTGCTGAGAATCATTTATCGTCATGATGAAACTGACTTCTGGCAGCCTATCCCAAGAAACACCTCAGGTTTAGTTCATCAGGCAGGGTTGCTGGAGGGGATACAAAACATAAAACCGCGTACCCTATTCGATATCACCCCATATGGCGTGGCCAAGCTTGAAACCTATGAAGGCGAAGCGGGCAATCCCTGGCTCGATGGCACTGACTTCAAAGCCACCGCTGGTATTGATGCCAAGATCGGGATTACAAACAATATGATATTAAGCCTGACTGTTAATCCCGATTTCGGGCAGGTGGAGGCTGATCCTTCGGTCGTGAACCTCACTGCCTTTGAATCATTTTTTGAGGAGAAAAGACCGTTTTTTATAGAGAGCAAGAATATTACTGACTATAACCTCGGACTTGGACAGGGCAGCTCCGGGAATGATAATCTCTTTTATTCCAGGAGGATAGGCCGAAATCCAAGGTTGCCCTACTCACCTGGCGAAAATGAATATACATATACGCCATCATTCACGCCGATCCTTGGAGCAGCAAAGCTTACCGGGAAGTCAGGTAAGGGGTGGTCTGTCGGAGCATTGGAGGCAGTCGCTGCAGAGGTCAGCACAAAAGTTTATAATGAGGAGACCGGTAAGACGACCTATGTAACTGCCGAACCTTTTGCCAATTTTGCTGTCGCCAGAGTTCAGAAAGACATTAAAGAGGGCAATACAATAATCGGAGGGATGATGACAAGTACCATCAGATCAATCGAACCGACTACAGAAGATTATTACCATAAAAATGCCACATCAGGCGGTATTGACTTTACTCAATACTTCGGTGACAAGAATTATATTTTCCAGTTACGGACTGCCTTCAGCAACATCCAGGGTACTGCAGCAGACATTGCCCGTACACAACGCTCTGCCATCCATAATTTTATCAGGCCTGATGCCGATTATGTTGAATATGACACAACCAGGACTTCACTGAGTGGTTTTGGCGGTAATCTGATGGCCGGAAAAATAGGCGGTAACTTCAATGTTATTTATCTGTCCTCCTGGAAATCGCCAGGCCTGGAACTGAATGATATAGGGTACATGCGGGTAGCAGACCAGTATATAGGCGTAGCCGTATTCAATTATAATATCTACAAGCCATTCAGCATATTTAACCAGATGAGCTTCGGTACGAATATCATACACGCTCATGATTTTGGGGGGACTTTGACTAACCTTGGAAGTGAATTCTCCTGGCAGACGCAATTCAGGAACCTGTGGTCCACTTATTTCGGCGGACAGGTTTACGGCAACGAGATTGATAATAATCTGCTGCGCGGCGGACCTTCGATCCAGGTGCCCGGAAATGCAGCTGTATACGGAGGCATTGATACAGACGATCGTAAAAAGTTTGTGGCTGAGATTAATGTTGACTACAGATGGGGGTTTGAAGATGTATTCAAAAGCACAGGCATAAATATCGACCTGATTTACAGGCCTGTCAGCACCCTGAGCTTAAGCGTTGAGCCCGGGTGGGAACAGACATTTAATAAGATGCAGTACGTCACCACGGCCTCAATTATTAATGGAGTTGATGCTCCACGCTATGTTTTCGGTTTTATCGACCAGAAAATACTGAGCCTGTCGTTCAGGATTGACTATAACATCACTCCTGATCTTACAATACAGTACTGGGGACAGCCATTTTTCGGATCAGGTGATTACAATGAATTTAAATATATAACCGATCAGTCTGCAGCTGAAGAAATTTATACTGACCGCTTTCATACCTATTTGCCCTCTGAAATCATGTTTAATGACGCTGATGGAATCTACAACATTGATGAAAACCTTGACGGTACTGTTGACTATAGCTTTGAGAACCCTGATTTCACGATAAGTGAATACCTGCACAACCTGGTTGTACGATGGGAGTTTCTGCCCGGGTCAACCGCATATCTTGTCTGGTCACAAACAAGGAATTATTTTACTGATGACGGAACATTTGACCTTGCAACACAAGCAAATAACCTCTTTACCGATAACAAACCGTACAACGTCTTCCTTGTCAAATTCTCGTATCGGTTTGGTCTGAGATAAACAAAAATCAAATAAAATTCCTGTCCAGGAATCTCTGAAAATTTCCTTTGTACTGATCTGTGATCGGAATACGGACTTCACCGAAGACAATGCGGTTGCGTTCAATTACTTTCACAGTGTCAAGGTTGACAATAAAAGACCTGTGTACCCGCATGAACTTCTCTTCCGGCAACCTGGCCTCCAGGGCCTTTAAGGTAGATAATGAAAGAATGGGTTTCTTCTCACCTGTCAAAAAGATTTTGACATAATCCTTAAGACCCTCGATATATTGTATGTCGGAAAAATTTATGCGCCTGATCTTGTATTCAGATTTAAGAAACAGGAAGTCATTCTTTATCTCAAGAGATGGCAGCACTTTTCTCTCAAGTTCAATGATTTTCTGTGCCTTCCCGACCGCCTTTAAAAATTCGGAATAGCCGAAGGGTTTGAGAAGGTAATCCACTGCGTCAAGCCTGAACCCCTCAATGGCATACTTCTCATAAGCAGTGGTAAAAATCACTTTTGGTCCTCCCGCAATGACTCCGGCAAGTTCAGTACCATTCAGATCAGGCATCTGTATATCGAGCAACACAAGGTCGGTATCAGTTGAATTAATAAAACTTACGGCATCAACAGGATTATCAAAGGCTCCTGCCAGTTCAAGAAAAGGTGTCTTTTCAATATACCCCTTTACTAGCTGCAAAGCCAAAGGTTCATCATCAATGGCGACGACTTTTATCATCAGATTGTTTTATTTCCTGTAATTATCTTCAGTTCAATGCTGTACACTGACTCTTCATTTGTAATGTTAAGCTCATGCTTTCCGGGATAGAGAAGAGCAAGGCGTTTGCGCACGTTGTCAAGACCTATGCCTGAGTCTGCCTGTGTTGCTCCATTACTCCCTCCGTTGCTGCTGTTAGCCGTCCGGAAATGTAAAACATCACCTTCCATCGACAACCCGATCCGGATGAATGATGATTTCTGATAGCTTACTCCGTGCTTGAAAGCATTTTCAATAAAAGGTATGAAGAGCAGCGGCGGAATGTCAATGTCATCATACTTTTCCGGGAAATCCACCGTAAGTTTGACTTTATCATTAATGCGCAGCTTCATGAGATCAATATATACCTTCATAAACTCCAGCTCCCTGCTGAGTTTTGTGTTACCCTGCTCTGACTCATAAAGCATGTACCGCATCATCTTTGACAGGCTCAGCACCGCCTCCCGGGCATCCTCTTTATTTATTTCTATAAGAGAATAGATATTATTCAGTGTGTTAAAGAAGAAATGCGGGCTGACCTGATTCTTAAGTAATGCCAGCTCAGAGTTCAGCTTTTCCTTCTCAAGCTCCTTGATTTCCCGTTCCTTCTCCACAGACTGCTCCACGGACCGAAGTCCTACAGCAAAACCTGTCACCAGAAAGGCAGTGATGAAATAATTATATACTGCCATCCTTGCCCATGATGGTCTGCCTTTTCTATTGTCATGACCCCTTTGTTCTGCTTCCCTTATACGCTGCTCAACAGCCGGGGGCGGAGGGAATGCTCTCCTGAAAGCAATATTCGAAGCAAACTGAACTGCTATTACAAGGGCAAGCATGACAACAACATACTGGGGCCACCTTCCTTTGTTTAGCAGCAATGGTATCAACCAGAGATAATTGACATAAAAGATGATGCCAAAGACGAGCGTATTAAAAAAGATTATAAGAGTAGTACGCAGATCTTCAAATCCACCACCGGTCACAAGAAACTGTGGTAATATAAAAAGAATTATCCACCCTGTGATATGCAACAGCACACCCCACCCTTTTCTCTGTCTGATATTTCCTGTTCTCTTCATACTTTTTCAAAGCTATCAATTTTGACTCATTTTACTCATACCTCAATGCATCAATGGGATCAAGTTCTGAAGCCCTTCGTGCCGGATACCATCCAAAGAACACTCCGATCACGGTGCACACGGCAAATGAAAGAATTACTGAACTCCACATAACGGTGATCGGCCATGAGGTAAGTGCCCCGACAACTTTTGAAGCGGCAAATCCAAGCAAAATACCGATCAGGCCGCCGAAAACACTCAGCATTATTGATTCGATAAGGAACTGCATCAGGATATCTGCGCCCCGGCCGCCTAATGACATGCGAAGACCTATCTCCCTCGTGCGCTCGGTGACAGATACATACATGATATTCATGATCCCTATTCCTCCGACCAGCAATGATATTCCGGCTATCGCTCCGAGCAGAATGGTAAGTATGTCTGTTACGGAAGTCATCGTGGTTGCCAGTTCTTCCTGGCTCCTTATCTCAAAGTCATTGTTCTCATTCTCGCGCAGCTTATGAGTACGGCGCAGCACTTCCTGGACCTGTTGCTGCGCCAGGGCAGATGCTTCAGCACTTTTGGCCGACATCTGGATTGACTGTATATATGTCTGGGCAAGTATCCTTTTCTGAACGGTTGTATAAGGCGCAATAAGTACATCATCCTGGTCCTGTCCGAAGCTGTTCTGTCCTTTCTCTTTCAGGAGCCCGATAATCCTGAAAGGGATGTTTTTAAAACGGATTGTTTCTCCTGTCGGGTCGACGCCCTCGCCGAATAGTTCATCAGCAACCGTCCTGCCAATCAGGCACACTTTTGCAGATCCTTTAGCCTCATCGGCGGTGAAGTTTCTTCCGTTGACGATTGCCCAGCTCTTTATTTCAAGATATTGCTCATTCCCTCCGTAAATAGTCGTAGGCCAGTTTGAGCTGCCATAGACGGCCTGCCCGCTGCTTCTTACCTCAGGCGAAACAGCGATAATGGCGTCGCACCCTGTCCTGATGGCATTCACGTCAGCAACAGTCAGTCTCTGGGATCCTGAAGTTCCCTGCTGAACGCCGCCCATTCTCATGCTGCCCGGAATAACGAAAAGCATATTTGACCCCATGCTTGCTATCTGATCTTCAATGCTTTTCTTTGAACCCTGACCTATGGCAAGCATCGTTATGACAGAAGCCACACCGATAATTATACCCAGCATCGTCAGAAATGACCTCATCTTATTGCGCCTGAGGGCATTCATTGCCACTTTAAAAAGATTTCCCAATTTCATGATCCTGTTTTTTATTAGTCCTCCTCTACCGGTAACGCTTTCAGCGTTTCCGTTGCTATCAGCCGGTTACTGACTTCTTCCTGTCTGATAAGATGTCCGTCGCGGAAGACTATGTTTCGTGTGCCACAGCGTGCTATATCAGGCTCATGCGTGACGAAAACGATGGTCTTGCCTTTTTCGTTCAGTTCCTGTAACAGAGCCATGATCTCATACGAGGTACGCGTATCAAGGTTACCTGTGGCCTCGTCAGCAAGAATGACTACGGGATCATTTACCAGCGAGCGTGCAATCGCCACTCTTTGCTGCTGACCTCCCGAGAGCTGGTTTGGCATGTGGTCCATCCTCTCCTGCAGACCTACTGCTTCCAGGGCAGCGAGTGCCCTTTCTTTCCTTTCCTTAGCATTTATACCAGGATTATACATCAGAGGCAATTCAACGTTCTCAAGGGCTGATGTTCGTGATAACAGGTTATAAGCCTGGAAAACAAACCCTATTTTGCGGTTGCGTATGGCAGCTCTCTCGTTCTTCGACATCTCTGCAACATTTATTCCATCGAGATAATAAGTCCCTGATGTAGGCTTGTCAAGACAGCCTATTATGTTCAGCATTGTTGATTTGCCCGAGCCGCTGGCACCCATGATGGCTACAAACTCTCCCGGCGATATCTGAAGATCGATACCTCTCAGAGCATGTACCGTTACCTCTCCGATGTAATAATCCTTCTTCAGTGATGATATTTTTATTATTGCGCTCATTTTTAGCTTTTTGTTGTTGTTTTTTTCTTGGTCACACTACCCGGACGCCTGGGCATGAAAGGATTCGTGGCCATTTGTTTCGTCTTCTTGTCTTTTGCTGATGCACCAGTCATCTTTGTGACAACCTGATCGCCTTCCTTAAGACCTGATTTAACTTCGATATTATCACCGTCGTTCGGACCCAGCACTACAGGTACTGCGTGGATGCTTTCATTCTCCTTCACCCATACCATAGTTGGCATCTTATTACCCGCAGGACTCGTTGATCCCCCAGGCATCTGACCTGAAGGCACACCCTGTGGCCTGCCTCCTGCACCTGCCGGCGTACCCGGAAGGCTACCTTTAGTCTCTTTCCCTATCCTGGCAAGGTAATCTGCTTCAGGAGTGAATTTTACGGCTTTGTACGGAATGACGAGAACATCTGCGGTCTCCTCGACGTAAATAACTATGTCGGCAGTCATTCCTGGCAGAAGTTTCTGATCAGGATTCTGCGCATTAATGATAACCGTATATGTAACAACATTGGATGTTGTCTTAGGTGAAAGCCTGATCTGCATCACAGTGCCGGCAAATTTATCATCAGGAAATGCATCAACACCAAACTCAACCCTCTGCCCTACTTTTACCTGTCCTATGTCAGATTCATCAATATCAGCCTCAACCTGCATCTGAGTCAGATCCTGAGCTATTGTAAAGATCTCCGGAGTGTTAAAATTTGCTGCTACGGTCTGCCCTTCATCAACCGCCCTGTTCATTACAACTCCGTCAATGGGAGCATAAATCGTTGCATATTTAAGGTTCACCACCGCCTTGTCATAACTGCCCTTTGCATTCTTCAGGCTGCCCTTTGACTTCTCATAGTTGAATTTTGCCAGATCATAGTCAGCCTTTGCTATCAGGTTTTTATCATAAAGCGCCTTCGAACGCTCAAAGTTTGATTGCTCATATTCTGTCTCAGCCTTCGCACTCTCAAGAGTTGCCAGAGCCTGGGCTACTTGCGAATTAAGGGCTACCTTGTCAAGCTCTGCCAGGATCTGACCTTTCTTTACATGCGAGTTAAAGTCAACGTAAAGCTTTTCTACTATACCAGATACCTGTGTTCCGACAACAACTGATGTAATAGCCTTGAGGGTACCTGTGGCAGTTACCGTATTTGTTATGGAGCCCTTCTGAACCGTGGCGGTCTCAAACGTGTATGACTGGCTCTTCTTACATCCATGAACGATCAGGAAGGTTGCTGCTGCTACAGCCAGTAATGCACCACTTATAATAACTCTTTTCATTTTCATCGATTTGTGTTTTTTATTGTTCATTTTCATTAAAGCGAAAGCGGGACTCCCTTGTAAAAGTCAATGATCTTGTAACTGAAGACAAGCTCATATTTTGCCTGAAGCAGGCTGCTTTCAGAAGATGTCATATTTGTCTTCTGTATCAGGAAATCCACGGAGTTCATTGCACCAAGCTTGAATTTTTCTTCAGCTACTTTATAAGATTCAAGTGAAGCCTCATACTCGTTGACAGCTGCATTATAGTTACTTACTGCTGACCGGGCATCGAGACTTGCCTGTTCGATTTCCTTCCGTAACTGGTTCCTTGTATTGAGTTCGTCAAGTTCTGCTGTTGTTATTCCTGCTTTTGCCCTTGAAACTGACGATTTGTTCTGATTATTACTGAAAATTGGTACTGATAAAGACAATCCGACCGCAGTGGCAAAATTGTTCCTGATTTCCGAGCCCATTAATGCTGCATCCGTAAAAGCAGTGCTCACTCCGGCATCCATAGACAACGATGGATAGTAGCCTCCCTTTGCCAGATCAAGATCGATCATCGCACTCTCCTTACTGATTTCCGCATACTTTATCTCTGGTTTGACTTTCAGAGCCTCACTGTATACGTCAGCTGCTTCAGCGGCAGGTGTGGTGGAAATAATTGCTTCAATATCAGGATGTGCGATTGCAAATGCACTGTCTGCAGGTAACTCCATCAGCTGCATCAGTGTGACCCTGTCAATCTCAAATGTGCTGATCGCCCTTGAAAGTGTCAGCTCATCGCTTGCAAGCTGTGTTTTGACCTGCAGGTAATCGCTGTTGGCGATGGCTCCGAGAGAAAGTCTCTCTTTCGCCAGGCCAAGCTCCTCACGTGTGGCGTCTGCCTGGTTGCGGCTGTTGGTTATCTGCTCTTCAGCATAAAGCACCTGCAGATAAGCATTCATTATGCTGAGAGAAACACCTTCTTTCGTCACCTCAGTGATGTATTGCAGCCCTTTATAATTCAACTCAGCCAGTCTGATCTCGTTCTTTACCCTGAATCCGTTGAATAGTGCCACGTTGCTGCCTGCAGAGAGACTGGTTCTTGATGAACCTTCAAATATGCTGGTTCCAGCGTTGTCAGTTATTTGCTTCCACCCCAGGTTCTCCCCTGCTGAAGCACTCAGGTTTGGCCATCGGTTGTCCTTTGCCTGCTGCAGGTCTATCTTGCCAACGCCGGTAGAAACATCCGCCTTGCGAACCTGTATGTTTGCATTAAGTGCATGATCGATACATTCTGTAAGCGTCCACTGTTTCTGCTGAGCAGAAACGGGCAAACCGGCCAGAATGATGACCGCTGCCATAATAAATCCTTTTATGCTCATCCTTTTCATTTTGTGAAACTTGATGAGACAAAATTACTAATGGCAGTCCGTTATTAAAAATCTTTTAGACATCCGGCAATTACTTACCGACGTATCATCATTTTATACCGATGGATTTTTTATATGATTTAAATATTATGTTTATCAGGAACTGATCATCAGACGATTTTTTTCTTAATCTTTGAACCCGTGAAAGAAATCAACATTAAATCACACTTGAAACTTGTTTAAAAATGCCAGAAAAGGATTTTAAAGTATACGGTTACCGATGGGTAATGCTAGGCGTTTATATGTTTATTACTTCTGTCAACCAGTTGCTATGGATCACTTTTGCAGCAATAACAAGCAATGCGACACAGTTTTATGGCGTTTCTGACCTGAAGATCGGAATCCTATCAATGTGTTTCATGATTGTCTATCTCATTATTTCAATTCCTGCATCATATTTCATAGACACTTATGGCATACGTATCGGTATAGGAATAGGTGTGGCATTTACGGGAGTATTTGGTTTATTACGCGGTTTGGTCCCTTCAAATTATACTTTGGTCCTTTTATCACAGATAGGTATAGCAATCGGACAGCCATTCATCCTGAATGCCATCACCAAGGTGGCCGCCAGATGGTTCCCGATAAAAGAAAGAGCGACTGCATCAGGACTTGGAACGTTGTCGATGTACCTTGGGATATTTATAGCTATGATCCTCACTCCTTTTCTTGTAAACTGGTCGGGAATCAAAGGGATGCTTACAATCTACGGGATTCTTTCAGCAGTGGCAGCTGTTACCTTTTTTGTTTTGGCCAAAGAGCGACCCCTTACCCCGCCCTGCCATAGTTATCAGGAAGAACGGGCCCTGGCTGTTGACGGACTGAAACTTATCTTTCGCAGCCGGAACTTTAACTGGCTTATGTTCATCTTCTTTATCGGATTGGGAGTCTTCAATGGAGTTACTACCTGGATTGAAAATATTGTTTACCCGCGTGGATTTTCCTCCGAACAGGCAGGAATCACCGGAGGACTTATGATTATCGGAGGTATTCTGGGAGCTCTTATTATTCCCATGTTATCTGACCATTATAAAAGAAGAACCATCTTCATCATCATTTCACTGGCAGGCGCAACCTTAAGCCTGGCCGGTATTACATTTGCTACAGAATACTGGCTGCTTCTTGTTTCCGGAACGGCATTCGGTTTTTTCCTGCTCAGCTCAGGTCCGGTAGGGTTTCAGTATGGTGCCGAGGTAACCTATCCTGTCTCTGAAGGTACTTCAAACGGTTTTCTAATTCTCATGGGACAGATCTCGGGCATTGCATTTATTTTCGGGATGGACAGTTTCAAATCGCCAACGACAGGGTCAATGACAAAACCATTGATCTTACTTATTGGGTTTATGGTTTTAAGCTTTCTGGCTGCACTGAGACTGAGAGAATCATCTTTTCTGAACAAACCGGCTGAAGATCATTTGAATTGACTTAGTCATCGCGTTTAAACGTCACAGCATAAAAAATCCCGGTATCTTAATGAAAAGAACAAACAGAAAATCAGGGCTGAGAAAACTTCCGTTCATAATAATTTTCATTTTCGGATTTCTTCCTCTTAAAGCCCAGGATCAGGTTTCGGATTCTCTTTTAAATGACCAGGTGAAATATCTTCAGGAGATGCTTGATCATGATGTGAAAAATGCGCAGATATGGTGGTATGGATGGCTGGCAGGGTACAGTATAGCTACTGCCGGTCAGGGCATTGTGTATTTCACAAGTGACAATTTGAAAACACGTCAGGATATGGCCCTGGGATCGGCGACAACACTTCTGGGTGCCCTTGGGCAGATAATAGCACCAATGCCTCACCCTGCTTCATCATCCGGAAATACGAATATTGTCGGAGACGAGCCTGGCCAAATCAGATCACTTGAATATTCCGAAGACATGCTGAAGGCGCTGGCCCTGAGGGAAAAAGAAGGACGTTCATGGAAGATGCACGCTCTTACAGGCGTCATAAATATTGGAAGCGGATTGATTACCTGGCTTGGGTTTAAACGGACTTTCATGGACGGACTGGGAAACTTTGCTCTTAATACTGCTGTCACTGAAGCCCAGATATGGACCCAGCCGTCAAGAGCAATAAAGGACTATGAGAACTACTGCAGACAATATGGTACAGTGGTTAATCCTGCCGCATACAAACCTGAAAAGCAATGGCTCTTATACGCTGGTCCGGGTGGGATTACCGTTAAACTTGTCTTCTGAAACAGTCACATAAATACACGTCACATTTGATCAGGCTATCCTCCGGCGGGGGGTTCTGAGCCAGTCTGGATACCTTCTGCAACCTCCGGAATGATTCCCATCCTGACATATACAGGCTGGACAATCTTTTTAAGTGCGGGAAGCCTTTTATAAAAGACGAGAGCACCAATCAGGCAAATGGCACCTCCGATAAATATAGTCCATGGTGTGCCAAGCAGCTTTGCCATCCACCCTGCAAGCAGGCTGCCGAACGGAGCCGTACCCATCAGCGCCATTGTATATAAGCTCATGACCCTGCCGCGTTTATCATCATCGGTTATGGTCTGGATAATTGTATTGCTTGCCGCAGTTTGAGCCATCATCCCCAGACCCGTAAAAAACATCAGAAACATTGAGACAAGAAATGATGTATTAAATGCCATGGCAACCAATCCGACAGACAGAAGCGCGGTTGCTGCAGGAATCAATCTTCCCAGCTTCATAACGCTCTCCCTTGATGCCAGGTAAACTGCCCCGAGAAGTGCGCCAGCTCCGGCAGCACCCATGAGGAACCCGAACGTATGTGAATCTCCGTGAAGGATATCCTTTGCATATACTGGCATCAGTACCTGGTACGACGCACCCATAAGACTTACCAGCCCCAGCAAAAGAATGAGGGATTTGATTGGCGGGAACCCAAAAGCATAAGCAAGTCCTTCCTTCAGCTCGCTGAATATATGTGTCTCCTTCTTCTTCTCATTGTTAACGGGTACATGCATGGCCAGGAGCGAAATGATAATGAAAATATAGCTCAGGGCATTTATCAGGAAGCAAATCCCCTCTCCGGTGGTGGCCAGCACTATACCTGCCACTGATGGTCCTATTAGCCTGGCTCCGTTGAACATCAGTGAGTTCAGAGCTATGGCATTGCCCATGTCATCTTTGTTCTCAACCATATCAATGACAAAAGAATGTCGTGCCGGCATATCAAAGGCATTGATACAACCCAGGATCAGACTCAGGGTTACTATATGCCATATCTCCAGCGAGCCTGTCAGGCTCAGCCAGGCAAGTATACCCGCCTGGATCATTGAAATGACCTGCGTCACAAGTAGCACCCTGTACCTGCTCCACCGGTCAATAAGCACTCCTGCCACAGGAGCAAGCAGGAAAGACGGTATCTGTGCTGCAAAACCCACGATGCCAAGAAGAACTTCAGAGCCGGTCATCTGATAGACAAGCCACGGCAGGGCAATGCGCTGCATCCATGTGCCTATCAGTGAGACGCTCTGTCCGCCGAAGAATAAGCGATAATTACGGTGTTGAAGTGACCTGAAGACAATTCGTGCTTTGATCATGAGCCCAGCGGGCAACAGCCCCGATAAAATAATTTAACTTAGTAAAAATATTCATAAATTGGTATTTAAAATTAATCCTCTTACAAATGAGACCTATTCCACGAAGAAAATTCATTTATGGCACTGCCCTGGCCGGCGGTGGATTGCTATTGCTTCCCAATCTCAATGCCTGTAAATTTGCTGACACCAAGGCATCCGGTAACTATTTTCTGAGAGAATTCGGGATTGATGAAGCACTCTGCCAGAGATTACTGGCAAAAGCCCTGTCAAGAGGGGGAGATTTTGCTGACCTTTATTTTGAGTTCACCGTATCAAATTATCTGGGTCTTGAGGATGGCAAAGTGAACCAGTCATATGGGGATATTTCCCTTGGCGTTGGGATCCGTACAGTTAAAGGCGAACAGATCGGTTACGGGCTTACCCAGGAACTTACGGAAGAATCAATGATGTCAGCTGCTGCTACGGCTTCAACTCTGTGTGACGAGAGAATGACGCCAGTCAGTACATCATTCAGTAAACAGCAGATTGGTGACTATTACCCTGTTGCAGCTGGTTTCAATGGTATACCCGTCGAATCAAAATTACCGTTACTGCAGAGTATTAACCAGAAGTGTTTCTCATTATCACCTGAGATTGTTAAGGTAAACGCCGGTTTCCAAAACAGTACAAAACGAATACTTATCGCAACAAGCGACGGCGTCATAGCAGAAGACATCCTGCCGGCTGGTTTCATCTACTCCTCTGTGGTGGCTGAAAGAAACGGGAAACGGGAACAGTCATTCTGGAACCTTGGCGGACACCGTGATCTTTCATTCTACACAGACGAAGTGATCAATGAAGTGTCATCCAAAACAGTCAATAATGCGCTCAAGCTGTTTGACGCCGTACAACCTCCGGCAGGTGAGATGCCGGTTGTCCTTGGTCCGGGTGTGACGGGAGTACTGCTTCACGAGGCCATCGGGCACGGTATGGAAGCTGATTTCAACCGTAAGAAGATTTCCACTTACAGCACACTGCTGGGAAAGAAAGTGGCTGAGCCATTCGTCAATATCATCGATGATGGCACCATTCCCGGCCTTGCCGGAAGCATAAACGTAGACGATGAAGGAACTCCGGGTCAAAAAACCATCCTCGTTGAGAATGGTATACTCAGGAGCTATCTGCACGATAAGATTTCTGCTAAATATTACGGCGTAGAACCTACAGGTAATGGCCGCAGACAGGACTTCCAGAATTACCCTATTCCGCGTATGCGCAATACTTATATGCTGGGAGGCAACTATGCTCCAGAAGATGTAATCAAAGCGGCAGGCAACGGAATCTATGTTGAGGATGTAAGTAACGGCCAGGTGAAAATAGGTGAAGGAGATTTTGCTTTTTATGTCTCTCAGGGACGTTTGATCGAGAACGGCAAACTGACCTCCCCGATCAAAGATGTAAATATCATGGGTAACGGCCCAAAAATGCTTGCCAATATTACCATGGCGGCAAATGATCTTGAAATGTCACGCGGGGGGGCCGGACAATGCGGTAAGAACGGGCAGGGCGCACCGGTTTCATTCGGCATGCCTACCTGCCTTGTCAAATCACTTACAGTCGGAGGAACACAGCAGAAAGGAGGCCAGTCATGACATACATTAAAGATAAACAGATGGGTTTCCCGGAACTGGCCGACTGGGTCATCAGCCGGACTTTAAAAGCCGGAGCTAATGACTGCAGGGTTAATCTTTCAAAGAGACGTACCGTTGAAATAAATTACCGTGACCACAAACCCGAAGTCATAAAGGAAGCCACAACACATGGATTATACCTTGAAGTGTTCATAAATAACCGGTTTGCCGGTAAGTCAACACCTGACTTCCGTACATCAACACTGGAAGGGTTTATCACTGATCTGATTGCCAGTGCCGGTCTTATGGAAGAGGACCCGTACCGTACTCTTCCCGATCCGAAATATTACTCAGGAAGATCCGATGCCGATCTGCAGCTTAGTGATCCTGATTATAACAAGCTTACTCCTGAAGAGAGACATACGATGGCCAAAACGGCAGAAGAAGCCTGCCTGCAGAAAGGCGGCAAAAAGGTTATATCGGTTGAGGCAGGAGAATATGATGAATCGTATGAGGAATTTGTAAAATCGAGTAATGGCTTCGAAGGATCAACAGCAAGCACATACTGCCAGGTTGGTGCTTCAATGACAGCGCAGGATGAAGGTGACAGGCGACCTGCCGGTTATAATTACATTGGCTGCAGATACAGAAGTGACCTTCCCTCGCTGTCAGAGATAGGCACCGTTGCAGCAACAAGAACACTCGACCTTCTTGGCGGTAAAAAAATTGCGACGACAAAGATCCCGGTAATTCTTGAGAACCGTGGTGCAGCCCGTGTACTTGGCGGCCTGTTTGATCCTATGTCTGGCGGTAGTATTCAGCAGAAAAGGTCGTTCCTTGCAGATAAAAAAGGCAAGTCAATCGGCAGTAAACTTCTGACTGTTACAGACGATCCATCAATTCCAAGAGGCCTCGGCTCGAAGTATTATGATTCCGACGGTTTCCCTGCCAGAAAACGTGACCTGCTCACCGAGGGTACTATAAACGAGTTCCTGATCGACTGGTATTACGGTCGCAAGCTCGGATGGGAACCTACTTCAGGGTCAATCGGAAACCTGATAATTCCTCCCGGTACCCGCAGTGTAGAAGCTATAATGAGGGACTTCCCCCGTTGTATACTGATAACCGATTACATAGGAGGAAATTCCAATTCAACAACAGGTGACTTTTCTGTGGGCATCATCGGCAAGCTGTTCGAAAAAGGCAACTTCGTCCAGAATGTCGCTGAGATGAACATAGCAGACAACCACCTGAACTTCTGGAATAAACTCATAGAAGTTGCGAATGATCCCTGGATCTATAGTCAGGCAAGGCTTCCGAGCCTGGTGTTCGAAGATGTGGTTGTGGCAGGGATCTGAGAGCCGCTGTTAAATTATTGATTTTATATATATTATAGCTCTCCCCCTTTCGAGGGAGGGCCGACCGTATAGTCCCGACATAGTATGTCGGGATAGGGAGGCGCCAGCCTGCAGCAGAGGTTCCGACCGAAGAATCAGGGCTAGGGGGTGGACATTTGATACACCATCTATCCGTAAAATTCTCTTTTTCTGTTCCCCGGGTTAGCAAGGATATCCAGGAAGATGTTTATATCCTTAATGATCTGGAAGTCAAACATACCCGCGCAAACAAAGTCAGCGCCGTTCTCTATAGCCCATTTAAATCCATCCTCGGGGGTTAATGCACCTGCTGCAAGCACTTTGAAACCCACGACAGGTATCTTTGACCTGTTTACAAACTCGACGGTACGGTCAGGATAAAGACAGAAAATATTATCATGAAATCTGTTGTGATCGAGGTATTTCTCGCCGTCAACCTCAAAAGGCACCCGGTTCTCACGCGGGTGAGCTGACCAGTAATTATCATGATGCATGGTAAGCATATAATAATCGGGCACGATGCCCTGCTCTTCGCAGAAAATAAGTGAATCGATAGTATGGCCAGCCAGACCTGCTGTAATCCCCTGCGACCTGATCTTCTCAATCATCGCCTGAATGACCTCCGGTTTTTTGTCCCGGACAAGCCAGTCGCACCAGTTTCCCTGGACCTGCAGAATATCAGCGCCAAAGTCAACCGCTTTGTTGATCTGCTCGAAATAATCGCCTTTTTCCATATTCGGCGCAACATGCGAAATCACCTTGACCCTGCTGCCAGTGTTCCTTTTGTATTTGGCCATCAGTGCGTTGGTAGGGAAACCTATATTGATGGTATTGATCCCGGCATTCTCACCAAGGATGAGGGTCTCGTAGATCTTCTTCTCAGTGTTGTAAGCCTTAAAAAGTGAACTCACATAGATAAGGTCACGTGCATGTGCCCATCCTCCTATCAGGTTACCTCCCATTATCAGCCTGCTGATCTCATGGTCTCCTAATTTCCCCATCGGCAGCTTGCCTTTCAGCTCGCCAAGTGCTGCACGGTCAATCTGGATCGTCGCTCCCGAGAGGGCATCGATACCGTATTTTTTATTGGTGCTTACAGCCCCCCATCCCATTAATCCGAGGAAGGGTACCGAAACCAGGTTCCTTATTGCATCACGCCTTGTATCAGAGTGTTCCACCTTACTCCCGGTAAGGCCTCCCTTTTCAGCTCTTTCGGAACGAATGTTTTTTATGAGGATGCCAATTCCATACCCCGTCTCGTTAAGTAAAATCAAAACCAGGAGGGCTGCAGCCTCAATGAAGTTCCTGTCAATTATAAAAAGATGCGCTTCATCGGACCCAAGCAGAGAATCTCCAAAAGGCGGATAGGCAAAATAGTATAATGTCAGAAGCATCACCCCCGCAATTGAAGCGATACGCGAAAGCAGTCCCGTGACAAGAGCCAACCCAATAAGCAGCAGGCCGTAGACATTTAATACATCAACAACCTGCAGAAGAGCATCAGATGATGCCAGCCAGTGATAAAAGCCGGATAAAGGTCCTGTCGTGTTTGCCAGATATGAAAATGATGTCCAGTCCTTTATCAGTATTTTGGAAACACCTTCATAAAGGAAATGCCATCCGATGGCCATTCGCAGAATAGTAATAAAAATTTTCGGATAATCTGCCTTGTATGCTTTTTTCATGTGATCCCTGAATATCAATCTTAATACTTGGGTATTATACTCTAAAAGTATTCATTTTATTGTTAATTTGTTCCGTGGATAAATATTGAATATTTATGGAACCTAAAGGATTAAAAGTCATTATCACCGGCTCCACCGGGATGGTAGGAGAAGGAGTGTTACTTGTTTGTCTCCGTGATCCGGATATTGAAAAAATACTTGTGATCAACAGGAGACCATTGGGAATAACTCATCCAAAGCTCACAGAGATAGTTCATGAGAACTTTTATGATCTCTCCCCGATTGAATCACAACTGTCAGGTTACGATGCATGTTTCTTTTGCCTCGGTGTCTCTTCGGTGGGGATGAAAATGGACAAATACTTCAAGGTAACTTATGAACTCACAATGCACTTCGGTGAGACAGTAAGCAGGCTGAATAAGGATATGGTCTTTATATACGTCGCCGGAGCCGGCACTGACGGTACGGAGAAAGGAAGGGTCGAATGGGCCAGGATAAAAGGAAAGGTTGAAAATGAGCTGCGTAAGCTGCCGTTCAGGCGGTCATATGGTTATCGGCCGGGATTCATCAAGCCTTATCCGGGACAGAAACGGGCACATTCGTTCTATAAAGTCGTCAACTGGCTCTTCCCTCTGGGGAAAAAACTCAGTCCTGATTTCTTCAACACGATGGAGGAGCTGGGATTGTCAATGATCAAACTGGTAAGGCACGATTACGCGAAGGATACCATTTACGGAAGGGATATTACTATTCTTGCAAGAATGTAGCGGCGACCTATTAGGGCGTCGTTACATGCGATTCATAAATAAGCCATATTATGTATTACATCCTTTTTTACAAAACGGTTGACAATTATATTGAACGCCGGGCGCCGTTCCGCACTAATCACCTTGATCTCGTGAATGAATATCATAGCGACGGCCGGCTGGTCATGGCCGGTGCTCTGGCTGATCCATCTGACGGGGCGGTGCTGATATTTAAAGGTGAAAACCCCGATGCGGCTTATGAATTTGTCAGCCGTGACCCTTACGTCAAAAACGGATTAATCACCGAGTGGTCCGTCAGGCAATGGAATGTGGTGACAGATTGATTATTTGCCTGGTTATATAAAATTAGCTTGAAATTCACCCGGCTGTAATTTACCTTTGATTATGAATTCGATTCCCGTTTTATTTTATACAATATCCCATTTACCAAATTTCACAACTTTATGAAAGACATTAAAATTCTTCCGAGAAAAGTTAAAATCATTCCCATGGCGTCAGCCCTGATGATCTTAATGTTGAACGGTGCTTTGGTTTACGCAGAGAACCCCATGATGCAGAACCCGGACATTTATGGAAATATCATCGTCTTTGCCTGTGGCGGCGATATCTGGAAAGCTCCCGCCGAAGGAGGACCTGCTGTCCGACTGACATTCAGTGACGGCCGCGAAAACTATCCTGAGATCTCTCCCGATGGCAGCCTGATTGCCTTCACAGGTGAATATGACGGAAACTCAGATGTTTACGTCATGAACATCAACGGCGGAAATATCACCAGGCTGACATTCCACCCTGGCATGGATGAGGTTATCGGATGGAATCAAACCAAAAACAAAATCATGTTTACATCAGGAAGAAACAGTCCCTCACGATATGTAAAGATGTTTCTTGTATCACCCGACGGGACAGGCCTGGAAGAGATGATAATGTACGATGCGGCTCGTGGCAGTTTTTCTCCTGATGGCTCAAAAATAGCATACAATAAGGATTCACAGGACAATGCCACCTGGAAGCGCTATACGGGAGGCAGGGCTCAGGAAGTATTTATCTATGATTTTAAAACAAATGAGGAAACCAATATAAGCAATTATAAAGGCTCAGACAGAACGCCGATGTGGGTCGGTGACAAGATCTATTTCAGCTCTGACAGGGACAGGGTGCTCAATATATATGCCTACAATACCGGAACACAAAAAATTGAACAGATAACAAAACATACTGAATACGATGTTCAGCATCCTGACGAGGGAAGCAATAAAATCGTTTATGAACTTGGCGGAGATATCTGGATGCTTGATCTGATGTCAAAGGAATCAAAAAAAGTCCCGATCCAGATATTGACCGATATGGAAGAGACCCGGCCATATATGAAAGATATCAGCAAGGAAATAAACAGCATAGATATATCCCCAACCGGTAAAAGAGCTTTGATCGTTGCCCGAGGAGAGGTTTTCACCGTTCCTGAAAAAGAAGGTCCGACAAGAAATATTTCAGACAATTGCGGAGCAAGGGATAAAGATGCAGTATGGTCTCCTGACGGCAAATGGATTGCCTACCTTTCTGATAAAACCGGCGAATATGAGATCTATATAGTAAATCCTGATGACAAGGAAGAGGCAATAAAGCTTACTTCCAGTAAAGACGGCTACAGACATACTCTTAAATGGTCTCCGGACAGCAAAAAAATAGGATACACAGATCAGACTCTGACATTATATTTTATTGATGTGGCAACTAAAAATATTACCAGGGTTGATAAAGAGGAATATGAAAATGTCGATGTCTCACTTGATGTGAAATCCATTTTTGACTTTTCATGGTCTCCTGACAGCAGGTATCTGGCATACTCAAAAATGAATAAGGATTTTATGTATCAGATATATGTCTATGGCCTTGAGACAAAAGCCATCAACTGCATCAGCAACGGATTGTTTTATGATTTCAATCCGGTTTTCACAAAGGATGGCAAGTTTATTATTTTCATATCTGACCGCAGATTTATTCCTACATACTGCGATATTGAATGGGAAATGATCTACCGGAAGGTTGCAGGCATCTATGCAATTTCCCTTAAAAAAGACGGGAAATCGATTCTCCCGTTTAAGAGTGATGAGGAAAACCCTTCTGAGACGCCATTAAAAACTGATGCACCGGTTTTTGTCAATATTGACTTTCAGGGAATAGCAGACCGTACAGAAGCCCTTCCTCTTGAAAAGGGAAACTACAGGGACCTGTCGGTCAATAAGTCCACGTTGTTCTATTTAAATGCCAGCGAAGGTAATTTCAACCGCTTTGAAATTGATACACATGGCCCTATGTCACTCTACTCTTACGATATTGACTCAAAGAAAGAAACTTCACTTATCGAAGAAATAGATGGTTATAAGCTTTCAGCCGATGGCGAAAACATTATATACCTTAAAAAGAAAAACGTATCAATAATACCGGCAGCCGGAGGAGAAGCAAAACCAGTAAATCTGTCAGACCTTAAAATGTGGTATGAGCCTGTAAGGGAATGGAAACAGATCTTCAACGAGGCATGGCGGATGGAACGCGATTATTATTACGAACCAGGTATGCATGGTCAGGACTGGAATTTCATGAAACAGAAGTACGGGAAACTGGTGGACAAGGCATCATGCCGCCAGGATCTTACTTTCATTATTGGTGAAATGATCGGAGAACTGAATACCTCGCATACCTATGTCTACGGCGGTGATGCCAGACGAAAGGCTGATCCGGTTACAACCGGCATGCTTGGTGCCGACTATTCCATTGACCTTCAGAATAACCTTTACAGGTTTAAAAAGATCTACAGGGAAAAGGACTGGTCACGGGAAACCTGGCCACCACTGGCAAAACCGGGAGTTAATATTACAGAAGGAGACTACCTGCTGAAGGTAAATAATGTTGAAGTAAAGGCTGACAAAGAAATATACAGCTACTTCACAGGGATGGCAGGCAAACAGATTACCCTTACCGTCAACTCAAAACCCGTCCTTGCAGGAGCCCGTGAGGTGGTTGTTGAACCTGCAGGCGGCGAAAGCAATATACGCTATATGGACTGGATTGAATCAAACCGTATTGCTGTCGACAAAGCCTCCGGAGGAAAGATAGGTTACATCTACCTGCCTGATACATATAACGGTTCTGCAATAGATTTTCCGAAATACTTTTATTCACAGACAAAGAAAGAAGGATTAATTATTGACGGACGCTTTAACGGTGGCGGACTCGATCCCGAGATCTTCCTGCAAAGGCTGCTCAAAGTACCTCATGGGTATTGGACACGGCGTCAATCGGTTGACCAGCCTATTCCTTTCCTTGCTGTTAATGCTCAGATGGCCCTGCTTACAAACAGGTATGCAGGCTCCGGAGGAGATGAGCTGCCTTATGAGTTCCGGTGGAACAACATGGGACCTGTCATAGGTACAAGAACATGGGGTGGCCTTGTTGGTATTTCTATGTTTGTTCAACTCATTGACGGAGGAGAAGTGACAGTACCTGATTACAGGATATATAATGAGAAAGGTGAATGGGTAGTTGAGAATGAGGGTGTTACACCTGATATCATAATTGACGTCGATTCAAAGAAATATTCAGAGGGCTATGACACACAGCTGATGAAAGCAGTTGAGGTGGTCATGAAAAAAATAAATGAGAATCCCCGTCAATGGCCTGTACATCAGCCCTTCCAGGTGGACAGATAAGCTGAAGGTAAATAAGTATTCATAACCACGGCCTGGCGGGAACGAGGGGGTTTTACTTGCTCGCTAACGGTAAATTTTATATATTTATATCTTATCAATCTAAATATTATGGCTCCAAAGAAAAAACCGGTAAAAAAGAAAAACTCAGGCAGGGTTCCATTAGAAAATAATGCAAAGCCTGAAGATCTAAGCACCTTAAGCAAAAAAGAGCTGAATGAACGTGCAAGGAAATTCTCAAAACAATACCGCGTCACTGACGGCGATAAATTTCAACTCAAAAAGTACCGTACAATTCCGGATGTTGACATGGGCCCTGAAGAAAAGCCGCTGATAAAACAGACGCTGCAACTTGGTGTGGAGGAGCTCGCAGAATTGCAGGATAAAATGTATGCTCAGGACAGGTGGTCGTTGCTTCTGATATTCCAGGCTTTGGATGCTGCAGGAAAAGACGGGGCAATAAAACATGTCATGTCCGGGGTGAATCCCCAGGGCTGCCAGGTGACAGCCTTCAAGGTCCCCAGCGCGGAAGAGCTCGACCATGATTACCTCTGGCGCTGCCAGAAGAATATGCCTGAACGGGGGCGGATAGGTATTTTTAACCGCTCATATTATGAGGATGTTCTGGTAGTGCGTGTTCATGAGCCGCTTCTGCAGGCACAAAAACTGCCTGAAAAACTCGTGACTGAGGATATCTGGGAAAACCGCTTCAAAGACATCCGGAATTATGAGAAATACCTGTACCGTAACGGTACCAAAATCCTCAAGTTTTTCCTTAATGTCTCAAACAAAGAGCAGAAAAAGCGTTTCATTGAACGCATTGATAATCCGAAAAAAAACTGGAAATTCAGCACGGCTGATGTCAATGAGAGAAACTATTGGGATGATTACATGAAAGCTTATGAAGAAATGATCCGGAATACTTCAACCAAAGAATCACCATGGTATGCAGTGCCTGCTGACAATAAGTCGTATGCCCGCATGGTAATCGTCTCGGCCATTATCAAAGCAATGATTGATATGGGACTGGAATATCCAAAGGTGAGCAATGAGGAGATCGCGAAGCTGAAGGCTACCAGAAAGATTCTCATAGATGAAAAATAGATGGTGACCTTATGCGCCCAAAATATCCGTCACTTTATCAGATCAATACGAGAGTATGGCTCACAGAGCTGTCCCTGAACCTGGGTCGGCGGGCCACACTCGATGATATCCCTGATACAGAGTTGGATCACCTTGCAGAAATGGGTTTTGACTGGATCTGGTTCCTGAGTGTATGGTGCAC
>Ga0209745_1000404_pt1 | contig 25856 bp, 29 predicted proteins | sample BarGraNGADG00312_FD_184495 | JGI IMG/M metagenome (GOLD analysis project Ga0209745, IMG submission 184495) | Arctic peat soil microbial communities from Barrow, Alaska - Barrow Graham LP Ref core NGADG0004-312 (SPAdes) (version 2) | ecosystem: Environmental > Terrestrial > Soil > Wetlands > Peat...
AAACCCCGGCCGTCCGCCCTCGCAACCAGAGGCGCACGGGCCCGAAGGCTGGAATAGATCTCCCAGCTAGCCGACTTTGGGTTCAGCCTTTGCATTTCTGGTCAAGTGCCTGATGATGATGATGTCCCCAACTGCCATAACCCAGCGGTAGGGTATGACGATCCCTTTACCCTTCTGATCGAAGAGTTCCCGGTTCACGTCCCCCAGAGCCAGGCCGCTCACCACGCCGTTCTCAGGGTCCAGGACGGCATCGTCCACCCTGCCCACGAAGATGCCCTTCTGAGTGTAGACATCCTGGTCCAGAAGCGATGTGATCTCTGCATTCATTTTAATCCCATAATAAAATTGGGGTATTGGATATTAACTTTGCTATTGGCTGACCGACTGCAAAAGCATATATTTCTATCCTGCAAACCTCCGAAGAGGTGAACGGAAAGATGATGGTGGTTGGCATCTCGGGCAGTCCCAAGAAGGCAGGGAATACGGAGTTCTTGCTTGGTGAAGCCTTGGCCGTGGCCAAGGAGAGAGGCTTTCAAACGGAGAGACTGCTCTGCGCAGAAATGTCTGTCGATTTCTGCAACGACTGCGGTGATTGCAGCAAGGGCAAACCCTGTCCCAAGAGCGATGATATGCCTGGTGTACTGGAGGCTTTAGAGAAGGCGGACGGCATCATTGTCGCCTCGCCCGTCTATTTCGGAAACGTTACCGGCCAGCTCAAGGCCGTTTTCGACAGGACCATCCCCCTGCGACGGCAGGGCTTCAAGCTTAAAGATAAAATCGGCTGCGCCATCACCGTGGGTGGGGCCAGAAACGGCGGCCAGGAAAAGGCCCTGGAGAGTGTTCACGCCTGGATGCACATCCAGGGAATGATAGTAGTAGGCGATGATGCCCACTTCGGCGGCATTGCCGTGCGGCCCGCGGCAGAAGACCGCATCGGCAGGAAGACCGTGGTTTCCAGTGCCAACAAGCTCTGTGATCTCCTGGAGAGGATGGAGAAGAAAAAGAGCTGCTGGAGCGGGGAATAGATACGTCAACTACCATGGCCTAAAGTCCGTGGCTTGCGACTACGCACAAATTCGTGTCGCGTAAGGGTGGCTGACTCTTCATGCTGACTGCATTGTGCCGGAGGTTAGCCAAGTTGGCACCCCGCCCGATCCAAAAAAGGTTCATCTGTCAAACTATCGCCAAGATCTGTTACCCGGCCTCATGCCCTGGATAGGTTATTTGTCGTCCTATGTACGGGCGGATTGGTTCTGAAGCTGTTTTATCTGACGGATGAGGACGCCGCTACTCCTGCACCCCAACGAGTTGAAATCGCGATGGTCAATCTCATCCATTTGCTAAATGATAAAAGTCTCATTAGATGACGGCACCAGGCAGAAAGCATCTCATTTACATAAATTTACATGTTAACTGTTGCTTAGAAGCTTTTTTCTTTAGAATTGCATTGCCTGAACCTCTGGACGGCTCGCAAAACAGTTCGCATCCGGCATTAAGACGACTGTTGATATGTTTTATTGGGAGTTGAATGTAGCAAGAGAGACATTTCGCTTTAGGGCCCGGAGAGAATTGGAGAGATTCCCCCAATTGCCGCAAGAACAGCTAAACTAAATTTTAGCCAATATTTGGCTCTCTAGAACTCGATCTGTACAGAAGTGTACAGCGGAAGTGTCTATTAATAATACTAATGCGTTTTAAAGATTGGAGTGATAAAGATGAGACTCAGAGTTGTTAGCGCAAGAAATGAGATCCCCAACCTCAACCCAAATGAAAAGACGGTTCACCTGGCCTTCCGAGCCAGCAATGTAGACTTCCTCAATTTGATGCAGAGATGCCCCAGGCTAAGAATGATCCAGGTACCTCCCTCCTACCGCAAGACCATGTCCAACGCCATCCAGGTATTCCTGGACATGCAGGGCATCGAGCTACTGGAAGGAGATGTTTGGGGCCACAGAAAGGATCTGGATGAGTACTTCACCGTGGATGATACTACCATGGAGGAGATACGCTCCTTGACCGCCAGCGGAGCCACAATGGACGAGGTGGCTAATCAGATTCAGAAGAAAGCCAGACTCGGACCGGAACTCATCAAGTACATCGCCAGAACAAAGATCACAGCGTAAGATCTTACATGAGCCAGAACAATTTTGATCTGGCTCTCTTAACCATTTCATCATTTCAGCGAATCATGCTCAACTTGATGGCTAAATTGAATGCTTTACGTTATTTTTCCTTTATTTACAGGAGATTTATATCTTGTTATCTTTTAAAGCCGAATGAATTTTGCCAATTTTAGACATCTCAACACACAAGAATCTCTTTATCATTATCTGTAATGGCGATTGATGCTTATCTGTACGGATGTGTGCAATTGAAGTGTCTATTAATACTAAGAAACTGATCGGTAAGATAGGAGAATGCATGAGACTCAGAGTAGTTAGCTCAAAAAATGAGATACCAAATCTCAACCCCAACGAGAAGTTGATTCACCTGGCATTCCGCGCCAGCAATGTAGATTTCCTCAATTTGATGCAGAGATGCCCCCGCATGAGGATGATTCAGGTACCCCCATCCTACCGCAAGACCATGTCCAACGCCATCCAGGTATTTTTAGACATGCAGGGCATTGAGCTGCTGGAAGGAGACGTTTGGGGCCACAGAAAGGATCTGGATGAGTACTTCACCGTGGATGAAACCACCGTGGAGGAGATCGGTGCTCTGACCGCCAGCGGTGCTACCGTGGATGAGGTGGCTAATCAGATTCAAAAGAGGGCCCGACTCGGACAGGAACTCATCAAGTACATCGCCAAGTCCAAGGTAACAGTTTGAATCCATTTTAGAGCCAGACAACTCAATCTGGCTCAATCTCTTTTTCCCCCCAACATTTGGGTCATTTGCTTATGTGATGACTATCGACTGTGACGACATAGCAGCCCTTGTTCCTCATTTTCCAGATGCTACCTCTCGCGGGCAGCCTGTGTGTGTTCCCTGATGAGATCTCGGTTCTTTCCTCCCGATAAAGAAAGGTTAATCTCATCCAATGAACTAATTGAGCCAATTGTGAATTGCGATGTACTGGTCGTGGGCGCTTCGTCCGCCGGTCTGATGGCAGCCACCTCTGCCGCAAAATGTGGAGCCGACGTGATATTGCTGGATAAGGATTTGCAGAGGTTGAATCACTCTGCAAATACGCTCTTCGAGGGTATGGCCGTCTCCTCAGGCGTAAAAGTAGAAGACTGCTACCTGCAAAAAGAGCTGGAGGGCATGCGCATTCTCAGCCCTTCCGGCGAGGGTATAACCATCCCGGCAAGGGGCTACTTCATTGATCGGGAGAAGTTCGATGATTTCTATCTCGGCCTCGCGGAAAAGGCCGGAGTCGCGCTCTTCAGCGGGCAGGGGCGGGGACTCACCCTGGAAAGCGGCCGGAGGACTGTGGCCTTTGCAGGGGAGAAGATCCGTGCCCGTGTGGTTATAGATGCCTCTGGAGTTCAGTCCGGCTTTGCCCGGGAAACAGGCCTGGAACCGATGCGCCATCCTGACGATATTGCCTGGGCCATGGAAGCCGACATAGAACATCCGGCATTAGGCGAGGAGATGTTCTTTCAGTACTGGATCGGCAGCATGGCCCCGGGCTGGAAGGCCACATTCTCGCCCGCTGGCGGCGATCGAGCAACAATTGGCGTCTTCGTACGAGGCCACGGCCAAAATTTGGAGCCGTTTTTCCACGAATTCCTGAAGCGGTTCAAGGCCTACAAATCATCTCAGTACAAGCATATCGAAGACCTGTTGATATTATCCATGAGGCGAGGGGGTGACCCCATCTGCGTCTTGCCGGATGAGATGGCAGCAGACTCCTTCCTGGTCACGGGAGGCGCGGCCGGACAGAGCGGTTTGGCGTACAGCATGCGCGCCGGAGTTATTTGCGGAACGGTCGCGGCAGAGGCAGTAGCCAGAGGGGATGTATCTCGAACGTCTCTGTCCGAGTATGAAACGCTATGGCGGAGAGAATTCTACTGGCAATACCGCATGGGCAGGTCTTCTCTGCAGACTCTTGCCTCGATGAAAGATGAGGAGATTGAAAGACTCGTGCACGGATTATCCGGAAAGATTCTCATCTCCCAGGGAAGTCTCTTGAAAAAGGCCGCTTATGCCGGGGCAAAAGTGGCACTTATCCGGCCCAGGACTCTGCTCGACCTGGCGATCAACCTGGCACGTGGATAAACGGAGGCAATTTAGAGCTGAACCCTACATATCCGCATATATCAGACCCCAGTCAAGAGCTTCTGATGAGGATCCCGGAGATGCAACGGGGCAAAGGGAAGCTCGTCTTTGGCCATAGAGTCGAATGCCGCAAAGCGAAGTCGTAATTGAAAAGAGAAAATTGTGAAGAAACCCGCCAACGACGCGTCCGCGGGTTTCTAAAGGTTATTCATTTTCAGGACGTCTTGAGTCTCTGGATTCGGAATTACTGCTGATTCACTACTACCTTAATATTATTGGTAGCGGAAGCGGATCCGAAAGCCATAGCCACCCTATTGCCGACATTGACCTGCTCCATATTGACCTTGATGCAGCAGTCTTGGCAGGGGGAAGCATTGTCGATCCCGCCATTGCAGCAAACGCATTCCCCAGAATCCTGGTTCTTCTTGATCTCTAAGTTGTTTGTTGCGGTGGCTCCAGGATTCCTCTGCCAAATATTCCCGAAGGCCAAAGCCCTATCATTTCCGACCGTCACTGTATCGATGTTAGTGTCCTGAAATTCCGGGAAACTGAAGGCAGACCCTTCTGTCTCAAATATCCCGCCGTCCCTTCCAAGAATATCTACAGCACCATATCCTGATGTGCCCTGCGCCATAACGTGAACCGTTAACATGGTCACAGCTACGGCCAGCACCATTAATACTCCCTTTTTCTTGATAGTCTCACCCCATATACACTAAATTGAAAGAACTGTTGCAGCGATAATATTTATAATTTTTGGCAAGATATACTGTCGAAGGTATAGCTATAAGAATGTAAATTTCAAAAAGATTATGAAGTTAAATACGATTTTAATCAGCGGGCAGACAGAGCCCTGACACTAGATGTGTATTTATGAATTTGAGGGTCATATTCTTGTTCTAAAAAGATCCAAAGATCTCCTTACACCATGATAAAAATATTATTCAAATATGATGCTAAATAGAAAAAACAATCGTAACGTGTTTGTCGCGAATGCAAAAACTCTTTTTGTCTTTTCCCAACCCGTTTATCTTGGAAAAGTCCATCTAGCTGAAAAAGAAATAGAATCATATGATTGAACTGTCTAGCGACCCATACGTTCTGAAGCCCAGGAACGCGCCCATGACGGAAGCGGACTTCCGGCTTCACCTCAACATAAGCTGGTGTCGCGGAGTCCTATTCAATGTGGTGGCACTGAAGAACTCCATCGCTGTAGTGGAGTATGACGCCCTGCTTTGGTCCGATGATTCCATTATGTTCGTTGAGTACAAGGATTCTGCGGCCGCATACAAGGACCTCTCTTCGAGAAGAGTGCAACAAATGAACAGTTTTGCCAAGAACATCGCCAGAGGACTGGGCTATCGGAACTTCACCTTTGTGGTTGTGGTGAAAGGACTCGAGGAAGGAACAAACAAAGGCGGAGTGGAGGTTTTGCCGCTATTTGAACTGGGTTGCTTTCAGCCCATCTTTGTCTCATCGATCACTGAGCTCGAATACCTTGACAAGATGATCGCAAAATACACTCGTCTGGGCATGGAAGATTTCGTTCGGGAGCTGGAAAAGCTCAAGAAGATATTTGAAATGGAGCAGGCATGAGGCGATTATGAAAGGATATGCATGGGCAAAAGGCGCTGCCTCAATCCTGAACGCGGTCGCCACCTGGAAAGGATCGGCCTTCGGCATAGATCTCAAGACCCAGGCCGAGGTGGAGCTGGACAATTCCGGCTGCATTAAGGGACAGGTTCCAGGAGTGGATACCAGGCTCATCGAGCACTGTGTAGAATTGGTCCTGGAACGGCTGGGCTATGTTTACGGTGGCGTCGTGAGAACATATAGCGAGATTCCTGTTGCCAGCGGCCTGAAGAGCAGCAGCACCGCTGCCAACGCCGTAGTTCTCGCGACTCTGGATGCCCTCGATGAAGAGATGGATCATATCTCGGCGGCCAGGATCGGCGTGGATGCAGCGAGAGACGTCGGCGTCACCATAACGGGAGCTTTTGACGATGCGTTGGCCTCGATGCTGGGAGGGGTTGTGGTGACGGATAATCGTGAGATGTTGCTTCTTCGGCATGAGGAGTTTCATCGCAGCGTTATGCTTCTAATTCCCGAGCAGAAATTATTCTCTAAAGACACGAATGTAAAAGACTCCGAGGTTATTGCTCCACTGGCAGATATGGCCTTTGAGCTGGCCATGCGTGGCGATTATGGGAGAGCTATGACCCTGAACGGTTTTGCATACTGTGTGGCTCTGGGCCTGCCGACGAGGCCCCTGGTCCTGGCCCTGCAAGCCGGAGCCGAAGGCGTAAGCCTCTCTGGAACAGGACCGGCATATGCCGCAATAATTGATGAAGATAAGATGGATGAGCTTGAGGCTGCCTGGGGAGTTTTGGGCGGAAAGGTGATAAGAACGAAAGCAAATAACAGGAGCGCTTGTAAGGGCCGAGGGATTTGATGGGGCTGGAAGAATATCGAAGCGAGATAGAGGAGATCGATGAGAAGATTGTAAGGCTTATCGATAGGCGCATTGGCATCTCCAAAAAGATCTTTGCAGCCAAGAGAATCGAGGGAAAGCCTATAAGGGATCCCTTGAGAGAGAGCCTGGTCTTGAAGAAGGCGATGGACTTGGCCAGGGAATTGAATCTGGATGGGGGCGCGATCAAGACCATATTCGAGATTTTGATAACTATGAGTGTGCAAAAACAACAAGAACTGCAGGGCAGAAATCAGGGTTAGACTCTGGCGAGTCGGAAAAGAATCATGATGGTTTTATGAAAATGATCTATGTATTATAAATTAAGGTGGCGAAGCTATGGTCGATATCGCTGTAATTTCAGGTTCCAAATCAGATCAGGCAATTGTGGATAGGATTCTGGGCAGGCTGGAGGAGAGAGGAGCATCCTATGAGCATAGAGTGCTCTCTGCCCACAGAAATCCCGACGAGCTGGAGGAGTACATATCCGGGACCGATGCACGCGTCTTCATTGGCATTGCAGGACTCTCGGCAGCACTGCCCGGCGTCATCGCTTCTAAAACGATGCGCCCGGTCATTGGAGTACCTGTGAGCGCAAAGCTTGGCGGCCTGGACGCACTCCTCTCGATTGTTCAAATGCCGCCTGGAGTTCCTGTTGCCTGTGTCGGCATCGATAATGGTGAAAATGCGGCATTGCTGGCTCTTAGAATTCTCGAATCGGGAAGATAGCTATTTATACAATGTCAATGAGATAACGGCTCAAAGGTGGGATAGGATGTACAAGCGGATTTTGATTGCCACAGATGGCTCAGAGAAATCTAAAGTAGCCGCTGAGGAGGGCATGGAGCTTGCAAAAGCACTCGGCGCACAGGTCATAGCTCTAAATGTTGTAAACGAGGTCATCATCGCCAGCGCCGTTCGGCAGCTGGGCTCCGAAAGAAAGGATGTCGAGTCCAGGCTTAAGATAGCCGGGGACAAGGCTGTAGAGGAGCTCAAGGCCATGGGTGCCAAGCTAGGCGTCAGTGTAGATACAATCGTAAGGATCGGAGCTCCCGCAAACGCGATCATAGATACGTCTGGAGCTGAGAAGGCAGACCTGATTGTCATCGGAAGCCACGGCGAGTCCGGTGCCACCAAGCTGCTGATTGGAAGCGTTGCGCAGAAGGTTCTCTACTGGGCCACGATTCCAGTCCTGGTAGTGAGATGATCTGATGGAAGCATTTGTATTTGCTGGATCATTGATCTACGCCTCCTTTGCAGTTGTATTCGTGTTAGGGGTACTGCTCGGTTACGTAGTGATAAGCCTGATCGGTTCAAGCTGAATTCTGTTCAGAGGAGACCAGCCGGTTATTCCGGCGAGGCCCTTTTTTCTTTTATTTTTTGTTAAGCGTTGCTATTTTTGCACAATAATATTAGCGAAGTCAACAATAATAACCTATTATAGATAACAAACTTGCAGTAATCGATCCGGCAAAAGTCCCATCAGGCGAAAACAACAAACGAAGCAGATATAAAAATTAAATATAAAAGAATGACTGAGCTCTCCAGAGCAGAATCACTCTTTGAAATATCTGGCAGCCGTCTCCAGGCTTCTCGCCATCAGTTCCGCAGCCTTATCGATGTCGCTGATGCTTAACATCTCTACTGGGGAGTGGATGTAGCGAGTTGCGACGCTTATTACGCCGGTCGGAATCCCGGATCGGGTTAAGTAAATGGCCGTAGCGTCTGTGGTTCCACCGTCCGAGGCCTCCAATTGCACCGGAATCTCAAACTCCTTGGCCGTGCCCATCAGCCATTCTATGACCTGAGGGGTAGCGATCAATCCTCTCCCCGAGGCATCGGCCACAACCAGCACCGGACCCTTTCCCATCTCTATGGGGGCATCCTTCATCTCGATACCTGGATGGTCTCCAGGAATGGTCACATCCGCAGCTATGGCGACATCAGGATCCAGGCCAAAAGCGGCTACCTTCGCACCCTTAAGCCCGACCTCCTCCTGCACCGCTGCCACAGCATAAATGGTTGACTTCGATTTGGTCCTCTTCAGGGCCTCTATCATCATTACCAGGCCGGCACGGTTGTCGAAGGCCTTGCCCGTGACAGTATCGCCTTGCATTGATGCAAACGTCCGGTCTATGGAGATGGGTGTGCCGGGCCTGATGCCAAGATCCATTACATCCTTCTGACAAGTACATCCTATGTCGATGAACATGTCCCTGGCCTCGACCACTTTCTTTCGCTCCTCTTCCTTCATGACATGAGGCGGCTTTGAGCCGATAATCCCCACGATCGGGCCGGAACTGGTGTGGATAATGACTCTCTGGTTGAGAAGAGTCTGGTCAAACCAGCCACCGATACGAAGGAAGCGGATGAACCCTTTCTCGTCCATTTGCTTTACCATGAGGCCGATCTCGTCTGCATGAGCGTCGATCATAATGGAGGGCTTCGCGCCCTTTTTCGTGGCTATGAGGTTGCCAAGTCTGTCCACTCTTACCTCATCGACGTAGGGGGAGATTTCTTCTTTTACAATCTGCTGGATTGATCCTTCCCAGCCTGATATGCCATGCGCGTTGCTCAATTTTTCCAATAAAGATTTGATGTCGCTCATTGAATCATCTCATCAAAATTAGATCATTCAGCTGGAATAAAGTTTTTCCCTTCCAATGCTTTTCATACTAGTGACACGAGGTAGTGAGATCGATGACTTCCAGAATATCAGGGTTCTACAAGCTTCCTCCCGGCGAGAGGCTTAGGGCTGTGGCTGAGCAAGCCAATTTAGGTGCGGAAGAGATTGCCCAGGTTGAGACAGGCCTTGTGCTTGACCAGGCCGAAAAGATGGTAGAGAACGCTATCGGCGTCTTCCAGGTGCCCCTCGGCATCGCTACGAACTTCATCATCGACGGCCGGGAGGTGCTTATCCCCATGGCAACCGAGGAGCCGTCAGTAATCGCGGCCGCGAGCAACGGAGCCAAGATGGCCCGTGAATTGGGCGGTTTTTCTACTTCCAGCACCGGGCCGGTGATGCGCGCCCAGATTCAGGCCACAGGCATTGCGGATCCCTTTGCAGCCCGGCAGGCCATCCTTCTCCATAAGGACGAGCTGATGAAGATGGCCAACGACAAAGATCCCATGCTCGTAAAGTATGGGGGCGGGGTCAAGGATATAGAAGTATTTGTCATCGACTCGAGGTTTGGACCAATGGTGGTGACACATCTCATTGTGGACTGCCGGGACGCCATGGGCGCGAATGCTGTCAACACCATGGCCGAGGCGCTCGCACCCCGCATAGAGCAGATCACGGGCGGAAGGGTGTATCTGCGCATCATCTCCAACCTGGCCGATAGAAGGCTGGCAAGGGCAAAAGCAGTCTTCAAGGCAGAGGAGATCGGTGGGGATGAGGTAGTGGACGGAATAATTCTGGCCGCGGCACTGGCAGAGGTAGATCCCTATCGCGCCGCGACCCACAACAAGGGCATCATGAACGGAGTGACGGCAGTGGTGCTGGCCTCGGGAAATGATACCAGGGCAGTGGAAGCCGGAGCCCATGCCTTTGCCTCGATAAGCGGGCGGTACATGTCTTTGACCAGGTACGAGAAGAACAGAGATGGCGATCTGGTGGGAACGATAGAGCTGCCCGTAGCCGTGGGTCTGGTGGGCGGTGCAACGCGCGTCCATCCCGTGGCCAAAACGGCCGTGAAGATACTGGGCGTCAAGAGCGCAGACGAGCTCTCCCGCATCATTGCTGCAGTGGGACTCTGCCAGAACTTCGCCGCTCTTCGGGCCCTTGCTTCGGAAGGCATTCAGAGGGGACACATGTCTTTGCACGCCAGGAATGTGGCTGTACAGGCCGGGGCTAAATGCGACATTATCGAGATAGTTGCCGCACGCATGGCTGCGGAGCGCAGAATTAACGTCGACAGGGCAGCCGAGCTGATAAAAGAACTGGATGGAAAGGCAAAGGGAAGCGCTTGAACTGCAGGATCGGAGTTCTGGGGCCCGCAGGAACGTACTCGGAAAAAGCAGCTCTTCTCTGGTCAAGAGGCCTGAACGATGCAGAACTCGTCTACTTCGGCGATTTTGAGGATGCCCTGCGGGCCGTTGAGTCTGGTGAGCTGGACGTTGCCATCGTTCCCGTGGAGAACAGTCTGGAGGGAGCGGTAACAGTGGTCATGGACCTTTTGCTGCACCTGAAGGTCGCCATCGCCGGCGAAGTGAACCTTCCCATCAGGCTTTGTCTTGTAGGACGCGGTGAAAGCGAAATCAAGGTCGTTCTCTCCCACCCCCAGCCTCTTGCCCAGTGCCGGCAATACCTGAAGAAGAATTTCCCTCAAGCAGAGATCAGGACAACGGGCTCCACCAGCCACGCCGCCAGGCTTGCCCAGGAGTTCCCGGAGATGGCAGCCGTCGCGGAGGCCGGCACCGCTGAGAAGTACGGCTTGCAGATTCTGGCCAGGGAAATTCAGGATGCAAGCGAAAACATCACGCGGTTCATCGTAGCCGGAAGGACGATCCCTGAAGCTACGGGCAGGGACAAGACGTCTCTTGTCATTTATCTTGAGCGCGACCGGCCAGGAGCGCTCTTCTCCATACTGCAGGAGTTTGCCAGGCGTTCGATCAACTTAACAAGAATCGAGTCCCGGCCCAGCCGCCGGGGTTTGGGCGATTACTACTTTTATATTGACCTGGAGGGGCACGTGAATGACGTTCTGGTCAAAGAGGCACTGGAAGCAGTAAAAGGACAGGCGGGCATGGTCAAGGTTCTGGGGTCCTATCCAAGAGCCCAGGGCCAATAAAATGACCGGCCCGAGAGAGAGTTACGGATATTCATTCTGAAATAAATAGGCATAAGAGCCGAAAATGACAAGCATTTATCGATAAGAGGTATTTCGTGTCAGAAGCCTTCGATCAGGTCATCGCTTACCATCTGAGAACAAAGCATCAGCCCCATGCGATGGCTCGCGGCCCGGCAAGAATGGACTGGGCCAACCAGCCCAACCCCTTCCGAAGCTATGAGGGGGCGCCTAACATCCCCCTGGAGCGATTGGGTTTAATTGCTTCCGGGAACGGCATATCCGGGCCGTCACCTCTGAACATGAAGAACCTCTCCAGGCTTTTCTTCGAGAGCCTGGCTCTTTCCGGACAGAAGAGCCTCGCGGGCTCCAAATGGCATCTGCGCGTGAATCCTTCCGGCGGTAATCTGCATCCTACGGAAGGATACCTCATTGCCGGGCATATGGAGGGACTGGAAGGCTCGCCGGGCGTATATCACTACGCACCAAAAGTTCATGCTCTGGAGCTTCTGGCAACGGTGAATGGCTGGCAATCGCTCGGCCTGCCCGGAGGAACTCTGCTTGTAGGACTCACCTCGATCTACTGGCGCGAGTCCTGGAAGTATGGAGAGAGGGCATATCGCTATTGCATGATCGATTTAGGCCATGCGGTGGCTGCAGTGACGATCGCCGCGCACTGTCTGGGCTGGACCGCAGCGCTCTGGGACGATCTGGGGAGAGATGATCTGGCCGGGCTTCTCGGGATTGGGACGGATCCCGCAAAGGGCATGGCAACGAGAGAGTCTTTCCTGAAGAGCAGTTCTGAAGAAGAGCTGCCCGATGTACTGCTGGCGGTATTCTCAGATGGGAAGACCCACCGGGAATCTCTGGATCTGGCCGGTCTCTCTACAATGGACTTGCAGACGCGGCCTGTCAGACCCAACACTCTTAGCCCGGAGCATATCCCATGGCCAGAGATCGATCTGGTGAGCGAGGCCACGAAAAAGCCGCCCACTACAGATGTCTACGCCGGCTTTTCATCAACGAGGGATCAGATGCCTTCGGAATTTTGCCGCATCCTGCGCAAACGTCGCAGCGCCCAGGCCATGGACGGAAAGACCCCTATGCAACGGGAGAGCTTCCATGCCATTCTGGAGGCGGCCTTGCCAAAAGAGCTTCCTTCCGGCCTTCTGCCCTGGAGGCCGTACATTCATCCTGTCATCTTTGTGCATCGCGTAGAGGACCTGGAGCGCGGACTGTACATTCTTCTGCGAGACCCGCGCCAAAAGGAGAGCCTTCGAGCGGCAATGAAGATGGACTTCGTTTGGGAAAAACCCTCGCGCACGCCCGAGGGTCTGGAGCTTTATCTCTTGGCGCAGGGTGACGGCCGATTGGCTGCCAGAGAGACTTCCTGCCGCCAGAGTATAGCGTCGGATGGTTGCTTTGCTGTCGCTATGATTGCAGAGTTGGAGGGTCCGCTGCATGAATTCGGGGCCTGGTTCTATTCGCGACTGCACTGGGAATGCGGTATGATCGGGCAGGCATTCTATCTTGCCAGCGAGGCGGCAGGATTCCAGGGCTGCGGCATCGGCTGCTTCTTCGATGACATGGTGCACCGCATGCTTGGCCTTACTGGCCAAAAGTACCAGGACTTGTACCACTTCACAGTCGGTAGAGCCGAGATCGATCCCAGGCTGATCGATCTGCCGGCCTACGAGTGACGAATTTGCCCCGGAGAAATCCCCGGGTTCTGATGAAGATTTGTTGAATTGGAGCGGAGCGGTCATGAATTCGCATAAATCATGATGCTCTCACCGTGCCAATCGATTCCACCAAAAGGATGAAATGGATTACATGAACATCTTCTGTCAATGAGATCGGTGGCAAGAGTAATGCATGCAGAACTAATTCTGCTCTTGATGCTAACCCTAACAGTACCAGCCCTTGCGGCTCACGAATCCGGACCGATTGGGCCTTACAATGTATCATTCGATATGAATACTACGGAAAAATATACGGTCATCGTTGAAGCACCTACCAGCGGCATCACCGCCGATGGAGTGAATTTCACCAGGCATAATCTCACTGTGGCCAGCACCGATTACTTTCTCTGGCTGATTCTCACCCGGTATGAAAAGCCAATGCTCGCCAATATCACTGCCAATGAGATCATTGTATGGAATGCCCTCCTGAAAGCGGGAGCCGATCAGCCGAATCTCTTCCAGCCTCAAATAGATGGTCAGCCGGGGGTGCTGGGCAATTTCAGATTCGGACGCGAGAATTTAGGACAGGGTCAATACAAACAGGGAGATCTCATTGTTGCGGCCAGCTACTCCCCGGATGGTAGAGTCTACGAGGATAGAGTTTACCGGGGAAAAACCGAATGCAGCGTCATATCTACCTACCCGTGGGAGGTTATCAGGGACATGCTTAATTCACTGCATGTAGTTGTGCCGAGAAGTGAACGCGCGCCCATCAACCAGTCTTAACCTTTTCCTATCTTCGGCCGGTGTCAGGCCCGTCAGGGGACGAACTAAAGAGGATCTGAGAGCCCTGAAAGAACTGTCCAACAGTCTCCTGAAAATAATAGTGCAAGATTTAATCTCTTCGCGGGGTGGTTGGCCAGCCGACTGATGTCGATTGCATGATTCGTGCATGCAAATGGACTCAGGTCTTTGGCAACAGATGCCCTTTGTAGAAATGAAGAATCTGGCCAACCACTTGCGTTTTACTGGAATTTCTTCTTTTCTATCTTCCTGATACGGCTGATATCCTGGAACTCAATTCATAACTATTTCGTTTTCCTCCCGAAATCCGCATTTTCGGCATCATGAGCTTCACGGAGGATTCATATAGACGCTAGGTGATGTCTACATAAAAATCACCTTTTAATATTAAGCTAATAAACACTATATTTGGAGGAATCTTAATTAACGTAATCAAATTGATGTTATCAGTATTAGCGTTGGGAATGCTAATTGCAGTAGGCGCAGCCATTGAACCCTATGCCGGAGGACAGAATTATGGACAACCGCAACAAGGTGGCGATGGTCACAATAACGATGGGAACTACGATCACGGTGATAACCATAATTTCGATGGTTTCAATAACCATTACGACTGGCTGAATACAGGCGGGTATTATCCGTACAGCTTCTATCAGACGTATCCATACTCATATTACCCGAGCTATACCTACACTTACCCGACATATCCAACCTACACCTATCCGACTTACACGGCACCTGTGGTCTACAATCCTTATGCCTACGATCCGGTGGTATATGATCCATGGTATGCAACCAATGTCTATGGATGGGGCGGGGCGACCTACTACTACTCCAGCAGCTGGTCCTGGTCGTCTCATCATGGCGGATTCTTCTACTAAGAACTGCACTGATGGTCCATTAGTAGAACCGGGAAAAGGGTGACAAATACAAATAAATCGTTTGGGCTTGATGCAACGCCTTTCAGGGCAACGCAACATCGGCCTTATTTAACAAGCGGTTTTTGGGAGACGGCTGGCGACAATTGGCAGCCGAGCTCCATGGCCCACCCCTATCGGACACAAATATAAATGGTAGCGATTCTATGAGCAGATTATTCTGAGCTAAATATGATTATTACTAAATTTTGTATCTTATCAATCCTATAAAAATTCCGAAAAAGAAAAAATTAATTGCCGGCCTTCATCAGGCAGGCGTGGCTTCCCCGTCGTTCTGCTCTTCTGGCTTTGCTTCTTCAGCGAGAGGCTCCTTTCCGGGTGGAGAGATGAGCTCGGCCCTTGTCTTTTCGCCGGTATGCTTCTCGACGTAGTCCACCTCTTTCAGCCCCAGGTGCTGGATGATCATATCAGCCAGTCCCCGCCTGATCATGAGCCATTCCTTGTAGTAGCCCAGCTCCCAGAGAACCGCGATTATGGCCACATCATCCTTTATTTCCACCTCAAGATCCATATGGGCGAATGTCTTGATGAGTGCCTTAAGCTTCTCCAGTTGATCATCGATATTCTCCACGATCTTGTAATCGTAGACGATGGTCCTGCCGGCCAGAGGGTGGTTGAAGTCAACGTTTACCTTTCTGCCGATAACTCTGGTGACTGTTCCAACCTTATTCTCCACGCCCACGCGCATTCCTGGAACCGGCTTTTGTTCCTTGAAACGGTTTATGGGAACGATCTCAACCAACTTGGGATCACGCAGCCCAAATGCATTCTCTGGCGCGATCTCTACCGTTCCGGAGTAGCCGATCTCTTTGCCGATCAGATCAGCTTCGTAGCCCTTCACCAGCTGGCCTGCTCCAACAACTATGAGGTGCGGTCCATACTGGGCTTCCTCGCTGAAGATTCCTTTTTCTGTAGCTACGTCCTTGTCAGTGGTTGCAATTACTTGCCCTTCAACCATCTCTGTATATTCAATTCTGATGAAATCGCCATTTTTCACTGTCATCTTAAACTCCATCCTAACCTGAGTGAAACTTCAAATCTAGCTCGGGGCACCAGTATGCCCGAACCTGACTTATACTTTCGCATCCTCGTGCCGGGCGCTCTCCGCAATGCGTTTCTCGATTCCATTCGTGATTGCCTCTCGATAGACTTCTCGATTGGCCTCCCGGATCAGCCCCAGTTAGCCAATAATCGACCGCCAAGAATCGATCCAGCAAGGCGGAATCATCTTCTAGATTAAGTATTCTGCTATCCTTTCGGTGAGAGGCTGCTCGCAGTAGAGGCATCTGAGCAAGACAGGGTTCTTGGTCTTGACCAGCATTCTCGATTTAATAGGCTCGATGGTATTGGAGATGCAATTAGGATTCTGGCAGCGCACCACGCCCACGATCTCGCCCGGCAGATCGACGGGGTGTTTCTCAATCACTTTGTAGTCGCGGATGATATTGATGGACGCATCCGGTGCTATCAGGGCGATTCTGTTCAACTCCTCTTCCAATAGTTCGCGGTCCTCGACCTTGACGATGTCCTTCTTGCCGAGTTTCCCGCTTTCTACATTCATGACCACGGAGACTGTGGCATCAGTAGTGCCTGAAATTCCCAGTATCTTGAGAACATTCAGGGCCTGGCCCCCGGCAATATGGTCTATCACGGTCCCATTTGTGATGGGCTTTACGCGCAGCTCTCTGGGCGCGTCTTTCGGTCTGTCTATTGCTTCGTCTTTCCTACCTGCAACATCCTTCCGACCATTTTCAGGGCCCGTCCCGGTCACATCAATCACCTCCAATGATGAGCATTTTCAGCAATGCCATTCGCACCGTGACCCCGTAGAAAGACTGCTGGAAGTATCGGGCATGCGCCGTCGAATCCACAGCCGGATCGATCTCATCCACGCGCGGCAGAGGATGCATAATGATCAGGTTGCTTTGTGAGCCCGCTAAGAACTCAGGCGTGATCCTGTAGCTGCTGGCAACCTTCTTGTACTCCACAGGATCCGGGAACCTCTCGCGCTGGATGCGGGTCATATAAAGCACATCCACATTGTTGATCACCTCTCCCAGGTCACTTGTCTCGCGAACCAGGGTGCCCTTGCTGAAGAGATCGGCTTTTATCGGATCGGGCATTCTCAAGGTGGGCGGAGAGACCAGTGTAATATCGGCTCCATAAAGGGAGAGCGCATAAGCCAGAGAATGAACGGTGCGACCGTATTTCAGATCGCCCACAAGAGCAATGCTCAGGTTTTCCAGGCGGCTCTCCTTCTTGATGGTATAAAGGTCCAGAAGCGTCTGGGTGGGATGGTGGCCGGCGCCGTCGCCCGCATTAAGCACCGGCACGGGCGAGAACTGGGAAGCCAGGCGGGCCGAGCCTTCTTTGGGATGTCGTATCACCATGGCATCTGCATAGCCGCCTATTACCCGAATGGTGTCGGCCAGGGACTCGCCCTTGGAGATGGAGCTGCCCTCTGCCGGACCGAGGTTAATGACGCTTCCGCCCAGTCGCTTCATGGCCGTCTCAAAGGACATGCGCGTGCGGGTGGATGGTTCAAAGAAAAGCAGAGCCAGAACTTTGCCTGCGAATATGTCGCTCTTTTTCTTGCCCCGGGCATAGGGCTCCAGGGACGCGGCGAGATCGAGAACGGAGTCGATCTCCTCCCGGGAAAACTCTCGCATGGAGAGCACGTGCCTCTTCATGAACATGGATTGGAATCATAACGGTAGAGAATATATAATGCTTCTCTCGCAAGAGTCCCATTCTCAATCAATTGTAAAGGCAAAACACATATTCATTTATCGGCAATTCATAGAAGGCCCGACCGGGATTGGGACTATAATTCCGGTGCCTCGCCATTAGCTTTATATAACTTATCCGTGGTTGTGCTGGAGAATCAGATTTGCAAGAGATCGCATAGTCGTTCCCCTAAATTCAACTAGATTACGATCCAACTATCCGGGAAGCAATATTGCCAGAGGCCGATAGTCGCCTGGCTGGACTTGAACAATCACGCTAGATCGTGAAAGGGCTATCAAGCAAGATCGATCAATTTAGGGGCGAAGGGGTTTTAAGGAAGAGCGACCGTTTAAGAGGAGATCTTCATGGGCAGGGTAAAGCTTACAGACACGGTTTTTAGGGATGCTCACCAGTCTCTCCTGGCCACCAGGATGAGGACCAGGGACATGCTACCCATAGCGGAAGAGATGGACCAGGTCGGTTTCTTCTCACTGGAAATGTGGGGAGGAGCGACGTTCGATACCTGCATCAGGTACCTGAACGAAGACCCCTGGGAGAGGCTGAGGGCTCTGAAGAAGGCCATGCCTAACACACCGATGCAAATGCTGCTCCGCGGGCAGAACCTGGTAGGGTACAGGCATTATGCGGATGATGTGGTGGACAGGTTTGTGGAAAAGGCAGCCACGAACGGCGTTGACATCTTCCGTATTTTCGATGCGGTAAACGATATCCGCAATATGGATCGATCGATCAAAGCTGCCAAAAAGATGGATAAGCACGTTCAGGGTGGAATCAGCTATACCATCAGCCCTGTGCATAGCAATGAGCAGTTTGCAAAATTCGCAGTCCAGCTGGCGGAATTAGGCTGCGACTCGATCTGCATCAAGGATATGGCCGGGCTGATCACGCCCCAAAATGCTTACGATCTGATCCGGGCGATTAAAAGAGAGATCAACCTTCCGGTGAATCTTCATACCCACTGCACCAGCGGCATGGCCCAGATGAGTTACTTCCATGCCTGCCAGGCTGGGGTGGACATTCTGGATACTGCCATGTCACCCCTTTCGGGCGGCAGTTCACAGCCGGCCACTGAGAGCCTTGTTGCATCGCTACAGGGAACTCCATATGACACCGGCCTGGACCTGGATCTTCTGACTACGATTAAGAGATACTTCGAAAAGATCATGGAGATCTATGCGCCGGTCTTCAACCCTATCAGCGCACGCGTAGACACCAATGTCCTGGTCTATCAGGTTCCAGGCGGCATGCTCTCCAACCTTGTCTCTCAGCTCATCGAGCAGAAGGCCATGGACAAGTACGAAGAGGTACTGGCAGAGATACCGAGGGTTCGCAAAGATCTCGGATATCCTCCTCTGGTCACACCCACAAGCCAGATAGTTGGCACACAGGCGGTTCTGAACGTCATTACAGGCGACCGGTATAAAATGGTCCCAAAAGAGGTCAAAGACTATGTCAAGGGCCTTTATGGAAAGTCGCCGGCCATGATCGACCCCAAGGTGAGGCTCAGGGTTCTTTGCGACGAGGAGGCCATCACCGTGCGGCCCGCCGATTTACTGCCCCCTGAATATGAGGGAGCCAGGAAAGCAGTCGATGCTCTGGGGTTGGCCAAGAAGGAGGAGGACTATCTCACTTATGTTCTCTATCCTCAGGTGGCCCTTAAGTTCCTGCAAGGCGCGACAGTGGAAGAGCCGCTGGTCAAGAAGCACCCGGCATCAGACGCACGCGCACCCATGACTGCCCAGCCCATGGCCCTGAATGTTGAGATCGATGGGGAATCTTATCTGGTCAAGGTTGCCCCCGCGGGCATGACCATCCAGGAGGCTCAGCCCAAAGCACCCACTGATGGAGTAACGGTTCCCATGCAGGGCGTTATCATCCGCTACAAAGTCAAGAAAGGTGACAGAGTTGCCAAGGGAGACGCTGTAGCCGTTCTGGAGGCTATGAAGATGGAGCAGAATGTCTTTGCCAATAAGGAAGGGACGGTCAAGGAGATCTACATAAAGGAAGGCACTACTGTGGTACCGGGCGATGTACTGATAGCGATTGAATAGAGGCAAATTGCCTCTGTTCTAATATGCCTATGCCGACCGTTCTTTAGTTACTTCCATAAATTTGTTCAGATTTAATTGAGCGAAAACCTCATTTCTGAGCCCGGGCAGACCCTGGAAATCATGATATTCAGATCAATATTTCTAGCTCTTCTGCTGATCTCTGCCCCCCTGGCGTCCAATGCCTCCATTGAGGCGTCGGGAATTGTCACAAGGGTTATAGACGGAGATACAATTGAAGTGCAGGGCTTTGGTCAGGTCAGTTTGGCCGATGTAAAATGCCCTGAGATGGGGACCATCGAAGGCGTTCACGCCCGAGAGTATGCCCTGGAGAACCTGCTTGATGTTCAAGTTTTCCTGGATAAAGATGATATGGCAGCCACTAATGCAGACGGTTCGATTCCCTGCCTGGTGTATCTGCCGGGATCGGATGGTAAGCCAAATCTTAATAAAATTTTTAACAAGATGACCGTTATGGCGGGCCATGCTGTGATCAGGAATAATACGAGAAGCGAGTTCGATCCGGCTCAATGGTAGTTATGATAGCATGGCAGTTATGATAACTATTTGCGGGCGGCCCCAAAATTGGAGAGCGTCGTAGAAACACAACCAACGAAGACTATTCGTGAGATGGCATTAAGAAGCTCTCGCTCTTCGATACAATGCACAGGCGCCCCACACCGTTTATCTGGCGGATAATTTTTGCTACGGTGCCAGGCACAAGATCTGCCCAGTTGCCGTCCCGGCGCATCAAATTGCGAATGGCAGTTCCGGAGTACAGGTCTCTCTGATACAGGGGCGGCTTTTTCACTGTCACTTTAGCCTCGGAGAAGAGCCGGACCACCAGGGGGTTGTTGGAATAAACAACATCAAAATAAGGGACCATGGACCTGAGATGAGTTACCCATAGTGAATTGCGATTGATATCCTGCAAGGTCGTGACAATGCACCTCTTCCTCAAGTCCGTCTTTCCCAGGGCCGCATAAATCATCTCCATCCTCTCTCCGCCTGTGAAGGGGTTCTCGGCGGTGTGGCTCTCCTGGGCGCTTCCGATCACGATCACTATTTCGTCCACCTCTTCGGCTATCTTCTCCAATACCGCCTGGTGTCCGAGATGATAGGGCTGGAAGCGCCCGATGTAAAGACCACGCATGAACTTGAATCCCCCTGAGTACGAATTTTTTAAGCGGATCTGCAATCCACCGGCTTTTTGTGGAATGGCAGATGCTGTGTGTCTAAGAGATCCGCCTTTGATGAAGTGGCGGCATATGTCTATTTGCCGATGACCTGCTTTCCAATCAGCTTGATGGCATTCTCCTTGTTGGGACCAATGGGCGAGCCCACAACGATCTGAGTGACTCCGGTCTTGAGAAGCTCATCCACGCGTGCCCGGCAGTCTGCCGGCGCTCCAGAGACGGAGAAAGCCTCAGTCATCTTAGGGGTCACAGCATTCATCGCCGATTTGAAGTCGTACTTGGCGATGCTGTCCGAGATCGTCTTGAATTCATCCATCCCAATTCCGTGCCTTTGCAGCACATTCTCCGGCGAGCCGGCCACGATGAAGGCCACAACGATCTTGGAGGCGTTTACGGCCTTGGCTGGATCTTTATCGGCGCTGAAGCTGGCATAGGCGCAAACCTGCACATCTTCCGGATTTCGGCCTGCTTTTTCTGCTCCTTGCCGGATCACTGGCACTGCGAACTTGAAGTCATCGGGATGGGAGGCGTTGATGAGAACGCCATCCGCAATCGCGCCTGCCAATTCCAGCATCTTGGGCCCTTGTGCGCCGATGTATATTGGTATTTTGGAGGTGGCAAAGGCCATCTGCGCGCCCTTGAAACCGGCCTGGTTTACTTGCTCCCGGGCCAGGAAGGCTCTGATGGCCAGCACGGAATCCTTGACCCGGGTGAGGGGCTTGTCCCAGTCGATCCCCATCTTCTCAAAGGTGGCTTTATCCCCCGGACCGATTCCAAGGATCGCCCGGCCTCCTGAGAGCTCATTTATGGATGCGATGCTGGAAGCGGTGATGGCCGCATTCCTGGTATAGGGATTGGTGACGCCCGTTCCAAGCAAGATCTTGTTGGTCATCAAGGACAGAACTGCCAGAGTGGTCCATACATCCCTATTATTATAATGGTCTGTGATCCAGATGTTCTGAAAGCCTGCTTCCTCTGCTAGCTTTGCCATGTAGCCGATCTTCAAGGCGGATTCATCGGGAACGAACTCTATTCCAAACAACTTAAATCTCCTCCAGCTCAATGCGGTCCCCGGCTTTGAGGCAGAACACCTCGGCAGCATTTCCCTGGTTGACCGCAATTTCTGCAAAGCCATGACTTCCCATGGTTATAAGCGGTTCGATCCTGCGACCTTCGGCATAGGTCCTGACTCGTTTCAGCTTTATTCCCTTGAGACTGACATCAAACCCGGGAAGCTTCTGCAGGTTCAGAATGAGGTTGCCGAACCGATCCACGTAGATGATTGCGGTTTCGATCCCTCCATCCATCTTCTTCGCTTCTCCGAAGCAGAGGTCTCTCGGCCTGACCCTTGGCCCGAGGCTGGCAGGGCTCTGGCCTGCAACGAGTTGAGCCGCAGCCGGCGCGAATACATCCCGGCCATGAAAGGTGTTGGAGGCCGCAAATGGAGCTCGGATCTTGTAAGCCGTCGGAGTCCCGAGCGAGCGGGCTGCGGGCAGAAGCAGGCCGTTATCCGGGCCGATGAAAATATGGCCACCACTCTCCACAATCAGGCCCAGCCTATCTGTTCCCACGCCTGGATCCACCACTGCAATGTGGATGGTGCCTTTCGGAAAATACGGGACCGTGGAGAGCAGAGCGAAAGCACCGGCGCGCACATCCTGGGGAGGGATGTCGTGGGCGATGTCCACAAAGGTTATATCCCGGGCTTCTCCCTGGAGCCGGCTCAGGATCACGCCCTTCATCTGTGCCGGGTAGAAAGAGCCAAAATCGCTGAGAAGCGTTATGATCGTCATCTTAATTATTGCCGTTAAGCCTGTCGGGGCAATATTCTCTCCACCACAGTTATTTCTCTCTCGTTAAGCTCTTTCATGAACACTTCATAGGCATTACCCTTGAGTGCTTCTTCTGGAGCCACAATCCCCTTCTCCCGAATCTCGCCCTTCGCCAGCAGCTTGGCTGCGCTTGCAGCCGTTGAGCTCGTCACTCTGGCCATGGCAGAGAGGCCTCGCTCTCTATCGGCTTTTGTCCACATGAAATAGTCCGCCTGCCCCTGCGGGCCCCAGGCCGTGTTCCACATGACGCAGACGTCCTCGTCCCCAGCCAGGGGTCGCAGTCTCGGCTCGATCAGACTTAGAAAGAATTCCCTGGGCCGGATGGCCTTGCCTGCAAAATTTACGGGCTCGATGTCCAGGAGACCGCATTCCTTCAGTTTATCGATAGCCTGCCAGTGACCAGGCCAGCGAATAGTCTTCTCAGAGAAGCTGGTTAGATGCCTATGGGTGTATAGAAAACTGGGCATGCCGGGAGTTATGGCGCACTCCAGCTCCTCATCGCGTCCACATTCCTGAAAACGGAAGCTCTCGCGACCGGAGGTAGCATCCACTTCTTTGGCCTTGCCATCCTCCAGTACGCAGACCTTAACCATATACTCGCGCAACACGTGATCGAAGGACCAGGTGATCATATACTGCAGAGGATGACGGGCCGCGGCGGCTGGGCAGGGAATACCGCCCACGCGAGCGACCGCCCGGTTCGCGTCGACCTTCCTTATCCCTTCACCCAGAGTGATATTGCTCAGACCCGGTGCAAATCCCATGCCATCCAGCAGCGTTACGCCGCTATCCAAAGCCCTGCGGTGCAGAGATTCTCCGTAATCCGCCAGGCTCATGCCCGCAGGGACCTCCAGGCCTTCCGTCTCATAAGGGTCAGGCCGGCGGTGGTACTCCTCCAGGATATCCACCACATTGAGGCCGGAACCGATGGCGGTCTCGATGGTTTTGTAGCTGCTCCTCCTGTCGGGAAGGGTGATAATGCCTATATCATACTCCTCCATCAGAGTCCGAACTCTGCGGGCATCATTGATGTCCAGAAGATGGGTGGTAATCTTTTCGCTTCCGATCCAGTCACGGGTCTTTTGCAGTGCATCCTGGCTCCGGCCCACGATGCCGATTGTTTCGGCTCCGCCAAACCTCGCCAGATCCAGGGCCACGGCTGAGCCGATCTTGCCTGTGCCGCCGAAGACGAGAGCCCTCAATTCCCTTCCTCCGCGAAGAATTGCCGATAGACCATCTCAAGATTCATCTTTATTAGATGGATCATGTTCCCAGCCTTTGAACATCTGTTGACCGGGAGATTTTCAGCTCCTTCTGGCCCTGGAAGTCTGAGACAGTTCCTCGGATTCGTATGCGTTCACCGACATGAAGCTGCTTTTGGAGCTCGATTGCACCCGCGCTGGCAGGAATGAAAACCGGCATTGGAGTCGAGTCCAGCTCGAGGAGAAGGTTTCCGCCGCTCTTCGTAGGCTCGATCTGCAAAACCAGTCCCTCTAGAGAGAGGGCCGAGTCCTTTTGGGCCACAGAATCAGAGGACGCACTCGTCTCGCCGAGATCAAGGCTGAATGTCCAGAAGGCCACCGCAAGAGACCCCAGGGCCATGAGGAGCAGAACTACCACGATCTTCTCCTCTTTTTGCATCCTCATGATGTTCCTTCCACTCTGCAGCTTTTCCTTAATTGCAACTTCTTCTGCGTGCAGCTTTTCTGCGATTTGTGGAAAAATACTTTTTTGAGAGTATACTGGATGTAACTAATATTATTCTATTTCTTTTCCTCAGGCTTCGGCCCAAAGCGCTCCTGCCAGCCCTTCTCCAGATGATCGAGACATATGTCGCATACGCCCTTGTATGCGCCCTCGGGATAAGTCAGATTATGGACCGGGGCCTTAATGGGAAACAGCAGTGGTCGAGCACGGGTGCATAGTTCGCAATCAGCCATTTTTAATTCATCTCCTACTAGATCAGTGAATGTAGTCACTCATGTTTAAGTTTTCCGTTTGTCGCAGTCCTTGTTGAGTCCTGAATCTATTTCGCGTCCGCCCTGGTTTTATGGAGGCTGAATTATTCATATATCTTCGCAACTCGAACAGGCTATGGCCAAATCGGAATACGCATCCGAATGGTATCTTCCGCCTAAACGCCATTTCCGGAGCCTCCCGGCTTTGAAAGTTGAGCCTTCCGCGACCGTCTAAATATAGGCATTTTACGACTTGCGAAGCTAACAGACATATTTATGTTTAATATTTAAAAAGAAAATAAAATTATATAAGTGCCCGTGGCTCACTTGATCTTTTTCTCGAGCTTCTTGAGCCTCTTCTTGGCGGATTGGTCACCCGAAGCTGCCAGCTTCGAGAGCTCTTCTGCCTTGGCCTTCTTCACTTTGTTCAGTTTTTCCAGCTGTTTCTTACTCGTTGGCATACAGTCACCTCACTACGCCTTTGGCATTCTCTCTAGCTTCTTTCCGTCTTAAGAATATCCCTGTATCGCTGGACCAGCCTATAAGATTTTCGAATAAATGAAAAAGCTGCCCTGGCAATCTCTGTGGCTGCACCCTTGCGGTTTTGAACGGCCAAATAATTTTGGGATTCAACTGTTGGTGTAGTCCTCCATTCCCATAATCATCTCTGTCAGCTCCTCCACCAGCATATCGTTCACATCGTTAAGCCTCACCCTTCGCACCATATTGGGCACATCGATGTCGGCCATCGCGATCTTGGGAAGACGGCTGTGCTTGAAGCCTTCCACAACTGCATAGTCCACTCCCTCTGCTTGCAGCTCGACTAAAGCGGAATCCAGGTCGCCCCGCTCTCGCGTCACTTTGAGCCGTGCATCTCCGAGACCTATGACCACATCAGCTCCGGCATCGAAGTGGCGCTTGGTGTCGCCGCTGTCCACCGGATGGGTGACCATGTTCTTGATTGTCCCCACTTTGCCATGCCTGGCGAGCGAGCTGACCAGGGCAGCGACCAGAGTGGTCTTTCCGGTCTTCTTGGTTCCGACTACGGATATCACTTTCATTTGGGGCCTCTTCGGGTAGAATGGGCTCTTTGGAAATCGTTTGGTTTGGAATCGCGGGAATCATTGAGGTCGTTTGGGTCTTTTGGGTCTGGTCTTTTGGGTATGTCA
>Ga0209745_1000406_pt1 | contig 25814 bp, 22 predicted proteins | sample BarGraNGADG00312_FD_184495 | JGI IMG/M metagenome (GOLD analysis project Ga0209745, IMG submission 184495) | Arctic peat soil microbial communities from Barrow, Alaska - Barrow Graham LP Ref core NGADG0004-312 (SPAdes) (version 2) | ecosystem: Environmental > Terrestrial > Soil > Wetlands > Peat...
GCACTCCCAGGCTATGGCCAAGCTCGCGGAACGTCGCCAGCTTCGAGAAGCCGAGGAGGCGAAATGCGTCGACATACCGGGTCTGACCCTCAAGTGTGCTGACCACCAGGGCGCGCGCGAAGCGCTTGCTCGCCCTGGCGCCGAGCGTCAGGTAGAAATCGCCGCCGCTTCCCTTCGGGAGTGCGCGCAGGCGCGCGAGCTCTTCCTCGTAGGCCCGCCAGTACGCAGGCCCTCTTGGAAGGCTGCAGCATCCGGGCGACAGTCCGCATGACTGGCGTGGCCAAGAACAGCCGCGTGCGCGACGTTCAGCGACGAGGCCATCCGCAACGTGAATACGGACGGATGTCCATGCGCCGGTTCACGCGCCTGACCAACGCGTTCTCAAAGAAGGTCGAGAACCACGCGGCGGCCGTGGCACTCTACGCGATGCACTACAACTTCTGCCGGGTTCACCAGACGCTGCGCGTGACGCCAGCAATGGAGGCGGGGCTTACGGATCGCGTGTGGTCGCTTCCGGAACTTGTTGGATTGCTCGACTGCGAGTAGGCGCTTTCTACTGTTGAGAACCGGAAGGCAAGAGCTTGCCTTGAGACACCAAGATGGCTACGAAGTCCTCTTTGGACAGCGGGCAGCGCGCGAGGTCCAATGCCTGTCTGATCGTAGCGAGAATCTGTCCTGGGATGTAGTCGTGACCTAGTTCCGTACCGCGCCTGATTCCGAACTGCCCAACAAATTGGCCGTTTAGGCGAACGATTGCTCGCGTGTGCCTCCGACCTTCCTTGATCTCCGCATCGAGCTTTGCCGCAATTTGCTCAGCCTCGCGCGTGGTCAGGATGCTACGTTTTGGCAAGATAGGATCTCAGCACTCTAAGCTGGGCGGCAGCGTGTTGGCTGAGCTGAGGCTCATCGACCAGAGCATCGAACGTATCGAGTATTTCTGCGAAAAGGCTTTGATATGCATCCTGCCGATTCCACCCGCTAATCGCGATATTGGCCTCTTCAAAACTCGCTACGTATGTTGCGTCGTCGAGATGCCTGATCTTAACAGGGATTGGATGTAGGACGACGTAACCATCCTCAAGCGAGTCGATCACGTCGGATTCTGTCCCTTCGTCGTACCAGCAGGACACGACCGTTTGCCATAAGCGTGACGCGGCGTCGGAGTACCGCACCGTCACGGGATCAGCATCAAAGAGCGAGAGATCAATGCGCCGAATTGCTATCGATGGTTCAGCTAGAAGGATGTTCATGGCTTGTCCTTAACTGGGCCGGGGCCTTGAAATCCAGGAGGCGGTTTCGGCGTCGTACTCGGCATCTGCTGCTGTTGGCGCTGTGCGGCAGACAACGCCTGGAGCATCCCCTGCAATGCCCCAGAGGGCAGCACTACCCTAATGTCTGGCCGAAAGTCTGATGGCGGACCCTGCCCAGGTCGATCCGGGAAATGCGCTCCGAATTCTAGGACGAATTCTCCAGGGGTCAGCCGGAAATTGATGATGTTGGCGTAAATGGTCGTCGGAATATTTGCCATCTTGAGGCGGTTCCTGCAATCAGGATACCCCAAATCGGGCGTAGCTGTTCTCAATTGTCCAGACATGACTGCTTGACCGCTAGGGCCGTCAGGCTACGTCCCTTTCAAACTTGACCACCACCCACGTTTGAGCCTGTGGCCGAGATCGGGCCAGTTTGTGCTAGAATTATAGGTTGCGGCCAGTCAGCGAGGAGTCAATAGTGAAGCAAGGTATTCATCCGAAGTACAAGGAAATCGACGTGCGGTGCGCGTGCGGGGCGACCTGGAAGACCCGGTCGACCAAGGACGAGCTTCGCCTGGAAATCTGCTCGCAGTGCCACCCGTTCTTCACCGGCCGCCAGAAACTGATCGACACCGAGGGCCGCGTGGAACGGTTCATGAAGAAGTTCGGCGCGCAGACCTCGGAAAGCCGCAAGCTGGCGGCCAAGGCCAAGAAGGCGACCCCGAAGGCCCCCGAGCCGGCCAGTCCCGCCCCGACCGCATAACCGGGCGCGCCCTGGGCGGGTTCGGGTCGGGCATCGGGACACCGAATACAGAAACGGCGGGAACGCGGAGAGGCCTGCGCCAGGCCCCCTGCTCTCCCGCCGTTTCTTCCCACGCTCCGCACTCTGCGGTTCACGTCCGACGTTGTGCGTCCCCCGCGAGTGTCGTTCTTCGCGAGGCTTGAGTTCTACCTTCCGTCTCCTGCCTTCCGTCTTCTGAATTCCACCTTCCGGTTCCTACGGTCTTCGTTCTCCCTTCCTGCTCCATTCCCGAATCTGACGGATCTCCTCCCCAGGAATGTGCAGGAACTCCTGGTCTCGTCGAGCAGCGTGGTGCGGCTGAGACCGCAGCGCTTGGCCAGTCCGGTGACGTTCAGCATGGGCCAGATCCGAGGGTAGACCCTACAGGTGTAGACAGGTCAACGAGCCTGCCGGAAACGGCACGGCGAGGGCGAGTCGGGGCGGCTCAGGTACTGTTCGACGGCCGGCGTCCGCCGGAACTTCTCCCTCGTCAGGACGGCGACGAGGCCGTCGACGAATGGCCACAGCGACGAGTCGCGGTTCTCGGCGACGAAGCGCTGGTAGCTCGCCCGAAGCGCGGAGTCGAGGATTCGCGTATCGCGACCGTAGGCCGGCGAGTTGCTCAAGCCGCACAGGTACCAGGACAGGTAGCGGTTGAGTTCCGGCGTCACGTCCGCGCTCGTCTCCGGCAGGTCGGGGTGCGTGCGGACAAACCGGCCCCAGCCCACGATCCGCTGCCCCAGGCTGTCCCAGGAGACGCTATGGGACCTTTCAGCCGGGCGAGCCCTTCGAGGGGTTTGAGCGGATCGACGGCAGGTCCGGAGGCCATCACGGTACCCACCAGAAGTTCTCCGACCCTGGGCATCTCGAAGACCGCGTTCTGCTCTTTCATGCGCGCCAAGTAGTAGTGCCGGAACGCCCGCAGCGCCTGCTCCCCGTCGGGATGGCCGTTCTTGAACCGAGTCACCAAGGCCTGGCGTGCCACGTCGAGACACGACGGCGTCTGTGTGTCGAGGCGGCCCAGCGCGTCGAGATACTGAGCCAAGTCTCTCGAAGGCGCCTGGGCGCGCGGCGATTCCGCCATCACCAAAAGCGCCAACATCCCCAGCAGGCCGCCGAGAAGGACCGGCCTGACTGACGAATGCCAGGCGCAAAATGGAGAATCCGGCCTCTCTTCTCCATCTGTCATATGGCATTCTGCCTTCGGTCGTTCGCGATCGGATCGACGGACGAAAGATCCTGGAACCGTGCGAAGTCGCGGTCCGTCGTGCACAGCGTCGCCCCGTGCTCGATGGCTAGAGCGGCCAGATGCGCGTCCATGGCCAGCGGGCCGCTCGCCTGGCCCTCAACGAGCAGCGAGCGAAGAACCGACCAGTGCCGTTCGCCAGGCTCGAGCAGCGCGATACCCGGGTGATCCAGCCACCCGTCCACCACGGCCACCGCTTCAGCCGGCGTGAGCGGGCGCCGGAACAGTTGCGGGTTCGTCATGATCCGGACGAACGCCATGACGCTCGTCCAGGCCAGACGGACCGGCACAGGCCCTGACACGGTGGCCTCGAACCAATGCTTCGCCGCCGCATGCTGCTCGGCGGCGGGGTTGTAGGCGTAGATCAGCAGGTTGGCGTCGACGAGCATCATCGGCGCACCCCGCCCTCCAACTGGTCGAGGAGCCCCTCGATGTTGTCGAACGACGGCGTTCCGATCGGATCGAGCGGCCGCGCCCGGACCCGGAACGGCTTCCTGACTTCCGCCGATCGCTTGGCGTTCAGTCCAATTCGAAGGTAGCGATTGACGACGTCCTTGAGCGATCGGCCGGTTCGCCGAGCGTCCGCGGCGAGCTTGGCGGCGACGTCATCGTCCAAGGTCAGGGTGGTTCGCATACATCATGATGCTAACACCGAGACATCGTGATGTCTACGCATTAGCGATCGCCGAGCGGCCGCTCTCTGCCTGCCCCACGATCGAGCTTTCTCGACAGCCGCCCCAGGCGGTACCGGACATCATCCACCCGCCGGCCGTCGCCCACGAGGTCGAGCGCCTGGAGGGCGAACAACCGCGCCGCTTCCAGGTCCTTCGCCCGATGCTCGTGATGGATGGCCAGCGCTTCGAGCGCCTGGTGCCGCAACTCGACGTCGATCCCGGCGATCTCCGTCAACTGGCGCCACGCCTCGGCGGCTTCCTCGAAACGGCGCACGCGTCGGCGGTGCAGCGCGAGCCAGTGCAGGGCGTCAGCTCGAACCACACGGTCGAGCTCGACATCGAGCGTCCCGTCCGCCAGCGCGGCTGCAGCAAAGCAACGCTCCGCGTCGTCCAGGCGACCGAGATACTCGAGCAGGCGGCCCAGGGCGAGACAGTCGTGGCGCTCGCGCGCCACCTCGGCCCCTTCGCGCGCCATCTCGAGGATGATCGCGGCCACGGCGGCCAGCGACAGCAGGTCCAGGCGATTGTGCTCCAGCACGGCTTGGAGGCCACGGGCGTCGCCGGTCCGCGCATAGGCGAAATAGCGAGCCGGGATCTCCCAGCCAGGCACATCGTCCTGCCGGTGAAGGCCGAGGATGTCGCGTTCGAGCGCGGTGAGCGCGCAACTGCCCGGAGCTTCGTCTCGAGCCATCGCCTCGAAACCGCCCTTACGCCCCCCGAATGGCCCGGGGCCGGTTGAGGGCTGGGCGCGCAGCATGCGCCGCTTCCAGAGCCGCCGCGCCGGGAACAGCATGTCCACGTGGGGCACGTCGTCGAGCGGCGACTTCAGGCGGTTGAACTGGTAGCGGGTCTCGATCAACGGCACGTCGAACGAACGGCCGTTGTAAGTGACGAGGACGCACGGCCGAAGCGAGAACTCCCGGGCCAGCTCCTCCTCGACCGCGTGCAGCAGCGCCCGCTCCTCGCCGTAGCCCCGCAGGAAGAACTGGCGGGTGTGAAACTCGTCGCCGTCGAAGAAGCCGCACCCGACCAGGAAGGCGTAGGTTCCGGCGCCGCCGCTGAGGCCCGTGGTCTCGAGATCGAAGAAGAGGAGGCGCGGCTCGACGGAGGTGTCGCCCGGCTCGGAGAGGAGGCCGTCCGCAGGACCGGTCCTGTCGAGGAACCAGGGAAGGACCACGTGCGACGTGCGGAGTGCGGTCAGGAAGCGTTCGACCCGGTGGTGCCCGTGGCGATGCGAGGCCGGGTAGCCGCGGTCTACGACGACGCAGGGGCCGCGCGCGCCTTCGCGTAGCGTGGCGCCAAGCACCTCGAGCACGCGGGACGAAGCCTCGGCGGCCGCGCAGCGCGCGGCAAAGGCCGCCTCCTCGTCGTCCTCGGCAACCTGCGGACCAGCCGCGCGTCCAGGCGTTCCTGGCGGCATCCGGCCGTCGGCGCGCGGCCCGTCGGCCGGTGCCTTTGGCCGGGTCTTCAGGATTTCCTGGATGCGTGCGGCGAGAGAGGTGCGGTTCATCTGGGTCCAGCGATTGTCAGGTGACCGCCGTGAGGATGTCCAGCGCGACGGTTTTCGCCAGGGGCCCGACCTCGCCGAGCGGACCGACACACGACGGGCAACCCGACTCGCAGGGGCACGAGGCGATCAAGTCGCGCGTCTTCGCCAGCAGCGCGCCGCGCATGGTGAACAGCGGTTCCGAGAGGCCGATGCCGCCCGGGTAGCTGTCGTACATGAACACGCGGGGCTCGTCGTAGTCGACCTGGGCCTGGCCGGCCGCCCGCCCGCGTCCGACCCTCGCGACGGTGCCCGCCTCGCTGGATGGCCTGCCTTCCCCGCCGACCTCGGTTGCCTGCGCCACGTCGAGCGCGTGGCCGTTGCCGATCGACACGCCGATGTCGTGCCGGTCGCACATGAGCAGGAACTGTGCGATCTGCCGCATCGCAAACGCGAGCCCGATCACCCCGTCCCTTCGGTCGTCTCCGCCGTAGGGCAAGGCCGTCATCACGCGACGCGGGATCGTGAACCAGCACCCGGTCGTGTGCATCTCCTGCTCGGGCAAATCCAGCTCGCCCGAGCCGACGTTCTCGTTCGTGTAGAACTTAATCTTCTTGAACCCGACCACGCGCGAGACCACGTGGACCTCGCCGTGCGCCCAGGGCGCGCGATCGGCAGGGCTGCCCGCCTTCGCGCCTTGCGCTGCGGCGGGGCCACTCCATAGCCCGCCTGCGATGTCCGCGGGCGGAGGCGGGAAGCCCTGCTCCGCCGAAGCCGGGGCCTGCGCCGGCACGAAGCCCCGCTCCACCGCAGCCGGGGCCTGCGCCCCCGCGGCGCCAGGGTCGGTCTCGAAGATGTCGAGAATCGTGACACGGTCGTAGCGGATGGCGTCCGTGTAGTAGTCGCAGTCCACCTGGCGGACGAACGCCTTGCGGTTCTCGAAATCCAGGCGCTCCACCTGGTAGAGCGTGCCCTCGACGATGTAGATCGCCTTCTCGTGGAGCGTAGACGGCGCGCTGGTGAAGTCGGTTTCACCGATCACCCGCGTGTGGTCGGTCGTGTCCACGATGACGAAGTTGTCGGACGAGACAGACCGCAGGCTGATCGCGTCGGCCGGGTACGACTCGTTCGTCCAGTGCCAGTGCGCGTCTTCCCCCGGCGCCTGCCCCTCGGCCAGATGCACCAGGCCTTCCTCCGCCAGGATCTGCAGGATCTCCTGCACGCTCTCGCGGCCGAACACCTCGGTGGTGCCGAACGGGAGCTCGAACGCGGCGCACTTGATGTGCGCCAGCAGGATCTGCAGGTTGTCCGGGTTGATCAGCGCGTGTTCGGGCGACGCATCGAAGAAATACGACGGGTTGCGAACGACGTATTGATCGAGCGGGGCACTGCTGGCCACCAGCACTGCCGCCGACTGCCCGGCGCGCCGGCCCGCGCGCCCGGCGCGCTGCCACGTCGCGGCAATCGTGCCCGGGTAACCCGCGAGCACCGCGACGTCGAGCGCGCCGATGTCGATGCCCAATTCGAGGGCGCTCGTGGCCACCACGGCACGCACCTCGCCGTCGCGCAGCCCTTTCTCGATTTCGCGGCGGCGGTTTGGCAGGTAGCCGCCCCGGTACCCCCGCACCACGTCGTCCGCGCCCGGCGGCCCCTGGAACGCGTCCTTGAGATACCGGGTCAGGATCTCGGTCACCAGGCGGCTCTGCGCGAACACGATGATCTGCAGGCCGCGGCGGAGGAACTCGAGCGCAACCCGGCGGGTTTCCTGCGTGTACGACCGGCGGATGCCGAGCTGGCGATTGACGATGGGCGGGTTGACGAAGAAGAAGTACTTCTCGCCGCGCGGCGCGCCGCTTTCCTCCACCAACTCGAACGGGCGCTCGGTGAGACGCTCGGCCAGCTCACGCGGGTTGGCGATGGTCGCCGACGAGCAGATGAACACCGGGTCCGACCCGTAGTGATGGCACACCCGCCGCAACCGACGAAGCACGTTGGCCAGGTGGCTGCCGAACACGCCCCGGTAGGCATGCAGCTCGTCGATGACGATGAACCGGAGGTTCTCGAACAGGCGCGCCCACTTCGGATGATGCGGCAGGATCCCTGCGTGCAGCATGTCGGGGTTGGTGAGAATCACCTGGGCGCGCGCGCGGATCGCGCGCCGCGCGTCCTGCGGCGTGTCGCCGTCGTAGGTGAAGACGCCGAGGTCGAGGCCTGCCGACGCGTTGATCGCCTGCGCCAGCCGGTCGAGCTCAGCCAGCTGATCTTGCGCCAGCGCCTTCGTCGGAAAGAGGTAGAGCGCCCGCGTCGAGGGCTCGGCCAGGACCTGGTTCAGGACCGGGAGGTTGTAGCAGAGGGTCTTGCCGGACGCGGTCGGCGTGGTGACCACCACGCTTTTGCCCGCCATGGCGAACGCGGTCGCTGCCGCCTGGTGCGTGTAGAGTTCGGTGATGCCGCGGCTCGTCAGGGCCTGGACCAGTCGAGGATCGATCCCCGGCGGCATGGGCGCACAGTGCGCCTCGGCTGCCGGCATCCGGCGAACAGCCGTGACAATTTCGTCAGGCGAGTCGGCGTAGTCCTGGTGCCACGACGGCACGAGGTGATAAAGCGCCGCGTGCAGCGCCTGCTCGCGCGTGGGCCCGCCCTGCGGCGAGCGCAGCGCCAGCAGATCGCTCTCCTTCCGTCGCTCGCCATCGTCTCCGCGGCGTGGTCTGGCCATGGTGAAGGATGGTACCAGCCGGCCGAGGGACGATCAAGAGACGAAAGGCCCCTCCCTATTCCGGCACCAGGTCGAGCCGGAGCCAAGGAGGCTCGGCCGGGTTGGTAAGCATCCCCCGGCAGAGTCGGGGAACCTCCCCTGGTGCGTGCGCTCGCGGTGGGCCGCCAGGGCACGTTGTCGATACCCCACCCGCGCAGCTATAATCCACGCCGGAAACCGAGTGCCCATCCCCGCGGGTCGCGGTGACCACCGATTTCTTTTCCCTGACGTCGAAGACTTCGCACATAAGGGACTAATGATTCAGGTCGCCGCCAGCCCCGTCCTGGTCCCGGTGAATCGCCGGCCTACCCGCATGGATGCTCCCGCACGTCGTCTACGGAATGGAAGAGCGGCCGCCGTGCTCCTGCTCGCTGCGGGGTTCTTGGCCAGCGTTGCGGTCAACTGGTCGACGCTCCGTTACGGGTTCGTGTACGACGACTACGGATTCGTGCGACCGCACTCGCTGCACGAGGTGCTGGCCGCGTTCAATGGGCCCTGGGATCCGAACGGTGCCAATGTCGCGTTCTTTCGCCCGCTGACGCTCGCCTTCCATGCAGTCCGCTTCGAATGGCTGCAGTTCGACCCCTGGTCATACCATGCGTTGAGCCTCGGCCTGTTCGGTCTGGTTCTGGGCCTGCTCGCGAACACGGTCCATCGAATGGCGAACTCAGCGATGGTGGCGTTGCTCGTCGTCGGGTTCGCAGCGGTGCATCCGCACATGCCCTACGCGGCGACGGCGTGGGTCACGAACCAGATGCACCTGTTGGTGCTGGTGGTCTTCGTAGCGGCGCTGGCGTGGTGGTGGTTCTGCAAGCAACGCACGTGGTGGTACTGGCTCCCGCTGCTCGTGCTGCAAGCGACGGCCTTCCTTCTCAAGGAGGACGGCATCACCCTCCTGCCGTTGGTAGTGGTCGCGCACGTGCTGTGGGGTGCGACCGAACGCAGGCGATTGGTGCTGCCGCCGTGGCCGTTTCTTGCTCTGGCGGGAATTCTCGCTGTCGGAGGACTGGGCTGGCGGCATCTGGCCCTGGGAGGCCTCGGCGGATATCGAACGCCCGATTGGGCTTCCGCTCGCGCAAACCTCTGGCGGGGATTCTGGCGCACGATCGCCCTCCAGCCCGTCGATCGACCCGGCAAGGGGCTGGCAACGGCTTTCGTCATCGCCACGTCGCTGCTGGGAGGCGTCGCGGCATGGTGCGATCGCCGCTCGTCGCGGCCGCTGTTCGTGACCTTGCTCGGATTCGCGATTGTGGCTGTCTGCAACCTCCCCTATGCTCTCGTCACGAAGCGCGAGCAGTGGCATCTGCTGTCCCTGGGAGGGGCGGTGCTGCTGACCGGTGCGACCTGGGCGTTGTGGCGAGCGCTCCGGCTGACCGTGCTCCGGGTGGCGTTTTCGGTTCTGACCATTGCCGCGATCGTGGCAATGGCCTGGGTGTCCCGGCAGATGGCCGCAGATTTCGCGCCGTACAGCCAGTATGTGCTTGACACCGATCGAATCGTGACCGAGTGGGCCATCGTCGCACCCGAGATACGCGCATACCTCGTCCAGAAAGGAACCAGGTGGAAGGAGCGGGGTGAGCAGGTGCCGTTTCCGAAAACTCTCCAGACGGTCTGGTACGGGGTCTACGGGTGGGAGCCACCTGGAGAGAGCTTGCAGTTCCGGTGGTGCGGGCCTCACGTCACCGCGTTCGTCCACCCGCGGGCCCGCACGCTCCGCTTGCCAATTGGCGTGGTGTCTCTGCCCGGCTTGCCGCCGGGCCCATCAACCGTCACGATCGCGGTGGACGGTCGCTCCCAGGGAACGCGCACGCTCGAATTGGGAGCCTGGACGATCCTGGATCTGCCCTTGCCGAGGCTCCCGCGCTGGTACGGACGGCAATTGCACAGGATCGATCTCCGATTCGACAGGACCGTGGTCCCTGCCCAAGTCGATCCATCATCATCGGACACGCGAGAGCTGGCCGTCCGCGCGGGTCAGTTCACTCTGGGTTGGTGACGCGGGCGGCCTGAAGCCATGCCGGCCAGAACGACGCGACCAGAAGGACGATGACGAATGGAATCGGCAACGCCAGTCGCCATCGGAGGGGTGCTCGAGTCCCGACTTGGAGAAATCGACGAACGCTTTGGAGAACACCATCAGCAGCGTGCCCAACAGCGCTGTTGCAGGCGGGCGACGATGAGCACCGCGGCGACCGATAGGATGAACGACGGGGCTAAGCCGGCACCAGTACCGTCGGCGCCTTGCCCGACCGTGCAGCGTAGTCCGCCGCTATCCGGCTGGCGACCGCGGCCCCGGTGCCCGGCTTCACGAGCATGACCACCGACCCGCCGAAGCCGCCGCCGGTCAGGCGCGCGCCGTGGACCTCCGGCATCGCTCGCGCCAGGTCGACGACGAGGTCGATCTCGGCGATCGAGACTTCGTAGTCGTCACGCATCGAGTCGTGCGAGGCGTAGAACAACTGGCCGAGCGCTTCCACGTCTCCCGACTCGAGGGCGCGCACGGCGGCCAGCACCCGCGCGTCTTCCGTCACCACGTGGCGCGCACGGCGCCCGAGCGGCTCGGGCAGTTCCATGACGCGCGGCAGGTCCTGGACGTCGAGGTCGCGCAACTGCGCCACGCCGAGACGCCTGGCGGCCTCCTCGCACTCCGCGCGGCGCGTCCGGTAGTCGCCCTTCGCGTGGTTGTGCGTCACACCCGAGTTGAGGACGATCAACTCGGCCGACGACGGGAGCGGCACCACGGTCCAGTCGAGCGAGCGCGTGTCGAGGAACAGCGCCTGCCCGGGGCCGGCGAGCGTGCACGCCATCTGGTCCATCACGCCGACCGGCGCGCCGACGAACTCGTTTTCGGCCCGCTGGCCGAGCAGCGCCATCTGCACATCCTCGAGCGGCAGGGTGTAGGCGTCGCGGAAGGCGCGCAACAGCGCGATCTCGAGCGCCGCGCTCGACGAGAGCCCGCTGCCGAGCGGCACCGTGGATTCGATCCGGATGTCGGCGCCACCCAGGCTGAAGCCCGCCTTCGTCAGCACCCACGTGATCCCCTGCAGGTAGTCGGTCCACCGCCCGCGGCGCGACTCGGTGCCGACGATGTACTCGAAGGGGACCGGCTTGCCGGCGTTGACGCTGAGGGCCCGCACGCGACCGCCGCTGCGCTGTGCCAGCTCGACGACTGTCCGTTGCGGGATGACGGTCGGGAGCACGTAGCCGCCGTTGTAGTCGGTGTGCTCGCCGATCAGGTTGACGCGGCCTGGCGCCGACGCGCGGACGAGGGGATTTGTGCCGAACAGCTGCTGGAAGGTCATGAGAGCGTCACCTCGATCGCCTGCAACTCGTGGGCTGTGTCCTCGGGCAGGCCCCGGCGATGAGCCGCGAGGTCGTCGGCCTGCTGCCGAAGCTCATGGGCGGGGATGGGAGGGACGAACGGGTAGGCGTAGATCTGTCCGTGCGGGTGGCCGAGCGTGACGCCCACGCCACGTCGCCCGCCCAGGCATCGTGTGCGTAGAGGATCAGCTGACGCCCATCGGGCTTGGTGAGTACGCGCTTGTCCATGAACGTGGTGCCGCTTCGGGTCCTCGAGGCGGAGGGTCCGCAGGCGGGTTCCTCGTCGGTCAGAACAGCGACCGCGACTGGCACCCATCGACGGTCAGACTCGCGCCGCTGATCCAGCTTGCCCGGGGAGACGCCAGGAACGCCACTGCGTTACCGACCTCCTCGGGCCGTCCAAACCGACCGAACGGCAGTTCGCGCCGCACGAACTCGGCGATCCCGTCGGGGTCTGCCTGCTGGCGCTTCCACCAGGACCCGCCGGGGAACGAGATTGAGCCTGGGGCGACGCTGTTGACACGGATGTTGTCGCGCGCCAACTGTTGCGCCATAGACTTCGCGAGGCTGATCTCGGCCGCCTTCACCGCGTTGTAGGTCATCCGGCCGCCCGACTCCCTGCCGTAGATCGACGCGATCATCACGATCGCCCCGCCGCCGCGCGCCCGCATCGACGGCACGGCAAGACGGCTGGCGCGAATCGCGGGATAGAGCGTCGAGTCGAACGCTTCCTGCCATTCCGCGTCGGTCGTGTCCAGGATGCCCGCGCCCCTCGCCAGGCCCAGGTTGTTCACGAGGATGTCGAGGCCGCCGTAGTGCGCGAGCAGGCGGACGAACAGGTCCTCGATGCCGGCCGGGTCGGTCAGATCCGCGCGCAGGGCGAGAACGGCCTCGGGCCGGCCCACGGTCGCCCGCAGTTCGCGGGCGGCCTTGTCGAGCTGCTCTTCGCCGCGAGCGCAAAGGCACACCCGACACCCTTCGGCGACGAGCGAGCGCGCGCTCGCCAGGCCGAGCCCGCGGCTCGAGCCGGTGATGAGGGCAACCTTGTCGTGGAGTTCGAGGTCCATACGGTGTCCTGAGCAGTATATCCGAGCGGGTTTCCTGTGAAGAGATCAGGGAGCAGGGGCCAGGAAGCGTGCGAGCGCCGCAGTGAGCTCGATGCGGTCCCCGCGGACAGATGGTCGAAGGTCAGGCGTGTATGTCTTGATGCTAGAATGCCGCGACGTTATGGACCCGGCACAAATCCGACGCATCGCGATTATCGACATGTTCTCGGACGATCTGCTCATGCAGCGACTCGTCCTGTCGGTACCTCCTTGGCTTCTCGGCCAGATCAACACTCAACGTGACTTCCATCGACCCGACCCATGCTGACCGCTGCGACGTTGGGCCTGGCGGCCTACGGCGTCTATTCGGCGGGCCTCGGCGCCGTCGACCTCTTCAGGCCGTCGGGTCTCGACTGGTGGGCGGATCTCGCCCTCATCGCGTTCGGCCTGCTACTCCTGCTGTCGTCCGCCTTCGTGCGCGTGCGGATGCCCGGCGGCCTGGCGCTCGCGCTGAGCGCACTGCTCGCGCTCCAGGCGCTCTCCCTCCATAACGACATGCACTTCTACGGCGACATCCTCGTCGCGCCGCAGATCCTCCGCGGACTCGTCGCGGGCACGCTGGCGGGACTGGGGTTTTGGGGAGGACGGAGCGGGGAGGGCGAAACGAAATTGCAACCTGAGAATCGAGAACAGAAGACTGGGGATTGAGGCCCGGGGCTGGACGGCGGAAAGCGGAACCCGCAAGCTGGGACGGAAGAAAGCGGAGGCCAGAGCACAGAACCGGTTCCGTGCTCACATCCTCCGCCTCGTTTTCTATCTTCTATCTTCTGTCTTCTACTTGTTACGCGCAGCCGCTCGTGCTGCCGCAGTTCATGCACTTGTAGCAGCTGCCGCTCCGCACCATGATCGCCCCGCACGTGGAGCACGGCGGCGCGTCTTCCTGGTTCTGGATGGTCGCGAACGGCGAGGTCTTCCTTTCCGCCTCGATGCCGAGCGGCGGCAGCGTCAACTGCTCGGCCGTGTCGGTGCGATCGGCCGGCGATCCGTTTTCTCGCCCGTTCACCCCCGCCCAGTACTGCGCCTCGGGCGACAGGAACTTCGTGGCCAGCCACCGGAACACGTAGTCCACGATCGACTTCGCGATCCGCACCTGCGGGTTCTTGGTCATGCCGGACGGCTCGAACCGGACATGGCTGAACTTGTCCACCAGCACCTGCAGCGGCACGCCGTACTGCATCGCGTAGGAGACCGCCTGCGCGAACGCGTCGGCGAAGCCGGAAATCGTCGAGCCTTCCTTCGCCATGACCAGGAAGATCTCGCCGGGCATCCCGTCCTCGTAGAGGCCGACGGTGATGTATCCCTCGTGGCCCGCGATCTCGAACTTGTGCGTGAGCGCCTGCCGCTCGTCCGGCAGCTTGCGCCGGATCGGCTGCGCCACCACCCGCGCCGCGGCCTTCGCCTCGGCCGTCTTGTCGCGCGAGGTATTGAGGGGCTGCGTTCGCTTGCTGCCGTCGCGGTAGATCGCGATGGCCTTCACGCCCAGGCGCCACGACTCGGTGTACGCCTGCATGATCTCGTCAACGGTCGCTTCCTTCGGCACGTTGACCGTCTTCGAGATGGCGCCCGAGATGAAGGGCTGCGCGGCGCCCATCATCCGGATATGCCCCATGTGGTGGATCGAACGCGAGCCGCGGGCCGGCTTGAACGCGCAGTCGAACACCGGCAGATCCTTGTCCTTGAGGTGCGGCGCCCCCTCGATGGTCTCCATCTCGTCGAGATAGTCGACGATGGCCTTCACCTGGCTCCCGGGGTAGCCGAGGCGCGCCAGCGCGCTCGGGACCGTCTGGTTGACGATCTTCATCACCCCGCCGTCCACCAGCTTCTTGTACTTCACCAGCGCGATGTCGGGCTCGATGCCGGTGGTGTCGCAGTCCATCATGAACCCGATGGTCCCGGTGGGCGCGAGCACCGTGGTCTGGGCGTTCCGATACCCGAACTCCTCGCCAAGCTCCACCGCGTCGTCCCACGACTCGGCGGCGGCGCCGAAGAGGGCCTCGGGCACCACGCCCACGTTGACGTCCTTCATCGCGTCGCGGTGCTTCCGCATCACGCGGAGGAACGGTTCCCCGTTGCGGTCGTAGCCGGAGAACGGGCCGCCGTGGTCACGGGAGATCCGCGCGGAGGTCGCGTAGGCCTCCCCCGTCATCAGCGCGGTAATCGCCGCGGCGTAGTGCCGGCCGCCGTCGCTGTCGTACGGCAGGCCGCGCGACATCAGCAGGGCGCCGAGGTTGGCGTAGCCGAGGCCGAGCGGGCGGTACTCGTGGCTGTTCTTCTCGATCGACTTGGTCGGGTAGCTGGCGTTGTCAACCAGGATCTCCTGGGCGATGATGAGCGTGTTCACCGCCGCGCGGAAGCCCGTCACGTCGAACTCGCCGCTGGTGTCCACGAACTTCATCAGGTTGATCGACGCGAGGTTGCAGGCCGAGTCGTTCAGGAACATGTACTCGGAACACGGGTTGGACGCGTTGATCCGGTCCGTGTTCGGGCAGGTGTGCCACTCGTTGATCGTCGTGTCGAACTGCATCCCCGGGTCGCCGCACACGTGCGTCGCCTCGGCGATCATCCGCATCAGGTCGCGGGCCTTGTAGGTGTCCATCGGGCGGCCGTCGGTGACCGCCCGCGTCTGCCACGACCCGTTGTCGAGCACCGCGCGCATGAAGTCGTCCGGCACGCGCACGCTGTTGTTCGAGTTCTGGAAGAACACCGACGAGTACGCCTCGCCGTTGAACGACCCGTCGTAGCCCGAGTCGATCAGCGCCCAGGCCTTCTTTTCCTCGTTCACCTTGCAGCTGATGAAGTCCACGAGGTCGGGGTGCTCGGCATTCAGGATGACCATCTTCGCCGCGCGGCGCGTCTTGCCGCCCGACTTGATGACGCCGGCGAACGCGTCGTAGCCCTTCATGAACGAAACCGGGCCCGACGCCGTGCCGCCGCCCGCGAGCGACTCGCGCGACGAGCGGAGCGACGACAGGTTGGTCCCGGTGCCCGACCCGAACTTGAACAGCATCCCCTCGGTCTTCGCCAGCGTCAGGATCGACTCGAGCGTGTCATCGACCGAGTTGATGAAACAGGCGGAGCACTGGGGATGCTTCTCGACGCCGCAGTTGAACCAGACCGGGCTGTTGAACGCCGCCTTCTGGTACACGAGCAGGTGCTTGAGGTCGTCACGGAACGCCAGCAGATCCGTTTCGCCCGCGAAATAGCCGTCCGCCCTGGCCCACTCGGTGATGGTGTCCACCACCCGGCCGATGAGCTGCCGCACGCTCGACTCGCGGAACTCGCCCGCCTTCGGCTTCAGCGGCCCGCGAAAGTACTTCGAGACGACGATGTTGGTCGCCTGCTGCGACCAGCACGAAGGCACCTCGACATCGCGCTGCTCGAAGACCACCTCGCCCTTGTCGGTGGCGATAAGCGCGGTGCGCGCGTCCCACGTGACTTCGTCAAAGGGGTCGCGTCCCGACAGAGTGAAGAACCGCGAAAACGTCAGCCCAGGTGCCGTGACCTGCCCGGACCGACCCGCGTTGCGGGTAACCTCCGGCGTTCGGCTCTCGACGCCCTTCTGCGAGGCTGGGGCCACATCATGGGTCACGCCTCTCTGCATACCACCCCTCCGCCACGGCGTGTCCGCGCCCCTCAGACACATCCCGTTTATGTCAATCAAGCGACACCACAGGCCATGGAGGCCAGCGCGATATCGCGCACGTCTGAATCGACCCCTGCGTGCTCCACATCCGGTGAGGCACCCGGCGCCAACCGGCGGCCGTCGGGTCCAGAATAACTGGCTCGTGAACATGACGGGCAGCTGGGAACTACCCGCTGGTGCATCCACGACAGAGCGTCAATATGGACGACGGTCAAGCGTTTGTCAAGCGGTGATCTACCAGATATTGTGCCTTCGTTTTAGGGCAGTCGCAAGACCTTGTGTAAAACCGAGTGATTCAAGACTTTTCGGTCTCTTGCCCAAAAACGATGGCTGTTTCGGTCGGAAATCGCCAAAGAAGGAGCTTGACAGGGAGACCGGGGACGACGTCAGCGGCCAACGAGGCTCGCCGCAAGTCCCGCAGCCTTTTCGGCTACTTTTGCCGCAAACACGAGGTTCTTCTCCTTCAGGGCCTGTTCCGCCTGCTCGATGAACCGCTTCGCCGTGTCGTACTGCGACTTGGCGTCGGCGTTCAGACCGAGATAGTCGACGCGTCGCAGAGCCCCGGTGGCCTGGGCGAGCTGGTCACGCACCTGGCGTTCCACCTCGGTTGGTGCGCCTGGCAGCGCCTGTTGCAACGTGGCCGTTGGCGGCGGCACGGGATGCGCCGCTTCGACCACGGGCGGCGGCACCTCCACCTTCTTCTCCGTTCGCGCGGGACCAGCCTTCCCGTCCGGGCGGGGCTGGCTCGGACGGCGGGCCGGCTTCTGTTGCGGCGGCTCGGGCTCGGAAACCGGCGGCTCGGCTGGTTCAGGGTCGAGGTCGGGCGGAACAATGACGCGAGGCGGCGGCGCGGGAACCTCGAGTGACAGCGGCTCCGGCTCCACGTTGGCTCGCGCCTTGGCGCACCCGGCGGCGGCCAGCATCACAAGAACTCCGGCGAGCAGCACGCGTCCAAGGGTGTTCATGATGACACGGTGTAGGCATTATGACAGGTTCGAGCCGGCCGGATCGTCCCGACCGCCCACTGTCCAGCGCCCGGCTCCACGTGTGAGTCCCTTAGTCCTTCGATGCACAAATACGACGACGTATTTGTGCCCTCAGGACTAAGTGCTGAGCGAGCACAACCAGGCACGTGCGCCGAGAACCGATCGTGGCCGTAATTGCGAGTCGAAGTACTTAGGCGCGAGGTCTTTGACGTCGGGGAAAAGAAATCGTGGTTATGGCGCCTGCGGCAGAGAGATCCGAAACGTGGTTCCGTGCCCCTCGGTCGACTGCACTTCGATCTCGCCGTCGTGCAGCTGCACCGTCCGGTAGACCATCGACAGCCCGATCCCGCTCCCCTTCTTGCGCGTCGTGAAGTAGAGGTCGAAGATCCGCCCGAGATGCTCCGGCTTGATCCCGACGCCCGAATCCTCGACGCGGATCTCGACACGCCGTTCCGGCGCGGACGCCGCGGAGACCCGGAGGGTCCCTCCGGTCGGCATGGCCTGGACCGCGTTCAGCGCAAGGTTCAGGAACGCCTGCCGCAGCATCGTCGGGTCGCCGCTGATGTCGGGGACGCGGTCGAGCCCATCGGTTATCACCTCGACCTTCGCGTTCGTGCACTCCGGGCCAATCACGCGGACGACCTCGTCGATCAGCGACGACAGTGAGATAGCCTGGAGCTTCAGGTCCTCCGACCGGGTGAACTTCAGGAACCCCTGCATCACCTGGTCGAGACGCTGGATCTCGCCGACGATGATCCTTACATGCTCGAGCGCCGGCCCGAGGTCCGGGCGCGGCGCCTCAGGCTCGACCGGGGCTGGCAGCGGCCCCGCCGCCCGCGGGGCGCCTGCGGTTGCGATGCCCACGCCCCCATCATCGGCCACCGGCCGACGGCGCGCCGCGCCGCTCGCGCTGAGGAGCTTCTGCTTGAGCAGCTCGAGGTGGATGGTCATCGCGTTGAGCGGGTTCTTCACCTCGTGCGCAACGCCGGCGGACAGCCGCCCGAGCGCCACCAGCTTGTGCGAGTAGTTCAGCATCGACTGCACGCGCCCGAGCGCCTGGACGTTGCGCGCGACCACCATCACGCCCAGCATCTGCTGGTCGCGGTCTTTGATCGCGTGCGCCATGACGAGGCGTTCTGCGCCCTCCGCGGGACCCGCGCCGCCGTCCGGCGTCGCGCGCGGAATCACGGACGACACGGGCCCGCGCGACTGTTTCTCGCGGATCGTCGCGTGCACCAGGTCGCGGTAGGGATGCCCGTCGGTCAGCAGGTCGTCCACCGGCCGGCCGAACGGCTCCGGCGGCAGCGTGTCGAGCATCGCCGGGTTGGCGAACAGCAGCTCGCCAGCCGGGTTGAAGATCGCCACTTCGTCCTCCATGTGCTCGACCGCCGATTGCAGGTTCGCCTTCTGGTCGGCCAGCTGCGAGCGGTCGGCGGAGAGCTTCGCGCTGGCGGCATTGAAGAAGCTCCCCAGCTCCCCGAATTCATCCTGCTGCGGCAGGTCCAGCCGCACGCCGAACTCGCCGCGGCCGAGGCGCGTCAGCCCGCCGCGGATCACGTGGATGGGCCGGAGGATCAGCTGCGCGAACGACGCGGACACGACGATGGCAATCAACAGCGCGACCAGGCCCGTCGCGCCGACCAGCCACAGCTCCCTGGAGAACTCCTCGCGGACGAGCAGCGTCGAGACACCGATCCGAATCGTCCCAAACTTCGCGCCGCCCAGCAGCAGCGGCTGTCGGACCTCCAGCGTCTCGCCGCCCGACGAGTAGATGCTGAGGAGCTGCTGAAGGCCGCGCATCGCGATCAGCGAGTCGAGCTCGCCCGCGGGCGCCAGTCGATTCCCCTCCCGGATCGGGTCCCACGCGGCCACCGCCACGCCATCCACGTTGCAGATGGCCGCGTAGGTGACGTTGCGGGCAAACGCGCTCGACTCGAGGATCGCCCGCAGCCCGCCGTCGGCCCTGAGCGCCGCGTAGGGCTCGGCCTGTCCCGGCACGACGTCCTTCGCGCGCTGGAAGATGGTGTTCGCCAGCAGCTCGCCGCGCGCACGGCTCTCCTCGAGGAGCACGCGCGCGACGAACGTGACGTGAAGGAGGCTCAGCATCACGACGGCGAGGCCAACGATGAGAGATACGCCGCCGACCTGCTTGGCCTTGATGCCAAGGTGCACGTCGCCCCTACTTCCGCAACTTCAGCTTGTTCAACTTGTTGTGCAGCGTCTTCAGGCTGATGCCCAGGATATCTGCTGCGCGCGTCTTGTTGTCCCTCGTGTGCTCCAGCGTCATCTGGATCAGCCGCCGCTCGGCTTCTTCGACCGTGGTGCCCGGCGAGAGCGACAGGGCCCGCTGCGCCGTTTCCCCGACCTGCACCAGGACGTTCGGCAGGTGACGCGGCTCGATGAACTGGCCGTCGGCGAGAATCGTCGCCCGCTCGATGACGTTTCGCAGCTCACGCACGTTGCCCGGCCAGTTGTGCGACTCGAGGATCCGCATCGCCTCGTGGTTGAGGGCGACGATCGACTTGCCGTTGCGCGCGTTGAACTCGCCAAGGAACGACTGGATCAACAGCGACAGGTCTTCCTTCCGCTCACGGAGCGTCGGGAGCGTCATCGCGAACACGTTCAGGCGGTAGTAGAGATCCTCGCGCAGTTTCCCATTCTTCACGGCTTCGGTCGGGTCCTGGTTGGTGGCCGCGATGACACGCACATCCACTTTCTGCTCCTGCCGTCCGCCCAGCCTGCGAAACGCCTGCTCCTGCAGCACGCGCAGCAGCTTCACCTGCGTCGCGGGCGTCATCTCGGCAATCTCGTCGAGGAACAGCGTCCCGTGGTCCGCCAGCTCGAAGCAGCCCTGGCGCCGATCGGCGGCCCCGGTGAACGCACCCTTCTCATGGCCGAAAATCTCGCTCTCGAGCAGCGTCTCCGGGATCGCGGCGCAGTTGATCGCCACAAACGGCGCGGCCGACCGGGGACTGAGCTGGTGAATCGTCTGGGCCACCAGCTCCTTTCCGGTGCCCGACTCGCCATTGATGAGGACGGACGCGGATGTCGGCGCCGCCTGCTCGATGATCCGGTACACCTTCCGCATACCGGGACTGCTGCCGATCATCCGCCCGAACGATCCCTGGTCGCGCAGCTGGCGCCTCAGGGCCTTCACCTCGCGCATCGTCTCCTGCCGCTCCACGACCTTCTGCAGGAGAATCTGGAGCCGCTGCGGGTCCACGGGCTTGGTCAGGTAGTCGTACGCGCCATCCTTGATCGCCTCGACGGCCGATTCCACCGACCCTTGCGCCGTGAGAATGACGACGCTGATGTCCACGTCGTGCTCGTGCAGCGCCCTGAGCAGCGCGTGGCCGTCCATGCGCGGCATCACGAGATCCGTGACGACAATCGCGGGACGAAAGGCGGTGACCTTCCGAAGCGCCTCTTCGCCGTCCTCGGCGCTGTCGGCCAGGAAGCCCCAGGTTCGGACGAGCTCGGTGAGCCCCATCCGGGTCGCCGGATCGTCCTCGACGATGAGCACGCGCTCGACGACAGTCGGCGCGTCGGTGACGTCGGTAACGTCGGCGACGTCGAGCGAGTCATTCGTGTGACAGGCAAGAAGCACGGAAGTCCCTCGCGGATGTTCGGCTCGTCTTCGGAAAGACGCGAACACGAGTGTACTAGGTAATTATTACACGGTCCAGCCGGACAGTCCCCCTGCGCCCGGACCATGGTCCCCATCGCCGTCGAAGCCGATAATCGGGCGCAATCGCGTGAAAGCTGCCCTGTTTCCGGCCACTTGGCCGCGCCGGAAAGTCTGCTTCGATGTCGTCGATGAATGACACTATGCGAAAACTGATCCTCATGCCGATCGGGGAGACACCAGGTCCACATCAGCGCCTGGCCGACCTCAGGCAGCAGGCAGACAACTGCGACGGGCCGGCTGGCCGCCGTGATACAGTCGGGGCGTGGCCCGACGCCGCCTGATCGCGCTGATCGAAATCCTGACCTGCTCGGGTGTTCCGACCCAACTGGCCATCGCGGGCCTTCTTTCGGCGGTCGGGATCGCGCCGTTCGACCCACACGGTCAACTGTCGGCACGCTACGTCTTCGCGGTGTCGCTCGTCGACGCGGCGGTGTTGATCGGCCTGATCGCCTGGTTCCTGCATGTCCACGGCGAGCGCTTTTCGGACGTCATGCTCGGCACGCGCCCGGTCGTCGCGGAAGCACTTCGAGGCGTGCTCCACGTGCCCATCGTGTTCCTGGTCGTTGTCGTGGTGATGCTAACAATCGGGCACTTCCTGCCGTGGCTGAGGAATCTCCCGAAGAACCCCTTCGAAGGACTCATCCGGACCCCCACGGACGCGCTGATGTTCGGTGTTGTGGCGGTCGTCGGCGGAGGCCTTCGCGAAGAGGTGCAGAGGGCCTTCATCCTGCACCGTTTCGAGCAGCACCTCGGCGGCGGTTGGATCGGCCTGGCCATCTCCAGCGTGGCATTCGGGCTCGGCCACGTGATTCAGGGGCGTGATGTCGCCGTCACCACCGCGGTGCTCGGCGCGTTCTGGGGGTTCGTCTATCTCAGGCGGCGCAGCGTCGCGGCAACCGTCGTGAGCCATTCGGGCTTCAACGCGGCGGAGATTTTCCGCTACACTTTCTACGGCGCGTGACCGCCGCCCCGCGATGGGGCGGACGTCCGGCGTCTCCCGGGAACAGACGTGTCATTCCAGTTCCTCCGCACCGATCACCGGGCGTGGCTCGCCCTCGTCCTGCTGTTTCTCGTGTCGCTGCCCGCCGTCACGACGCGCATCTACGCGTCGGACGAGGCCGAGTACTTCTCGTATCTCCGATCGCTCTGGTTCGACCACGACGTCTCGTTCGAGAACGAGTATCGCTATTTCTACGAGCGCGGCCTGTCGCGGGCCTCGGGGTTCCACGAAACGTTCCTGGAGCGGCAGACACCCACCGGGCTCCGCGAGAACTGGGGAACGATTGGTTGCGCCATTCTCTGGTCGCCGTTCTACGCGGCCGGCGACCTGACCGCACGGGCGCTGCGGGCAGCCGGGCGACCGGTGCAGACGGACGGGTTCTCGTCTCCCTACGTGGCCGCCGTGTGCTACGGATCGGCACTCTACGGCTTTCTGGCGCTGATCCTGTCGGCGGCCGTGGCTCGTCGCGTGCTGGGCGAGGCGGGGCGGACGCGGGGCGAAGAGGCGGCGGTCGTGCTGGCCATCTGGCTGGGCACGCCGTTGCTCTTCTACATGTACGTGTCGCCTCCATTTTCGCACGCCTGTTCTGCGTTCGCGGTCGCAGCGTTCGTGCTGGCCTGGTTGCTGGTGCGGGAGAACTGGTCCGCCCGCGGCTGCGTCACCCTGGGCGCGCTGGCGGCATTGATGGCCATGGTGCGCGAGCAAGATGCGTTGTTCGCCGTCGGCCCCGGCCTCGACTTCCTCTGGACTCTCGCGGCAGGGCCCGCGGCCCGCGCATCGGAGGCGTCCCGCCCGCCCGGCCCGTCCCGGCGGCCGACGGCACCCCTGCTCGTCAACGCGGCCCTTGGCGTGGCAGCGTTCGTCGTCGCCTATCTGCCGCAGGCCTTTGCCTACCTGGCGCTGAACGGCCGCGTCGGGCCGTCGCAGATGGTCTCCCGGAAGATGTACTGGTGGGCGCCGCATGCGCTCCAGGTGATCCTCTCTCCCGAGCACGGCCTGTTCTTCTGGACGCCGCTCGCGCTGCTGGCGCTGGCCGGGTTGGTCGTCGTGTTCCGGCAGTCGGGCGATCGGCAACGACTCGCGCTCGCGTTCCTGGCAATGTTCGCGTTGCAGGTCTACGTGTCGGGCAGCGTGGCTTCGTGGAGCGCGGCCGGGGCCTTCGGCCACCGACGGTTCGTTGGCACGACGGTGGTACTGCTGACGGGGCTTGCGGCGCTGGCGCGCGCGGCATCGTCGCGACCCGCACGGCTCGGCCTTGCCGCGGCCGTCGTGCTGTGTGCCTGGTGGAACCTCTCGCTGATGATACAGTTTGGCACTGGCCTGATGAACCGGCAGCAACTCGAACTGTGCCGGAATGCCCGGATGGCCTTCATCGAGGTGCCGTTGCGCGTCCCCGAGCTGGCCTGGCGGTACGTGTTCGATCGAGCCAGTTTCTACGCGCCCCCGGCCGGACGCGGGCAATGAAGCCGCGCATCCTCTGCTTTGCCGACGTCCGGTTCCCGCTCGAGCGCGCCAACGGCATCCAGACGATCGAAACCTGCGCGGCGCTGGCGCGGCGAGGGCACGACGTCAGGCTGATCGTGAGGCCGGACACGACGACGCCGCCCCGCGATCCGTTCGACTACTACGGGCTGCCAGCCGACCCCCGGCTGTCGATCGAGCGAGTGTCCGTGGCGGGGTCGCAGGCCATGCGTCGCGCGGGATACCTCGTGCGGGCGCTGCTACGCGCGCGGACGACGAGCCGGGACGATCTGGTCCTGACGCGCGATCTCGGCTTTGCCAGCCTGTACCTCCGGGCGCGGAGGCCGACCTCGGCCGCGCTCGTGTACGAGTCGCACGGGTTCGCTCCCGCCGTGAGTGCGGCGAGGCCGACGATGCTGACGGGGGCGGCCGCGTCGTCGTCGCTGAAGCAGCGGCGCCTGTGGCGGCGCGAACAGTTCGTCTGGTACGGTGCCGAAGGGTACGCGACGATCACCTCCGGACTGGCTGGCGAACTGGTGGAACGGTTTGGCACGCGGCCCGCGCTGGCCGTGGTGCCGGACGGCGCCCGTGTGGGCCTGGCCCGGGAGTGGGCGCCGCGACGGCGCGCAGCGCCAGCGGTCGTTGGCTACTCGGGACACCTGTACCCGTGGAAAGGCGTGGACCTGCTGCTCGACGCGCTGGCCACCATGCCCGGCGTGCGGGCGGTGATTGTCGGCGGTCACCCGAAGGAGCGCGATCTGGCGAGGTTGCAGGACCATGCGACCCGGCTCGGCCTCGGCCCGCGCGTGACATTCACCGGGATGGTACCCCCGCACGAGGTGTCCGCGAGGCTCGAGGGTGCCGACGTGCTGGTGCTGCCCAACCCGGAGACCACGGTGTCGGCGCGCTACGCCTCGCCGCTGAAGTTGTTCGAGTACCTGGCGATGGGGAGGCCCATCGTGGCCTCGGACCTGCCCGCGTTTCGCGAAGTGCTGCGCGACCGCGACAACGCGCTGCTGTTCGAGGCGGGCAACCCCGCGGCGCTGGCCGCGGCCATTCGGGTCGCCGTCGAGGATCTGGCGCTGGCCGATGCGATCGCGAGGCGAGCGTTCGAGACGGCGCGGGAGTACTCATGGGACCGGAGGGCGGAGCGGTTCGACGCGCTCTTCGCCGAGTCGATGGCACGGCGGCCCGAGACAAGACCGGAAACGAGGATGACCGCGTTGTGATCTCCGAACGACTCCTGACAATCGCGCGATGCCCGGATTGCGGCGGTGCCCTGGGCGCGAACCGTGTAACCGGGGCGACCTGCGGGGCCTGCGGCCGGTCCTTCGACGGGACGGCCGGCTACCTCGACCTTCGGCCGAAGGCGGTCTTCGACGAGCAGACGCGCTACCTGGACGAGTCGCTGCACGCCGATGCCCGGCACGAGCGGGTCTCTCCGCCGCTGCTCGCCTCGGGCGTTCGCAACGACATGCTGCGCGAGTTCCTCCGCCTTGGGGCGGCAGACCTGGTCATCGATCTCGGCTGCGGCAGCGGCCGCTCGCTCGTCTGGAACCAGGACCGCGGTGCCTACCAGGTTGGCGTGGATGTCAGCCCGTTTTTCGCGCACGAGGCCCTGGCCGGCGCCGATCTCGCGCTCGGCGATCTCCGGAAACTGCCGTTCGCCGATGGCGTCTTCACGAAGGGATACGCGCTCGACGTGTTCGAGCACCTGTCCCGCGAAGGCCTGGCGGGCGTGCTGCGCGAGGCGTCACGCGTGCTCCAGCCTGGCGGGCAGCTGTTCGTCTACAGTCATGTGCGGAAGAACTCGCGCCTCGCGCTCGGGCTCCGGTTCATCAACTGGATCGCGGGCCTCATGCACCGAGTTGGCGCGGTCGACCTCACGCAGGAACACCTGCGGAAGTCGGACCATCTCAACCCGCTCGTGGACCTCCCGGACCTCGAGCGGACAGTCGGCGAAGCGGGCTTCCGCATTGCGCGCATCCGCTACTACACGCCGCTCGTTGGCGGCGTCGTCGAGAACATCATGGTGCGCTCGGCCGAGCAGTGGCTCGCGCGAAGGGCCGCCAGGCGAGCGGCGCGCCTGGCGAACACGGGCGGTCCGCCCAAGGGCGACGCCGGCGTGACCAAGGCTGGGTCGCGGGCCGAGTATGCGCGGGCGGCGCGGAGCGAGGCGAAAGACCGCATCGCGCGCGGCGGCCCGGTACTGCTGGGCCTCCAGGCACTGACGATGCTGATGAAGCTCGACGTGGTGCTCTTCGGGCGGGTGAAGTCGGGGCCGTTCTTCGCGCTGCTGGAGAAGCACCAGGAATGAACAACCAGTCGAGTAGGGAGGGGGGTTGATTCCCCTCCCCCTCTTCGAACCGGACATGCAGATTTCCCGCATCCGGCTCACCGACACACTCTCGCCACAG